>Ga0123352_10003441_pt1 | contig 22873 bp, 11 predicted proteins | sample TergutLab28metaG_FD_89700 | JGI IMG/M metagenome (GOLD analysis project Ga0123352, IMG submission 89700) | Labiotermes labralis P1 segment gut microbial communities from Petit-Saut dam, French Guiana - Lab288 P1 | ecosystem: Host-associated > Arthropoda: Insects > Digestive system > Gut ...
AAGGACATAATATTCTTTTCAACTTCTTTTCTCACCATAAATCCAGTTCCAAGTTGTCCCATCCTTTGTTGGGAACAGCTATAATATAGAGAATACTTATTTTCTTTATTTGTCCATGCCCTTTCCGCCTTATTTCTTGCAATACAATGACGTGTATTTGGGTACTAAGCATTTGTTCAGCTATTTCATTCACTTTACCTGGTTTGAGCATTGTCATGACGTTCCATGTGCCAATATTTATCCATCCAACCTTCTTTGATTGAGACTTTTTAGCAGCTAAATTTTTTTTCTGGGGCTAGGTGGCTGGCCTTGCACCCAACCCCCAACCTGGAGGGCCGGGGACTCTTCTATCAGGGTTACCATGCCTTAGCTGAGGTGTCCGGTTTTAAGGCGCTGGATACTCGTCCTCACCCCCCAATCCTCCTGATGGGTAGGATTTGATGGCCATGCTGAACAATAGAGTAAAGTGATTAGTTTATGCTTGTATGTTAGAACAACAAATGCACGTTTATAAATATGTTCACATATTATTATTCTTCACCAACATATTTCAGTCACTCCCGTGACCATCATCAGGATGTTGTATAACAAGAATACAATCAGTATACAAGTAATGGCACAACAGTGTGTGATAAAACCATGTGATGTTACACATAAGAACAAGCAACATCGTATAGTTGCTTCATACATTTTTGTACAATTATTTTTACATTGATTATTCTTATAATAAAAGCCAATGAAATGCACTATTTCTCAACTTTGTTTTGGTAAAGAACTCTACATGTTTCAGACAGATTTGCTGTCCATCATCAGGAGTCTTAATACTGTATTCACAGCAACTGGTGTTTGTCATACTAGTTATGTTGACTGTCTGCTAGCGAAGTCCATCCCAACCTCGCTAGCAGACAGTCAACATAACTAGTATGACAAATACCTATTGCTGTGAATACAGTATTAAGACTCCTGATGATGGACAGCAAATCTGTCTGAAACATGTAGAGTTCTTTACCAAAATAAAGTTGAGAAATAGTGCATCTAGTTGGCTTTTATTATAAGAATGTATCACAAAGCATGGTCCTGTGAATGTCAAATACATTGATTATATTCTGCTTATAATATTTCCTGATAATGGTCACAGGAGTGACTGAAACAAGTTGGTGAAAAATAATATGTGATTGAACATATTTATAAATGTGCATTTGTTGATTTATTATATAAGTACAAAATATTCTTTAATGCATGGATATGGAACACATGAAGTGACTATATTCATGTGAGCCAAATTAACTGTTGAACTGTTTGGACAAAGATATTGTAGTGGAACATCACAGTTATATGAAGGTGGTTTTCATTGCATTGAACAGAAGTTTACTGAACAAGTGTCATGTGCCAACATCCTGTATAATGTAATTTTAGAAAGGGGATTATAAAGTAGAATTGCACAGGAATTCACTGCAGCTTTAGTGATTCATAATATTAAGTGTATGATCTTTAATAAACTGCTTTGAAACTCAACCTGTGGGTACTAATAAACCTGCAATATATCAGACCATTGTTGGGTTAGTGGTGGATTGACACCTTTCCCTGCATGATTTGTGATACAAGCCTGTGTTCACCACAAGCTTTATCTGCAAGCGTACCCACCTGAGATAAAATGAAGTGCAGGTATATCATATGTCTGTACATTTTGCTTCACTGAGTTCAGCATTCCTGCATTTTTATTGTGTGTATCATCCAAGAACTGAAGTACCAATAGTAACTAGTGTTATCCAGGAAATGGGATTTCTAAATCTTCCATGTCTGTGGGTTGATGGCCATGTTGTGACTTGGTGTAACTGCATTGACTGTTTCCTTGTACATCCTTTCTGATTCATTATTCATAAATTATCTTACCATTCAGTACTGTACATTCTGAGCTGCTGACAGCATTGTGATTGTGCTGTAATACAGGTGTTAAAATTGACCTTTGTTATTATACAGGCAAGTCTCAGTGTTTGGTGCAGCTGTCCACACTGCCTGTTGCAGTGTGTTATGGCAGTGGCACATCTTCAAAGGAAGCTCAAGCAAGTGCAGCGCAGAATGCTCTGGAGTACCTAAAAATCATGACCAAGAAGTGAACGGGCAAGCAGAGCAGGTAGTGGCAACATGACAGCTTTTAAACGGGACAAAATCATGTTACCATTAATTTGTATTTCTGACTCAATAAAGTGAGTCACTGGTTATGAGGATACTTTGTAAAGTCTCGTATTGGGATTAATAATAACGAAATTTGTCAGTGTATCAGGTAGTATCCACATGTTACTTGAATAGAAGAATAATGTTCATTTATGTATGATGTGTCATATAGAAATATAATTTTTTGTGGGTCTCTGTGTTAGCAGGTGTCTTATATTCAAGTAAAAGGGTGACTGCCTGCCTGCTTGTGAGACTGAAAATAATCCCGTGCCTGGAATGCTTGCTCATGTTGCGATCGCCTGTATGAAACCTATAGTAATATAAACTTGCATGCCTCTTAGTGGTCTTTGCAAGTTGACAGAGTTAAAGTCATGTGCCGTGTTGGGCCATTCTGGTCGGCAAACACATTCTCATTTCCGATTTCCAAACGTATTTTTATACCATATTGGTAATACAGTGTTCTGTATGTCATCTGACATACACTTTAGGGTGATTTGAATCTTTCACACCTGAATGATATTACAATTCATAAACAAGAAGTAGGAACTGTTGCAGTAATGTATTTGTTCTGTACGTGAGTGCAAGTATTAGAAGATTTTGTTTGGGCCTGAGGTTGAGGTCAGTTAAAGCAACCTCAGGTTGTGCCCCGAAGTAGTATGACTAAGGTCACAAAGGACTGTCAGGACTCTTGTGTTTTATTGCTGAACTGTGCACAACACTTTGGAAGTGACTTGAGTGGATGAAATTCCCACTTTTTCTTTTGTACAGACACTCCTTGACTTGTGCAGTAGTTATGTTATGGAAGGTCTGGTGCAAATCAAATTTTGTACATGTCAGAATTGAGTATGCATATGGTCAACTATGTGTGTATACACAAGAGAGTCCAGTTGAAGATGAAGCTCCAACTCACTGGAACCTGATCAGCCACAGCATGACTTCCCCAGTCCATGTGTTATCATCCAGCAGTATTTGTCCACCACCTTCATCTCATTATGCTTGCCTTCCCACAAGGAAAAACATATGGTGTGTATGTCAGAAATGTTATTGTTTCAATTTCTTTACTTTTCTTAAAATTTTAAAACTTGAAATTGTGTTAGTCTTGGAGTGTCTGCATATTTAAACATAAAGGTTGTGTTGTGTCATTCACATTTTATACATTTCTACTGAGGACAGGCCTCTTCTGGTGAGGAACTTGTGTGTGGCCAGATTTATTTAACTTTAGATTTGATATTTCCTTAGTAGCATGCATTAAAATTACAGTTTTCTGGAGTGTTATGCCATGTAGTTTGATAGATATGTACCGATGGTTTGGCAGAATCCGATGCCTATATCTGAATGCCATGAAGACGAAGGCAACAGATAACCTCTGAAATATTGGTGCCTGTATACGAAACTATGTGGCGTAACATCTTAAGTCATGGTAGTCTGCACCATATTTGTGTAAATCGTCACTTCTACTGTAGCTGGTTGTCTGTTACTTGTATAAAAAAAATGCTGTAGACAAATTCTGGTTTAAAATTAATTGACGAAAAGAAAAATAAATTTAAGATGTTGCTCCAGAAGAAATACAAACTTTTTTTTTGAAGAAATGTGTTGTATAGAGTCGATGGAAATGTTCATGGTTTGTTGAAATTATTAAAATTTTTTTACAGGGTCAAAAGAAATTAGGAAACAATTCTTGCAGACACATTTGTTTTAATACTATTTGGTATTACAAGCAGCTCAGTAGTTTTGTATGTGAATGGGTGTCACTACATTTAAAGTGACTGGGATCTAGATGGTCTAGCATGTGTGGGAATGTATTTGCGGAACAGAATGGCCCTCTCACCAGATTGACAATGCACATAAAAAGTGAGTAATATAATACAAGCTATACTTTGCATAGAATTAGTGGAATTTTCCAAGTAATTGTTAATGGCATGAATTTACCTTCTTCCTGTTAAAACTAAAGTTAAAATGGGTAAAAAATAACTTCTCTGCAGTGGCATTTTGAATCAAGCTAGTTGTTATTTTTGTGTTTTGTAAAGTCATTGTACTTGAGCTATGTGATAAAAAGGAAATGCTAGGAATTGTGAACAGACAAGTCACAGTGGGACAAGAAAAAGATCCAGTTAACCCACTAGGAAAATGGGCATTATTTTAATGCAAAGTATAGAGGTTGTAAATGATATATGTGCTGAATATATAAGTGAGGCATAAGTTTTAAAGAGGAAATGTATTTTCATCATCTGTGATGTGGAAGGTCTGTGGTATTTTGTGCAGCCCTGAATCTTGTGGGGGTGATGTGAAGCTAAGAACTAGCTTTTATGGTTCATCTCATATTTTTTATGTTTTAATGTGGTTTGATGTCTTGTGAGAGATGTGACACAATATAATCTTTCATCGGCCATGTAAATACACATTAGCTGTTTTTTTTAGCACCCTGTCCAGGGCTTAGTTTTTGCTGGAGCACATAACTGTAATGTAAGGTGTTCATTATCTTCAGGTGTTATTTGTTTTTCTGTTCTGGTGGAATTTGGAAATTTGTGGTTATTTGTGACAGTTACTCATTTAATTATAACTTTTCCTCATACATTATGAGTTGTGTTGTTGTCATGAATACCATTTTCACTTACAGTTAACTCAATTTGGTGTGCGTATGGTTCAATAAACATAATTTTACATGGACTGCATGTTTGCTTAAAATGTGTGACTCTTGCATGTACTGGGACTTGAAGTTGGAGATTACCTGCTTGTCACCTATCATATGGTGATATTGGTGAGGTAATAAATTCACTGAGCTTTACTCTTTTTTATTTTATTTTATTTTACAAATGGCCAATGCTTTGGTCTGTTCTGTTACTGCAGGGGCAGACAATGCGTATTTTTGCAAAATTTTCTTTACTGCAGAATTACCCCAGTTCTTTTTTTTTTCCCCCACTGACTTTATGGTCCTTGTAGGACCTTGGTGTCTTTCAGGATCAATTTCCAGGCATCAGTATCCCTAGCTGTTTTCTTCCAGCCTACAACACCCTGTTTTTGTCACATAATTTTAAACCTTGTCCACCCATCACTTTACTGGATTTCCAATGGACCTTTTTCCTTCTGGGGTATTCTTAGACACTTTCTTTGCATTTCTTTCTTCTGGTATTCTTTCCACATGTCCTGACCATGGTAATCTTCCTTTTCTAATTTCTGAGATACTATCCATTTCTCTGTACAGTTCATTCATCTGTTGATTGGTGCATATCCTCTTTTAGTGGTCCGTATATTTTACTGAATATTTTCCTTTCCCATAGTGCTAAGGTATTTTCATCATTTTCACTTAGTGTACTGACTTCTGAGCAATACATTACTATTGATCTAATTACTGTCCAATGAATAGTTGAATGACCCCAGTTAGCTCACTGATATAGGCATTTCATGCCCATAGTTGTATTTCTAAACTTACCCAGATGAGATGGGATTTATGAGCTCAGAATGCCAGGAATTTTACATCACCTCTTGGACAAACAAATACAGCAGAACCCTGATTTTGCTTCCCTGTGTTATGCTGTAATAGTGATTTTATGCAGTTTTTGTACAGTTCTGACCAAATGCCTCTAAGAACAGTGTTTCCTGGATTGTACACTTTTTTGGGTTTTAGAGTATGGTTAGGTGGTCTCCACAGAAATGTAAAATCAGGGTTTTGCTGTAGTTTTATTATTATTTTACTATATGTAGCCAAGATCCACCATCTTTAAAAGGTCCCCCCCCCCATGATAGCTTCTGTGGTTGTAGAAGTTCTTTTTATGAACCTTACAGTACCCAATTTTTTGTGATGGTTTGGTTTGTGAATCAGTGAATTTAAAATCTATTGCTGTCATAAAAATCCACATGAATTGTAGCCTGAAACTTGGAAAAAGAATGTGGCAGGGTGTGATGCTGAATAACTTTTGTTACTTGTAATTTTCAGATAAAAGTATTGTCAAGAAATTTCATTTTTGCCTTCACAGGATTAATAAGAGTAAGACGTGGAAGATATTATGAATTGTACATCACATCGTGTTAGTTAAATATCGTAACATTTCCTTCTGTACATGTATCTGACCTTGGAATTGGCAGGTGAAAGCTTTTTGAATTGATATGTCCTTGTGTGCTGCATTTGTAATGGAAATTGTGCCAGCTTTATTAATCAGTATCATATCAAAACTTCTTTATCAGCAAATTCAATTCAGAGTTATTAACCTGTAAAATACAGACATTTGTGCTTGCAGATGATGCTGTTAACATTTGTCAGCTGCTAGTTCTAAGGTTGTGTCCTAGTGTTCATAGATGTGTATTCTTCACATTCAGGTTCTGATTTTTTTTCTGTACTTCTTACAGTGCAGTAAAGTTTAGGTTCTGATTTTTTTTTTTCTGTACTTCTTACAGTGCAGTAAAGTTTAGGTTCTGATTTTTTTTCTGTACTCCTTACAGTGCAGTAAAATTTAGGTTCTGATTTTTTTTTTCTGTACTTCTTACAGTGCAGTAAAGTTTAGGTTCTGATTTTTTTTCTTTACTTCTTACAGTGCAGTAAAGTTTAAGTTCTGATTTTTTTCCTGCACTTCTTACAGTGCAGTAAAGTTTTAATAAATGTGTAAAAACTGGTGCTGTGTAGCTTTCTGGACAAAGGGTCACATGTGTTTCAGTTGCCAGAGCTGTTAACATCATTATGCACTGTGAGGTCCTATTGTGTTATTTCATAGATTGTATTTAAATGCGTACAGCTCAGTAGTAATTTTTGTACCATGAAATTTTAGTAAACTGACATTTTACCTAGGATGTATATATTGATATCATGTGGTTTCCTGCACAGCTGCTGTTTGTATCCTGAACATAATGTTATTGATGTTCCTGGTGTATATTCTTGGGGGGAGGAGCCAAATATTTATAATTAGATAATTTGTGCCTTGTAAGAAGTGATTCATAAAACAGTAATAGAAATATCAGATTTCATTAAAAACACCATACTTAATGATTATTGTTTTAATTTTGATTGTTGTTTGGTGGTTTTGGCAGCATACAGTTATGTAGATAGTTGAATATTTTCAGATGAGCTTGACACTTTCTTCTTCAGTTCCAGCCTCAACAGGCAGTTGGTGGCTTCCTCAAAACTGTTGGTAATTATGTAGGAAACAAGACAGTAATATTGCAGAAGGTCACAGTCTTAAATTGTTAATGTGGAGAAAATCACATGAAATCTTATTTACAAATGAGAATACTCTCTTTCAAAATGTTGATCATTTTGACATTTGCATCCTGGTTTCCTTTGTCAGTGAGTCTGACCTGAAGTCATGAATCAATGAGTATGTTCCCTGATGTATTTTGATTTTCTGTCTTAGATCATTTTTAACTCTTTTACTGTATATGTGTTCCATGAATTTAGAAGCAGTTTTTCTCTTGTGTATCTGTAGGGAATTGCAAAGGTAAAATATTGACATTACTGACTGGATGACATTCAGTGTGAAAATATATTCTTGATTCAGATCTGATCTGTGGATCACAGGTTATCCACGGAGTGACCTTTAACAAATACTGTCACGGATTGGAATATAGTTTTGACCAGTTACTAAGTTGACTTAAAGAATAATTATGTGTGGAAATATGTCTTGGTCTTTGATGATTAGATTATGATGAAGCAGTATTTTGTCTTGGACAAGGAACTTAAAAGTTAAATTATTTTGAAATGAAGATAGTAGATTCCTGATATGAACACATGTGAGAATTCTTATTTTGTGTGTAGCTAATTGTCAGTAGAATTTACTTTGTGGTATTCAGATGATTTAATCGTTTCAGGCAGTATAGAAGACAGCTAGGTGCAGTAGCAGGGCTGGATTGTGCGATCAGAGCCAGTAATCACGGGAGACTTCCATTTCCTGGGTGTGTTGCTCTCTGTAGCTCTGTGTGTGCTGGCACCAAATACAAGTTGAGTGATAATGTTAGTCAGAGTTTCTGTACGAACATGGCTCTTTCATTTGTTACAACAAGTGTTTACAGTGAAACCACAAAAGCAGAATTCCTGCTTGGTATTTTCAATAAACATTTCTTGGAAATGTTGTATAAGTCATGGTTGCTCAGGGTGTTGAACCTTTAACAGCTGATTGGGAAAACACTGTCCCATGAAATGTAACTCTTAAGGGATGACAGGGACAGCACCATCCCACACAGGTGCAGGGATAGGCACATAAAACCACTCCAACTACAACCATAAGCAGCTACAATGGGATTTAAAGGCCAAGTGATAAAATTTAAGACTTGTTACTCATTAGGTAATGCTCTGTGCAGAAGGATCTTCATAGTTCAGTTAGGGCTGACCTCATTTACATTATTTTGGTTAAGGAAATACGTGTGTAATGTATGTAATCTTGGAGTATTACACTGGCCATCCATGGAAGGTCCTTGGCTCATAACTGCCTGTATCCATTTTACATGTGCATGTACTTTGTTGCCTTCCTGTGTATTCATTTTGTGGTGTATCAGACCCCCAGTGTGGTTAGGATTCTTCATTTTCTGTGATATAAACTTCTTGTTGTGGATGCTGTCATAAAATGTCAGGATTCATTTCTTTACCATTTCTGGGCAAGCGTGGGCCAGGTTGATTGTGCACGAACGGAGAGGAACTAATATATGTGGGGTAGGGCAGAGCTTCCATAACAGTGCTCCACCATGCCAAATTTCCATGTGCGCTCTTTCCAAGGGACACTTGGATACCTTTTGTAATGATGAATTTTAATTTTACAGAATTCTTGTGTTTTTTTCAGTTAAGTGGAATAGGAAGTTGACTTAATTGTATATTACACTGAATTGGCACTGCTGTTGGCAAATTATGTTTATGAACCCCCCCCAAGAGGAATTGTCCGTGAAGGGAATGGAAATAAAATATTTGCATTATATTTTACATACTAATGAGTCCCATGAGCTTCACTGTAGATTTTAGTCATTTTGAATAATACCATGCTTCATTCTGTTTGATCACATTGTCTCTATAATTTCAAGTTAATGTAAACGTGTTCAGTTGTATTAAATTTGTAATGTATTCAGTCTATTGCTTTGAACACCCATCAAGTTTTTTCAAAACAACAAGGGCTCCATAATGAGAGAACTTAAGAAACTGGCTCGTTCCAGCTGGTGTTGAGCGAACTTGGAAATGATTCATGTCTGAGTACAATATTTTAAGCTGCCTTGTTGGAAGTATTGAGCTATGTCAAGAAATATGACCCGGCATGTAGGAAGGAAATTGACTAATGCTATCCGTGTTCTGTCATACCAATGAAACATTGTAAATGAAAACCCAATAATTTTATTAGTGTCATATTTCTTATGAACTAGTCGGTTGATTTACCGTTGTGTATCTGGTGGTGTATGGGAATTAAAAGGTTCAGTTTAAATTGTGTGTGTTTTTTTTTTTTTTTTGGGGGGGGGGGTGATATTTAAAGTTTTAACTTCAGATGTATTGTATAATTTTGTGATAAGCAAGGGGTTCCAGAAACATTTTCAGAATAAACTCAAACCACAGGCCATCAAAACTGGTGTTCTAAGTGACAGAAGGAGGTGAATTAGTGAGCTGTGTTTACAGATACATGATACTTTCTCTTTGTCCTTATCTGTAGTGTGTGGGGAGTTTATTTGTGTGTTTCACAGTACAATTATCACAAAAATGAGATGTGTTCTACAGGCATTGTAGTACTGGTGGCCAGTGTCTTTGTTTTACTCTCAATTTACGATTTGTCATAGTGTTTGTGCATGGAATAGTAGATGTTAGAAATGCACTAAGTACATTCTTTTTCTGAACTCGATTTGGAGATGTTGATGTTCAACATGATTGCTGTTTGTTATTTCACACTTCATGGTGTCAGTATGTGTACAACATTGATGAACGTTTTGTATTTCATGGTGTGTCAATAAAGGCTGTATCAGCACATTACTACCAGCTGTACATGGCTTATTTTAATGTGTGTCAGCTACATGTTAAGGAATTTTCTGTGGATAATTGACATTTATGTGGTCACTTGCTTACTGGGATTGTGAGTTTGAATCCTGTCTGCTACATGGCTGTGTGTCTCGTATGAGTGTTGTGTGCCGGTGATCGTGAAGTCTCTGTAATAAGGAGGCTCTGGACCACTAGGGGCTATTGCACTGGGGGAGGGGGGTGAGTTGCCATTTACTTCCTCAAGAAATTTGCTGATATGTAACAAAATTTTTCATGATTGATCTTTTATGTTCCTGTGTGTTCTGCATCATTTTGTTGTCAAACACCATGTTATCACACTATGTAGCTCCCATTAAGCAGATTCCTTCTTTAGGAACTTGAGTTGCTCAGTTATTCAGTATCCTGGGCCAGATGAATCCACTTTTCATCCTCCCACCATACTTTATTAAGATCCATGGCAGTATTAACCTCCCATTTACATTAGGTATTGCAAGTTGTTTTGTAACTTCAGGTTTTACACCAAAATATATACACATTTCATTTCATACTCACTGCATGTTGCATACTTCTAAACCAACCTTATTTCATTAACCTAATAAGATTTGATGAGAAGTACAAATTGTAGAAGGCCTCATAGTGCAGTGTTTTTCCTCCCCATTCTTGTGTTATGCCCATTCTCATTGATCCAAATACCTTGTCAGCAACCTGCTGACAGTTCTGTATCTTACCTGAATTTGAGAGACCATGTTTCGCACCCATTCAACCTAGTCGGCAAAATTGCAGTTCTGTACGTTTTATTTATGTGGACAATGGGTGCAGCAGAAAATAGCTCCCAAAAATTGATATTTTTTTTTTGTGGCTGTAGTTTGGTTCCTTAGTGCAAAGCTTTGTGCTCACAACACCCTATTTTCATATAATCCTGTAAAAAATGTTAATTGTGTCGTGAATTTCGTAAGGTGGGATAGTGTAGTCAGTATAGTGAGTAGTCCGGGTATCAAATCCCGTTTGGAGTGACTTGGCTCCTCTCCAATTCGTCCAGACCACACTTGGGGCCAACACAACCTATTCATGGGTACGGAGGTTTTATTGTCCCCATTTGGATAAAGCGATGAAGTGAATTTGACCACTTACCTGCCTCTAGTGTCGAGGTTACAAATGAGTGGGGCTATACCTCTTCTCTTCCTATAAGCCTTCATGGTGTGGAAAGGGACAGCTTTATGTAGTGCAGCAGGTAACGGAGATGTGCGCAGTATATACTACAGCAGTTGTGTCATCCTTACAAATAGGTAATAATAGGCCAATATCAACTGCTGAAGGAATTCTTCCTTATTCCAAGCTGAATTCATATGTTTACGGATCTCAGGAAGGACTATTTTACCTTCAGGGTATGTTTTGCCAGCTTTTGCTTGCTTGATCGATTGATTTACATTGGGTTCGGGCCCTTACGGTCCCGTTGCACCTAGGCCTTATAGATATGCCATTTGTGCACCATAATCTGATATCAGCTCAGAAGAGCCCTGTCCCTTTACCAAATTTCCAGACGGCCCCCAGACTTAAAATCTTAATGTCCTGTGGGTCCAAGAAAGGAACCCAAATATACTATCCTTTTCTCTCGAGTCCCGGCAAGCGAATCCCCTCCAGGCTCCCCAACGGGGCCCCTATGGAGAGAGAGGCCCGTATCCAGAGCCTTTCGTAACATATCTTCCAGGGTCCCCAGTAAATGAGCCCCCCGCACTGGGCCTCTTCAGAGAGAAATGCTCCATTCCTAGAGCCCCCTTCATTCATCTCTGAAAGTCCCTAGTAGAACGGCCCGCTTCCAGTTTTGCCCAGCCGGGCAGCTTTTGCTTACTGCGTGTCATTTTTTAGGCGCATTCGAAAAATTGCAAAAAGCGACTATAAGCTGTGTCTTGTCTGTCTCTCTTCTTCCGCATGGGCCGACTGGGCGCCCATTGGACGGGTTTTCGTGAAATTCGGTATTTAAGCATTTTCTCTGAAAATCTGCCCCGAAAATTCAAGTTTCATTAAAATCTGACAAGAATAACGGACACATAAAATGTCTGTTTTGATTTTCTGTACAACTATTGTCCTGAAATATATCTCATTCTAAGAAGAATTCAGCGTGATATTATCAGCGTGCATAGGTCTTCATGTTAAGTACCCGTTATTCGTGGCACATTCTGATGAAGCTTGAATTTATGGGGTTTTTCGAAAAAAAAAAAAAGAATAAAGTACCAAACTTCATGAAAATCCGTCCTGTGTGAACCGAGTTGTTCCGTGCGGACGAACAGACAGACATGACGAAGCTAATAGTCGCTTCGCGCAATTTTGCGAACGCGCCTCAGGCAGGCGAAGTTGTTACTAAAGGGTGTTGGTGTGACACTTCACAAAAGACGAAAGCGTGAAGTGGACATGCACTGCGTACGCTAGGCACGAATGTCAGCTGTTGCAGTTTGTTCATGGTCAACTGACAGCCCGCAGTTAGCTCTCAGGTGGGTTTAGACATGACGTCATTGTGCTCTGCACGATTTCCTGCCACTCCTCTCACAACGCGCCGTCACGATATTGTTGAAACGCAGTTCGCAGTGACAGCTGAGGTGAATTCGAAGAATTCGGTAGTTTGGATTCAGTTTGGGAATACATAAATCGGTTCCCCGGACAGGTAAGTGGCTTCGTTTGTTTCCGTGTTTCTGCGAAATACACAAATGACGCATAGAACGTCGGACAACGATTCGTTTTTTTTGCGCGGGAACTCTCCGGCGTAATTTTGTTACTGACAGAACGAAAATCGTTGTACATTTACACTGGGCAGCATGTCGGCCTTGCCACACGCTGCCAATTTTATTCACAGCATTATGGAAGCGGCAAGGGAAATGAACGGCGGTGATTGCCAATCGACAATTATGTTAGTTACCAATGGTGTACTCCTAGGAACAGCAAAAGTAGGGTACGTATGATAAACGCGCATCCTCATGGAAATGTAGGGCATGTTAATGGTCACGTATGACAGCGGCGCTAATGTCGCTCCCACCTCAGAAGTTCTCACGGTCAGCACGTTGATAATGGCGATACGACATGGAGTAGTGTAGTGGTAGGGTAACCTTGTGCCATTACGCGTATACTGTGCTTGTAAGAAAATGTCACTTGGTTCGTACGTGGTTCTGTGTAAAGGAGGGAAGTTTGAGTTAAGAACTAAACACAGAAGATCAACAATTTAAATTTACTTGCAGACGCAAGCAGAACCGGCTTCCGAAACGTCATGTTTAAAAAAAAAAAATCTTAGACGATGGACAGAGTCCAAAAAAAAATAGTGTCACTGAGACATACACCATCGTCAAAGCCCTATAGTGCGAAATGTATAAAGCGCTATGATAAATTCAACACGTGCAGACTTGTGTAACAGGTCACAGTTTCTGTTGAGGGCGTTCCCTGTGGTCTCTCGCCCAGGGCGCCAGACCACCTACCCACGCCATTGTCCCTGGGCTATCTTGGAGCACAGTTCCCAGATGCATGCTGTAAGTAATACATGGCCTGTTTGCACGTACGGCCTTACTGATCGTGGAATACTACGATTTTCTGGGATGTGACGCCGTGTAGTTTGGTATGGTCTACCGGTAAGATGGAATAGGTTCCTCCTGCACGTCGGCAACACTCTACATGACGACACGTCTGAGAAGTCTTGTCTTAGTAATTAACCAACTTAATGTATAAATTCTTGTTTTATAATAAGATTTATTATATGCCTCTACATGTTTCGAGCACTATGTGCTCATCATGAGGAGATCAGAATTGTATTATACAGCATCTGGTATCGGCCACCTACAGGTGTGATGATACCAGATGCTGTATAATACAATTTTGACCTCCTGATGATGAGCACATAGTGCTCGAAACATGTAGAGGCATATAATAAATCTTATAAAACAAGAATTTGTGCATTAAGTTGGTTAATTACCAAGATTATACTGAGATGCACGGTCAGCAAAACGTCAAAACATCTGAGAAGATCACGAAGGCCGCTTATGCAGACAAGTCATATGTTATGTACAGAGTGCATTTTGGAACTATCTGTACTTGAGGTGGAGTACCATTCACTGCAGGAGTGCAGTCCGCCTGTTTTCATGATTGTGGCAAAGGCTTGCGTAACAGGACGGTGATAATGTGCCTTTTCCAGGATATGACCTCGACATCTCATTATGGCCTAAGGTCTAATTCATTTGCAGTGACAGCATTGCGCATCCTATTGAGGTGATGATGTGTGTTCGTACGTACGTTCGTTCGTTGTTTGTAAAAGGCCGTGTTTATCAGCTGGTGGTCCGTTCGCAGGCTGATGAATGCACCAGTTTGTAAACTTTGAATGCACACTTTTGGTTATCTCTTTTCTTTTTATTGCCTACGTAGACTAATGCATGCTGGTCTGTGTGTGTTGCAGCAGGATGGCACTGTTCAAATAAGGAAAGACGCTAACAAATCAAAATTGTGCTCAGAAAACAAGAGCGTGAGTTCCAGACTTCCGCAGCGGTGTAAAGTGAGATCTCCGCTCTTCTGGGATGTTACGTGGCGTAGATTGTTAGTTAGTTAGTTACCGATGTTGCGGGACAATCTATGGTTAAGTAATCCTGCTTGACCTTTGAATTTGAGACTGATAGAATGTGCCGAAACGTCGGTACCGAACTACCCATATACATTTTTTAGTGGGTATCCCGTTGTGTTGTAGAATTGAAGTAAAATAATAAATGTATACGTTTTCAGTCTAACGCAACAATATAGACTAGACCTACTAGCACGACCCAATATTCGGCTCACACCATATATATATATATATATATAATTTTTGGCGCAACAGCCCCCAGTGGGCCATGTCCTCCTCATTCACGAGGTTTATAGATCACACACAACGACGCATTACAGTCGGTAGGACTCCTCTGGACGAGTGATCAGCCCGTCACAGAGACCTCTACCTGACAACACACAACACTCACAACAGATATCCATGCCCCCGATGGGATTCGAACCCACAATCTCAGCAGGCGAGCGGCTGCAGACCTACGCCTTAGGCCGCGCGGTCCCTGAGATCGGCACACCATATATATAATATGGAAGTAATTAATCCGAAGTCTGTGCATAGCGGCCAATAATACAGTTTGTGACTAGAGACAATTTTTTAATTTTTGATTTGTTTCATCACAACATAACTAGTGTTATATTGTGTCAGGTTTAAATTTTAATCTTATTAAAGTTCTCCACGAAAATTATTAATATTCCGTATCACAGGCAACAAAGCTTAAGGCTGTTAACAGATTTTGACATTGGTGTAAATGAAATCCCATACGATTTGAAATTAATGTACACTACATGTAACCATTTTTTAAAAATTTTATGTGATGATGGCCTGATGATGGTCGAAATGACCGCAACTTGTTGCCGCTAAGTGGAATAACAAAACATTGTGTTACACTGAACATATGCACTTTTATTATTATATTTCGCTACCAATATACGTTGAGTAACATCCCAGAGAACAGAAGATCTCAAATCTATAGCAAATTGAATTCCGGAATCGCTCGTTACCGTTCTACTTACACTGTTTTGTGTTCCAATCCATTATTTATAACGTGAAGGCCGAAATATTCTAATCCATAATTATGCACGACGTTTAGCGGCTAATCGTAATGCCTGCAACAGCCAGAGTCTACAACAACAACACTGTGAACACCTAAAAATTCACATTGTTAATTTTTCTGCTTCGCTGTTTCAGTTACACGTGTTATGTACGTGTGTGAATGAAAGTAATCCTGTATTATTTCAAGATTTGTAACGGCTTTCAAAAGACCGAGTAAAACCACGGAAGAACTTAGGCTATCCGGTAGCTCGACTGTGAGCTACAGAGACTAGGCAACGGTATGGACGGCCAGTAAACCCGGATTCCTTTCCTGACAGGGACAGGAAATCTTTCTCTTCTCGAAAACACCCAGACAAGATCTAGGTTCAGCAGGGCCCATATTCAGTTTCTAGTGGGGCTCTTTCCTAGCATGAAAACGATCGGGGCATAAAGCTGACCAATCAGCTCCTTGTAAAGCCGAGATTAAACTGTATTGGTCCCACATCCCGTTAAATTAACCTTTACGGACGAAAGAGGAAAACGCTGCCCCACCCAGGTGCAAGGGATATGAAAGCATCTCCTGGCGTCAGCAGCTGCATTCCGATTTAAAGACCGGAAGATAAAGGTTCAGAATGTCTTCAAGGGTCGATGTTGAATTAAGCACAAAACATTCTTTAACACACTACCGCCAGAAGTCGAGTTTTTTTTAGGGTGTACGAGATTTCCGCGTTTGAAACCAGTTCCACTTGCTATACAACTTTCGCTGCGTGGGGACAGCACGCATAAGAATTAGGCCAATGTGGTGTTCATCTTATGGTAGGCGTCGAATTGGGAAAACGAATGAAAACCTCAACGTCGCTTCTAATGACGATCATGTAGCCCTGACAATATTCATAAAAATTCCGCCGTAGTCAAAGGTTGTGATCAAGTTCTCTTTCTGCTCCATGACCACAAAACAGCTCCCTTTAGATCCATTTACCCTCTAACGCTCTACTCTATCTCCGTTTACCAGAAGAAGGAGTAGCCTTTGCCTGTGATTCTTCAGAGCAGTAGATAATGTCATTGAGCTTGTAGTAAGTGTGGGTCTGCGGCCGCTCGCTTGCTGGGATTGGCACAGTTTGTAGTCGCTTTTCGCAATTTTTCGAATGCGCCTGAAAACTGACACGCAGTAAGCAAAAGCTGCCCTCCTGGGGAACCTGGAAGGGGGCCGTTCTACCACGGACTTTCAGAGATGGATGAAGGGGGCTCTAGGAATGGAGCGTTTCTCTCTGAAGAGGCCCAGTGTGGGGGGCCTCTGGCGAGGGCTCCTTTACTGGGGACCCTGGAAGGTATGTTACGAAAGGCTCTGGATACGGGCATTTGTCTTCATAAAGGCCCCGTTGGGGAACCTGGAGGGGATTCGCTTGCCGGGACTCTTGAGAGAAAAGGATAGTATATCTGGGTTCCTTTCTTGGATTCAGAGGACATTAATATTTTAAGTCTGGGGGCCATCTGGATCCCGCTGGGGGCATGGATATCTATCTCTTGTGAGCGTTGTTGTATTGTCACGTACAGGTCTCTGCGTTGGGCTGATCACTCGTCCAGAGGAGTCCTACCGAATGTGGTGTGTCTGAGTGTGATCTCGAAATTTTGATAATGATGAGGACCTGGCCCACTAGGGGCTATTGCGCCATAAAAAAGTTTACTCGCACATTGATATGTACAGTCTGATGCTGAGCGGTTCGCAATGAAAAGCTGCAAAAATACCCCGTATTTTTGCACATGTAACAGCTTGAGAACCGCTGAATGTATTTTAATGAGATCTGATATTGCAGTTTTGAAACGTGGCGGCAGGGAAGGATGGAGAAGATCAGTTGGACCGATCGTGTGAGAAATGAAGTATTATTAGAGCCAAGGATCAGAGGAATATCGTAGTGCAATAAAAATTAAAAAGACTAACTGAATTGTTCACATCTTGCGTGGGGACTGCTTTCTAAAACACGTTATCGAAGGAAAATAGAGGGAAAGTTAGAAGTGAGGGGAAAACGAGGAGAAAATCGTAAGCAGCTACTGGATGACCTTAAGGAATCGAGAGGATACTGTAAATTGAAAGAGGAAGCAGTAGATCGCACTGTGTGGAGAACTGGCTTTGGAATGGGCTGTGGACTGTCGTAAGGCAGGCAATGAATGAACGAATGAATGCATGACTGAATGAGTGAGTGAGTGAATGAATGAATGAGTGAGTGAGTGAGTGAGTGAATGAATGAATGCATGACTGAATGAGTGAGTGAGTGAATGAATGAATGAATGCATGACTGAATGAGTGAGTGAGTGAATGAATGAATGAGTGAGTGAGTGAATGAATGAATGAATGAATGCATGCATGCATGACTGAATGAGTGAGTGAGTGAATGATTGAATGAATGAATGAGTGATTGAGTGAATGAATGAATGAATGTATGTAGTATTGCAGAATTTTACTAATATTTCGACATTAGTTGAAACCGTTCAACATTTAAGCACACCAACATGCTGTTCGGCACGCCTCTGGGCTGCAACTTGCTAAAATTATTCGGAAAAAAGCTGTATGGGTAAATGGGAAGCACATTCTGTGCCAATTAATTTCCTCCTTGTTTCGAGTCTCATACGTAATTACAGAACAGGCGTAACAGTGACGTAATTGTGACACCATGTGTAGGCACACATTTCGTAAGGTGTTAACAATATTTTGAAATAAACACCTCGTCTTATGAGCAGAATTCTTGCGATAGATTCAGAGGTAAATCTATCGTTGGCCATACATGATATGAATGCTGTACCGCTTGCGCAGAGTCGCCCAAGAGTATTTAAACATTCTCCAAATTATTAATGCATAATTGTCAGTCCATTCGACGCCATTGTTTTGATAAAATCCCTGATGTAAATCACGAAACAATAATACTGTATGAAGTAGCTCGAGTGGAGCTTTACCTTCACTGTCCTCTACGCCTTCATGGCTCGCACAAGGACAGCATTACATTTTACCTGTGAGTAAAGTAAGCTGAAATCGGTTCAGTTCATTGCTAAACAGCGTAATGGTGAATAAAAGTGATGCTAACTCACATTACCCAATCCGCTTTTGTATGCGTCAGTAAGGATGGATACATCATGGACTTGCAAATAGTGCGACATTAAACGGCGTAATTGCTTGCGGATCAGAATGGTGAGGCTGTGTATGGGGGTCCAACTTTTAACTTTCATTTCGTCGTATAAACATTAATGAGAGCAACAGTGGATAATTTGTGGTGTATTTAACCCTTTAAGGAAGAAAAATCATCTGTTCTATTGCAAGACGCGGAGCGTACCGCGCAGTAAACTTGCCATCTCGGTTATAAGAAACAATCATTGAATGTGTGTAGGGCAAAATTCGCTGTTTATTCTGGGATTCACACAAAACATATAAATACACTGCGGGAAGGATGTAGAATTTTCAACTGTCAAAACTGAGGGTACATACAGTAACCGCAAGGCTTTAGAAAGTTAATTTTGATTCGTCTGAGCCCACTTTACCTGAACTTGCCATATTGTCAGATTTCTCAAGAAAGTTTCACTGAACATAATAATTGAACAGGAACCACATGAAACGTAGGCGTATTGTGAGACTGCCTCATTTGAACTTTATTTCTTTCAGAGCCCACAAGATGTCTGGGTTATGGACAGTGATGTTCATGGCAGGTGCAGCTGTAGTGTTGACAACACTGATTCTAGTTGATGCAGACTCTACAACGGAGTGTCTCAAAGACAATCACGAAGTGAGTCTCTATAAAAATGCTGTTCCTCTAACAGTAAGCAGAGATTTTTACTTTTCTGGCAGTGGTTGATTCGTTACGCCACTGAAGTGTCGATTCACCCTGTGGTACAATGGTTCGGTCCGAGTTTATTTACATTTTACTGAACAATGATTATAAAAACTCGGAAAAATGTAGCGTAAATGTTGGGGTAGTAAATAGGAAAGGATGTTCACGAAATTTGTTGAGACCTTATTTGAGGTACTGTAGCAGAATTTGTCTGGAGGAACGGAGGAGAACTCTGAAAATTTCGGTCAGGATGGTCGGTATCTGGCTCGGGGTTTGAGCATGGGCCTTCTCATATATGAAACAGGAGTGCTGGTTATTCTGCGGGCGACTGTTCATAAACTGTTTGTTCTTATATTTAATGAAGCTTATTGAGCTGTTGAAGTTACTTAAGCATGGAATGAACTAATTTGTATGCACAGTGAATTTTGAAAGATACGAAAAGTGTAGGCCTTGGCTTGAAGGGCGAAAGGCAACGGTGAAAAATTTCCCTGTAAAAAATTCAAACTGGATAGCGTTTGGATTGCTAATCACTACCGAAATTTGTTGTGACAACCCTTAATCAGCAACAATTGTAAAACACATTTGTGTTTGTGTTGCAGTGTGTGCACAAATCGGAGTGTTGCAGTGGATGTTGTGTAGAAGAAAAGTGCAAATCTTGTAAGTACTGCATTTTTTCTTGTAGATATCGAGAATTAATTACGTATTTATTATTATTATTATTATTATTATTATTATTTAGCAGGTTGTACAATGTTTACACATCTTCTTGCGCCTATTTGACAATTATATTATTTTTGTCCTCCAGTTGCCTCTGTCATTCCAGTCTTCTTCCATTAATCCCTTTTCTCCCATCAGTCCTCTAATCCCTTCCGCCCAGGTAAGTTTAGGTCTACCTCGTTTTCTTCTTCCTGGTGGGCTCGATTTCATAACTTCTTTTGGTTATCTCCCCTCTTCCATTCTCTGAACATGTCCATACCATTGAAGTTGTTTGGTTTTAATATCGTCTAAAAGAGACCTTGCTACATTCGTTTTTTTTTGTCTAATAACAGTTTTCCTAATTTTGTCCTTACTGGAGATTCGAGCCGAACGTCGCCAAAAGTCAATTTCTGTGGAAATTAGTTTTGCCACCTTTTTGCTTTTAAACACGCTGTTTCTGCTGCATATGTAATTGTACTTTTAACTACTGCATGATAAATATGTGCCTTTGTTTTGGGGGTCACATCACGGTCCCTCAAAATGCTGTTTAGCTTTGTTATAGCCGCTCGTCCTCTATTAATTCTATCATTACTTTCTGGCTCGTGATTTCCATTTTTGTTTATTCTTACTCCTAAATAAATATATTCATTTACATGACTTATTATCCCCTTCCCATCTTCCAGCTGTAAATCTCTCAATGTGTCTCCTATGGCCATATATTTAGTTTTTTTTTTAACATTTAGTTTTAAGCTGAACAATTCATACTCGTCGATTAATTTCCTTGTACATATTTTTTAAAAAGATCAAAAACAAATAGCCAATTTTTACGATCTGGCTGCCTAAGTTGTCCACCCTGCTGTGTTTGCCAGTTGCAGACAACTGTAATGCAGCACTCAGTCCCTGCGCCGTTCACGCCTGTCCGCCGGGCAAAGTGTGTTACCTGCAACAGGTGCAGTGCATAGCAGCGCCCTGTCACGCAGTGCCAGCCTGCAGGGACCAGGACTACGACTACAACTGATTCACTACTCCGGTACAGCTCATATCCTGACCCACAGACTTCAGAATACTTTCTTCGTTTTTGGGAGGTCATGATTTCGAAACTCAGCTGGAAGGTTGGCCATCCTGTTGGACAATTTTCGTCATTTTCACCCAAAACTGTACAGGCAAATGCCGCAATAGTATGGAAAAACAGACCATTATTGCTTCATTGCACGATATTATATTAACCCTTTAGGGACGAAACTGTTTATCTGTCTGATTTAAATAACCAGTCCTTACCGCTAAGTAAAAAACTCTCTGCCTCGGTTATAAAAACCGATAAGCTAATTCGGTATAGAGAAAAAATCGCAGTTTGTTCTGGGATCCACGCAAAACACATAACTGCATTGTGGGCAGAACACACAATTTCTGAATGTTAAAGATACTGGTACGTAACGAAAGTCTTAGGCTTTAAAATGTTAATTCATATTGATACTGTCAATAGACACACAGAAATCAATGGTGCTTGCAAAGCGCCACTCAGTGAAGCAAACAACCGAATATTCCACTGCATTACACAGATGTATTCTACTCCTCCCTTATTCTCTCCCAAACACATTTACAATAATCTCATGTCTGTAGTTTTACGGCCAGTGTGTAATGTCCAATAATGAGCAACAGTAAACTGGATGAAGTTTTGATTTCAAATGAAATACGACGTTGTGCAAATCGGCTGTATAGGTGAATTGAAGGGGCACGCGGTGGCGCAGTTCGTTGGGACACTGTGCTAGAAGCCCGAAGGTCGCTGTTTCGTTTCCGATTTTGTCATTGGTATCTTCCATTGACATAATCCTTCGCCCACACTATGGCTCTGGGGTCGACTCAGCCTCCAACAAAAATGAGTACCAGGAATATATCCTGGGGGATAAAGGCGGTCGGTGCGTAAGCCTGACAACCTTACCACCTTCACGTGCCAGTTATCTTGATATATGGTAGCCTCAACATCATGGAAATCTCAGGGCCTGTGCAGGGGTTGCTTTACCGTTTTAAGGTAACTTGAAGCGACTCAGAATAAGTTTTCTTTGGTTTCCACAATTTGAGCAGGAAAACAACTGTAAGATTGCGTGTCTTGGAGTTCACTTGAAACACGTACGTACGTTGTGTCATTTGGACAAAGAGAGTTGGAGGGTTTGCTACGGTATTGGAAATTACAACGTCGAATGGCGTGTCACTGGCCTGTCAGTTTTTAAAATTAGATTTCAAACAGCATGGTTGGATATTTTTGGCGGTGTATTTTGAATACTTGGTGTCACTTATTTCAGTAAGCGATATTGAACGATTTCTTGGGGGCGATACGTTTTTCAAATAAATCTACCACAGAAAGTTTTAAAAATCAGGCGCAGAGGGGTGCTTTAACTGAGTCGTGTGAATTGTTACGTGACAAGGAACTTTGTGATTTCTACAGGACATACAGAGGTCCTATTATTTGAGGGGTTAACCACTGGAAGCTCCTTTGGGGTGGGCAAGTAACGTGGACTGGGAACAGAAGGAATGAATACGAAGTCCCGGTGGAGAAACCGTTTATAAAATGTCATCTTGGATGACTGGGAACGAAAGTGGATGACATATTAAAATAAATCATACGGAGATGTATTATTCTGGCAGGAGTAGAGTGATATG
>Ga0123352_10003442_pt1 | contig 22872 bp, 14 predicted proteins | sample TergutLab28metaG_FD_89700 | JGI IMG/M metagenome (GOLD analysis project Ga0123352, IMG submission 89700) | Labiotermes labralis P1 segment gut microbial communities from Petit-Saut dam, French Guiana - Lab288 P1 | ecosystem: Host-associated > Arthropoda: Insects > Digestive system > Gut ...
ATTCGTTTAACTATTTAGGAAATATGATATCTTATGAAAAAGAAATGGACATTGATAACAAATTGCATAACTATTTGAAAATTACAGGTATTATAAATAATGTGTTCAGACCACAAAAAGCCCTTAAGAAAACAAGAATAAAACTATATAATACACTAGCCCTCCCAGTCTTGTTATACGGCAGTGAAACATGCACTATTAAAGCAAGGGACGCCAGGAGAATAACATCAGCAGAGATGAAATATATGAGAAGAACAGCAGGATACACTTGGGCAGATTACAAAACAAATTCACACATTGTAAAAGAATTAGAAATAACACCGGTTCTAGATAAACTACTGGAATACATGAGGAACTGGATACAACATGTAAACAGAATGCCTCATGACAGACTACCCAGGATAATGAAACATTATTCCCCAATTGGCAGAAGGAATCGTGGCAGACCTCTGAAGAGACTTCTATATACGTGAGACCGGAACGGGTCAACAAGTGGCCTGACTCCATGACAGACATATGATGATGATGATGATGATGTAAGCGCCAAGCGGTCTTTTTTTTTTTTGTAAGTGCTGTCATCTAGTTTTGAAATCACTTATTACATAAAGACCTAAGTAAGTTTTATTGTTTCCAGCGACGTCATATCACCATAAAGGCGGTCTCTTCGAGTTATATAGTATCAGGCTTTTTTGATATCTGAAGAGCCATAAACATCGCACGAATGCACCACTTTGTTACGATATACGTACGTCGTCTTATCTTGGTCTCTCTAACTTCATTCAAATTTCAGACAAATCGTAATAATTAGACCACGTGATACAATTTCGTAGTTGAAGAACTAGAGAATCCAAAGTGATACAAAGATGAAGATGTGTAGCGGTATCAAAAGATTAAATCATGGAAGCCTGTGACAGTTCAACTAGTGTACGAGACAGTCGACAAGAAACAGATTTGCAATATGTGTATATAAAATAAAACCAGATGTGGCACTTTTCTTAACATTCCAGCTACCTTCGTAATTTGTGTCTGTGTTGATTACATATAAGCCTACGTGTCAGAACCTCTTGTTCACCACATTTTGACGTTTTTATGATTAGCGCCCTTGAGATTCCATGTTTTCCATAGGAATCTCCTGTCACCACTCAGTTGTCAATTCATCTCATCCTCCGTTTTCTCACCTGGAACTCTCCCTTTCCACTGAATATAAGCTTGCTCTTGAAACCCCTACCCTTTGATCCACCCTTCCCTTGCCATACGTCCTACCCCAGCTCTCTTTCCAGCCCGGCATGGTGTGAAATTGAAACCGCTGCTCTACTTAGAGCTGGCTGACCCATTTATCTTCCTGGAGGAAACGACACATAATAAATTAAGGGATATTACATAAAATATCACTAAATGTGATGCTCCACAGCTTGAAAAAGAGCAATACGGGAGAGTGTGAATAAGCTCCTATAAGCTTGCTTTATTTTATGCTGTTTTGATGGAATATACATTGCACGCAGTGTGGAATAGAAATAGCTGAGTCCACTTCTCCGCTCGCTCCTTCTTCATCAGCTTGACGTCTGTAGCGCGGCTTTTATCTTCTTTCGTCTTCGCGTTATTCTTCCATCCTATTGTTTTATATTGCTTGCATCCATTCTTCATTCTTTGTTTCTCTTCCCGCTGATTTGAACCTTACCACATCTACAACCACACTTTCCTTCTTTATTTCTCTTTTGTTTCTTTCCGTTTCTGGTTTGTGTTTCTTGGTATTGTAATGGCAGATGTTTCTTCGAGTTGCAGGCGTTTTTGGTGCCTGCGAAGTAAAAAAAAACGAACATTGCCCTTCTATCTCAGGCGTGTCATCGAGAACCACTGAACAAGTTTTCATGAAATTTTATATTGGCCAGTCGTGCTATAATTTAACCATTTTAATAATAATAATAATTATTATTATTAACTACAATTGGCTTATCACACGGTGGCAGTGGTTATTTTACGTGTATAGAAAATATGAAATTGGTTACAAATAAATTTAAGTCGGGAGAGCTGTATGAGAAGCATGTAGTGACAACTTGGAATTTTGGGAACCAGCTCAGCATTTGCTTATAGACACAAGGAAACCAAGAAAAGTCGTTATCATTCGTATGTCATTTGAATTAATACTAAGGAAATTGTGCACCTTATGTGTGAAATATGTTTATGTGATTTATATTATTTCGTAATAAGGAACACTATTTCTTAAATTAATTTAAATTCTATATTATTATTATTATTGTTAGTAGTAGTAGTAGTACTGGTGGTGGTGGTAGTATTAGTAGTAGTAGTACAACACAGCACTCCAGGTTGTCATTGTTCATTGTCTGATCATAATATTTTCATTCCCCGACCCTTTTGAAAACAGCGAGGCAGTCTAGCTGTACCTTGCGGACTCAGGTAAGACGTCTTCCCCTCTCTGACTTGAGGACAGGACAGAGTGAGTTTGCGAAACGTCGTGTTCTTAAAGTGTTCTGCTGCAATCAGGCAGTGAACAAAGTTCAGTGGAAGTGATACAGTAATAATAATAATAATAATCAACTATATTTTTCAGAATTGTATTAACCGCTTGATCCGTGTAATGAACTTAAGAACTAAATGTCAGGTGTCAAGAGGTTAAGCAATGTTTCAAACCGAGTAGTACAGGATCTATGGGCCTGTGTATAAATTTCATTTGGCCATGTTTATTTTTTAGATATATTTGCATTGAACGTCTTGAGCGTCATTTCTATATCTTGGCATAATCTTAAAATGGTTACTAGATATGGAACGAGGGTGATTGCCTGGTCACGCTAACTCAGGATAATAAGACATTACGGAATTTTGTGAAGATTCTGTTGAAACTTCCGGATTTCCAATAATGACGTAAATGACATCATCAGTATTCTTTTTCGTAATTGGTTAGTAAGGTTCTAATAAGCAGGCAGCATGTTTACTGCCGTGAAATGTCATCAGCTTGCTTAAAAAATCTTGACGAACTGAAAATATAGAGGTATATCTACAGTGCAAATGCCATTGTACCATGAAGTGCCTTAGATAACCTGCAAAATCAAGTTCAGTGTTTTTGGTTGTTGCTTGTAGTTTATTGAACGTAAGGTTGAGTATTGCAAATTCTGTGACGAAAACTTTGCAGTAGTTTCAATTAGGAAGTCGGTTATGGTGTTTATTGTGGGAAGGAATTTGATTTTAGCTTAATATTTTTTAAGATCTTTTGAGTGGTTCGAGTGTTATTACGTAAAGAACAGAAGTAAGTTTTAAACGGGTGTTGCGAGAAACAGTAATGTGTAATTCCGAATATAGGGCGAGTCTTTTTTTGTCGGTAAAAGTAGAGAAAAGTAGGGGTCGCATTACAAGTAAGGCCTCACGTCATTTCCCAGTAATACGTCAGACACGCGTCACTTCTTATTAAATAGCGACTAATAAGGCATCCTACTGCGCTGTTCTTTGTCACTTAGATGACACTTAAGAAGAAGAGGAAGATTTCGAAGATGCGACTGATAATTTGGAATAAGAATGTCACACGCAAAGTGAAATATCTGTGTTAGGAGGCTGTATTATGCTCACAGGGTTCCTAAGGTCAGTTGTTTGTATTGTTTGTTGTTTAATATTTGTTTGTCTGAAACTCTATTAATTTTGTTACTCTACTTTCTGTGGGCCGGGTAACCCGTAGTCAGTATAGCAACTGACTACGGGCTGAACGGTCCGGGATCGAATCCCGGTGGGGACGAGATTTTCCGCCCATCCAGACCGGCCCTGGGGCCCACCCAGCCTCCTATACAATGGGTACCGGGTCTTTCCCGGGGGTAGAGGCGGCCGGGGCGTGGGGCTGGCCCCCCACCCCATCTAGTGCCGAGGTCCTAGAAAGAGTAGAGGTATACCTCTACTCACCCTAAGGGCCTTCGTGGCCTACAAAAAGGGTGAAACCTACCTACTCTATTTTCTAAGGCAAAGGCAAAGATTGAGTCGCCATATATTCGGTCTTATCCGACAATAATTTGTTCTGCCTTAGACGTTTTTTAAAACCGCATTCCCCTCACGTTTGTACACTTTATTGTTGGCATTTATCTGCTCAGTTGCCGAAAAAAGTTACAAGTGTTATTAAAAGCGATGTGTAAGAGAACTTATATTTATTATAGTAGGAGCATTTTTGCGTTCGAGATAATGTTCGCCTGTGATATGGCAATGTGTTTTTTGTAGATAAGTGCTAACGCTTCGAAGGATCCAGCTGCTTTATTTTAAGGGTATAAATTCACTCTTCTCTTCTGAAGATAGGTAGGCTACAACATATTACAGTGAGACATTGGTACCACAATGAACGGCGTCACATTTTCATGCCTAGTGCCCTGAGAACCTCAAATATTAACACAGTCTTATATCCCTCTTTAAAAAAAGTGCAAATTTTTTAAGTTTCTTCTAAAAGTGCTGTGAAGTTTATGTTTAATACGGCGGGAAGTGTCGATTGTCAATTTACGGTGATAAACACGTTTGAAGCAGTTTATTGTAATAACATTTCACGTCATCAGATTTGAACTTCTCTGTGAGGGAGATAATATGACTGCGAGATGTGACGTCGTGCAGTCTGATATTCCTAGGTTATTACCACAATTCAAAAGAACATACCGCCTCTATCATTACCACGAAAATAGAGTCATACCTTCCTCCGAAACGCCGGTAACCACCTGCCATCTGCCGGACTACACTATATCATATTCCAGAAAATCATAGAAAGCTAGGTGGTTTACATATCTGTTCTACGCATATTGGCAAAGATAGAAGTCCTTGCTGCCGCCAGGGATTAATCTATGGCCTCCCATCTCGGAGCCAGTAGTAGATTTTTGAAAAAAATGTGTAACTTTTTTAAGGTAACTTTTTCTGTAAAATGTAAAATATGTGACGGCTTTTCACAAAATAATCTGCGTATTGACACGGCAGTATTTAGGCGAGGGACTTATAAAGCACTAATAATTTTTTGTAGGCCAGTGTACAGGAGAACGCACATACACACGCACGCGCACACACACACACACATATCCCACACTTTGTTCGTTTACATTGATAGTTGTATATAGTTATTTAATTTTAATTCTGGTTTTAAAAAAGAAAATGCGAATAAAACGAACCAAAAAAGGAGGAAAGACAGAAGGACGGAGGCAAAAAGGACAGAGGTGAAGAAAAGATGAAGAAGGAAAGGAAGAACCTTGTCCAATACGTTGCCTTAAATTACTGTTTCAGGTTTACGAAAAGGAATGCCTGTACTTAAGAGCTTTGAACACCTTTGTAGTGTCTCGTGAGTCGGGATGCTCCGCTATCGGCATAGAATGCCTTTATGGTGGCGAACCAACACTTAGCTAATCTCTTTTTCCAAGTTCTTTTGAAAAACTGCTTGAAATGTTGAGAACGACGGTGTATAGCACAGCAGTGGGGGGTGGGAGTGGGGGTGGGAGTTTAGATGGGGGGAGACTTCTTGCCTATTAACATAACCACAAGAACCATGTGACGCCGGCAAGATATTAACCCTTGTGACAAATTACCCAGTGATGATTGGGAAAGTGCTGTCTTCTTGCCTTCCCCACCTCCCTGCCTCAGCGGTGAAAAGAATTCTGGATGACACCCTTTAAAGAAATCTCCGTAGCAAATTAAAAATAAAATAAGGCTTGACTGGATAAAATGGTAGCCCGCGTATTCTCCCCGACATTTTCTAATTATAAAGTGGAGTAAAAGCGAGGTTGAGGTATGAAACTGCCGCCTTCAACACATTACCAGCATTCCAAAGGGGTCTAAAATGTGTAACTTCACTCCAGATCCAAAAGATTGAAAAATGAGCCAATCCTTATTCCTCCACAGTTTCTGTACCAGTTGTTCATTGTTCTTATTTCCCTAGCGAAATGGAATTGATCCGCAGCTAGTAGTTTCTCCACAACAAGGTGTCATTTCTAATGTTTCCGTAGAATTCGAGTTCCTTTTCTGCTAACCAAAGGATCGAGTACTTCATTTTCAGTACACAAGGAGTATACTGAATTACCTGGAAGTGTATTCGTAAGTTCTGCGTTGCGTATTGAATGTGATGTCTGTGTGTCGTCCATGATGCATTCATCTTAGGGCGGTTGAAGGAGAATGGACGAAGTATTTCTGGGCTTCCAGTGATAGAAACGAACACGATTAGATGAAGTGGACGTGCTAGTTCCAGTACACTTGACCGCGACGTTTCGTGTGTATCCCCTGAAGCGTTTCGACATAATCATTACCAGTGACTTCTTAGACATTATTAAGTGTACAGGTATAAAGGTAAAAGGTAAAGGGTTCCCGTTACAGGCCCGGTGTGGCCCAGAAGGTGGGTAGAGTTATAGCTCCACTCGTTTATGACCGCGGCACTAGAAGGGGGTGAGTGTTCAGCAGCACGCTCCGGCCGCATTTTACCCCCGGGAAAGACCCGGTACCCATTTTACAGGAGGCTGGGTGGGCCTCAGGGCTGCTCTGGACGGGCGGAAAATCTCGTCCCCACCGGGATTCGATCCCGGACCGTCTAGCCCGTAGCCAGTCGCTATACCGACTGAGCTACCCGGCCCACATTATGTGTACAGATAGAGCGAAAAATATACTACCAAACCTGCAGAATATAGTGCAAGATTTCAGGTTTTTTTATCCTTGAAGATGTGACTGATAGGTTGCCCCGAAACGTCGGTAAGAAATCACCTCTACACGCTGCACAATAGCCCAGAAGAGGACATTTCTCTCTACAGAAGGTCAATCTACGCCGCTATACAAGAAAAAATAGTATGTGAACATAGGCCTTCTGAAGCATGGTTTTCCAGTTACCGCCTCCTGAAGATTAAAGTAAATGCTCAAAGAGTCCACCTTGAGTTTGGGACCGCACTTTCTTCCACCACACCTAATAGGGGCTGTTTACCGCGTCTTCTACGACACGTCCTTCCAGAGCTGCTGCAATACCTGGATTCCGCAGAGTGGAATTCATTTATGGTGCTCCACCTAATGTTCTTTCAGCTCGGGTATTCTTGAACGTGTTTCCGGAACAACGGATAGGACGAGACGGACAAACAGCATGGCCTGCTCGCTTGCCTGTTTTAAACTCCTTAGACTTTTGTATCTGGGGATATCTGAAGTCTACTGTTCATGCCACAGAAATCAACGACTTAGAGGACCTGCAACAACGAGTACAAAACGGAAATGAGATGATCCGTATGACTCTTGGATTTTCCAGCGACTCAGGAAACCACTGTTCAGACTGCAACGCCCTACATTAAAGCTCAAGGTGGACACTTTCAGAATTTTCTTCAGTCTTCAGAAGGCCGAAACTCGGAAAACACGATCCAGAGGGCCTATGTTCAATTTTTTTTCTTCTATTGTGGTGTAGATTCACCTTTCCTCGATGTAGAAGTACATTTTTCGTTCACCCTGTGTAATTACAGTGATCAGTAGCCATAACTTTGCTAGCTGAACATTTTATTGCTTCTTTCTCCTACCCTCTCTCCTTTTGCAAATGAATTCAATTAATTCAGTGACAAAAACGTGAGATGAGTTTCTTGTTCTGTCTAATGTCACGGGGTCAGAGACAACCATCTTGATAATCCATCATCCAGAAATATGTAATGTTTTATCGCGTGCTCTTTTCCTTATGTTCTTCGCGTTTATATGTTTGATAATATTTTCCTGTTTCCTAGACCTTCTCACTATGCTGCGAAAGAATATTAACTTCTGATCCCTTCACATAAGCTGCTGTGGGTTTACAATCAGATGCTGATTTTGGTTTCGTGTCGGGTTCAGATATTTTGTTACAGTTGTGTTTATTTCTAAATACATTTATTTTCTCTAATTTGAATTACAGTGTGATCAAATGTAAAGGATTCATGGATATTTCCTGAGTCTTAAAACTTTTTTTCCTTCCTGTCTCTTCTTAAACATCCGAAAAGTAAAATGTTTCTAAACTACTTTAAATTTATCTGTTGTTTTGTACTGGTGCGAAATACTATATAACCTCTAGCCTTAAAAGAAGCATAGACGTCGAAAGTAAAGGGCACGAGAATATTTTAACTTACGGTAGAGGAAGTTATAGAAGAATGAAAAATACGTAATCAGAAACTTCGAAGTTTCTAAGCATGTTGGTACAATACAATGTAAGTAAAATGTGCGATGTACGGCACCGGATTATCCGGAAAGCTCTGTTAACATGAAATTAAGGGACACAATACTTGTTATTATTCCATCCACCGGCAGCCTCCAGCACCGATTTAGACAGTTCAACCGCTAGTTATTGGTATCGTTTGGGTTATTTTGTATTATGTATAAACTGTGTTGTGTAAGTAGTGCTGAAAAAGAATTTAAAAAAAGGACAGAGAAAACAGAACAGGATGTCAGATAATAAATTAAATAGTTAGGTCTGCCCGTGAGTTGCTAGGTGCGCTAAGATTCCTATTAGTTATAATGTTCTAATGTCAGAATAATGAGGATATCCGACAACTCTTTGATTTCGGTTATCGCAACTTTTACTGTATTGTTAGAGCAGGCAAGGAGGATAAGATGGGCGAAACTTGTTACACGAATGGTGACGATGAGAAATTTACACAATATTTTTATGGGAGAAAATAACGAAGGAAAATAATCTGTAAAACTGAGGCTGGATTTATGTGGGAATATAATATTAAAACACATAGAATGTGTGATGGTGTGGACTAGTCACTGATAGGGTCAATCGTGAGTGAAATACTTCGGAGAGTATAATGTGAAACTATTATTATTATTATCATTATTATTATTATATTTGTTACTGTTATCTGTGGTGGTGTAACCGGAGGCTATGCATGTGGGCAACATCATGTTATTCGATTTGATTTCCTGTATGGCTAATTGAAACTTAGTGCGCATAATACTCCATAAAGTATGGTGATACGTATACACAAATGAAGATGTTTGAAGTATTATTTGAGGAACACTAGGTAACGAAGTCACATGGAATAAAGTGACTAAATGCGTCTGCAATCTAGTTTGTTAGAATTCTGCTACACAAAGCATGAAGACTTCGTCTGTGCTGCTTCTTAGACTGTGTGTCTGTTGCGAGGTAGTAGGCAAGAGCATCGTTTACTCTCTTCGAAATATTCTTTTTGCTTTACTTCTAGGGAAACTCTTATAGAGAGATAAAGACATAACAGCTCAGAATTGAAAAGAAGTGGCAAAAGATTGCGTGGACTGAGGAAAAATGCCGTTTGTAAAGAAAAAATAAGGATCTTCAAACAATTACTGTGACACTTATTGATTTCAATTTGTGTCACATCTATATGAGATGATTCCTTCTAATTGTCATTTAACTTAAAAGGAAAAGGGGGAAAGCATTTTAAACAAGTCACAGTTTGTTTCCTGTGTGCATTGCTTGCCATAATTACCGTTTTTACTTGTTTTATGTTTAATTCACTTCATTTACTTCTGAAAACGTTTTGAGTCAAGGGCTGATTTCCTGGGGCTTTATAAAGACATTTACACATTTTATATTTCAAAAGGAATTATTTTACTCATGTCGAGCATAGAAAAATCCTTCAATTTGGAATTAATAACTGAAAGAATGGGAGTGATCAAAAGTGACTGTTTTCGCTAATGAGTTTCTGACTTGCTCTAAGGCCAATGACATCGGCTACAGGAAGTCATGACAGTTCATTATTTTAAATCGTTGAAGGTAACGACGCATACATTCGTCTGGAAACCAAAAAATGCCGTCAGAAAATAAGGTACATCGCACATGTCTGATACTCCTTTATAGTAACACGGAAGCTGATTCCGTGGTTTGCGTACTGCAATTACTGAGTGTTGTGTTTCAACAGCTTCCATTTTTTTTGTGTGTGTTTCGACAGCCCTATTGGGCCTAGGCCTTCTCATTATCGAGGCTTCACGATCACACTCAGACACACCACGCTCTGTAGGACTACTTTGGACGAGCGATCAGACCGTCGCAGAGACCTCTACCTGAAAACACACAACACTCACAAGAGACAGACATCTACACCCCCGGCGGAATTCAAACCAGTAATCCCAACAAGCGAGCGGCCGCAGACATACGCCTTAGAAGGCGCGGCCACCTAGATCGGCTATTCTGCTTATATAACCCTTAAATGTTAAAGATGGTAAAGAAATTAAAAATTAGAGTAAATTCAGTTACGGGAGAAAAGCGATATATATATATTTATTTATTTATTTATACTGAGAATTTAATTACACTGCTACGTTAACAGGAATAAAGAATGTAATTGAAATATTAAAAGTGCTGTTATTGCTGCTAGACATTTCAAGACAGTGATAGGAAGCAGTCTGGAGCGGAATGATTTGCGATACTGAGGTGTATTATTATTATTATTGTTGTTGTTGTTGCTGCTGCTGCTGTTGTTGTTGTTGTTGTTGACTTCATCACACTGCTCATCATCTACGTGCTGGGAAACCTTCACCTATTCCAGATTGTTGGTGGGGTTATGCTCAGTCAGGGGCAGGAAATTCACCCTATCCCCTAAGGTCAAAGGATCTATGCAAGGAATTTGCTTACTGTATGACGCGTTTGTAATAATACTGCTTTTTTCCCCACTCTTAAGATGTTTGTGGTTCAACTTGTGTTCTGTAGATATTTTAGGAGGTTGTGGTGACCACTGAGATGGCTAAGGGGCAAATATATAAGTTAAGTTTCCAGATATTTTTTATTTCCAGGGCCAAATTTTCATATATCGGAATTTTCTTTGCCTCGGTTTTGGGAATGTTATGTGTCAAAGAACTGCCATATCTATTACAAGTTCTGTTTTATTCTATCGATGGGCGCTGTATCGGGTCTGCTGAAATCTACCGTTGTATCAGTTATGACAGACCTGTCCCAATGTAAATCCATGTTAGCTAATTTCAGCACTGGTTGTAGTTTGTATCTACGGTACGGCGGGGTATTTCTGTCAAGAAGCTTATACATTATGGCAACCAAGTGCTGAATTTATTATTATTATTATTATTATCATTAGCAGCAGCATCATCATAATCATCATCACCTTTATGCAGGGTATTTATACATATATTCCTGAGACAAACTATGTCCCTAGGGAATACAGTGTTGCAGCTATTCTGTTGTTGCTATTCATGGTGCTTATATCGTTAGTTTCAGTGTTCAATCTATTGTACTTTTACATTAGCACTTTCCGAAGTGTGTGTGTGTGTGTGTGTGTGTGTGTGTGTGTGCAGTGCCCAATATGGCTGTTTTCTGGAGTTCCTTGACTTCATATTTTCCTGGTATGTTGCTTACATATTTTCTGAATGACTTTGAAATAGTCCCAGTCGCCCCTATTATTACTGGTATCACCTTTGTTTTTACATTCCACTTGCGCTGTAATTCTATTGTAAGGTCTTTATATTTGAGAATCTTCTCGACTTCCTTTTTAATCATATTTCTGTCTGCTGAGATTGCAACGTCCATTAACATACATGTTCCCTTTTCAATATCACGGATTATAATGTCTGGTTTGTTGTTGGGGATAGTTTTATTATTATTATTATTATTATTATTATTATTAACGCTAATACTGTCTGATTGCGCATTCGGATTGCACTTAAACGTTTTCCACTCATCGTCACCTACAAAAACTCGCATCGCCTGTCGGAACGCCTTTCTTCTGTAATTTTCAGCTTAGTATAAAGTTTTATACAGAATATATGAAACAACATTAATTAGTACAGCATACATACGTACGTACGTACTTGCCAATTTCACAAATAGAATCTAAATTTAAATGTTAGTAACTGCACCTAAAACAAATGACCGCCTTGCGTGAATTTCGAAAGTTGTCACCGTGATCACATCAGCAAGCCAGTTGCTGTCTGTAACATTTCCTAACAAATTTTCCTTCAATTTAGGGGTGTTTAGCTCCACCCCCCAATAGCCATGCTGAAGGACCACTTCTTACCAACCGTCTTGCGACTGCTTTTTGGTCACGTTCGCAAAGTTTTCTTAAAGCGATCATTAGCTTCGTCGTGTCTGTCTGTCCATCTCTCCTCATTGAAAAACTCGGATCCCACTAGACAAATTTTCATGAAATTTTATATTTGAGAATTTTCGAAAGTTTTTCTGGAACAAAATCAAGTTTCATTAGGATCTTATAAGAATAACGGATACTTCACATGCAGAACTATATACAGTTATGATCATATCTTGGTCAGTTCTTCTGAGAATGAGAAATGTTTCAGACAAAAGTTGTAGAGAAAATCAAAACACGCGTTTTATGTTCCGTAACTTGATTTCCGAAAATCGTGCCGCGTATGATATAACGTGGAAAAGTATTGTAGAGCCGGGCAGGCCACGGTTAACAAATTGCGCATGCGCATTACATGCTGGATAGCTAAGGTTGCTGACACACTCTCATATCATGTAATACTGCTTTTCCACTGCAACAATATTTGCACGGACGCGACTCTATATTACGTTATAGTACCTTGCCTGTCTTGTTGAATGTATATTTGAAGTTGCCCTCATTTTATTGAGGTCGTCTTCTTCATCTGCATCCATAAGGACATACTATATCATGTAGCAAGAGCAGTTGTGGGAGAAGTGCAAATTTTTACTGTTAAAGCAAATGGTTTGTATAATAACCTCTGTGCTTTGAAGGATTATGGACATATTTAAATATTATCTTCTTCTCGGACGTGACGCTACGCTGGCTGCTACAAATTTGTTGACTTTTGGAGGCACCTAATTACGCTCCTACCAAACCGCATGTGGCATCAATCCACAGAGATGACACCTCGCAGACTGCCGCCAGAATAGTGTATTAATTTATCGACCATCAATGCTTACACATTTGAGTCAGCAACCTGAAAATGTATTATCCGAAAGCGTGGGTTTAAGGGTAGAATAACATTAAACTGGCTTCATTTTACTCAGGAGAAAGCCCGGGGAGCAATCTTCTACATATGTTCATATTAGTGAATCCTTGAACAGGATAAAATTTTAAAATTACAAGATATTTTGTGTGTATATATATATATATATATATATATATTGTGGATGCACTGGGAAATCTTAAAATTTTCGGAGTCAGGATATTATGTCTCATGACCAGACGTCTGCGATTGATTTTAGACGCTGTCAGTGTAAGCTCACTGCAATGGACTTTACAGGAAATATCCGTGGGCTAATTGAAGGACTGTCCTGGAATTTACCTGGAGACATTGATAAAAGAGCAAAAGATCTCAGTATCTGATATTCTGGCCAAGAAGAAAACAGGCGTCTCTCTAAGATAAGCGTAGAACCTCACTGCTACACTGACGTGCTACTTTAGGCCTAGATTGAAAGCCTAGACTTCTCATATACTCGTATATGATGAAGGGCGTGTAGCTAGTAGAGCGCCATTTTTGTAGTTACTTCGGTGCCAGTTGTAGGAAATGGAAGCCTTTCCACGCTCACAGTTTTATTTTAAGTATAAATTTGTTCTTACAATTAATTTTCGCATTTTCCGAATAACAGAATTATACGTTCACTGAGAATGTTTACATCTGTGATGTTGGCTTTTTACGCAGACGTAATGTGTGTGGATTAAGTGGAATTTTAAACCCAGTACATCACGGACAGTTTTAACTTTATTGTGCACTAAAAGTGAGGTTTCTGAAACAGACCACATTGAAAATAAACATCACCGCTATAGCTTGCGGGCACACATTTCTGTATTGTCCTCGTCAGCTATGAGGATGTTACTTGAAGCCGTCACGTTTGCACCCATTGTCACTGTACATATCCCTGCTCATTTCTATCTGCAGGATCAGGCAGCAGGTTATCACGTGCATTGCTATTCGATCTGTCCCTTATCCCTAGCCACGGGCATCTGCCCTACCACTTTACAGGGGAAGAACTGACACGAATACAACAGCGTATGTAAAATTTAGCTCCCTACATTAGCGGTTAGGCCTTCACTGGAAGTAACGAATTATAGTAAAAGGTAAAGCAATCCCTGTTACAGACCTGAACAGGAGTTGAGGTTCCCAGATTTCATGACCATCGGCACATGAAGGTGATAAGGATGTCAGTTCTACATACCGGCCGCCTTTACCCCCAATTAACTCCTTTACTCATTTCTGTTAGAGACTGATTCGTCCCCATGGTGAGGCCGGAAGGATTATATCAAGGAAAAATTCCAACGACACCATGGAGCACAGTACCACAACCAACTGCGCCACATCGTACACTAGCGAATTGTAGCAGCGACTTTAATTTGCATGAAGCATTTTAGTTGTTTTGACGATCTAAATTATTGCGACTGATCTCAGTAATCAGGTTTGAACAGCGAATTCGATCTTTCGAATTGTGTTGAGGACATGGATGGGCACTTTGTACAGATGGAGAGGGCCTTCTGTGCGTCGAACTGACATGTAAAAGTTGCGGGCCATTTCAGGCCTGTAACGGGACAGCTTACCTTTACTACGTACTGCAGGCAGTATATAGTGTGATGCTGTGTATTTAATACAGTTGGAAGTGTCGAAAAATACAAAATAATGAGCGCAATAAAAATGTAGATACAATTGTAATAGTTACAGGTTGCAAACGTACTTTCGAAAAGCGTTTGTACGTTCATGTGAACTGTTGGGTAAAGTGTGCTTACATTTGTCAGTAGATGCACTCAAAATACAGTAGTTTATTGCAGGTGTGCTATATAAATAGTGAAATTGGTGGTAAAACAAAAACTTTTACGTTGTGCTTAATTAAGCAACACGCTGCGAGATTGGAGGTAACTTTAGTTCCACGCATTCTTAAACTCGGCATTAAAAATGGCACTGGACGTAAGAGTGTGTCGACTGCATGAGAGGTTTGTGGGGCCGCAGAACTGATTTGGAGGCTGTGGAGAAGCGACCGGCCCTTGTCACTCCATATATTTTGGTGGTCTAGTCGCTGTAACGACTAAGCTATGAGATCTCCGAGTTTAAACACGTATGTTAATAAATGATTACATATTTCTAACTAAGAGAGATTAAGCAAGAAGAATGACGATTATTACAAAGAGTAGCTTGAAGAATTCTTTTTTGGTTTAATGAAATATATGTCTGGGACGGTTAGCACGTTAAAAGGAAGCATGGTTAATAAAATTTATGTTCAGACATCTCTAGCATAGCCGGAAGGTCGCGGGTTCCATTCACGATGGCATCATTTCAAGTTTTCGTCGACATAGTTCTTCCGGCCGCACTATGGCCCTGGGTTCGGCTGAACCTTTAACAGAAATGAGTACCAAGAATATTTCCTGGTGGATAGAGGCGGTCGGTGCTTAGGACTGAAAACCTTGCCACTTTAATGTGCCGACTGTCTTGAAATCTAGGAGCTACAATCTCCTGGGGCCTTAAGGATCTGCCCAGGCCTGCATAGGAATATCTTTACCTGTACATCTCCAGCAAACAGACTACTTGGTATATGATACCGTGAATATGTTTTCCGGTTCCGGATACTCTCCAATACCTGTCATGTTCTTACACAGTGACTATCGTCTATATTTCTTAGGGGCGGGGAATTTTCCTAACAACATATTGTCAGATGTCCCCCAAAACTTACTGAGCCCAGGCCCAAGTACCGTGTAATTATTTAAGTCATTAATTGCCGAAAATAACATTTTGCGACTCCACAAACCAGTACGTTGTTCAATGTGACAGTTTTTTCTCATTGTTATCCATGTCCACCCCAGCCTGCAGAACAATTTGGGTTAATAATAATATAATTCGCGTTGAAATAGGGAACAAAATTTTATTCTGCTTGCCGTCCCCAGTGCCCATTGTGTTTATATTCTGAATCATGTTCAAACAGAAGTTATTGTTATCACATGTCCCAACAGAGGGGCAGCAGTTGGTCGTCGTGCTCGGTAACAACTCTCCCCTCTACGTAAACGGCAAAGAATTGGAGATGGCAGACAGACGTTATCAAATATGATGTGTATCAGTGGCTGATCGTAATTGTTGAAACGAGTAAGCGAGACGTCAGTTAGTACCTTCAGTGACGCTGGGTTTTCATTTCCAACTGCTGTCCAGGACGGAGGGGTTTTTATGTTCGATCGCTTTAGTTACGATAAACACTTATTAGTTTTGTCATGTCTGGTCGTCTGTTTGTCTGCCTGTTTGTCGGCATGTATCAGTGGATCCTACTGGACGGATTTTCGTGAAATTTGAAAATCAGGACTGTTTTACGAAAATATGTTGATAAACTCCGCATTTAGTTAAAATCGGGCAAAAATAACGGGCGTTTTACAGGAAGACTTGAGTTCTTTTATAGTGTTGAGAGCAATACGAAATGTTTTGTAGCTCGACAAAGTGCAAAGGAACCCATTGTTCTCTTCCCATGCTAACACTCAACGGTTTTATATTGTTCAGAGCTGCGCGTAGGTCAACATCAATACAAAGAGAAGGCATTGTTACGGTTTTCGTAGCAACAATGGTGACGCGAAGTTGCCACAAGGTAACTTTATACGTACACTGCTTATCCAGCCCAATACACAAACTTATAAATCGCCGAGGTTGGCAGCAGGTGAAGAATTAAAGGTCCGTACAATGCACCGAGCCCGACGTGAAGGGCTAAGTGTCAGTCATAATTACTATGAGTTTAACGTCTTCTCATAGGGCATTGTACTTTCCTGGATGCAGTGATGAAGACGACACTCAGTTATGGAGGGCAGCTAAGAATGCACGGTATTCTACATAGTCCTAGAACTAGGGCTAATAACGTTTTTTAATAGCAATATACACGCTGTTTTACTTACCCTTTGTGCACTCACATCGGTGTAACAGCCTAGTTCTCTTCCAGTACAAAACCAACAGGCTGTCTTCATCGCGTCTAGCTAATATCGATAGCGTGTAATGCGAGTACAAGGAGTGGATGTGTATTTTATTTCGTGTCTGTAACTACTGTGTCTGCAAAATAGAACATCCTGGGGAAATGATGGGATGATAGGGAATGATGAGTTGGAAAGAAAGTGGTTATGGCCCAGTTTGAGGCACGATCTTAGTATTTGGGGGGGGGGGGGCTAAGGAAAACCACAAATCCCTGACTCATTATGGCTGGTGTCCTGCGCGGTGCTCACACCTGCATCCGTCGATTGCAAGTGACAGGCTTTGCTGTTTGGGTCAGGTTTCTTGCTGGTTACGTAGAGTACGTGTAGCTAGTCCGGAAGGAATGTGACACAGCTGCAAAACTGAACATATGACACTTTTCTCCAATCACGTGGTCATTTTTCCGCTCGGAAGAACAGTGGTAAGCGGCTCCTCTCGAGTAAGAGTCTAATATTAATTGAGGTACATTTCCTGTTAAAACAAATAACTTTTGGCATTTTTCTGGCCGCCTTTACCCCAGGAAATGCTCCTGGTACTCATTTATGTTAGACGCTGAGTCGACCTCAGGGCCATAGTGCGATCGGAAGGATTATGTCAATGAAAAATTGAAATGACACCATCTGGAATCGAACCAGCGACTTTCTTATTTGTAGCACAGTACCTTAACCACTGTGCCACCGTGGTCCCCACAGTACGTAGTAGCTTACATATTTCCGGGAAGTCGCTGGTACAGGAATTTATGCATGAGGGAAATTTCTGTCTCATATGTTGTCTTGTCGCTTTAGGGATGCGATCACAAGGAAACGCCCCGAAAAATGGAGAATCAACAGTTGATTTCTCCTACACGATAATTCTCCAGCACACCGGTCGGTTTTGGCCAAGTATTTCGTAGCAAACAACAATATGACAACACAGGTGCATTCTTATCTTGACCTGGCTCCAGCTGATTTTTACCTGTTCTCTCCACTGAAATTAGCACTGAACGGCGACGCTTTTGTGATGCTACTAACATCATAAAGAATGCAATGGAAGAGCCGAAAAGGCTTTCACAAAATAGCTTACAGGAATGTTTCCAAAACTTTTACAGTCGCTGTCAGAAATGTGTGGTTGCATAAGGGGGCTATTTCTAAGGAAATGTAGTTTAAATAATTGTACTGTTGTGTATATCTCAGAAATAAGTGATTCCGGGAACATTTTGAAGCTACCATCTATACAGAGTTGAATGTTCGTAAGAATCACGATCTGTGAACTTTGTGTGTTATAGTTAAAAATGACTTACAGCCATGATAAAATATTATGGCAATCGGAACTCACGCTCAGATTTACCCCCGCCATCTTCCGAATACGAATCAGGCGCTTCAACGCCTGATCCAAATTGTCCGTCAGAGAAACACACGAAGAAACAAAGGCAAAGAAACACAGTGAACAGGGTCAGCGATGGTGTGTTTGGTTCAGGCATTTTGCCACAAGACTCGAAGTTGCGCTTTCGACTCCTGGTAGGGCCCCTGAAAATATTCAAGATAGACCTCTTCTTTCTGTTTGCATTCGCCATTCGTGGGGTCCAATCAGCCTGTTACAGACACGAAAAATCTGCCGAATGTCAAAGTAAGGATGCAAGCCCAACATTTAGTCTCCCCTCTGAGTCTTCATAACTTGCTACGGGAAAGCTTTAGAAAAACAAGGAAAGAAATAAATATAGAAATATATATTTACATGAATGCAAGCTTGCATGCATGCACATGCAAAATACTCGTGTATCGTACACCAGGAGTGCACAAATTTTCCAAAATTCTATAGATCACCTCAAACTCAAGAGTCCAAGGCTCCTGAAAAGTGACATGAAGCAAGTGGTATTCTGAGTACCAACAAACATTAGGTGCCGTCTTATATCGCTTAGTGGTTACGGCAACCTGGCGCCGAGAATTTTGCAACCTTGTTGTACACGCACTTACACACACATACATACACACACGCGCATATACAGAAATACACACACGCGCACGCACGCACGCTTGCACACAGCTAAATGCACAGAGGCGGTGCGGGCACAGAGTTAGAGAAGTATGCGTGGTCGTGTGAAAGTGTAGAAATTAGTGGGTAGTTAAGAGTTATATAGGTGGAAATGTAACAAGGACACCGCACGTCAGAACACTGTTGTTCCATTACAAACTGAAAGGTATACTTCTGAGGACATCCTTCTTCATAAACAGAAAATGTGAAAGTTACTTTGATTATATTCCCAATTATTTTAAAAATGCATATTTGTCGGTACAAAGTTAACTCCTTTCTGCAGCAGCTTTTTTAATGAAATGAGCCTAAATTTGGTTGCAAAATCTATGGAATTTAGGAAAGATGTCGCTTGTCTTCACTGCGACTTCAGGTATCGCAGGCCTTGCTGATACAGGGTCACCTATTAGAGCAAAGTTTGTAGTCCACTTGTCCGAGTGGGGTTTACTTGCAGCGGTTCCTGTTATCAAGGACAATCTGGGACGCGTGAAGGAACGCAGACGACTGGATTGGCGTTATATGTATAATATTCCTGCACGGACGGACGGACAGACAGACGAATACAGTATCGGATCCGATATTGCTGGACAGCAGGAGTAAAGGACAGTGTATCAGGCTGGGTAGGCAGTTGAGGTGAAAACCGTGCTTTCCCTCCCCTCCTGCATCCCGCCCTCTTCACACTGCATGCCATTCGCGCTTTAATTATTTCTCCATGTCACTGCGAATATTGGAATTACGGAAGAGGGAAGGGGTGATTGTGAATTTGTGTGTGTGAAAGGACGGAAAATTCGAGTATGGTTTGTGGAGAGAGTTTTAGCAGGGAGAGGACGGAGAGAGTCAGTCTCGGAGCTATCTCGCTCACTCACGTAGATGAACCACAGAACAGTGGGAAGGTAACAATGATTTTTAGTCTCTTCAGTTCCAATAGCCGTCCGATCCTATCGACAATATTCAGTAGCAAGGCTTGTAAGGGTGGCAGACCTCATTCTACCTATATGACCAGGATACAAGCTCCACAATTTTTGTGTACACCAATCACATAAAAACGTTTCATTCACAATTTTAACAAGAAGCTCTACGAAAGCTGCTGTTGTCACAGTTTCCTCTCATATAACGAATTGCTAGAATAAAACCGCATTTAAAAATTATACGTTTGATTATCGTATCAGACACCAGGAGAGCGTTTTCGTGTCCTTGAGACGACGGACATTCTACACTTCCTCTTCCCTTACAAATTTCTTTAACAGCATTTAAAAAAGAAAGTTTTCCTGTCCACGCCACGAAGGCATATATGGGGAGTAGAGGTATTGCTCCCTTCATTCTTAACCTCGGCGCTAGGTGGAGGCGAATGGTTAACTTAACACCCCGGCCGCTTTACAGCTGGGAAACAAGTTTTGGTACCCATAACACAGGAAGTTGAGTGGGTCCCACGGTCGGTATGGACAGTTCGGAGAAGAGTATAATCTCTTGCTCCGACAGAGATTGGATCCCCGGACCGTCCAGACTGTAGCCTTGTCACTGTACCGTCTACGCTGCTCCGGCTCCCTATATGCCGCAGTACAGTATTTACCAATGTAGCATACTTTGTGAGGTAAATGGGGAGGGAATGTCATCCGCGCTGAGGTACTAACCGTTAACGTGTCCTAGGGAAATTGAAACCAGGAGACTGAAAAACCGTACCATGCTCTGCCCTTACCTTCCCTTAATGCCAATGCTGACGCCCTTATATAAAGGCAAATTATTTCCTCCTTCTGCACGTAACCAGACACGGCAGGATTTCAGTTACAGTCTTGTCGTACGGTATCACACACACCTAGTAAGTTTCCTCAGTCGTTGATTAACTACATAAATTTGTTTCGAAAATTGTTAGTACGATACATGATAAATTTGTAGGATGAGTTTGAGGCAATTAGGTACGACGTGGTGATGAACTACGACGTGATACTTCCTTGAATGAACCGAGAAAGATCACGGAGCGGTGACACTGGGGTCGCGATACGAAAAGTTACTTGCTGTATCCGAGTCCACAAAATTACCACACTGTTCTGTTATGATTTCTGGACGACAACGAAAGTACACGTTTTTCAAATACCCGTAATATCAGAGTTAATACAGGTTAGCTTATGTTACTAATGGCAATGGTATACCAACGAAGGAATGCAATTTAAAGCAGTATTTCCTTACGAAATTTTGCTGTCTGGCAGTGACTGGGCTAAAATTGCTTTTGGCTGACGGGCAGACCGTCTCGTCAAGCGTCATTGGACTCATCTGATGGTCTCAAGCAAGATAATTAATTTAATGTGACCGACCTACGCATTTTTATGCAAACCCCATACAATAGCACGGTTCTGTAGCTTCTGAATGACGGCCCGTATGAAATAAAGTATTATATTTTGAAAAGTGTAAGCCAAACACATTTGTCCATTTTCTGTATCGTCGAACTTAAAAAGAGCAGCATCGACAAATTTAAAAAATATATAAGATGGACGCTCAAGAATTATCTGTCTACATGCTGTTTAAAGCACATAATAATAATAATAATAATAATAATAATAATAATAATAATCCACGATAAGTGGGTCCCTGTCAACACGCCATGGCGCGTCCTCAGGTTCAGGATAGAGAAACGGCCTCCAGTATGGAGGGTAGCTGTGAATATATTGAATAACCAGTCGCGGACAGCCGATAAGGGGTGGTTCTCTAGCCTGGGGCTTTTGCGAGGGGCTAACAATTCCTCACCGTAAAAATTCGCCTTGTTACGAAACGGTTACAATTGCCTCCGGCCAGGACTGTAGCTCAGAATAGGGACATGTGGCGGGCTTCTGTAAACGCAGTAACGAGCCTTCGGGTTCCAGAAAATGCGGGTAATTTTTTGACTAGCTGGGGAATTGATAGCTTCTCACGAAGGTATCTGCTCCATGGAGTAAGTAAATAAGTAGGTAAATAAGTAAGTAAGTAAGTTATAATAATAATAATAATCAATTTATTAATGAGCAGGCTTAACAGCACAAGTGTCTATTAAAAAGCCAGCACAAAGACACGAATAAAACACAAAAACAGTACAATATAATGATAGCAATAACAATAATGTATTAACGTGCTATTATAACAGCGCAATGGCCAATTATAAATCTAGCATGAAATAATTACAACACAAATTACACAATTAAACACACGAACATAACACATAAAAATGTATTAATAATAATAATACCTCTCAATTTTCTCCGTATGTCTGTTATCAGACATTATGATCAAAATGGAATGTTAAAATTCTTTGGCAGTTTCCACAGATTTTGAAATCGATTATGGTCAATTACGGAAATGGACAAGCCACAATTTTTATTTTGTGGATGACAACAATGTAATTATTTATTCAAATGCAATTTTTGTTTATGTGCTGGATCAACAATCTAATGCGCAATAATAATTAAAGGCAATTATAACTACTATTATAATTTACTGTTATTATTAACCTTACCATCATTATTTGAAAATATAAAAGTCTGAACAGCCGATCATGACATTAATTCAGGTTCACGCCATACCGCTTATTAATTCAGGCTCACACCATGCCCCTTATTATTTCAGGCTCACACGATACCGTTTATTAACTCAATTTCACACCGTAACGCACATTAATTCAGGCTCACACCATGCCCCTTATTATTTCAGGCTCACACCATGCCCCTTATTATTTCAGGCTCACACTATACCGTTTATTAACTCAATTTCACACCGTAATGCACATTAATTCAGGTTCACACCATACCGCACATCAATTCAGGTTCCCACCATTCTGCTTATTAATTCAGGTTCACACCATACCGCATATTAATTCAGGTTCACACCATACCGCACATCAATTCAGGTTCACACCATACCGCTTAATAATTCAGGTTCACACCATACCGCTGATTAATTCAGGTTCACACCATACCGCTTATTATATCATGCTCACACCGTACCGCACATTAATTCAGGCTCACACCGTACCGCACATTGATTCAGGCTCACACCGTACCGCAC
>Ga0123352_10003444_pt1 | contig 22868 bp, 20 predicted proteins | sample TergutLab28metaG_FD_89700 | JGI IMG/M metagenome (GOLD analysis project Ga0123352, IMG submission 89700) | Labiotermes labralis P1 segment gut microbial communities from Petit-Saut dam, French Guiana - Lab288 P1 | ecosystem: Host-associated > Arthropoda: Insects > Digestive system > Gut ...
AAAGACCAACTGGAGCACGTAAAAGTAAGCGGCGGCTACGCAGCGGAATAAGCGAATTCTTTAATAGCGTAATAGCAATAACCCCGACACAAATAGCGGCGGGCGGATAACCTGTCCGTCCGCCGTTAGCGCATTGAGAGGGTGCCCGTTTGGTTGGGATAGCGTCTCTGAACGAGCTTAGAGAGTTATAAACTTTCAATGTTTGTTAGTTAACGAGAGTCAAAATCTATCGTCTGTAGTCAGTCTAAGAACAAAATTTGAACATTACGAGGTTGTGCAGGGTATGGACTTAAAAGTGAGAGCAGAAGGTGTAAATGGATTCAATTTGACCGGTGAAGCTATAGAAAAGTTAGGCTTTAACAGGCGTCTTGTGATGACGAATTTTCCGTGGTGGTATACGCAACGTACTATAACCGTGCAAGGACGTATACTTCCAAACGTAGGTGATGCTGCAAATGATGAAACTATAAATACTGCAAGATGGGCTCTGACTAATGCTACCAATCCTGATGCGTATCAGAGGTTTACTGCTTCAACAGAAAGTGCAGGGCAAGTGCTGAGTAATCGCACCTTTGACAGTGCGTTTGTGGTGAATTATACCGAACGGTTTTCCGCTCAATCCGGAGTAGGTACGTTTTCGGCAACTGTACGTGAGCGTGCTCAAACACCAACGGTCGTGCGGACTAATCAACCTGCCGCTACAGCGCAGAACGTTTTAGACAGAAGAAATAGATTGCTCGAGACTCTGGAGAGAATAGAGCGTAGATTAGCTGTACTAAGAGAGGTGGATCCAGTTGTATACAATATGGTTAGTGCTCAGTTGGTCGGACTCAGAAGAGACTTAGATTTATTGAATGCACGTTTCAATACTGAGGGCGGAACGTTCCTAGGCTGGGAAGCTGCGGCTATTGCTGAAATTACAGCGCTGCAGGAGAGAGCCGATGCGTTGTTAATGAAGTCATGTCCTTTTGGAGATATTTCAAATGTTGAGCGGCTGACATGGCAAGTAGTGAATAATCTTCCGGAAGTTAGGGCGTGGAATCAACAAGCTGTTGTTGACAGGGTTCCTGTGGAGGGAACAATGTCAGTGGTTGATGTGCGAACAGGCATACGCTTTAATTTGCAATTCCACGCATATGGAAATAGGCATATAGATGTTGAACCTCCAACCAGAGAGGACACTGATGCAATTTTTAGGGCTTTTGGTGGTAGATGGTCATGGGCGTCGCGACCAGTTTGGGTAACCATTGGAGATAGAACTATTGCTGCGGCGTTGCATGGACAACCACATTCAAGCCAGCTTGTTCCTGAGAGCGTTAATGGCATGAATGGCCACCTTTGCCTTCACTTTGAAGGGAGTAGGGTAACAAACGCAAATCAAACAGCAAGTGCCCAAGAGGCTGTTAGAGAAGCATGGGACGCATGGAATGCCATTAAATAGTTCATAATTCATGTGTAAACCGCTTATATGAACATTTCAAAATTGCAATGAAAGGATTTTATCTATTATGAGGCGCATTTATGCTGTGGCAGTTATAATTCTATTTCTCACGGTTGTGCTACTGGCTGGTTGTCAAGAAAGAAACAACATGCTCAATGGTTCACAATTATATGCTCCACAAGGCGACTCACCCCATCATCTTGAGGAAGAATCGGATTTTACGCAAAATTCAGAATGTGACGCTAGACATGAAATATATATAACGCAAAAGTGCGATGTTGAGCCGGAGCTGGAGGAATTAGACAACTACATTGTAATCAGAGGTATTCAATATAGCACAAGTTTAACAAGTCTTTTCCTGAACCATTTTGGAGGTCATTATGGTTTAAATGACGAGGATTTGATTAAACTCCAATATATGCCAAATTTAGAAACACTGGTTTTAAGGAGTGAGTTTATCCGCGACATTTCACCTTTAGCAAACCTCAAAAATCTAAGCGAGTTACATATAAGCTATGCTTACATTATTGATTTAACCCCAATTGCGAGTCTAACGAATTTGGGAATTTTGAGCATTAATGAAAGCAATATCAATGATATTGCTCCGATAGCGACACTTACAAATATATGGAGGTTGGAATTGATGTTCAACAACATCACTGACATCACACCATTGTCTTGTTTAACAAACCTAACAACTCTATCGCTGAGCTTCAATGAAATTAGCGACATTTCGCCACTGTCTTATTTAACAAACCTGTCATATCTGGCGTTAGAGTTTAACCCAATAACCGACTGGTCGCCAGTGTCGCATGTGGAAAATGTTGGTGGTAGAGATAATTGAAATTTTACCCTGACAGACAAACGAGTAGCAACGGAGGATTGCCCATTTGATTAATTACTACAAGGTACTCGGAGTATCTCATGATGCGGATGTTGAGACTATAAAATCACAGTATCGCAAACTTGCCAAAGAAAATCACCCTGACCTAAACCCGGGAAATTCAGCCGCAGAAGCTCGCTTTAAGGAAATTGGTGAGGCATGGGAAGTTCTGGGTGATGCGGATAAAAGGGCGAAATATGACCAATCACGGACACCGACTAAGGCGAAAGCAAAAACAAAAAGAGGCACACCGTTGAGCAAGCTGGACATGGATGACCTGATGAATCAATTTGATTCATTTTTTGGCAAAGCCGCCCCTGCAAAGAAATCAAGCTCAAAACAAACAAATCCACTGGATGCAACGGATCTATTTGAAAAATATATGGGGATAACGAAGAAATGAACGGAAAAAAAGAAGCCGCCGTTTTGCTATTTTTAATTACCTGTGCCGCAGCTTATGTTTTTGTCTGGGCTGTGCTTACACAGATTGAAGAAACATGGTCAGATTACCTGCTATGGGGATTAGGGATCGTTATGGCAGTGTATGTACTCTTTGAGCTGCGCACTATTGCGTTATTTGCACGTGCCGCAAGGTTTGAAAATGCAGACAGGAAGCAAGCAAAAGGAGCAACAGAACTGGTGTTATTAAATGAAAACTTCGATGGAATCAAGTCATGGGACTTGCGCAATGAAACCGGACTAATCATAGGTCGAGGACAAGACGATTCCGACGTAGATATAGATTTATCAGAAACCGAATACTTCTCGCTAATAAGCCCGCAACATGCGGTGCTTAACTTTACAAATAAAGGCTGGATGCTCTCAGATGCAGGCTCACGCAACGGAACTTCATTGCGCAGAGCAGGAGCGCAGCAAAAACTGTTATTAGCGCCCGGAGAGCCAATCCCGATAAGACCGGGAGATACAATACACATAGCGGAAGAAACATTATTGGCAGTAAAATAAGCTTTATGGCAGACGATGTTGTCTGCTTGTCAGATGACTTGTCAAAATAAATTATAGGGTGGGCAGAAATGAACAATACATCATCAATGTTTAGATGCAAGAACGGACATGTATATCCAAAAAGACAGGGACGCACATGCCCATATTGCGGCATGACGGCAGAACAAGACAATGGGGCAACAGTCATTCCTCGCAGTGCCGGAGAGATAGAGACACAACTACTATATGAAAAAGTCACACCTGTATGCGGATGGCTTGCATGTATAGATGGCCCGAGACAGGGCATAAGCTTTACTCTGCATAGCGGAAAGAACTTTATAGGCAGAGCAGATGACATGGATATAAGACTGCCGGGCGATGAATATGTTGCCCGCCGTAACCATGCGGCAATATCATATGACCCATATAACCGAACTTTTATGATTATACCGGGCGAATCAGAAGGACTTGTGTACCTGCACGACGATGCGGTGTATGAAGCAAGGCAACTGACCGATATGGACATCATAAGGATTGGTCACACAACTTTGCTGTTTAGACCACTTTGCGGAGACGGATTTTGCTGGGAGATGGGCTAACCCCGACGCTGAAACAAAGGAAGAGATGGAAAAATTATGCCATACATTATAATTTCCGGAAGTTTGATAATAGCAATGATAATAATTCGTGTTGCAATTGTAGGACGAGTAGAACCACTGCCGGGATTGGAGATAGCTCATGCTCAGAGCATAGGCAACCGAGAGATAATGGCTGATGCATTTCAGTGGGCGGTTAGTAGGGATAAGACCTTACTAATCTTAGCTGATGGTATTGGCAGCGGAACAAGAGGGCGCACAGCGGCACTATCTGCAACGGATAGCATGGCTCGAACATTTGAGCTACAGGGATTAACAACAAACCCTGCATATTTCTTTAAGCAAGCATTTCAAAATGCAAATGAAGCTGTATTGCGCTATATTCCTGACAGCACAGCAGGAGCAAGTCTGCTTGGGGTATTTGTATCTGACGGAACACTCTACTATGCTCTGGCAGGAAGTTGTAAAATCATGGTGTTTAGAAATGGAGAGCTCATATCCCTTAGTGAAGGGCAGACACTTGATGTGCTTGCAAAAGATGCATATAGGAAAAAAGAAATAAGCCGTGAAGAAGCGATAATTGCAGCGCAAGAGCGGAGGCTATATAACTTCGTAGGCAAAGATGATTTTAAGGCTATGGAAACGTCAGATATCCCCGTGAGACTTAAAGAGGGGGATTATATTGTTTTAATGACAGCCGGAGTTTATGATTTCTGCCCAACCCTTGACTTAGAAAGTATACTCCGAGAGCGCGGAAATGTTCGGAATAAGGCACAGAATATAATAGACGTGATAATCAGCCGTGGAGACCCTGAACAGGATAATGCTACTGTTGTACTTGCAAAGGTAAACAGAATCAATTAAGTAGGAGATGCATTATGCGTCGAGAAAATTCAACTTTTAATGCAGCGTTTGTATCATATGAGGGTAGCAAGCTTTACAACAATGACTACTATGGCTGTGCGGAACTTGATAAGTTTGCGTGCTATGTGGTAGCTGATGGAGTACACAGCGGAGACGTGGAATCAGAGAGTGCAAAAATAGCAGTCCAGGCGGCTATAGCTGCATTTCATGAACGCCCATCAATCAAAAAAGGAGCGCTCAAACGATATGTACTTGCTGCACATAAGGCGTTAAAGATAAATAAGAGACGTCGCAGACTTCAAGCGTCAATTACTGTTGTAGTAACAGATTATCAAAAGATTCGCTATGCATGGGCAGGCAACTCCCGCTTCTACCTATATCGTTCCGGTCGTCTGCTCAACCAAAGTCATGACCACTCGTTATCTGTACAAATGTCGAGGCGAGGGCAGTTGACTGTAGACAAAATTGCCCAGCATGAACAGCGCAATAACTTGGCACGATATGCCGGACAACATAGGTCACTAAATCCGCAAGTATCAAAGAAAATCAAGCTAAGCAATGGAGATATATTTACACTTCTGACTCGCGGTGTATGGGAGCGTTGTGATAGCAGTGACATGCTATCAGTATTTGAGAGCGCAGAAAATGACCCGAAACGTGTAATTGAAGACTTAGAACGCCTAATGTTAGACCCATACCCTGATGCTCTGGACGACTATAGCGCAGCTGTTATACTTGTAGATAAAATATATGTTGACCCCAACAAGGGTAAGCGGCTGAAAAAGATACTTTTGATTGTCATTCCGATTTTAGTAATACTCATAGTTGTAATAATCATCTTGCTTGTCATTCGGCACAACAACGAAACACGACGGCGGGCTATGAATACGGCATTTGAAAATGCCGTGGTATATATAGACAATTATAATCATGTCAGAGCCATAGATGAACTTAGCACCTCAATAGGTCTTGCCGGAGAGCTGCGAGACGATGCTTTTCGTGAGCGAGCGGAGACATTCCGCGCTGTTGCAGATGCAATATATAGTGCAGACAGGCATTTTGATTCAGGAAACTTTACCGAAGCGCAAAACGTGTACAGGACAGCACTCTACCTCTCACGATACGCAGACAACGCAGGCAGGCCATATATAGAGCGTCGCATGACCGAGACTGAAAGATTTGTAACAGTCAGAGGTCTCATAGCTCTGGGCGATACTCTTGTATCCGTAGGAGACCTTGAATCGGCAGGTATAAGATACTATGATGCATGGCGCACTGCGGCAAATATCGGAGATATTGACGGGCGAGAGATGGCAATATCAGCACTGCAAAACTTATACAGCATAATAGATAGAGAAGAAACGAGACAGGCAAGAGAAGATGAGCGGCGAATGTTTGAAGATGCCCTCATAGCAGACGCAGATGCCCGAGAACAAGAAAGCATTGCAAGAGAGGCGGCAAGACGTGCAGAAGATATGCAGGAAGCGGTCGAGATGGAAGCGACAGGTGACAGAGCGGTAGCTATGCGAGACTACATTAATGCAGAGCTGTTTTACATAATAGCCCGTGAGCGCTTTGCATCACTTGGTGAAACGGAGGCTGTAAGACGCATAGAGACAAAGCAACGGTCACTATCAGATACAATAGTCCAAGTAGAAACACAAAGAATAATAGCCGCACTATACATAGAAGAAGGCGACAGACTATTTGATAACGGCCACTTTGCAGAAGCACGAGAGCGATTTATACTAGCCAGAAATATCTACACACGTCTCAATGATGATATAGCTGTTGCCTCAGTGCTGGCAAGGATTAATTCAAGTGACGCACAAATATCACGTTTGAGAGAAGAAGATGAAATCCGGCAACGAGAGTTAGACCGCCAAGCGGCTGAACAAGCAATAGCTGTTTATGAGGAAGAACCGACAGAAGATGAAGCTGAAGAATATCCGGAGCCTGAAACGATTGAGGAACAAGCGGATATTCCGATTGAAAATACGACAGAGCAAAACACAGCGGGACAGGTTAGTGCTCCTGCCGAAGCATCAACAAGCCATGCAGCGGAAAGGCGAAGTCTTACGGAGAGCAGGAATCTTAACTCTTAATCCTGCCGGAACTTAAAAAGCTCAAATAACGGAGGCTCCTGCTGATGAAATATACACTAAATCCAAAGAATAGGCGTCCAAAATATGCCAGCTATCGACTGGAAGAACTGCTGAGCATGACAACGCTTCAGCTATTGGATATTTGCAGACAAGAAAACATTATACATGCCGCACTTAATAAGCTCGACCGTGAGGAACTGATTCATCTGGTAATGACCTTTCGCGGAGCGAGAGAGCGTTTTCTACTAAAACCAAACATACCCGAAGGAGAAGAGAGACTACAAAAAGTCATATCTAAAATCCGTATATTTCCGAAAGATTACGCTAAGCTAAACCCCCCATCAAAAATATCAGTTTTTAATGATATGGAAACAGGGTTCTTTGATGATTACAGAATAAATTATGAACCTGAGTTGGAGGGCACAAATGCCTTTGTGCTTGACAAAGATAATCAAATCTGCGCAATACTGCGAGTAGTCAGCTATCCCGGGCATGAGGATTTATTCATAACAAGGCTCAAGGAATTTAAGCCCAAAGAAGCAAGAGTGCATGATTACAGACTGCTTCTGTGTCCGCACAAGTTCTCCGATGAACTTACATCTGTATATGAAGGTGATTCACAGCCGGGCAGTGAAGCTCAAGCGTATATAATACCCCTTCTATCCTTTGAAGTATGTGAAGCCAAAGAAGCTCAAATGCCTCTGGCAATAGACTTTGGAACATCTAATACATCAGCCGGCATTTATTTGAGCAAAACTGCATATAGCTCAATAGAGCGGAATATAAAGCCGGGCAGATTAAGTGCCGATAGCATAAACTATTTGCAGTTTTTGGCACCGGACGGTCAAGTATTTCCTGTACTGCCCACAGTTATAGGAGTTGAGCGCATAGAAGGCGACAAAGTAACCTGGAGTTACGGCTTTGCTGCCGATGAAATGATGAATCGCGGATACATGGGTCAAGGCATGTGCGCTTTTTATGATATAAAGAGATGGGCGGCTAATTTTGAGGAGACCGAAACTCTCATAGACGGCGAAGGCAATCAACTCAAAATGCAGCGCAAGGAAATAATCAAGGCATATTTGAGCTATATAATAAGCAGTGCTGAGCAGATGTTTAAGTGCCGCTTTAAGAAATTATTCCTGTCATATCCAGTAAAGCAGAGAGATAGATTCATTACACTGTATAGAGAAATGTTTGGGCAGTATGACCTCATGGAAACGGAGATGTTTGATGAGGGAATTGCAGTATTATACAGCATAATAGGCGACTGCATAGACAGCAAGCAATATGTTGAAAACGCAGACATTCATACGCTTATCTTGGATTGCGGCGGCGGAACAACCGATCAGACATCAGCGGTGTTTAGAGTGACAACCGGAAGTAGTGCATATACCATAGATATTATGAGTGCCTATGAAAATGGTGATACGGACTTTGGCGGAAATAATCTAACATATCGCATCATGCAGTTGCTAAAAATTGAAGCGGCGAAACAACTAGCACCGAACAGCGCAATAAAGGGCCTTGCAGAGATTGCGGCAGGATTTTCATTTGACCAATATCGCACAGTAGACGAAACAGGAACTGTTGAAATATATCGTGAGTTAAACGATATGTATGAGCAAGCTGAAAGCATAATCCCGACAAGGTATAGGGACTATGAATATAGCGGAAGAGATGAGTATTACAAGGTATATAATAATTATTATTACCTGTTCTCCCTCGCCGAAAGTGTCAAGAAAGCCTTTTTTGCAAATGCACAAGTATTGCGCATCGTAGTCTCAAGTGAAAACTTAGCCCCACAGCCTGATACGCTGTATATAAAGGCGAGAAGATGGAAACTGGCGGCGAATACAAAAAATGGTTTGATGCTTCAAAAGGGTATGCCCGATGTGAGTATAAACACCCATCAAGTGTGTGCTGTATTTCAGGCGGATATCTATGATATATTCAGGCGTTTTATCGGGCGGCTATATAATGAAAATCAGCTTGGCAAATACAAGATAGTGAAGCTCACAGGGCAGAGCTGTAAGATAGGATTATTTAGGGATTCACTGAAAGAATATGTACCCGGAGCAAAAATCAGTCAAGGCAGGGGTATACTCGCTGAGAGCTATATGCTCAAACTGGCTTGCCTTGATGGCGCAATTCGGTACTTGAGAGATAAGACATTGGGGCTTGCAAAGGTTAACATCAAATATGAATCACCTGCACTCCCCTATATACTGACAGCCAAAGCCCATAGCGGAGAGACAGTAACGCTCATACACCCTCTAAATCCAAACCGTGTATCAGGCTCTGTAGCAAGGCATCTATCAGCCAGCGAGGTTGAGTTTACACTCAGTGATGCATCAGGCAATGAGAAACATAAATTTGTTGTCACCTCAAATCATGAAACTTTTAGCAAGGTGACATATGACCGGATTGAGGAGATCTATGGAAAACATATAATCCAAGACGAAACAGACCAGATAGAAAACGGAGAGATTCGCTACTTTGTCTGGGCAGACCCCGGAGAGTGGGGCTTTACCACAGTGCCAATACTTAGAAACGATGAAGAGTTATCAATGGGCCAGAGCCAATTGCGCTCATTTGAAGATGAAAGCTGGATGATTAATTACTTTGACGGATTGCACTAAGCAATCTAAATAGAATGGAGTTTGTAAGGACGTGTTTGAATGTAAAATACCACTCTTTAATCCTGCGCCCCTGAATAAAGAGGTGCTTGAATCAATAAGGGACATTGCTGCTCGTGAGCAAAATGCCAGATATCACGCATATAGCGATGGCATCTTAGCCGGATGTGAACTATATGAGCGAGATATGGAAGTCGGTGTAAATAGCGGACTTGTCAAATTTGCGGACTGTGTTTACGTGCTCTCAGACAGTCAAGGAGTTACATACAGTGCAACAGACTCATGGACAATGCTAAAGATAAGGTTTGAAAATGAGGAAATTACCAGAGACTTTAGCATAAGGCGTGGCTTCCTTGTACTTGATGAGAACACAACGCTCTTGCCAAATGAAATGGAGCTTGGAAGATTCAAGCTAAAACAAGGCTCAAGACTGCGTACGCAATATGTTGACTTTGGGGACATGGAAACGGAGTATGACACTGTAGACCTCATCAATGTACCATTTGCAGGACTTGGCGAACACACACTTTGCCCTACAATACTGATGCATTATGCCAGAGAAGCATACCCGCATGTAAAAGACCCTGCGGATATTGCCTTTTGCACAAGCTGTCTGTCAAACAGCGGAGTGATGAACAGAGAAAGCATAATGCTATACCTCTGGCGCAGAGGACGAAGCCAGAGTGCATACACAAACCGTGAACTGCATAACAATCTAGCGAACCTGTTGGCAGAGATAAAGGGCATATCACGGCAGACAGGGCAAGGGCAGGACGATGGGCTGCTGTTGTTGTAAGGCAATCAAACTCAGGGGAGAGACGCTATGAATAAAAGAGAAAAACGGTTTAGCGAAATGGAAGATGTTCTGACAGATATTTTGGAAGAAATGTGGTATGAGCGGAAGCAAGAGACCATGCAATTATATGCAGAGAGAAAAGACAGCGTGCAAAAAAACCTTATATCTGTCATAACTGAAAATGTGGAATCAATAGCAATGCTAATAGAAACAGGAGAAAAGCGACCTGTCAGATTTATACACTTCTCTTTCCTACTTTCTGAAGTCTTGCAAAAAAAGCTTATTTTGAAAATTGACTACTATGATGAGCGTTACTTTAGGGATATATCCGACATTGATTCATTTTGGGATTATAGTGAGCTTTTCCCGTATATTGATGAGGATATGGCAAAAATTCGTGATGAACTACAGGAAGAATTTATAAGTCTAAAGAATTATGATATTTTGGATATTGAGATGCTTTATCATGTGGGAGTATTTGCGGTTATGAAAGAAATATTGGCAAGCATGGTGTCGGAAGAAGACTTCTTAAAAGCCGTTGCTACCATTTGCGATGTTGAAACAGCGGTTCTAAATGGAGCATACTCAGGGCAGACAGAAGTGATTGGACATTTTGGAAGGGAGGCGGAGAAAATTGAGATATTGCCTGATTGAACAAAACTTAGAATATTTTGATGCTCCCAAAGTGAGTGACTTCCATCAGAAAATCAACAAGTGGAGCTTTTATAATGACAAGTCATTTGAAATACCAATGCGGTCAGTAGTAAATGTGCTTCCCAATAAAAATTTAGACTTTGTGGACTATCTATTTCCGTCAGTGCCACTGATAACAAAGCGTATGCGTGAAGTTATTGAAAAGTTTGAAAGCGAATTTGTTATTAAAGAAATTATCCTTTTTGACCCGGAAAGTGGTCTCAATGAACTATACTACATTCCATTTTTTCATAGATTTGAGTCAGATGTGTTGCAATCGCCGAGTTGGTTCGAGGTACAGCATGGGGATTTTGAAAAGCAGATAAGTATTTCGCCACCATTTGAATTGCCTGTGTTTTATGTGTTTCATGAAAACACCTGTCTGCTATTCATGCGACTAGACCTCATAGAAGCATTGCTGAGAAGTGGTGTTAGAGGGCTTGTTCTAAGAAATGCCGATGTTGTGTGCAAGGAGGAAAAATGATGTCTACAGAGGAAAATAGATTTGGATTACCACCAGTTACAGCAAGTCTTTTAGAGTCAATGCTAACGGTCGATAATGCGGGAGACAATATGGTTTCAAACATTCGAGAAGCAATTGGGCGTCCTGATTTGATTGCCGCATTTGACAGCGAGCTAAACAGACTGTTAAACCGAAGCCCACCTATTGATGCTCATAATATTACAGCGCAATTGAATGAGCTTCAAAGTATGGCGGAGATGGAGAATGCCTTTGAGCAAGTGAGGTATAGCAGTTCGCAAATTGCAAATGCAAACTCAGGCATTGAGGGCTCTCCTCCGGTTGCAAATATCCATCAAGATATAAACAATAATTCGGACTACATGGATATAAGAGCTGCGCTTATAGCTGCATCTGCTGAGCAATTGAACCAACAAAATCTGGAAGCTTATGCACTGACAGCATTTGAGGGTGTTATATCGGTGCATGGAACCTTGCCTGATGGTGTTCCCGGCGGTAGGGGTGAAATTTTACAAGATCAGAAAATAGCTGAAACCATGGAGCAGATTGCAGCCCAAAATCCTAAAAATCTTGTTCGGGGAGCACTTCTAAGGTGTAGCTGCGGTTCTCACAAGCGATACTTAAACTTACCGATTCACCACGGTGTTTATGTAAGAGACCGCCCTCTCATTCATGCACAAGATGCAGTTCCCGGGAGAAATATAATGTGGTTTGGACTATGTACTGCCCCCAATCCGCCCACAGGCAACCGAATACGAGTGGCTGACTTTGGCCTGGTAGATCAGTCCGGATATTTTATGCATGAGAACGTTGATAGAACCGGAGCGGGGTCCGGATGTCAACCCAGTATTCAAGGTGGATGGAGAAATTCAGATGAGCGAGCTTGGCTGGATGAAAGCGCAGCATATGCTGTAGTCACAAAACAGTCATATATAATGTGTCAGCACGGTGGTGTTATCTATCCGGTCACCAGTGGTCAGGAGGATATATTTATTCCGGCATTTTCACATTCCCCATTTCCCTTTGATTTGAGCGAAAATAGTAATTTTATGCAATGGGCTGCTGAAGAGGGCATAAATCCGTTTCTTCCGGGCATGGCAGAGTTTGATGATTGGTATTCTCGTCGTATACAGGACAGCACAACGACACTTGGCGAATCGAGATTAAGGGTTGAACAATATGAAGAGGAATTTGCAAATATTACACATGTAAGTGAGGGCGACTTGTTTGGTTCAGGGCGGTGCGAAAGCAATGAACTTCACGCGTTGCTTAATCTTCAGCGTGCGCAGGAGGAATACCGACAACACATCAAAAACAGAAGTGAACTTTACAACTCGTGGGCATCAGCGAGATATCGGTCAGGCTCATTTAACAACATGTCAGATGAGCAAAAAGCATCAACGGAGCAAATGTTCGGACTTTATTATCCACCCGGACATTTGCCTGGACTGGATGAGGAAAAAGAACGTATAAGAACACAATTTGGAAGACCTATAGTAGAAGAGCCTGCGACGGAGATGAACAGACAAGAACCTGAAAACTGGAATGATCATATTCCCATATCGCCACTTGTGCAAGGCATGATGGATGGAACAATACCCTTGCCATAGAATTGTTTGGGTTCAAATTAGGAAAGAGCTAGTACTTCGTTTTTGAAATAACTGTGCAAAGATTGTGGCAGGTTTATTTGCCTGACTAGGCGAAAAACCGTAGTAATACCACTGGTCTTTCAAGGTTTTTCAACGAAGTCAGACGGCAAAAGACAATGCAAGAATAGGCTAGTTATTTAGAATTCGATGCACTAGTTACTATAACAGAGAGGAAAAAAGGTCTTAACAATGTTAACTGAAAATGAAATCATAGCAATGCAGCGACAGGTTGTTGAGGAAAAATATAAGAGTATTTATTCACCGGCAACATATATAGGCAAAAAACGATACGTTTTTACCGCACGTGAATTATCTGAGGCAAGGATTACTGTACATCTGCCTGAGCTTTTTTTGGACTTGCCGGAGTCTATAGCAAAACAGAAATATCCGTCTGAAAACAGACCGCAAATAATAATTTCAAGCTCAGATATAAGTGTGAATTTTGCGTTTACGCTTCTGCCGGAACCGACGGATGATGATGAAATTATTGAGGTTAGAAATGATGCACTTAATGCAATGAAGAGATTGTATCCGCAAAATACATATTCAGACACAGGTGTGGATGTTACAGTGTGCAGTCGTATATATGCGTGGTACGAATATTCAGGGCCTACACTGGATTCAGAAATGTATGCCTTAAATGCGTTTATGTGCATAAAGGATAAGCTGTTGCACTTTTTATTTAATTGCCCGAATGAAGCGCATGAGCAGTGGAAGCCTGTCGTGCTTGAAGTGATAAACTCTATAGTTGAAGATGAGAAATTTTAAATAGACAATAAGGGGGGTGAATCCATGCGAGTAATGAGCCATGAGCGAGTAAAAGTATCCGGGATAATTGAAGTAGAGAGTATTTTGACATTTGAAATGAGTCAAGATGCCGGGAAACACTCTTGGGCACGATTACATGGGATTTTGACCGAAGAAGGAGTAGAGAAGCTAAGCGGTTCTTTAGAGGGCGAGAAGGTGTTAGTGTATGATTCGGAAACAGAAGAAGAGATATTTCACGGAATCATTGATGTAGCGGAACTGAAAAGCGAAAATGGATATAACACGGTTTATCTTGAACTTTTGGCTGGGAGTTGGCTTTTTGATATTGAGCAGAAAAGCCAATCATTTCAAGATGTCACTATGACATACAAAGAAGTGATAAAGACAGTTTTGCAAGAGTATTCAATGGCATCATCAATAATAGCGGAAGAAATGGGAGAAGAGCCTATAGGCAAGCCACTCATTCGTTACAGAGAAACAGCATGGGAGTTTATAGGCAGGCTTGCAAGTCACTTTAATTTACCGATATTCTCAGATGTGCGCACAGGTCTTCCTCGCATATATGTTGGAGTGCCTAAGTTATATGAGAGAGTAGAGTTTTCAGGAACACAGTATAAGTATAGCGTAGGCAATAGATATATGGAAGTAGGCGGCATGTTGAGCGGGTTAAAGAAGAAGGACTTTGTCCGCTACGATGTGGAAGATGGAGTAAACTATCGTTTGGGTTTTGAGACTGTTTTTCAGGATTTGGAGCTTACGATATGCGGAAAAACATGTAAACTTGAAAAAGATGTGTATGTGTTTACTTATTTGCTGGCAAATAGAAAGTATTGTCATGAACTAAAGCGATATAATCCGCATTTCTTGGGCATGTCACTACTGGGACGAGTTCTTCACAGAGAGGGCGAGCATATACGTATACATTTTGATATAGACGAGCAACAAGATGTTACGACGTGCTATCCATATCCATGGAAGCCTGAAGTTGGAAATCTGATGTATATTGCGCCGCAGTTAGGAAGTAGGGTATCAGTATATTTTGGAGATGATGATGAGAGTTGCGCAATAGCTACAGTGAATGTGCGAGATAATGCGCCACCTGCCCCATTAAAGGGAGCGGAATTACCACCTGAGCCTGATTATGAAGATGAGGAAGTAGTACAGTCGATAGTGCAGGACTTCAATCATGGCAGGCGCGGCCTCAGAACGGAGCATGGAAAGAGCTTTAATCTGTTTCCGGGAGCAATAAGGCTGAATTCAAACAGAGGTTTGGGATTGGCAATGAACTCCAAAGGTGTGTCGTTTTTTAGTAATGCAAATGTGAGCATAATTGCAAAACAGGACATACACATAAATGCCTCAACTGTAAAAGTAGAATCGAAGAACAATGCGTATGTAGTGTCCGGCGCAACAATTGGCGAAGGGGGCGGAGCAGTCCCTGAGAGTGGAGTGCATTTATTTTCGGGAGCAGCAGCGTTTGCGCATCATGGAGCCCAGGGCGACCCTTCGGGCGGTATAAAGTATTTGGCAAGCTCAACGAATGCCCATGCAGGTTTTTTTGATGATGAGCCAAGTGAGCGAACGTTTAAGATGGGCAGAGCAGTCGCCCGTGCCGCCGGAGCAGCAGCGATTGTGGTAGCGGTGGGCGGAGTGATAATAATAACTGGTGGCAAGGGCCTTGTGTTAGCCGCCGGTACAGCAAAGAAGATAGGAGGAAGCGTAATAGTGACGGGAGTAGCAGGTGTTGCCGGGGAGTTGGCAATGAACCATGCGCAGGGTGTAGAGAGTGCAGATGGCGCGTTTTTGACGGCAGCAATGCGTGGAATGTTTATAGGGTTGGTAGCGGGCACGGCTGGCGGAGCAATAAAGAGCAAAGCTTTATCTACGGTTGCAGGCTCTGCCGGCGGTGGATTAGCAGGACAAGCAGCAGATGGAAGCTTTAGTGCTGAACAACTTGCAAGAGATGCCGTAAAATCATTGGCGGCCGTGGGTATAACAAATGCATTATTCCCGGGAAGCGGCACGGCAATAAATAATGCTATAAAGAGGGCGAAAAATGCAGGGACTTCGGCGAGTAGTGGGGGCATTGTTGGTAGAGTAGGGCGAATAGACTTCGGAGCAATCCAAAATTTAGTGTTTGAAGCAGCAGGAGATATGTTTGAAGCAGCGTTAAAAGCAGCCACAGGTGAAGTTATAAGTGCGGCAACTACTGTGGAGGGCGAATAGTATGGCAACATATGAACTGACTTGTTTCTTTACACACGTAGGAGCTTGCCTCTGGGGTTTAAACAAAGCGGCGCGAGAGAAGTATGGTTACTTTATAGATATAGATGAGTTGCCGCTTACTAAGCAGACAAAAGCGGAACTGCGCAATATGTTACAAGAGTTTGATAAGCGCATTGATTGGGAGAAAGGCGGAAAGCGTTGGTCATGGTTGGATGAACATAGGTTTAAGCGCAGAGCAAGAGCGTTTTGCGAAGTCATACGTGCAGAGCTTGGCTCAGAATATATTGTAAAAAACGATAAAGACAGTATAATCAGTGGTATACGAAGCGCCTTTCGTGAGCGAGGAGTTCATCATACTGATATATTTGAGCATTATTTTAAGATAGGTGACAAGGTTGCGCCGTATTATGGCATAGATATGAATGGAGCATACACCATGAATGAAGATTATGTATTTAGAGGACATCACTACAGGGCTGCTGTTACAAAAGTTAGAGGCATGTGTGAGTTTATGCCCTTGGACAAATACACCCCTAACTTTCATCCTGAAAAACTAAAGGAGATAGCCTTGTCAGCAGAACCGTATGATTTGGAAGCACCTGAAATAAAGATGTTTGACAGCAAAGACCGGGGGATTCAAGCAAGGCGTAAAGCCACCTTTGCAAGACTGTCGCTTAAAGAGCACTATGGAACGGATGATATGAGCGAGTGGGTGTAGGAGAGAAACTTGTCTGAAAAAAGGCGATTAATGATTAAATGAGGGGAAAAGTATGAGAGCAGTTAATATTTTTGTAGAACCATTTGAGTTTATCAACATACTGGACGTACGCTTGAGCAAAGGGGTAAACCGTCATGGAGAAGCCGTAATTAGAGGTGTTATTGCGGAAGGTTCAGAATATGAGTATAAAGAAATGTCATTGGAAGATACAGATGTAAAGATAACCGCACTTGACTTAGAGGACAATGAGTGCGTACTACTTCACGGTATTTTAGAGGATTTGCAAATCAGCACGGTTAATGGGCTGAGTGTGATGGAGTTACGAGTGCTCTCAAAGAGCCGCATACTAGATCTGATGCCTCAAATTACAGTGTATCAAAATACAGAAATGACATATGATGAGCTGGTCAGGGCTACCCTTGCCCACTTTGGTGGAGCGGAGTCGTTTATTAGTGTCGGTGATGGCAAAAGAATTGGCCAAATGTTTGTCCAGTATCAAGAAACAGCGTGGGAGTTTCTTGTGCGCATGGCAAGTATGTGTAATGATGTAGTGGTGCCAAACGATGTATTGCCGGGGATAAAGCTATACTTCGGCTTCCACAGAAAACCGGTAAAGAATGAACTGCCGCTGAACCCGATATCCTACGAGGTTAAAAGAGCTACAGGTCGATATGCGGATAAGCGGCAACACAGTGTTTCGGGTTTTCGTGAAGCTGATGCTGTGTATTATGTAGTAAAAGATCGTGAAATACGGCAAATGGGCGAAGCTGTGGAATTTTTGGACAGAAAATTGTGGATAACAAATATTGAATCAGAATTTGATGGATTTGATTTAGTCCACAAATACACGCTTATGAATGAAATCGGAACCATGACGATACCAAAGCGGAATCATAAAATTATAGGAGCATCTCTCACAGGCCACGTAGGCAATGTGCAAGGGATTAATGTGAAAACAATACTAAACCATGCCCATTCAAATAATATGGATAACGTAAAGTGGCATCCATTTTCAAGTGTATATTCATCGACAGATGGAACCGGACTATATGCAATGGCAAATGTTGGTGATGAGGTGCGTCTGCATTTTCCCACTGATGTTGAAGATGCAGGATATACAATCAGTTCAGTTCACACGCCGCGCACGATGCCAAGCCCACCCCCGGAGGTTAGCGATGAAAATATTCCGGATATGGAAACAGCGAATAATCAGCAGATAGAGAATCAAGTCAAGGACTGTGAATTACCCGTTATTGCGTATTCGCCAACACAAAAAGTTCAGTTTGGACCGAATCATGTGTTTATGCAAAATGGTGAGATGTTTGTGTTGTTTGATGATAGCGAAGGACTAATAATTAAAAGTGATGCAAGGGTGCTAATTAATGCCGGAGGTAGTGTGACAATATCAAGTGGCGAAGGTGATATAGCAGTTGCCGGTGGAGAGTCTGTAAATTTAGTTCAAGGCGGAGCGGGTGTTACGCTTGAGGGTGAGGAATTTGTAGCTTCGGGAGCAAAGGTGCTGATAGAATAAAGTTGAGTCGTATGCATAATTTGATTGGAAAGGCGTGGATAAAAGTGAGGGCAGTTAAAATTTCGGTTAAACCTTTTGAGTTTATAGAAATCTTGGACATGAGCATGAGCAAGGGACTGAACAGACACGGTCAAGCTTATGTAAAAGGAATTATTGCTGATGATGCAGAAGAAAGATATGTTACAATGCCGCTATACGAGACCGCAGTAGAAATTACAGCGTCTGATTTCGCCGGAAATGAATGCATCTTATTTCATGGCATGTTAGAGGCTTTTAAGATTACAACACAAAATGACATGAGAGTTATGGAGCTTAGCTTAGTATCGAAAAGCAGAATGCTAGACACGTTGCCGCAGATAACAGTATTCCAAGATACAGATTTGACATATAACCAACTGGTGAAAGCTACATTAGAGTCATTTCCGGGAGCGCAAGCAATTATCAATTGCGGAAGCGGTGCAAGAATCGGTCAAATGTTTGTCAGGTATAAAGAAACGGCTTGGGAGTTTCTAATCAGAATGGCCAGTATGCATAATGATGTCATTGTGGTTAATGACACATTGCCGGATATAAAATTGTATTTTGGCTTTCCTAGGAAGTCTGCCTCAAGCGACGAACTGATTAATCCTATTTCATACCATGTAAAAAAAGCCATAGGAGGGTATATTTACAAAAGGGAAAATAGGGTCTCTAATGTTAGCGAAAGTGACGCAGAGCAGTTTGTTGTAAAAGAACGCGAAATTCGGCAAATAGGCGAATGCGTGGAGTTTTTGAATAGAAAGCTGTGGGTAACTAATATTGAATCTAAAATGGAAGGTGTTGATTTAGTGCACACCTACACCCTTATGAGAGAGGCGGGAGTAAAAACTACACCAAAGCGTAATTTTAATATTATTGGAGCTTCTCTTTCAGGGAGCGTAGGTGCTGTAAGCGGAACACATGTGAAAATGATTTTAGATCATGCTCACTCTAATGTTCTGGGTGATGTTAAGTGGCATGTGTTTTCCACGGTGCATTCCTCAGCTGATGGAACAGGCTGGCATGTAATGCCGGTCGCTGGTGATACATTACGACTTTATTTCGGTACGGAAATTGAGGATGCAGGATATATGGTTAGCGCAGTTCATACGTCAGAAACTCAACCTGGCTTTCAGGGAGTAGAGAGGGCGATTTCTACTCAAACAACACCATCAGAGAGGATGCCGGCGAGATCAAGACCTGCAAGTACAACTTCTGTCGAGGGCAGTTCTGCTATAGTAGGAGTCGTGGAGCAAGAAACTACAAGTGCGGCTGCTATTAGCAATGATATAATGAATCAATTTGAGTTTTATGACTGTGCCCCGAGAATACCTAACCGTAAGGTATATGCAAACGATGCCGGACAGATGCTGGTAATGTCCCCGGGTTATCTTGGTCTCGAGCTAAACGGGAATGGCCCAAGAATGCTGGTCTCACTTGTCGCCAACAGTTCTGTTGCTATTATTTCAAGTTCTGATATTTCAATGACCGGAGGCAATGATGTTTTGTTGTCAGCGGAAGGACAGGTGGTCGTTAACGGTAGCGAGAAAGTAAGCGTTTCACAAGAGGCCGCTGCTGTAAAACTAGAAGGCGGGAATGTTACCTTTACCGGAACCGCACAATTATAACTTCGCTAAGACACCTCATTAATCTAATTTTATAAAGGCTTAACTACAGGAGGACGATAAAATGCCACTAGGAGAATGTGCAAACAGACATTTGTACAATAAGAACAAGTATGGAGATACATGCCCCATCTGTGGAGTTGTAGCAAGCAAGTACAAGGAAGACGGAAAAACACCTGAAGAAATCGCCGAGATGTATAGAGTTCCGGAGGATAAATATATATGCGGCTGGCTTGCATGTATTGAGGGTGTAAATAGAGGACGTTCTTATGAGATACATCCGGGTAATAATTTTATAGGCAGTGAAGACACAATGCATATACAAATCTTGGGTGACAAAAAAGTCAGCCGCATTCGCCATGCGATAATAGCATATAATGAGAAGAACTTTGAATTTGTAATATTTCCGGGAGAATCTAAAGGCTTAATCTATTGTAAAGGTGAGGCAGTTTATACGCCAAAAACGCTTACGGCACTGTCAATTATTGAGATTGGTGATTCAAAATTTGTATTTGTACCGCTCTGTAGTAAAACTCTAAACTGGGGTGGAAAAATGCCGGAATAGATAAAGAGGTATTCGTATGCAGAAACTAATAAGCAAAAGACTTGAAGAAATGCGCAGTATAACTGACAGGACAGTACTTAAAGATGCTCTAAATGAAATATTCTTTGAGTTGTATAATGAAACTGAACGTAAGTATTCGGCCCTTGAAGAGCGTATTCGCAATGAGCTAAAGCTTAATTACGAATCATACAGCGTATATAGCACAGTGTTGCACCGAGATGAGGTGGAAGAGGGACATCCATATCTATCTCCAATGATTCCTGCTGAAATGGAAAGTATAATTACCAAAACAGATGACCTTATAACGGCACTTTCTGACAATTCAGAACCGATAATAGGGACAGTGTTTTATGAAGCGGACTACATGAAATGCTTACAGCCGGATTTTAAGGGCAGGGTGTTTGATGGAAGCATAGAGCTTGATTCAAAGAGCTATAATTTTAAGTGCAGACTGCGTCCGGCTACGCGATATATGGCACTTGTGGAAAGCCTGTATAATATATTTATTCAGAACGGTGTACCTTGGAGGACTATAAACTGTGCATATCTAAACAAGTTTTTTGATGTGTGCATCATGTCAATAGATGAAGAACTGCCCCCTAAAGTTAATATTGCTCGTGAGCAAATTGACATTTCATTGGGAGAAGGCAACAAGTTCATACACATGAATATGATTCCTGTGTGGAATATTGACAAGCATCGTGTAAGCGGTGATGATTTTGCGATGCCGACAATTGACTACATCAACTACGAATATCACTTTGAAACAGAAAAACTTGGCTCTGAAAATGGCTTTTTGGTAGATTATGAGAGCGCATATATTCAAAGCATTCGTCGAGAAAAGGATACGGTTGTCGCAGTTTCGTCTGAAGCTTACGAGCTTGACTGGGATTTATACAGATTTAGACCACGCCATGATAGACCTGTGGACAGCTATAGATATCCCATACTATCCAATGCCCGCAAGGATTCTTTCTCAGCGAGGCTGACAGACGCATATGGAATTCAGGTTAGGTCAAAGGCAGAACTGCGCAAGTTGGTTGGCTCATATGAAACGGCCAAGGATATTATACTGGACACAATAACAATGACCTCAGACAAAGTCACCGAAGAGACGTATAGTATGAACAAGTTCATTATTGATGAGCTAAGAGACCCAAAATATCAGAGAACAATGGTGCTGGGCTTTGTTTCAAAAAGTGCAGATTTTGTCACACAGGATATAATTAGTTTTATGACAACGCAAATTCAGGCAATATTTCCTGAATACAACTGTGTAGGTAAGCTTATATGAACTATATGTGGCAAGCTTTAATAAACGGTATGTCGGAAGGGGTTGCAAAAGAGGATGTACACTTTGTTCCGGCAAAAATAGCAAATCCCTACAGAGAAACATTTTTTAGTGATGTAAACAAGGTCAGCGTTACCGCAGAAGAACCTATAGAGGTAAATGCACTTTACCGTTATGCCGCCGTTTTTGAAGCCTTGATTGATGGGCGGCTGGTTGCTCATGGTGAATTGCGGGACAAGCTTTTTGATATACTTGCACACTATGTTTCAGAACTTGACTTACGCGAGGGATTATCTCGTGCGGTGTACTATGCAAAATTTTTGTGTGAGGATATAGCAGGCTGTGTATTTGGTGAAAAAAATGCAGAGTCTCTTGTACACTTTTCTTCGATGAAGCAGCGACATATGCTTTCCGGTTTGCTTAGAGCATACCAGTCAGGAATGCCGCTAAAACTATTTGCAAAACTGCTCAGGGAACTATATCCAAACTCAATAACATATCTGGATAATAATGTCCGTCTTGAGTTTTTGATTTATATTGGAAAAAAGAAAACGGATGAGCTAGAAGCGCAGGTTCAGTTACTTTGTGACATGCTCATACCAGCCGATTATAATGTAATACTGTTCTGGGACATGCACTTTGGTCTTATCGGCATTGATGAGACTATGGAAATTGGACAAATTATGATGTATTAGATGGAGAGTGTAGGTAATTGGGAGTAAGGATGACAGAAGATCTAAGCCGACACCGACAGGATTATTCACAAAAAATTTACAATTCAAGGATGCCTATTTCAGTCCAAGATATGCTAATCTGTTACGATAATGCTTGATGTGACGAATGGTTAACGTGCATTATTTTTCATACAAAAAGTCAATTTGTGACCCATGAACTTTCCCCAAACTAATTTTGCGGAAATACGCGCAACATGCAGATAACGCTGAACCGAGCGTCTGCAATTAACGAATAATAATAAAACCAAAATAGGAGGAAAGAAATGATTAAAGCCGTAATCGGTGGTCCGGAGACCATCA
>Ga0123352_10003451_pt1 | contig 22853 bp, 17 predicted proteins | sample TergutLab28metaG_FD_89700 | JGI IMG/M metagenome (GOLD analysis project Ga0123352, IMG submission 89700) | Labiotermes labralis P1 segment gut microbial communities from Petit-Saut dam, French Guiana - Lab288 P1 | ecosystem: Host-associated > Arthropoda: Insects > Digestive system > Gut ...
TGCTGACTTGGGGTGCAATGCTCGCGAGCGTGTAGGAGAGGGTGTTGTATCATAGTATATGTTTTATACGTACAAACTGCTGATCATATAACAAGAATTCTTGATTTTAGTTTCACTCTACGAACGCCTTACAAATAATTCTCAAGAAGGTAAAATAAATAATAAAGGCAGTTACTAAGTTGCCATTCTTCACTTCCACCTGGTATATGCTTACTGTTTCTGGTGTTATGCAGGATCAGAGCCAACAACGGGTCAATTTACTTCAACGTTTGATCGTATTCACGAGTTTGCAGGAATTTATTATTAACCTGATTTACCTTTCACACGTCTTTTAAGGTACATGCCTAGAAAGAACGATAGTGACATATGTATTCCAATTCGAAAAGGCAAGTTTTCCTGAAGAAGCTGCAGCATTCAGTGAAACCTCTAATGCATCTACACATTTCATCAAATTGCTACTAGCATTTATCTTATCAGCCAGTCAGCACAAACAGCACAACGGACAAGAGTTAAAAAGCAAATTAAGTGCAAATAATTTTATCACACTCATTGTCCATCTGCATACATTGCACATGTAGACATTAGAACTGCACACACCACTTCTTGTCGCTCTTTGCGTGAACATGTTTGTTACCAGCATAAAAGTGATGACTGTGATTTATGAATTGGCACGGATTGAAAGGCTGCAGAAATACCCTGATTTATTTGAACATTCACCTATATAACTACCACCAGCAACCTGTTCCTACTGTTCAGGCCTACTGACACATAAACTTACCACCGTATCCGATACTCAGCCAGTCCACTCTAGTCCATTACCAAACGTATCTCTTTAAGTTCCATCTTAATAATGCACTCCCATTTCCATCTCGGTCTTCCAAGTCACCCCTTTCCAAGAAGACTTCAAACCACAATTATTGCACACTTTCATTGTTTCGCCCATCACAAACAGTTTCAGGACGAGGCCTCACTGTTCCTAATAGGAAATAATTTCGTAGTACGTGGTGATGAACTGACCTTCACACAGCAGATGAGGAAAGTGTAAACACAAAACAGACCTAGCTTAATTGTCATTCTGAGTTATTAAAAAAATGCGAAATAGAGAAGCGCAAAAGTTCCTGTATTGTAACACACGACCCAATATTCTGTTGTCCCAAGAGAGAGAGTCATTGGAAGGGTGTCCACGGTGAACGTAAAACAAAGATATGGTATAAAAAAGAAAAGGACTTTATTCAATTGCGGGAAGAGGTAACACACGACCCAATATTCTGTAGTCCCGAGAAAGCGAGTCACTGGAAGGGTGTCCTCGGTGACCCTAAAACAAAGATGTGGCATGAAAAAGAAAGGGACTTTATTCAATTGCGAAAAGAAGTAACCAAAAAAAAATATTCACTCCAATTGCACTTGGCTTTGGGCTAGACCATTTCAAGGTGATTCCAGTATAAAGTTAATTTCCGAGAGAAACTTGCTTGAAAATCCATTCTTTGAGGCAAGTTGTTTCCAATCTCAAGACATTACGAACATCTCTTCATATTTCATCCAAATGCCTACTTTTTCCACATAAGCTGACAGGAGATTTTAACCATCATAAGTTAAGAAAAAATGTAATTTTAAAGGAAACGTTGAGTGCGTGCTCTGCTTTCTCGAAGTGAATAACGTCTCCATCTCTTAAATGTACGAGAAAGCTTAACCAAGATAGTGACTAATAATGAAAATGACTTTCAAGAAAAAAGAGTATCGAATGGAACAAAGTCGTGGGTTCTGCATCACGAGACATCAAGTCCCATTAGAAGCCAGCCTTTTCAAAAGTAAGTTAATAAAAACGTGAAAAAGAACAATAATTCAAATTTAATGTTAGTCTGTTCTAATTAAATAATAATTATTATCGTTATTTTTTTACTGCAAAAACAAAAATCATTTTAATTGCGTCCACCTTTTCCTTAAAGGTCTACGAACTATTAAAGAATCTCCGGCGTCTGTGCCCATTAAACTCAGATTTATCTTCACAACTACTATTACTTCCTGAAGAATGAAAAGCGAAAATGGTGAAGCTACGACAACAGTAAAATCATAACCACAGCAACATAGTAACTAAAATGTTAATGTTATGATCTCAACGTAGTTTAAACATTCAAATGACACACATGCAAATCCCCTATTCGAATAAACGAAAAATAAATTATGAAATTAAAATTCAATGGAATTTCATCAAAAAGAACTCACCTTTCCGGGACGAGTCATTTTCTACCCCCGCTCCTTCAGCTAACTATACATAACGATTTCACAACCATAACAAGAGAAGCAATGTACGTATAAACGTAACATTGAGACGCATTCGTACAACCGTTGTTGCCGTGGAAAACAATAAATATTTCATATTCTGAGTACGTGTCTGTAGCCTTAGCTATCCACCATCCAACGCGCTTGTGCCGCATGATATTGTCATCTGTGGCCTGTCCGGCTCTACTACTTTTTTCCACATTCTCTCTTAAGCCGCACAACTTTCCGAGAAAAAATACTGAATATAAAATGTGTGTTCTTATTTTCTACAAAACTGAAACATTTTACATTCTAAGAAGAATTCAGCCAGATATTATCACAAATTTAAAGAAGCTTGAATTTTTCCAAAAAAAAATACTCAAATATCAAAGTTCATGAAAATCCGTCCAGTGGGAGCCGAGATGTTACATGCGGACGGACAGAGAGCCAGATATGACGAAGCCAACAGCCGCTTTTCGTAATTTAGCGAACAAGCCTAAAAAAAAAAGTAACTCCCACAATCCACTACCACGCTTACGACATAATATTCGACTCCCGGCCTGGAACAAGTTATCCCGAGGCATGTCGGCAGAAGATTCATTTCGAAATAATACCTTAAAATTGTCCATAATCACTTCCCATGATATTCCTTCCTGATCACTATTTATAATCATCCATCCGTACAGCCTGCCATTGGTAACACTTAAACATCAGTAGTGTACTCGGAATCGCAAATGCAATGAATAAACAAACACAGGAAACTATATTTGTATCTACGTTTGCTCAACTGCAAGGACATTTAATGCCAAGCAAAAAAAAAAAAAAAAAAAAAAAAAAAACTTGGGCCTCTGCACGCCTCATAAACCGTACATTTTTACACAGGGAACGATCTAACATAAATCACAATATCACTGAGCAATAAATACTCTAGAAAACATTATGTGTTATTAAAGTACCGTCCAGTAGTATTCTTCTGACATGTTACGGAGCGTAGATTGCGTAACACCCCAGAAGAGCGAATATCTCATTTACACCGCGGCATGTCTGAAACCACGACAGATGATGGCTTCCGACTCATAAGAATGCTTACATTTGTTCACACTGACTTCTCAGGCATTCCATTCCCTGCGAAACATTATCAGAATTACCGCAACAAAAAAATTCGAAAATGGCCTTGACCAGGAGTGTCCAGCTATACACGCTTCGGAAGCCGCACACTAGAAGGTCACTTAAACAAGAACCATGCATTAATTAAACAAAACATATCTGACTGATTTAGTGACTTCTTATTTCTGTCCATCCCACTAGAAACGTCTAATTACAGCTAGCTATGAGTCTCCTTCCTTTAAAAAATCTTTTAAAACGCCGTTCACGGTCAGCCTCGTGTGCAAGTAATCCACCTGAATGTTAATTTTAGAAGCATTTGTGTGAGCCGCGTTGCTACCACCCCTGACAAGCACTGTTATAATACCAGACAATCTATAAATTGAGTAGTCGAAGTTAATAAAACATTAACTACAAACACAATGCACGCTGGAAAAACACAGTAGATTTTTGGTGCTTAATAAAATTACCTGTGTTTATTCACCGGTATTAGATCGGAAACATACACGTGGAACCACGGCAATATGCAGTACACACGTGTATGCGAAGGATTTTCATAAACATTTTAACAGCTTTTGAAACATTTATTTAGCCACACATTATTAATCAATCACTTCATATTTCAATGCTGCGGCCCTCGGGAGCGTAAGATTACTGGTTTCAATTTTACTAACCCTCAACAACATATTTCATCAAAATCCTGGAAGGTTGATTGTAACTTACAGGCCTATGTAATTACACACGGATGGACAGACACAGTGAATCCCACACGCATCATTAACTATAACGAAATGTTTCAGAAACAGTGAAATTTGCAGAAACAAACTTGTGTCATGGATATTGATTACTATTATTCAGAACAGTAAATCCCACAAATGTGCATAAGCAGGCAATGTAATTACATTTGTCAACGCACATTCCAAACGGTTTTGTATAACATACAACCACAAGAGCACGCCAAGATTCATACATTTTGTCTGATCAAAACGGTCTGGGATTATTGTTACAAAACGTTCCAAATTTAGCCGTAAAACTTTACACTACATGTAAAACGGGGTTATTCGATGTGTTTTATTGTGCACAGTCACATTTAACCATCCACCATTTCTCAATGTTTTACATCTTACAGGTAATAGGGCATCAAGCCTAATGCCGTCTTCAGAGGCAAGTTACGTTACGGTGGTATGGGTGCACAACACTCAAAAGACCTAGCCACATATGCATGTATGTCTGCGGGAGGTATGTTTAATTTACTGAGTTATACAGGGTTATTCAAAATGATTGTCGGCGTACAATTGTCCAGCGGCAATTCCGCACCAAATTCGGGAAACAAACACCATCTGACAATTCCATTCGAAGGTGGTATGCACAGTTTCAAGAGACAGGGTGCGTGTGTACCCCGAAACTGAAGGTACGAATCAGAACCGCCACTGAAACCATCACCGCTGACATGCTACAAACAGTTTGCAACGAACTCTATTATCGTGTTGATGTTTGTAGAATCACAAAGGGTGCACATATAGAGCACCTGTAAGGTATGTAACAAAAACTTCGAGTGTTGTTCTATTAAATAAAAAATACATATACTCCTATCTCAAGTGTATTGTGTATGACAAGTTGTTGAAACCCCGACAATCGTTTTGAATAACCCTGTATATATGTAAGCACCGTTATTCATAATTCCTCACTTCGATTAACCCTCAGTACTAAATGCAACTGCTCATAAAATACGACATCGAAAACTAATTCTATTATTCACATCTGATTTATTTTTAAATTTATGAATAGCATAACCTCAACAAAACGTGTTGTTTCTGCATATGTGCAGGTTCCGTGGCAAGTAAAAATTATATGAATACAATACAAACATACGTTACAGTGGTACTGCCATTATTAACAAGGAGTTCAAAGCAAATTTATAAGGCCTACGCGAGATTTGGGGTTTCCACAGCGATTTTATTGAGGATTCAGGTCGTCTGGGAAATGACACAGCGTCGCATCCCAGAATACCTGAATCCTCTTCAAGCCTGCTTTCCTCCCGACCAGTCCATAATTTTATTAGTCATTTAGTTACAATGTTGTTTCTTCTCCTCCTATGACAGATTTTTTAATTAATTAATAATGAGAACCCCTTCTGGAAAACAACATTTTATGTAAAATAACAGCCTGAGAGCAAAATCAGCAGTCAATAGTCTGAGAATTATCCGCCACTAGAAAAGGACGGGGTTTTCCCATATCCCAGCACAGGCGCCAAAATCGAAAGTTGCGTTCGCCCAGAGCAAGTTAAGAACTGTTTATGTGGTTCTCCATTTCATGCTAGCTAAGGCGTTTGTTTGTGATTTCCCCGAGACGGACATCGAAATCTAGCATCATCGTCGCCAATTCCACGAATTCGCACTTCCACCATGTTGTTACTACAGGCTGTAGGAAATTCGACAGAACGGTTGGCAACAATGGTATACTGTTCATACACGGCTTTGAGGAGCGGGGCATACAGGCACTTAGATGTAAGCACAGATGGTGTGACAATCTCACAAGTCTAATTTACTTCTTTAATCAAGGGAAGTGTGCCAAAAATTATCAGATCTCGTTTTAAAGCAGTGGAATGCACCATACAGAAAAGAGTGCTTTTACATCAATTTAATTTAAGGTGTTCTCTCAGTAAGCCATCTAGTATCTATACACATACTATTTCCTAACAAAGCACATACTCTTCTGGCCTTTCAAAAGCCTTTTCAAACTGCGGCAATAAATTTTTCTGCACATCACCCGACTAAATGCAAATAAGTAAAATAAGGTAAAGAAGAAAGAAAATAACCTTCACTCTATCTCCTGGAAGTCCCATGGCAAATGTGCACTTTACCGTACAAATACCGTTTACTCCGATACACGCATAAGTGAAATTAAACTGTTTTCCTTGGCTGTGTCTTTGTAGTCCCCCAGACATACAACCGGCCGAATGATGATAATACGTTCCGTAACAGAAGAGACAGTAAAAGTCCTTAGTAAACAACAGACTGTTTTTGTTCTCTTCTAGCAATCACGCGAAATAATGTGCCTCAACATGGTCCTCCTCCCTCCCCCCCCCCCGCCCTTTTCTACAACTAATTCTGATCTGCACACAACTTTAGGATTAACAGCAGTACACCATTTTAACTACGAGACTAATAAAGAATCAACCAGAGACATGGGCAAGTGTTTCATGCATGTGTCAATGACATGTTGACTAGAAAATGTTTCCACTTACATTCAGATACATGCATCAATCCACTCTAGTGCTTCAAGGCGATTCTGTGCCAGTTTCGACTAATTTTCCACAACATAAAATTCCGATGCGAGGGAAAGATTTTAAGCAGAATACGCTAACCTCAGCGGCCTATGGCGTTTATAAGAAAGCAGATTCACTTGCCATTGATTATCTGTGTTACCTGTTAAAACATACCGAATCTGTTTAAACTTTTGTCACACATCACCTAATAGAAGGGAATGAGTTTCCAGTGCAGTCTGCTAGACAGAAACTGAACCACACAAACACTTTTAAAGTCAGTACTACATTCATATTGTGGGGCCGGCATAGCGAATCGTTAAGGGCTGGACGGTCCAGGGTTCGAAAACGGTGGAAGCAAGAGATTTTCTCTTCTTCTTACTAGTCAACACCGGTCCTGGGGCCCACCCAGCGTCCTCTACAATGGGTACCGGGGTTCCGTGCCGGGAGTAAAGCGGTCGGAGCGTGGCGTTGACCCCCCACCTAACCGTCGAGGGTAAGAATGAGTAAAGCTATACCTCTGCTAACCCTTTTTATATCATACGGCACGTTATGGGGTGATCTTTACCTATCGTTTACTTTCAAAGTGCCTTTATATTACGAAACTCTGTATTCTGGTGGGTAAATACTATTATTATGGAGAAAAAAAAACAAATTGTCTCCATTTTCGAGGGGTGCATTTCAACCCTAGAGATGGACGCCCTTCAAAATGATGATAGCCACCAAGACGTATTACAACATCGAGACCACAGTCTCTGACCTTACCGCTGCGAAGAACTCCAATTGTTGTATGCAGAGTTACGTTTCCCCAAAGAACTTTCTTTCAAAGAGACAGAGGTCATGGGTTACAATTATTTACACTTTTCAGAAGATTATGATAGAATAAGAAATGCGACTGCCTACTCATTTTGCAGCCTATTATGACGTACCGTCACAGCATGTTCCTGAAATCACTTGTCCATCAGCAAACAACAAACCAGTCTGAGGTTTGCAGCTTCAGCTAAAAGCCGGGGTCTTACTTCCACAACAAAATTAATGTCTCTTTATTGAAAAATCCACTATTCATTGTCTTCTGTCAAGTGATCTGTTCATAGGGTAGAAATTCTTCTCTGAGGGATCAGGAAAGGCCTTCCAGCCTGGCAGGTGCGATTAGATCAGTAAAGGTCCAGTGGTGGGATATGTGGCAGGGTAATTATAGCCCATGTTACGGTATACCTCCAGCATTCTTACGGAAGGGTTTGGTAAAACCAAGAAAAACAGAACATTCAGTACCAGGAAAATGTTTTGAACTAGGGACAACCAAATAGGAAGAGTGGCAGTCACTGTGTCATGAAACCTTGTACCTCCAACGTCAGGACAGATCTACGTTGTTCCTCCGAAATGTCGGTACACTTCTACCAGAATACACGTGTCACATCCCAGAAAAATCTCTCACAGTCACCACTGTGAAAAACTCAGACCTCACTATCACGCTAGAACCCCATATTATATAATCTAAGATTCCAACAGACAAAGAAAACGTTTCTCTGTCTACGTCATGAGGGTATAAGGAGGTAGAGCAGAAGTACAGGTCCACTCGTTCTTAACCTCGGCAATACAAAGAGATGAGTGGTTAAACTCACGCCTCGGCCATTTTAACCCCTGGTAAGTAACCCCGATATTCACTCAATAGGAGGCTGGGTAAACCTTAAAGCCGGTCTGGATGGTTTGGAGAAGAGAAAAATCTCTCGCCCCTAACAGGACCCGAACCCCGGACCATCCAGCCCGTAACCTTCTCTCTATACCTACTAATGCTACCCGGCTCTGAAGATTCTAACGGAATCGTAAAATAAACTTGAAATAAATAAATCAATCAATCACCCGCGCCTCTCAGTCCCGACGTATTAATAACAGTAACCTACAACAATTACATTCTACTTCTACGATGGACACATAACCTTCAAAAAATTCTGTATCAATTACTAAGGCATTCAGGATTAATTTACAATCATGATCACAACTAGGCCGTGTAAAACCAAAGTGGTTATCGGATTTAAATTTTTTACTTAATGTCTCACCCACGGCGCTTATTTCCTAAAAAAATTTTCCTGCGTTGATCATTAGTTGTTTCACAAATGTGTGGACAACTTTACCTTGAATGGGATACGTGATATCCCTGATTCAAGATCTGTCAGCGGATAAGTTCATTCTAACAATTCTCTTGAACACAAGTGAAGAACACTTGCATATACTGGAAATTCATTAAGTGAGCACAAGCAAATCCTGCTAGAGTAGCTAAGACTGAAACATGATTTTAATACAGAAAATTTCTCATGCATGAAATTAAACTTCCAGGTTCCATGAAAAGCAAAGCTTTCATGACTAGCTTAACGACTATTAACTCTGCGTGATTTCTCATTTTTGCCGCGACGTACTTCTGGATTGTTTTTCGGCGTAGTTGCGTTTGTACCCGACGTTTCAGAGTATCGCATCAAAGCACGATGGGTCCAGTTGTCCAAGAGGAGAGCTATATTCTTGGACTAGACCTTTCAAGATAGGATGATGCCTTGTCCCGAAACGTCCGTAAAAACTACTATACGACGAGTAACAGCCCAGAAGAGCGAAGATCCCGAGTATCAACTCCTCAATAAATATTCTGCCCCCTACTATAGAATATATACAAGAGAAGGTATCTGTTTGTCTGTGGCGGCCACGGCTCATCACAAAATTAAAACAGGAGTTTGAAATTTTGCAAGTAGTTTTAGGATGATTAGGAGGCACGCCGATCCAAAAATAACGAAAATCGACTAAAGGGATGTGTCGCGCTCTAGTGTAACTTCGCGTATGTCATGAAGGGAAGGTAATTATGTGACAGAATGGTGTGTGACATAAGACGCGAACTTGCAATTTTGAAGTAGGTTCAGGATGATTAAATGAAATATGCCGCGCCAAACATCATGAAAATCGATCCATGAGAAAGGAGTCACGCCAAGGGTTTTTTTTTATGGAATGGGTTAAAATTTAAGTAAAGTAAAAATGGGTCAAGACGATTAAAAGAAACATTTATCTGTTTTTATTGGTGAACTAGACACCTGCCAATATGACGCTGTGGAGGTAACGAGATATCACGTATTTTTGGTGATGAATGTAAGCAAGTTTTGCCGAAAATCTTTCCTCAGATAGCAGCACTTCTTCGGACATACTGTTACTCTAGCAGTTTTGGTATCTTCTAATAAAGTAGTTGTCCTTCCAAAGCTCTTAATTTGCTGAGATCAGATAAATATGAAAAAGCCTGCAACGATTTCCCGTTAAAATTTCAACGGTGTTTTTGTTTGTTAGTTAGTTACAAAGTAAATGGTAAATAACAATTTCATAGCAAAGTTACAAATAAGCTGCCCAGAGAATTAGCCACATTCAAAAATACAAATCAAAGAAGCCCCTCCTCTTGCATTAGTCATCAAAGCCACTCAATCAAAGGACAGGGCACAGTGCTAATTACTACTGCTTCATGTTCAGGAAGTTCCTCCTCCAATCCTACTAGAACAACTAATACCCTAAGTGATTTGGTGATTGTGTTCTGACCTTACAGCCAAATACTGCTAAAGTAAAGTGAAACCGTCCATGCACATGCCATATAGGCATACAGAGCACAAAAACACCTTCTGCCCCTATCGGGAATCAAACCACAATGCCTTGGTTGTCCAGCCACAAGCCTATACCAAATATGTACTCTCGGTTGGAACAAATGCTAGTACCTAACCTTAATCTTTTACCACTGGCAATCAGTCTATACATTAGTGCTTGGTGATACCAGCCCACTTTCTGGTACTTTGATTTCAAATTACTGTTACTCTACTAGATGTGGCCATAGCCATACCAATGTCAATCACAAAACATTTTCCAATAATTCACGACTGAGTGTTCAGATAGATGGACACTGGAAATTATCTCCAGACCACTATAAATATGGTACCATATTACATGGTATCAGACCCAGAAAATCCATATTACTTTAAATTGTTGCTGATATGTCACTGTCAACATAAGTCCCATTTTTCACATCTTTTCAATCAAAATTCTCTATTACAGCCTTTCTTAATATGTAACAGAAAACTCACTTGCAGCTTCTGCACAAAAATTCTGTTATGCACTTTAAAGTACTGAACACATTTTCCCATATGGGGTGGGTTCTTGTCTTGAACCCCATGAGCAACAAAGAAGAAAGAGCTCCAACATTCTAATATCATTCATGCATCAACAACCTCTGCAACAAAACTTGTTACTACTTTGTTAGAATAAAATATTTAAAACACACAGCATTTCAACAATTTCACAAGCACAGGCTGCCCAGTCAAAGTCAAATTGAATCACTAAAAAAAAAGAAAGTTTCTCACTTAATCTCTATGTAGAGAGGGACAATATCATTCTCATTCACCGGCCTAAATATTATAAAAAAAAAAATTCGAAATTATTCTGGCTGTCTATGTCTCTCCATATATTCTGGAAAATCTCAAGGAGGCATCCATGGTAAATTTATGGAGAGAAAGCCTCGTAGAAGATGGAGGAAGCTTCACAAACCACAACTTCCAGAAGAGATATGTGGCAGAACCTCCAAAGACTGGAACATAAATTATGAAACTTCAAAAGACATAAAGTCTGACAGAGACGTCTAGACATCTGGCAATATCCAAGTTCTGGATGTAAGGTGATCCACACAGAACTGTCACAGACAAGAACCTCAGAAAAATATACAGGATAAGCACATCTGCTGGCTACTGCCTCCAATTGGGATAACAACGAACGTGCCTCCCATTAATGCTGAAGCTTAAAAAATAAAATTCTAAATCCTCCAGTAATGTTAAACATTCATGTTATGTACATAAAGCACTTGTACCTTACAAATTAATACTGTGGCTATTAAAATGCAGTAGATACGTTCTAGTGTGTCATATAACACGGCATTAACAACAGCACTGAAGACAATACAATCGAAATGTATCAACTTGCATTCTCTAAAACTGAAGCGTGAACATGACACTGTCAAACCCAATCAAGAAACGTCAGCTATAGTCACACCAAATGGCATACACGCGATGAACCACTCCCAAACCTCACAAATGAATAAATTAAACACTGTTAAAAACAACAACCAACCAACATCTAGCACTAAGTAATTTGATCTTACCACCTTGTTTACGAACGGGCATTCTTGATAATTTCCAGAAACCTTCTCACTGTAATAATGATTCGTGTCTATGGTCGTCCCACAACTGTCAGAACCAATTCCAAAAATATATATATTACTGACACACCACTTCAAAAACTTCACGCTGTATTACTTCGAAGCGTTTCCGTGACACACTCTTTACAAGCAATTTTATACGCGCGGTAACAGACCGTGTAACAACATTCAAACCGAACACCTCCGAACATAAACATATAAACCCACACAATATGGCGCCCACAACTCTTGCAGCCGGGATTCCGACTGACGACTGATGTGATTGGTCGATGATGTTGAGCTACGTCACAAGATGTCCGCCACACCAAAGAGGATGCGATTTTGGATTCCGATCATCGCCGGCAAGTATGATGTTTCCGCCATGTTACTCTGAGAATGTAAACGAAGAAATGGTTTAGCAAATTGTTAGTGTTGGTGTGTCTAGGTTATGTTGTAACAAATTTCATAATTTTTATAATTATAGAAACGAAATTTTTAGACAGTGACTGTAACTGATGTACCTTTTTTATATAGGGTGTTGTTATGTATATATGCCTGAAACCCCTTATCCTAGTCTAAGAGTGTGTTGATTAATTTCAATTTTTTAAAATATTGTGATTTTAACAAAGAAATGAAATTTGTTTCAGACACAGTTTAATAATCTGTTTGTTAATGCAACTTCGAATGCTGTATGGCATTGTACAGAGGACGTCATCGTGAAGTGCCCGAAGGGGCAATATATTTAAGCGAACAAGAAGCAAAAGAATACCAGCATAGAGTTATATTTGGATGGAAACCACGACGAGATGTGTAAGCAGGTGTAGACGTTTGAATTTAGAGCGAACTGTAACGTGATGACCGCTGCTTTACCATATTACATCATTCAGTGTCCTGTACAACGTAGGATTACTTGTCTGATCACGAACGTTGTAAATTATATGACAATTCGTCCCCATCGTAGAGTGACCTGTTTTTTAATTCACATTTGTTGAAGATGGGTGCGGCTTTGTCTAAATGTGGGAGAAGGACATTGTCAAAACGTTAAGAAAAAGTTTAAGGTTATAATTTACAAAAACAGTGTTGCTTGTTTTAACGTAATTAGTATATCTCAGGCGGCTGCCTTTAAGTAATTTCATTATGTTATAGAATATGCTAATAACAGAGGCATGATTGGTCATAATGTAAAGACCTGCCAATCTTACTTAAAATGTAGTGTTTGTCTTGTTGGCAAAGAGAAATATTTTAAAAAATCCAGTCTTTTATAGGTTAGATAATTGAATACAGAGTAGTGAAGTTTAATGTGATGTTTTGGCCTTTAAGAATCTCTTTGTTTGATGTATTCTCTCCCTTGTTTTCAAAGTTCTTACTGTATGTCCACTGGAAATGAACTGTATATTTCCCGCTTTACCCAAAACATGTATGCTTCTCCAGATACTTCCACTGCTGTTCCTTAAAATTATCCAGTATAGTTCCTCCTCAGAATCTGATGCAGTAGGCATTAAAACCAAGTATATGCTACTTGCTAGTATTGTTACAAGATGTACTTTGTACTGAAACCTAACATGGTGTTCATTTAGTATGAAGACAGTGCACTCATAGTGCTCTAACAATAAGAAACACAACGTAAATTTTTCCCTCTGCACAACATGAAAGCATATGGTGGAGTGAAGGTATAGCATTCAACACTCTTAACCTTGATAGTTAATGAACAAAAATATTTCATATGTCACACATATTAGTATTCTTTCTCACCCCAAGCCTGTTCGGACTGTTTCTGGTAATTATTGGCAGACCTAATATCTTTATAGACCTTTCTAAACATAACAAATAAGCATTTCTTTTCCTCTGGCTTGATACTTGTAATTGTTTTGGGGACCCTGTTAGATGTAAGTCTTGCAAATAATGATAAGCACTATCCATCACTTGTGCAATCCAGTGTTTTTTTAATTGGATTATTACTGCTTTGGACCTATGTCACTACCCCTTTTTGGACTTGGTATAGGAAGGGAAGAAACACCCTTACAGATGCCTGGCCAAACCTTTGTTCATTCATCAAATAGTATAGCAAAAAGGAACTCACTTGATTTTTTTTTTTTTGGTAGACCTCCTTTACTTCACTCTTATCCTTTTCCAAGTGCTGCAGTAAATAACAGGGTCAGGTAGGACAAGGGAAGCATGAACATTCCATAAATTTCAAAAAAGGAGGATGCAGTACATACACAGAGGTTGAAACCAACATACTACACTTAATTTAGGGAGGACCACCCTGATTATTATTCTTCCATATTATTAGTCTCCCACATATTTCAACCGTCTTGGTCCATTGCCAAGGAGCTTGAAGCAGTTGTAAAGAGAATTGTATAAAGTTAAAATTGTGCATATATCAATAATTTGTTGATATGTGCATCGTTTAAACTTCTGTTTGTAGAACAGAAGAAAATTAACCCAAATTGATGTGGAAATTGAAGTGCGATTAGGTTTTTTATCTGTCATAAATACATGGATATGAGTGTGTGTAATATATTATTGTGGTATGTTCTCTGAGAGTTTTTTTTATAGGTGGCCTTTTCATTATGGTTTTGGAATTCTGAGTGCCTGCAGTGCATTGTCAGGCTTGTACATTAACAGCTACTTCAGAAATAGATTAAAGCTGCATTCTTATGGTAGGGTGTCCAGTTACCTACCACTTGTAGTACTTCCTTCGATTATGTCAGCATTATTTCATCATGAGGTATAGTATATTTGCTGTAATGCTCTTTGTTAGTTTATACTATGCTTACAAAACTGAGTTAACTGTTTTATTTTCCTTCCTATGTGAGGTACTGACTAGTATTTGTGCTACCCATTTGCTAAAAAATATCCATGTTGTAATGGAACCCAAAGGTTCATTACTGTCACAACAAGAGGCCTCTCACTGCACTATTTCCTGCAGAGTGGTCCATTTCACAATCTCTCTCCTGTGTCAAATTTAGAGTAATAACTTGTAAGGTTTGTCTTAAGGAAGTCATAATTTTCTAAAGATTACCTGGGAATTTTTTTGGAATCTTTTGGTAAAATACTAAGTGTAGCAGTTTATTCGAGAATTTTTCTAGTTTATACTTTCCTAAAAGAAGACAGAATGCATAGGTACCATGTTCTGCCTCCTGGTTACACACTTCATTCTACAATATTTTATATGCAAAACTTTTTATAACGTTTGTCACAGTAGCTGCTTTTAACCTTTTATCAGCTGGACAGGATACCCATATCCCATTCCACGTAATTCTTCACGGACAAAAGGCAAAACACTGTCCCACACAGGTGCAGGTATGGACATCGACAAATGAAGGTAATTGCTGACATCATCAGCTGCATTTAATGACTGGGCAATACAGGTTTATAGTTTCTTAGTAGTTGATAACATTGCCAGTCTGTCCAATCTATTGTGACTTATGGACAAAGGTAAATAATACTTTATTATCTTCAGTTCTAAGAAACTTCCCTCTACAGTTCTGACAGTACATAGTAGTGTTGCAGTAGTATTATCAGGGCTCATTTCTGATGTAATAAATTTTTATTATATCTTTAATAAAAGAAAATTTTACTGCTACCACAAGATGACTGTGATATATTTTCATTTTCTTTTGGTCTGGACACAGGGGCAGGTGTCCATTAAAGAGAGATCTATTTTTGTTCATTGTATGTGAAAGTTAACTTTGTCCCTGTTCACACTTGTAGGGTGAGGAGAGGTGTAGATCCACTCATTCTTAGCCTTGGTGTTAGATGGATGTGGGTGCTCAACATCATACCCCAGTCCCTTTACATCTGGGAAAGGACCCTGGTTTGCATCGAATATGCAGCTGGGTAGGCCCCAGAGCCAGTCTAGATGTTTTGGAGAGGAGAAAAATCTCTTACCCCTATTGGCATTTGATCCCCAGACCATGCAGTCTGTAGTCTAGTCTCTGTACCAGCTACACTGTCCCAGCTTTGGTTTTAGCATATGTAACATTCAGATTGTTAGATACAGCTGTTGTTGCAGGTAGTGACCACAAATATTATGCTGCAGAATGCCTGTCCAGTGTGTGTTCAGTTACGTGCATCAGCTATTCAAGTTGGCTGCTCTGTAATATATCCAGCTTTGTTAAGTCCACTAGTGGGCTTTGCGGTGAGTAGTTTTGTACATAAGACGTGAGTCATTACACACCTGGCATGTATTCATATTTTTCATTTTGTGTTATTGCAGTACAGTGATACAGTGACCCTGCTAACGAATTTTTCGGCTAATGAAGATTTTTTCGCTGTTTTTCGGACTTGGCTAATGAATATGGATTCGGCTAACAAATGTTTTAGTGGATGTGCGCGCTAACATAAAGCAGCAAACATGAATGGTCGGGCCATTCCAGGAGCTTATCTTTTCCGTCTGTATGTGTGTTACGGCTAATGAATGTGATTCCGGAACGAATTATCTTCTTTAGCCGAGGTATCACTGTATTGCATTCAAGCATCCTACAGCTGCCATTCAGTTACTGCTACCATCTTGTATGGCTCACTAGAATGAATCTGTGGTGTCAGTGAAATTAAATATGTTTATTTTTGTATTGTATAATATTTTATCCATTGCCAAAATCAAATACTAGCTATTTTATTTATGGTTTATTGAATGGTTTTGTCTTTAGTGCAGACACTATATCAGATAGAGATGGTAAGTTGATAAGAATCACAAAAAAGGTCAGATGGATGGGGATTTTGCCATGCAGTGTTTGAAGGTACTTTGTCAGGGGGATTGTGGAGAACAACACAGACCCTTTCACCCTCAGCAGAGAGCAAACTGTGTACCTCCTGGTTGTAACAGTGGCCCCAAACCACTTGGAAGGCATTTTTTAAACTGTAGTTCATGAACCCTTTTGAGATTTTCACAGTGTGTTAGAATGTGAACAGGAATTAAATGTGTGCGCCAGTGTAATCTTAAATTATACCTTCAAAATAATAGTGATACAAATATTGCTGCTGTGTTTGTTTTTATATGTATATATATAACAAATTTTATTCCATTCCAGTTGCATGCTGGAAATATATGTTTAGCCCATAGATTAATTACTTTGAGAAGGGAAATGATTCATGGTACTGCATTGAAAGCTGTAGTTGCATTCCAGTAATCCAGTTGCAAGAGTGTGATAGGACATGCAGGGAGACAGGGCCAGAGAAAATTATCAGTATACAAATCAAATGGATTTTGATTAAATTGTGAGTTGCTCAGTGTGAAATTTATTGCAAACATTTTGTAGACAAATGTACTTCTGCATCCAGTAGTTGACATTGTTAATTCAAATTTAATGTTTGAATTGCCTCCCCCTGAGCACCCTAAAATTACCAGTTCACCTGTACATTGATCACATTTTTGTACTTTTTCCTGTGAGAGAAGAAGCCTTATAGTGGGCCACTTTTCCATCTAAACAGACTCATTTCCCGTCTAAATAAGATTTGTAAGAATCTTAGAGAAGGCGAAGGGGTATATATGAGATTGTAACTCCAAGTACCTGAAGATATCACAGCTACTGACACATTCTTGTGTACTTTCTTCTTTCTTTCAGCTTGCATCATATTACAACTCATACAAAATTCCACTAATTACAGATGATCCCAAAGGAGTGTTTACTTTGTGGATAAAATTAATGAAGCGTACCAGATATACCCTCGTTTCAGTTGGTGTTGTTCAAGCTTTTGTAGCCATGTGGCTTACCCACTGTGAAATCAAATCCTTCTATATGGTTCAGGCCATGTTGCATGCAGAAAGTACCGAAACTGAAGAACTGAAGAACTAGTTTTGAAAAGTATGTGTATTTCACATAGAATGGAATACTAAAATAGTGGTGTGGTGTAAACTGAAAAGGAAGTACATTATAGTAATTGTGCATAATTAGAAGTGTTAAATATGAGTCACCTGTGTTCACAAGAGCTCATATCTGGAGCCAGGTGAATCCAGTTTCCATTTTCCCATTCTACTTTATAAGATGCTTTATTATTATCCTCCTATCTGTGTTTGGTTCTAACAAGCAGCCTGTTTTATGCAGGTTTTCCCACCAAAACCCTGTATGCATTCCTCTTCTTTCCCATGTGTGACATGTTTCACTCATCTTATATTTCTTTTTTGATCGCTGCAATAACATTTGTAAAGAAGTGCAAATTATTAAGCTCCTCATTATGCAGTTTTCTCCAGTCTTCTTTTACTCTTCCATCTTAGGTACAGATTTATCTTAAGCATCCTTTTCTCGATACAGTCAGCCTGTGTTCATCCCACAGTGTGCGAGACCAAGTTGCATGTCCATAAGAAATTAGGTGTAGAATTACAGTTCTGTATATTTAAGTTTTTACTTTTGAAGATAACAGATGGGAAGATTCTGAACCACATTGAAACAACCATTCCCTGAATGTGGTATACTCCTGATTTCCTTAGGAATGTAATTTTGGTAACTGTCATCCCTAAATGCTCATATTTTACATGTGCCTTATTTTCACAGGATCTATTAGCCCAATAAAGGACCCACAACGGTATACATAATAAGCTTAGGACAAACCAAATTTATTACATTTTTTCCTCCTACATGTTCGGTTTGCCCCATTCTTATTTTTTAACGTGTACTCTTGGTGGTTCTCTTACTGGGTATATTACTGTACCTGGCACATGGTTGTCGTGCAACTATATAACATGTACGTAGTTCACTCACCAACAAATGCAGTATTTATTAACTTGGTTAAAAGTTTTAAATTTGCATTAAAATACACAATAATATCGCTCCTACATGTTTCGGTCATTAATTTGTTGGTGAGTGAACTACATAGGTTTCAAAATGCATGGTGCAATGATAAAAAAAAATTATATAACATATATTAACTATATTTATGTTTTGAGCTTGTTGTAATGACATGAGTATGAATGTGGTATTCTTAGTATTAACTTCTTAGCCAGTTGCCATACAAATAAAAAATGAAATTTTACTCTTTTTCTTTATAGTGTTTATTTTTTCACCCACTGAATTAATGTCATCTGAAGCTGATATGTCCCATTCAGTGTCATTGACTCCTTGTTTTCTTGGTTTCTTGGACACACAACTTAATACGTTCAGTAAAAGACTTCATCCCCAAGAAAAGTTTAGTCTTAAAAAATTATGGGCATCTATAACCGTGGTCTGAAATGTGTTGTACACGATCACCCTTTGTACCTTGTTTGTCCTGCCTTGCTCCATGCAGTAGGTGAAACTTCTTATGGGATACAAGGATGGTTCATCGAATCCATACATAGTCTTCACTATTTGTTTATTTATTTATATGTATTTGTGGTGTAAAATCTTGTTCATTTAATCAAATAAAACCATATTCTCACAACAGAAAAATAAAACCACCACCGCTTCTTCAGAAATAATCTTTGTTTTTATTGACCACACACTACACCATCTCACTCGTACTGCTCGCCTACACAACTGCTACCAGTAGTCACCCAATTCCGTTATCTGCTGCTAACCGTTTTCTCATTTAAATTTCTCTGTACGTAAGCCCTTCTACCTGTCACCAACAGTTCTTGACCATATGTTGGTAGTTTACATTTATAACAGATGACAGTGGCCAGCAATCACTCTACCTAATTATATATACCAAAAAGATTTGGCTACAGTGTGTTCCAGCTGTGCCTTCATTCCTCACTGGAGTGGTGCTTAAACATGAGCATTATAGCTTTCACTGCCAAGGATTTCCAAAAAATATGTGTTCAGACCAGATGCACATAATAAATCAGAAGCACATCAACACATGTAGGTGTAAATCTGTGACGTATGTATGTCATCATCATCCACAATTAGGGACCAACTTCAAAATGAGTAGAAAAAATGAACATAACAGTACTTCTGCTTCCACATGTGTTAATAACCTATTGCTTATACAGGGGAACAGCTTTACATCAGGGGTGCACAAATCCCTTGCCAAGTCAACTAGCTTTTGTACAGTTGTTCATTCCTAACACCAAAGAATGCACCCTTGACACACAAAAATTTTGTCTTATATTGCTGATACTGTTTCGGTGTCCTGCAATCTTCAGGGGGTTTTATGCAAAAATTCTTAAAACTCATTAAAATATAATATATTACAACAGTAATTCACAGTATAGCATTCATGCATTAATTTGTGATTAAGATAGTATAGACATTGATAGACGTGTTTGTACCATCTCATTCACAAATTAAAAAACCTGTATGGTGACACTAGCTGCATGAATGCTGTAATATATTATGAATTACTTTTGTAATCTAGTATATTTTAGTAAGCTCTAAAAATTTTGGTGTAAAGCTCTGTGAATATGGTGTAAATGATGCCAAAATATCTAGGGCAATGTAAGACTATAATTTTATGTGTCAAAGATGCATTGGTTGGTGTTATGATAAATGATTTAGTCAAGATGCACAAAATAAACAGTGTCAAAATTTGTATAGTGGTAACTAATTTTTATGGGTCCTTTGTTATGGTATTTGCTTCATGTCACCCTTCTGGCACCTAGAATTTCAAGGTGGCTTCTCGAGCTTTACCTTACACATTTACCATTAGCCTTGAAGTTCATTAATTGTTGGTGTCATTTTTGAGCCACACATTTCTTCATGTTATTAGTTGCAAAAATCTCAGATTTGAATCTTGTGTAGGTCATCTGAAATAGGTTGGGTGCCTGTTTTTGAACAGTATTGCTTATTACCTCTTCATTGTAATAGATTGTTACGCAAAAATGCCTGTAGGTCTCCATTATCTGATTTTAATCAACATTGGAATTTTTACAAATTTCCCTATTATGAAATTTCATGAAAATTCATTTGGTAGTTTTCAAGATGTCACAAGAAGAAACAAAAATGATATGGCTGAAATAATAGGTGCCTCTTTCTGACTCTTCATTGCCACTGCAACAAAAATAGCCTCCTGTACAACAGGTATGGGATCTCTTTCCCTGGGGGTAAAGTGACCAGTGTGTGGCATTGACCTCCTATTGTGGAGGTTAAGAAAGAGTACAGCTATACCTTTACTCACCTTCTGATACTTCATGGCCTGTACTAGGTTGAACTTTACCTTTACTATAACAAAAATTAGACATCATTTTGCCATGGCATATACTGCATACCTTGAATGTCTCAGTACATGTTTTAAAGGATGTTCCTAAAGAAATAATGTGAATTATATATGACAAGAAAATTACAAGAAAAATGGAATACTTACTGTAGTGTTGATGGAACACTGAGGGCACATGGTGAAGACAGAGATCATGGAGCATGTCATTATTCAGAGGATGTTTCATAAACTGCTAAACCTAGTATGCAGTGCACTTCCTTTCAAGTTTGTTTCCTCCACTTTGATTTCTTTCTAAACAACACACGTCTGTAAGCATGTAATCGGATATAAATATGTTAATTAAACTGTTTTCATGAAGCTCATCATACCCTCAAAATAAGGGAATTATTACTAACCAAGGCTTCCCTTTACATAAAATTTAACTTAACAGACAAGTTGCACTCCTAGCAGAAACATGTCTTTGTTCTACAATAACAAGATTGAAAATGCTGTATGCCATAATGTAGTAGACAGCACTTGTTAATTTTAAAATGTTAAACAGTTTCATGATGGTACGTGCACAAATACATATTTCATTTACACTAGTAAGCAAAGTGTGGAATTGTCTGTGCCAATTTTCATGCAACTTACAAATGGTCAACAGCAATGTATGCAGATTACTTATACTGAATTTAACCCAAATTGCGCAATAAGTGTGGAAAGTATAGATATAAATTCATTTATGCCCCTGTGTAAAAGTACAGATTTCACAAGGATTTTCATAAAACTTGCATGTAATAAATCTGTTGAACTATCATACAAGTTACCTGATTTTTTCCAAATGAGATGACATGTGTAAACCATGGGTAAATTTTCACTGATGTCCTTAAGTAAGGTATGGCTTTCACTGCACAACTTATCACTACTTAAAGGCACTATGTGGTTTCCTGTATCAAATTTCACCCACATCATTCAAGAAATACAAAAAATGTGGGTAGCTATTCATTTATGTCCTTAAGTAAAGCATGTCATTGAGCTTCATAAACACCATTATAGAGATGATAAGGATGATAGTAAGTGCAAGGTAAAAACAAAAGTGATACCAGTAATAACAGGGCACAACTGGAACAATCTCAAAATCATTCAGAAAATATCTTAATATACCTGGAAAGCATGACATCATGGACCTACAGAAAACAGTCACATTGGGCACTGTGCACACACACTTTGCAAAGTACTAATGTAAAAGTACAAAATGTTTATCATGGAAAATTGCATTACACATACAAAAAATTGCAACCACAGAATAGCTGCAACACTATATACCCTAGAAACATGGTTTGTTTCAGGTATGTAATTGTAATTAAAGTGATAAATAATGATGGTGATGTATCAAGTCCAGACTTGCTCAATTAAAAGGAATGAGAAACAGATAATTACCATCCCATCAACGATCACTACTTTTGTTCATGTCCACTCTCTTCTGTAAGTCTTACCTGAATGATGTGGTACACAAGTTAAACTTTGTTGGGCAGAAAAAAATCACATACAAGTAGCATTAAAAACTTTTTTATTTATATTTTATCCATCAACTTCATTACTATGATATTTTAGAAAGTATCCAGTGAATATTTTTAATCTTTTCTTTTTCTACGGACCATCCATTCAAGTATGTGGCCTCACTACAATATTTGAAACCACAACTAGGCACAATATATTTTTTATTTTCATTTTCCTTTAAACTCCTCTACTTGTGTATAAAATGTGCTGCCATATATATAATATATAAGAAAAAGTTATGGGCTGTTCCATAAAATTACTTCTTATAGCATTGTTTAAGGTGGAAACAGGGTTAAGGTACTTGGACCATGGCATCTGACAGACCGGGTCTTGTCTTGAATTTCATGTCCATACCATTGTTTCACACAGCTAGTTACACAGCTTTCACAAAAAAAAAAAAAAAAAAAA
>Ga0123352_10003454_pt1 | contig 22847 bp, 15 predicted proteins | sample TergutLab28metaG_FD_89700 | JGI IMG/M metagenome (GOLD analysis project Ga0123352, IMG submission 89700) | Labiotermes labralis P1 segment gut microbial communities from Petit-Saut dam, French Guiana - Lab288 P1 | ecosystem: Host-associated > Arthropoda: Insects > Digestive system > Gut ...
GCTGAGTGGACCCCGTTCCAGACCCACTGCTACTCAGAAAATCTGGTAGCGCCGGGGATCGAACCCGGGACCTCTGTATCTGTAGCCAGAAACTCTGACCACTAGACCACAGAGGCGGTCATACCCAACTGCTACAGCGAAATTAATGTGACTTTTTATAGTGTAACTTTAGCAAGGACGATACGGCTCCCTGATGATGGTCTTAGGACCAAAACATGTCGGAGCATTTTTCATGTTTTAATGTGTAAATTTTATAAGTTTTATATATGTGCAGTAGTTGGTATAATAATTAAGTATAAAAATATTTTAGAAAGGAGACAACACAATGCAGCTTCATCACTGCAGTCTATCTGCCATGCATCACATGTCCCTTTAAATCCACATATAACTCATTTGCTACAACAGTGTCACAACTCAAAATTTGTAATTTTTCAAGAGAAATGCTTAAAGGTTTTGAAGTGCCATAATTTTCTATGAGTGCAACAACAACACTGCTGCTCTCCAGCAGCGAGTTTTGCAAACTGCGTTATAACACTATACCTGTTAAAAGTGCATCCACAAATGTTTCTATTATCAAAGTTTTTTATTCACCAACTCATGCACAAGTGAGTGTCTTAAAGAATAATATAAAAATTCACATTAAAATAGCTCTGACATGTTTCGGTGCAGTCACACCACCCTCAGGGAGCACATTAACCACGCTTGCTAAAGTTACACTTGTTAAAATATTCAATTATGTTACACTGGTGTGTGATTAATTCGGTGGTGACGTGGCTGCATATATTAGTAGGTCTGTAATGAATAATAGTTTATCAAGTTTTTTTCTATACCAATTACTCAAAAATGCCATATTTTGAGTTTCGACACTCTTGTCGCAAATGAGCGATACGTTACTTAACAGCGTCAAACAAAATGATTGTGAACTGTAACCTGCAACAACGAATCAAGGAACTATACAACAGAGTTGTGCAAGATTTGAAGGTCTCGCAGCAGCGTTGCTGAAGGTGCAAGTCATCTGAGATGTTACACTGTGTCAGGTGAGCAGGTCCTGACATTTCAAAGGATCAGGAGTGCATCCATCTTCACAGTCAATCGGTCCAAAACGAATGATACTTTGTGGACTGCTTGACCCTGAAAGATGATCGCACTACCATCCTTTGAAACTTCAGAAACTCCTTGCCCACAGTCACATTCAAGAATAATTTACACTTCCAAAATATAGCATCATCATCATCATCACCACCATCTTCCTAAATGGATTAGGTCGTTCGACCTGTTCCGGCATCGACGTGGTGCCTTCATTTCCTGGGGCGTGCGAGATCTCTTCATCCTTGAGGTTTGTAGTTGAGGGCATGTTTTGGGCATCTGCTAATATGTCAAATTTAAAGATTCAGAATGTCTGAAAATAATGACTTGCCTTGTAAGATAGAGGCACACCCTTGGATATGCGCTCTCATCCACATACTGCTCTAACAAATCTAAACGCTCTATTTCCATGAGAAGATCACATGCCTCTGCTTCTGCATTATGTGCCATATTGTAAGGAACAATTTGACACGCCAATCCCACCAACTTGGCTCGTAATTCTTCGTCACCTCCACTCATGTCTGTCCATTCGCCTGCAATCTCTCCTGCCAAGTGCCTATAAAAGAATGCATATTAACACATCTTTATCGTTGCACCGTGCATTTCGTAGAATCATTTAATTAGCACACCAACTAATGCATGTACATCACATTTTTTACATTAAAACATTTAAAAATCGCTCCAACATGTTTCGATCCTAAGATCATCTTCAAGGAGCTATACTGTTCCTTGCTAAAGTAAAATTTTAAAAAATGTGACTTTAGCAAGGAACAGTATAGCTCCCTGAAGATGATCTTAGGATCAAAACATGTTGGAGCGATTTCAGATGTTTTAACATACAAAATTTTATGTACTTGCATTAGTCGGTGTGCTGATTAAATGCAAATTAACACAGTTTTAAATAACATCCACTTAAACTAATTCATTAGCTAAAGCGCTGCACAAAAGATCAGTAATGGTCGAAGTGCATGGGTCACTGCAGTACCAGCCCTTCTGTATTCTATCCCAAACTAAACCTTCATCCTGAATATGGAGGCTGAGACTTCCTATGAAACATCAGAACAAACCCTTTCCATCTGCAATCAATTTTAAATCCAAACCCATACGTTCAGCTACCTTACTACTACGTGCGGCATGACACGTGCCACCAGTCTTATCACCGCACATTCAGTTGTAAGTCACTGAAGACTCACTCACAAGACAGTTGCTGTACAAATGGTGGCTTTGTGTTCCACGATGATAGGAACAGCATATCTAAGAGACTTTCTGTTGTGGCATTAAATTGCTGTTTTTGTTTGTGAATATGCAGTGCAGCATAATACAGAGGGGTTTTACTGTGCAAACCTATGTAAGGGAAAAGGCCTATACAAATTAACACAGAAAGCGGCTTCGGTGGTCTAGCGGTAGCGTGCTGCCTTAAGTACCCAAGTTCTCTGGTTCAAAACCGGCCTAAGCTGTCAGGATTTTTCAGGGCGAAAAAATCCTCAGCACGCCTTCCTTCGGAAGGGAAGTAAAGCCATGGGTCCCATGTCACACATTTGCGGCATGTAAAACATCCCTGAATTGACGTGGAAGTCGCAATCTCAGGCAAAATTACCCGCCAATTCTCGCCCAAACAGTTCTACCGTTCACTACTAGGATCTCTCACGTCATTGTGGACGTGGGGGTACCTGGCGGCGAACTTGGGAACGTCCAAACAGCGGGGGGGGGGGGGGGAGGGGGGGGAACAAAAACCCTATAGGGGGCGGTACATTCTTGGCATTAGCTGCGGGCCCTACTGATGAATAAGAAGAAGAATTATCACAGAAAATTTAGAATTTGCTTCCCAGTTGCTTGAATTTCTCTCAAGTCAGCATAATGACTAATAGACAAATTTTAAAAGATTCCTTGTTAAAGAAAAAGATGCAGCAAATATTATACATTCCTTCAGAACAAACATTAGATGATACTGGACAGCATTCAGAAGCATATCCACAAGAACATAAGACAGTTCTTCCAGGAAACAAGTATCACTGTAACCTATACACAGCCTCAAAACCATTACATTTGAAACTATACAAATTTACAGTTATGCAAAGAACTCCACGAATCTTTGTGTAGGAAATTTCTGACTTCTGTTTTGGAGATGCCAATCTGAATCTTGACTTGGACACTGACTACACCGACTCAGGTTTTTGTGGACTTCTTCCGTCTCCATCTGTCAGTCCACACAGTCTGAGACATGGGTGGAGTTTAAAGTAAACTATAAACAAACAATCATATCCAAGATGAACCACAATCTCCCAATAAGAACTGTCTGAAATTACGGCACATATTATCAACACACACACACACACACAAACGCAAAAATTTACCAGTTAAAGAGCATGTAATTCTGATGAGCTAGATCAAGCACAACACACTCTTACCTAACATACTCATGGCCCCAGTCTCCAATTTCACACTGCGACCCTAGCAGCCTGTACTTCAGGCAATCACGATTATCACTCATAGTCATGGCCAGAACAGACACAACATCAGCGCAAAACTCCTTCGTTTTTGGATCTTGTATCTTAGTATATATTTGCTTCATTGTATCATAATGTGATCGCATGAACTTCAAGGGCTTTGGAACACTAGTCATTGAAGTGGTAGATGCTCGGATTTGGCTCCTCAGGTTCTCAAGTGCTGGCAAATACAGCGTCTCGTCATTTTCCTGCAAACATACACAATTCTTAGTAAAATGATTACATTCACAACTGCTACTGTCTTCCTCCGAACTATCAGTCTTTGCAAACAAACTCAGTCAAGACTGCATATTTCACTAGCGCATGGGCAGCTTCATGGTGCTGAATGCATGACCAAAGGGATGCCACCGATTTAATGTCTTCTTTAAGCATAACTTTACAGAAATGACATAATGACTAGTATAAAATTCAAAACACCGACTGCAAATACTTACGTTCACCCTGCAACTCTGAATTCAGCTGTAAGAACTGTTCATCCAACTTCATATCCGGGTAATTTATCGACATTTTCCCTCGTGGTTTTATTCGGTTACATTGAGATTTAACTTAACTTGTGCGGTACCAAAACATAATGTTTACCCAACGTCGTTTATTACCATTATTAAAGCACATATTGTATAGTAAAAATTGGTGGCGACCTTTATATGAGAGATCGTGAAATTGATGCTCACCTGTAACCTCTCAACCAACATGTTCAGCTCTTCTTGAAGTTGCTTATCTTCCTCAGACTGAAAACAAAAACAAGTACATTTAAACGGTCGTGTACGTAAGTATACGTACAATTTTTTTCGTGATAATGGCAGGATACAAAAATTTTTAATTCAACCTTCGTTTTGACTAGCGGTAAACATTTCAACTTGAAAAAGTGACAATCGTTTTCCTCACCAGTTCTGCACTTTCTTCTTCTTCATTCTTCTTGGTGGTATTTGAAACATTTGTTTTAGTATCCTTCTTATTTCCAGACATTTCAACGCAACTATATATGCAAAACTTTCGTAGATATAGGTATGAACTATTAACTCACAGCATACAGCAACCAAGAGCACACGATCACAACACAACTTTTATCCGCGATTAGCAGCAAAACGTCCTCGTCATCGGAATGGTCATTGACCACAGATTATTGTCATGGACTGCCTTCTAGTGATCTGCGCCAACACCGATTTATCATCTCTCTACGGTGTACTGTTCTAACCACCGTGATCCATGGTACTCACATTCTATTACCAAAAAGGCCTAACCATGACATGTACTAACACTACGGCAGATCAGTCGGCATTGGAACCATCAACCTTGACCACTTCCCTGAATTTTAGTTAACAACCTACGCTTACGTAAGTTATAGCTACTGACATATGCTTTTCGATGACAACTATAGAATTATGCTAACCACACAGTATGCACAACAAAATTTTTGCTATTCTGCCCCTTGTGCTGCATTAGTATCAAAGCGATGAATATATGTGAAATGCCAACACTGTAGAGAAATGTTTCCATGTCTTGGGTTAAGGTGTGTGCATGTAAACTGACTCCACTTGACACAAATATAAACATAAATACAGTATGCAGTCTTTTTTTACAATCCCTGTATGACACAATACAACTATATAAGCTATTTAACATACAAAGCACCAGTACTAATGTTTAGTACATATGCTATGTTTTTGCTAAGAACAAGTAGACCAAACATTCATTCATTCATTTATTATGCATTCTGTCAATCCATTTACAAGGTCAAACAACCTATAGGATATAGAGTTTGTCATACAATACAATACAATACAATATTGCTAGTGTGATATGTACATAAGGTAATTACATAATAAGGTATGTCTTACAGTCAATTCTAAAAGCACAAGAAATAAAAACACAAGATATTTAGATTCTAAAAACACAAGAAGTAAAGACACAGAAGCTTAACCCTTTGACGCCTAACGACCCATATAGGGGTCATACCACACCACTAACCTCTAAAGTTGCATTTTATATACTTATTCAACAAATATAGGTATTGAATATTTTAAACGTGGTATATACTCTCTGTTTTTTTAATTCAAAATGCAGTTTGTTTCATAATTCTAACATATTTGGTTCCTGTATTATTCACATTTTATATACAGAATCTGCTAAAATTTAAAAAAATAATTCCAGCACCAAAAGGCTAAGGGCCCTGTTCCAGTGCCCTCATATGAGTACAGTATATCATCTGTTTGACTGCACGCACAAAAGATATGATACCACTAAATCTTCTCTGGACAATAGACATGTCACAATTTAATAGTAACGTATTCTGTTAGAGTTTGCTTATTATCCATCAAAACAACTCAATTCATTGACCTGCCTTAGAGGACCATTGTTGATAGTATAACTATGTACAACACATGCTACATATGTGACTTGTATGTATAAGCGTGTTTTGTGTTATACAATAATTTAGCAGCAGTGCAATGGTGTATGGTATTGCCAGGATGTAATGGTAAGAAAACAAGATCTCTATTTCCAGCTATGAAACTCCTCCAATGTACAAAAAGGGTTTGTATAGAGAAATCTTTTCAGGGCCACCTTAAATTTAGAAATATCATATGATAGTTGTTTAATGGTAAGAGGAAGATGGTTATAGATATTGATACCAGAATACCACACTCCATTTTGGAATACTGCCAAGTTTGCTGCAGGGGTTTGTAAATCATAATGAGACCTTGTATTAAAACTATGAACATCGAGTTGGTTTTGAATAGGTCTTTATTCTTAACTACAAACATGAGTAGAGAAAATATGTATTGGAATTGGAGAAGGAGAATATTTAATTTTTTAAATAAGTCTCGGCAAGAATCCTTATTATTCTTTTTTGGAATTTAAATATGATTTTACTATGGGTTGATACACCCCAGAATATGATACCATATGATATAATAGAATGGACTATTGAGAAATAGACCATTTTTAATGTCTCAAATGACAACAATGGTTTCAGGGATCTGATTACATAAGATGTTTTGTTTAGTTTTGGTAACATTTGATCAATACATACATTAGTAGTCTGAGAATAAAGATTACATAAGGTAATAAACACATTCAGAGTGAGACAAATGCATTGGTTCTCACAGCCCTTCACTCAATCAGAGCTACTGAATTAATTTCATGTTGCCTTCATTTCAAATCCCTCTGGAATTGAAACCTATGGTTTTAAAGATCATGTGCCACCAAGCGCATGTGTGAAACAGAAATTGCTTCAGATTCACAGTGAACACAGTCAATTAACTCATTTCATACAATATGCTGGCACCTTATCAACCGACATATCTGAGATGTCAGTGATGATATTAGAAATCAAAAACTTTTGAGGTTATGTTATTATTCTTCTACCTACCAGACAAAACAGCAATCATTCAATTATTTTTACTCTCCACCACCAGAATGTGGGTTGACTGCACGTCTGCCCAGAAAGTGTGACTGGTTTTGCAAAAATATTACCTCAAACGTCTCATGTGAATTATTACTTTCTGTTCAAGTCAACAATTCCATTCTCTTAGTCACTGTAATAGCTCAATTGTTACTGACAATGCCATGTATGGCCCACACATCACCTTTCACATTAACCTCTGCCAAGGTACATATATGCATGTACAGTTGGTGACTTACTTACTAACCCCATGGAGCAGCGTCCTTCTTGAGAAGCTAACCATTCTCACCTAGTCAAGAAATTCCGCACATTTTATGGAACCCAAAGGGTTATTACGGCATTTACAAGTTCCTGCCACCTGTCCCTATCCTGAACCACATCAATCCAGTCCATGTAGCTACTTCCTGAAGATCCAACTTATTATTATCCTCCCATCTATGCCTGGGTCTTCCAAGTGGTTTCTTTCTCTCAGGTTTCCCCACCAAAACCCTGTACCTACCTCTCCTCTCTGCCATATATGCTCCTTTATTTTCCTTTATAGTATGTATGCTTCCACCCACTATATTAACATCATCAGCAAATCTGATATGTACCATTTAATTTCTACCATCCTGGTTTGCCTGAACCCTCCTAATGGCATACTCTAAAGCAAAGTTGAAGAGCAAGGGTGATAAAGCATCTCCTTGTTTCAAACCATTCCTATTAGGAAATGTCAGACAAATGCTTGCCTACCCAGATTAGGCTTCATCCAGACACATTCATACAAGACTTTCCTCCTTAGTGAATCATAAGCTTTTCTTAAGTCTACAAATAGATGATACACTGCTTCAATGAATTCCCATGTTTTCCTCAAGTATAGTATTTGATGAATGCAGAATATATGATCAGTGGCTGACCTGTTGTGTCGAAATTCACACCGATGATCCCTAACAATTTCCTCTGCATATTGAGCTAAACTTGACAGCAGGATGTTGGATAAAAGTTTGTACATAGCTGGCAAACTTGATTTGCCTCTATAATTTCTAAAGTCTGTTTTATCACCCTTCTTACAGTTAGGTATCATGATTGACTTGTTGTTTCTCAGGGAATTCCTCCTTATTCCAAACAGAATAATTAAGTTTATGGATTTTATAGCGAATTGTTATACCCCATGCTTAAATCAATTCTGTTGGGATTTAAAAATATCTGGTGGCTTTTGTCTTTTTAGCTTTTCAGTAGCCATCTCAACTCAAAGGCACTCAGCCCAGGCAATAGTGGTTCTGCAGTATGTATTTCCATCTGCCTAATATCACTAACCCCATGTCCGTTGAACAGCTGTGAGAAATGGTTTCTCCACCTAACCAAAATACTGTGACAGTCTGTAACCAAATCCCCCGTCTCATCCTTTAATATATTAGTTCTGGGCTGATAACCCTCCTTAAAGTCACTGATGACCTTACACAAGTCTCAGATATTTTTTATCTTCCTGTTAATTTCAAGTTCATCAATTTTAGCTTCCAGATATTTCTTCTTTTTGTTCCTGAAATGTTTACTACATTCCCATCTTACATTGTTTAGATTATCTACACTGCCTTAGTTGGTATCCGGTAACCACTACATTTTAGCCCGTTTCGTTGGATCTAAAGAGCGTAAATGTAAACATTCTTCGTCAAACAGCAGATGACTTAAAGGATCCTTATTTTATCTGACAATTATCATTCATCACTTCAAACTGCTCTTCTGCCATGTGTGTAGGCAGCAGGACTGTGTGCAAAAATCCAGCAAATGGCAACTAACAAACGTTATAGAAATTAATAAGACATATGGATACACTTACAAATTATTAAGGGCAAATAGTTACTTATTTCTACACATTTTCCCTTCACATCATATGCAAGAACAGTCTATGGGTTAGAAGCAACTCATCTGATATTTAGGGGGTGTGTCATCCCCGATGTGTGTGTGAAAATTGGAAAGGGTATGTAGTCAAACACAACTATGTCAATTAAGGTGTATTTAATGGCTATACTAGACAGCTACATGTTTCGGCCTTTACTGGCCATCTTCAGGTTGTCTTCAAGAGAACTTAAGGTCCTACTATATACAAGCAAGGAACCGTACATCCAAGGTCATTTGGGCCTCCCCACAACACAACCCCAATTAAAAGGAAGAGGAACACGCCTCTTCATAATACCGGCGTACCCAGAACCTTCAAACTTGACACTAGCCACCAGACCCTACCGTGCCTCTAGTCAGAGCATACCACCACGTGGAATTTTTTTATTAAATTGTGGCACTACGGCCCATCACGGGCCATGGCCTCCTCATTCTTGAGGTTTCTAGATCACACACAACGATGCACCACAGTCGGTATGACTCCTCTGAATGAGTGATCAGCTCGTCACAGAGACCTCTGACAACACTCACAACAGACAGACATCCATGCCCCCGGTGGGATTCAAACCCACAATCTCAGCAGGCGAGCGGTGCAGACCTACGCCTTAGACTGCGCGGTTACTGGGACCGGCTCATGTGGAAATTACATTACGCAATAAGGCCCGTATGTAGAGATCTCTGCACCACGTGCACGCACAATGTATTTAGTAGGACCTTAAGTTCTCTTAAGACAACCTGAAGATGGCCAGTAAAGGATGAAACATGTAGTTGTCTAGTATAGCCATTAAATACACCTTAATTGACATAGTTGTGTTTGACTGCATACCCTTTCCAAACATCTGATATTTATTTCCAGTTTTGAATCATATGTGAGTAAAGTCAGTTACATTCTTTGAAAGCAGAAACTTACCTGAAAATAAGACCAAGAAAGAAATGCTGCAACAAAAGAAGAGCAGATATATTTAAAAAAAAATCTCATTGCAGGATAAATGAGGAGTATGTAATTACAAGTAATCTTATATACATGCATATGTTACTAAAATGCAGAAACAAATTCCATTTCAAATCTTTAAATCTGTACTCAGGTCTCCTGCTATGAAATCAGATTTCCTTTAGAATTTCCAATATATATATATACATTAATGTATTTCATTCTATTCATATATATTACACTACATTTTATACAATTAAAGTTCAACATCTAATATGTAATATTTAAACTCATTTACCATCCCATCTGTTGTTATCACATTAATGCCAGATAATGATTTCAGCCATTTCCGTTACATAAATCTGCATTATATTCTACAGTCCATGTTACTCGAACCCATGAAACAGACAGAACTTGTACACTTCAGTCTGGAAGCTACCAGACCACCTCCTCAACAAATCGTACTTTCCATTTAGTGAGCCATGGTCCAAATGTTTGTCTCCTTCATGGAGATTTTATTGTCGGTGTCATAGTGTAAAAACTCTACAGTTTACAGCAAGTATTTGGTAAGTAAAGGTGAAATAAATACTGACCTTTTGCTATTTTAATACACACATATGCACAGGTGTAAAAATAAGAAAAACCTCTTGCCATGGTACTCATATAAAAAAGAACACAAATATGTGCATGTATTACATAGTTTATATAACCATCCAGGGATTAATCAAACCTACCATAATATGGATTTCAATTAGATACAGTTACAGGTACTTGATGGAATGTATGATTTCTTGCAAGAGTAACGAATAACTGTGCTAAATACTATTTTCCAATTGCAAATATAATAATTCACAAGACAGAAAATTTGAAGAAGAAACAAAAAGGTCATAAAAGCAGTTTTTAATGATTTTAGACATAAAAACTGTCATTCCTGCACACAAAATTCTATTTTTGAGTTCGTAGTAACAATAAGATATTTTGGGACGTAAAATATGAAATGAAATTCATATTGGTACATGATATACGTGCATCCAGTGCACTGCAAGTATGGTATACATTCAGATACATTTACACGTCCTTGATGGAATGTGTGATTTCTTGCAAGAGTAACCGAATAACTGTACTAAATACTATTTTCCAATGGCAAATATAATAATTCACAAGACAGCAGATCTAAAGAAGAAACAATAAGGAAGGTAATAAAAGTAGTTTTTAATGATTTTGGACATAAAAACTGTCATTCCTGCACACAAAATTCTATTTTTGAGTTCGTAGGAAGAAGAAGAAGATATTTTGAGAAATTAAATTCATATTGGTACATGATTTATGTGCATCCAGTACATTGCAAGTATGGTATACAGCTTTCTTTATGAATAAATGTAGAAGACATGAAGGTGAATTACGTACGCTGACGTTACGTACGGCAGCAAGCTCTTAAACTACAGACAGCATTCACACGCACTTAAAAAGATTTACAGTATTAAGTGGCCGCATTGCATTATTTTAAATATAACAGTCAAATACTTCAACAATTTGGTACACAATTATATACCCAACAAGTGATTTTGGTTAGCATACTCAGCACTAACATTTTGGTTAGCATACTCAGCACTAACATTTTGGTTAGCATACTCAGCACTAACAGTTTGGTTAGCATACTCAGCACTAACATTTTGGTTAGCATACTCAGCACTAACATTTTGGTTAGCATACTCAGCACTAACATTTTGGTTAGCATACTCAGCACTAACATTTCACAATTATTAGACACAATATATCAATTAATCTATGTTTACATTGTTTTGGTTTTCCACACACAACAGCTTTAACAATAATCATGCTTACGATGTCACGCAAATGTGAAAAACGGACAGAACTTATTTTCACCAGAATATTTTGTGCATATAGGAACACAAAATGTAATAACATTGCTTTATGATTCTTATTTATGTGCCACTGCGTTCAATTTTATCCGAGTACTTCACTTACACGAGATAGTGATTCAGAAAGTGTGAACACATATTTCTTCTTTTTTACTGAGGGAATGATCATTCATGGATACTATCAGTTTCTGGAAAATGAGCGGAAGGAATGGTATGCTTTTATAGTCATTTGCGTTTGCAGCCACATGAAATCCTGTAGTGTAATGACGCAAAAAAGGAAAAATTATTCTTGTGCTTAATGAAGCACTTTGCTGTTAAGACATGTGAAAAGTGCCGGTACTGTACAACTCCACACACACCCTGAACCTCTGCACTAGATGCACTTATGTGGCCACAGCATTATACTCTGCCCACATTTCCCTGGGTAAATATCTCCTGGTACTAATTCCACAGAAGCCTGGACACTGTGACAAAGAGAAGACTGTCTTGCTCTTGCCCATTTCCTTAGTTGTACAGCCCACAGTCCAGTCACTACAATGACCTAGCTAAATTAGTTGGTTAAAATGATGTATCAATAGCTTCCAGATGTGTACAGTCCACAGATATTACACATTCTAAAATACATACATTGTGCTACTTCTGCATACCCAAAATTACAATTTACTATCTGAGTTCATACAGTAAATTCACAGTTCATGTCCTTTGACCAGTTCCAGATACACAGCAAATTTTCATATATATATATACACTCACTCTATTTTAAGAAAATACACACAAATTTACATCCTTAATTTTGGGGAATATCTACTTCGAAACTTAGAACATGGGGATACCTTGAGTGGCGAAGAGAAGGTAATAGTTGACATTAATTTGAAGACAAAATATTGAACACAAATGCAAGAAATCTCAAATTTGCTGAGGAAATGTAGTACCGTATAGTATAGCCTATATTACATTACATGTGGTGCTTAAATGCCTGGCTAATGTGGGTCACTGCTTAACATATTGCCATTGGGCTGGTCTTTTAATTAAATACCCCCTGGTTATTAAACGCTTCTCATGTTCAATCCCATAATATTTTGCACGCTTATCATTCTAAAATAGGGTTCAAGAGCGGTCCGTCTGCTTGTAACTTGAGATCCAAACATCCTGCATGTAGCTGACGATAACCTTGAAGCGATCAGTGTGTCAGACCAGCTCGAAAATGCACGTGTTGGACGTCATGTAAGAAAACACAGAAATGCGGGGCCCGTCAACAACGCATGGGTGAGCAATCACGCATTTCTGCGTGAGCCGATGGCAATGTGTTAACATACCTCACATATGGTAATAAAACCAGCTTGAGTTCCCCTTCCTCTTATCACCCACCAAATCTGAACATTTCAATGATACATCTGTCTGCTAGTACAATATTTTAAAATTCAAATTTACTTACATATATAGAAATATATCTCATAAATTGTGGCATTACATCTATCAATATCCATCTAGATGGAAAAATCCAATAGCCACTTGCTTGATGCTTTCCCATACACAACACAGTATAAGACAATGAAATCACGTGCCCCTTGTAAAACTTCAATGGTCCGGTAAAACAGGATTCGACGAATTTAGACGTTGTGATAAGGAGTTAAGGCAACAGACAGTGTTACATCACAAAGTAACTTTCAATACACCTACTTCATGCTGTACAACAAACAACAGAACAACAGGACTTATAATCAAGTACACTGTAGCACAAACTGGAAGAGGTGCGCTGCACATGATGCACAAAGTGAACAGCAGTACAGTCTAGGGCTGCCTGCACGGTACTAAAGTGAAATATGATTACCTTCTGCATTGTGCTGCTACGGAATGGATCATCATGTTACAACAATTACGGCATTGGTGGACATGGTATAATGTTCAATACAAAAACGTTAAGCCACATCACAAGGAATGTCATATTATAGTGTTTATTTGGGTCTATAACGATACACTTGTTTGATATAATTTATTTACTCATTTAGCAATGAATCTGAATTAAATATACGAAAGCCACTTCAAGAACAGAAGTGTTGGGAAAACAGTTATTTGTTTCATAGCAGACTGTACCATCAATGTTTTACAACTCACTGTTTCTGTCACATTTGCATGACATCACTAAATAACAAGCAATGTAATAACTCGTGTAACTCGGCACAGGACTAGACAGCGTTGTGCTGTGTGAAAGACAAGGTATATGGTCTTGCCACACAGAATACAGTACATTGCGAGAATGTGTTGACCGTGAAATATGGTGCAAACTAAAATCAAATGCCTAAAACTTGCATAAATTATCATATTTTTGTCATAAAAACATACAGCTGTCAACATTCTGCTGCGTAATATGCAATAAAATTAACATGACTCATTCTGGAACAATTACATAAAATAACATTTTGACGTTTTACTGACCGTGCATCTCAGTATATTTATCTCAGTAACTAACCAACTTGATGCACAAAATTTTTGTTTTACAATAAGTTTATTTCATGCCTCTACATGTTTCGAGCACATGTGCTCATCATCAGGTCAAAACTGTATTACACAGCCTCTGGTATCATCACACGTATAGGTTTGATGATACCAGAGGCTGTGTAATGCAATTCTGACCTCCTCATGATGAGCACATGTGCTCGAAACATGTAGAGGCATGAAATAAAACTTACTGTGAAACAAAATTTTGTGCATCAAGTTGGTTAATTACCGAGATAAATAAAATAACATACTACTGTATATACAAGCAAATTAAGTGATTCTTATTACATGCAAAGCTCTGCTGATAGGCAAACTTTGTCACATGTGATGCAATGTACATATGTTAAGAAACAATTTACAAGCCCTTACGAAGTGCACAACCACACAGCATTAAAATTTTCGTACATTTACAACACTGTAACACAGATTTTATGAGGAAAGGAACCAGGGTGGAGACACCCTGAGGATTTACTGGGAGTTATGGTATTCAGAACTGATAATTTCATGAGAAATCAGGTCTTCAGACATGTGACACTGGATTGTTTGGCGAGTGGCGCGTCTGTCATCAGAGTCGAGCGGTCCGAGGAAACTGCCTCAACCTTGATGAAGAGGGCACCTTGTTTCTTCAAAACATCAGGAACCACTTGGACAATAATATATTACATACCGGAGGACAGACTCTTCAGATTGCTGTAAGAACTCCGTATCTCTCATTACAACCCCAAGTTTATAAACCAAATAACCAAACCCTATTTACTGTAATGTCACTGCTGTGTTATTGAAACAAATTAAACATATATCAAGATTACAGTCTTCATGTTTCCACTGTGCATCAATGATAATTAAACACTTTATTATCCAACTGATACACAATATATAATATGTAGATCCAATTAAAATTACAAAATATTTAGAAGTGCTCCAACATGTTTCGGATCACAGAGCATCCATCATCAGGCAGCCTTGTACAGCGCTTGGCTAAAAATTACAAGAATGATTCTATCGTGTACGTTGACATGGACGTCGGTGTTACGGCAGCATATTGTGACTGTAGATAAAACAAGGGCGGTCTGCTTTAGAGGCAAATTGACAGTCGAAACAACATGAAATGGAAAAGGCACAGCCTTCATATACAGTGAACTACACACACACACACACAACGGGGTATGTCCTATGTTATACTTCATTATATCTTTCTTTCCCCCCATTTCAAGTTGTTTCGACTGTTAATTTGTCTCTAAAACAGACCGCCCTTGTTTTATCTAATTATAGTCGGAATATGCTGCCATAACACCATGTCCATGTCAACACACACGATAGAATCATTCTTGTAATTTTTAGCCAAGCACTGTACAAGGCTCCCTGATGATGGATCGTCTGTGATCCGAAACATGTTGGAGCACTTTTCAATATTTTATAATTTTAATTGTATCTACATATTATATATTGTGCATTAGTTGGATAACAAAGTGTTTAATTAAGATTACAATCTGTTGGGAAACGACAGCTGGGTACGTACATACCACCGTTTTGGAGACACTTGCTGCCTCCAACCACAGAATCTTTGAACAGGACAAAACACATTCCTACAAACAACCAGTATCTATTTATCACATTATGAGACACACACTGGGAGGCTCTGTAATCTCGATGTTCTTCGCCATAACAACCTCAAACCTCACAAACAGCTACCTGTTCATGGAAAAGTTTCCCTTATATTTCTTGTAAATATTTGTTCATGTCTTCTATGTCTATCATGAGTTGGCAAGTGACAAGTGACTATCCAATTTTTAATTACTATAATGACTAGCAGTGATGAAGGGATTTTCCCTAACATATAGCACATAATTTTGCTGCTTGTTTAAATCCTGTTTCATTGGAAGTAACAAGTTAGCACTACATACAATCAAATAAAACTGAATCTTTTAGCAACACTACGTGGCCGTTCAGGTTCAGAGAAATGAGGTATGACTCATTAAACTCGCTAAATATTAATACCTGCATGCTGCACAAACTGCACCCGGTTATTAAACCGTCAATGCAATTTCAGACATTGGCCAACTGTAATAATGTATCCAAGCTACTGCAGGGTGACTAGTATAAAGAACAGCATGGTGACACCCCATCAAACTGGTGCTTGGCGGGGATTATAGTGTGATGCGCTAAACTGTGCTGCACAAACTTACGCAAGAAAAAAATATGCCTACATGAATTTGTATAGTTTTATGGTTATGGCCACCACCACCACCACCACTACCACCCCCCCCCCCCACCAAAAATAGCTGAAAATACATTTTTGTACAAAAACATTTACACAGTGCTTGTATAACTGATGCTGCCAGCTTCTGCAGCAGTGACGACCGGCATTTATCCGCGTGTTTTAAAATTTTTCAGCACTTGGCAAAGTTTTTCCCATAAAGATAACCGATTTCCAACCGCGTACAGTTGAAACCGTTTTACAAATTCAATTGTGATAACGTGTAAATTATAAATATCCACCCTGTTGGTAATAAGTTTTTGAGCATATGCATTCCTAACTTAGTAAGCGCATACAGATAAGCATTTCATAATTTATTACACTATATAACACTGTAATATTGTATTATTGTATATTTGAGAGCTGTGTTGTAACCGCATTATTTCTTTGGACTTTGCATTTGTAAATCAGGAACATCAATACAACTCCATTTCATTTTCAATTCAGTACCAACTGCCACAGCAAGAAACTACCATATTTACCTGAAATCGAATAAACATAATTTTTACATCCATTATACAGGGTTATTCATAAGTCCGTGAAACATGTTAGAAAACTAGCTGATGTCACAGTCGAATGAAGACAGTAATGATTACGTCTTTCAACAAGACGGCTCTCCGGCGCACTAAAAAGACGTGCGAGGGTATCTCAATCGAAACTTGCCACAAAGGTGGACGGGACGCACAGGAAAAGATGATGCGTTAATGCGGTGGCCACTCCGGTCCCCGGATTTAACCCCGTGCGACTTTTTCTTCTGAGGGTTTGTGAATGACACTCTCTTTGTGCCTCCACTCCCCGCTAATCTCCAGATTTCTGCAACCGTATCACCACTGCTGTGGCTCTGGTCGACCACGATATGCTGACACGCGTGTGGAACGAGATGGACTATCGCATAGATGTCTGCCGTATTACCAAAGGTGGACACATTGAGCATCTGTGAAATATGTATAAAAAAAAAACTTGGGAGAGTTTCCTCTCCGTTTCACGGACTTATGAATAAACCTGTGTTATTTCAATACAATGTACTGATGCCATTCCTCTAATACTGTTGAATGCCAAGTTAAGATAACCACAGTACAGTTACAGCAAGTACATTACAGCATCCTTGCACAAAGCAATTGGCTTACACACTCAGCCATCTGTGTTCATAAGTATTTTTCCCCTCTGTATGTGCAATCCGGTGACTGTCAGCCACGAAAAATTTGTTATCACTTTCCGCAGAGATCATAACTTTAGGCGGAAGGAAGCTTAAACTGAGACACTCCTATTTACACACTGCATTGATTCTGCTTATGACAATTAAAGCTCTAATTACACAACCACAATGACAATGAAAGACCACCTACAGGAAAATTAAATATCGTTTCTACAAAAATACATATTTAAATGCAGAATATAATAGCAAACAGAAGCGGAATGACATACTCATCACAGTGGTAACAAAATGAGCATAATGAGTAGCAAGGATGAAATCTCAAACCCCCCCCTCCCCCCCTCAACAGTCCAAAGTTACAAATCACTGTATTTCCCTGTAAACACAAGCCAGTGTTAACACAGTTTGTACCGTATGGTTCACAAATGTCTGCGCACGAACACGGATATAACTCGCTGCTTATCGTGGCCAGCTCTCTGCATGCCAGATGCACTTCCCATGTTGAATCCGCTTCCCAATTCATACCACAGCAATTCAATAAACATTACAGGCCACCACTGGGAACTGGTGTGTCTGCATTTACTCAAACTTCGAATGCATGGGAGCATTAAGCACGTGAGAGGTTCTGTCATTTTCCTCGTTACACCAAAAGTTTTAAAATTCTGAGATATTTCACACAGTAAAAAACCAACAAATGTAATAATTTTAAAATTATATGCTTTTTTTTACACAAAATCTGTCTTAACTTGAACACGCTTTGCTCTATCTTGATCATCTTCAGGGAATTACTGAACATCAATAAAGCCTATATAAATACATGGACAGATCATTACAATTTGTGCAGAAAACATATATAGGTATGATAAAATTTGTTAGCAGCAGTGCAGAAGTGGTCCTTAAGATGTGGAGGCTGTAGTTTTACTGGTTTTTACAATGGTTCTGGAATTAATATAAACTAATATTAGATAATAAATACAATTACAATTACAGATAATACAATTATAATAAATGTATTATTATTATTATTAACAGTAAATACAATTACAATATATAATTGGTTAACTTTAGGTTCTTGTGACTGTGCATCGTGAACATAAAGTGAAGATTGAGAACCAACAAGATGCAACTAATTCGATGTTTATTATCAAACTTTCTGTCTCAACATGTTTCGGGCACCATTATGCCCATCATCAGGAGAATAAGACCGTGTCCTACAGCATACAGTGTTCTGCACTGGTTGTGCTGGCTGTGGTCCTGTGGAGCTGCGTCGTGAGCTGTGTGCACTGTGTGAAAGTGCACACAGCTCACGACGCAGCTCCACAGGACCACAGCCAACCACAGCCTACACACCCAGGCAGAACACCGCATGCAGTAGGACACGGTCTCATTCTCCTGATGATGGGCATAACGGTGCCCAAAACATGTTGAGATAGAAAGTTTGATAATAAACATAGAATTAGTTGCATCTTGTTGGTTCTCTCTCTTAACCATATGATTGGTTATTTTATATGTAGGTAACACAATCAGTATTTGTGCATACCGTATCAGGAGGCTGTGAAGTTCATGTTTTCGATCGCAAACACGGTACTGAAGCAGAAGCGTGTGTGAAAAAAATATATATATATATATATAATTTTAACACTACTACATTTGTTGGATTGTGTGAATTCTTTATTAACGCATGTATATGAATGACTTAAGATCTGAGATATATGTTGTACGGTTAATTTTTAAAACACTTCGGACCAAATTCGTGGAATTATTACCAATTTTTTTTTTTTCGCACATCAACAACTGCTCTGTTACTAAGACTATAATCAATATCAGGTCTTCGAAAAGTAATCCTCCCCCCCCGCACTGGCCCCACAAGCTGCCCCCCCCCCCCCTCAATGTACGTCCCTTCATTTTCCTCACTCATCAAACGAACGTCGCTGATGATAATCACGTGACAACTACCCTAGCAACAAGGCCTTTGTGCAGGTGGACAGGTTGCAGACGGATGACTATACAGAAAGTAGGCAGCCTCCAGCACAGTTAGCCCTCCATCCCCGGGAGACTTCCTCCCATCGCCTTAGCACAGTACGACACCCTCCACCACCACCCCCCCCCCCAAAAAAAAAGACAACTATCCACGTTATTCGTAAAACAATAAACAAGACGTACATTTCTTTGTATGTTCTGAACTGTGTAAACACAAGATAATTTTTGCCCCTTATGAAAGGTACGGCTTTATAAAATGATTTCACCTTTAAAGACACACAATGCATAAAAATACTTGTTAAAACAATAAAACTTCTCATATTCAGGTAAATATGGTACTTTCCCTACAGACTGTACAGCTCTTCATTCTGACGTGTTAATTGTGATAGTTTTTCCTTTTGGATCATCGAACTGATCCATTGTTTTTATGTCGATTATCATTACAAGACCAATAGCCATAATGATGGAAAGAATTGTACACACAAATATCCCCGACCATATCGGGGCAGTGAAAAAATAAACGCAGTCATGTGCGGATCCAAATCGTTTTTCTTCGAGGAAAGGCTGGACCTGAAAACAAAAATCAGGTGTTAAAATATCCACGATTAAAATTTTTTCGTCTGGGAGACATTTTGTAATTTATGCTCGGGGTAACAATCACTGCGGTTCGTGTATCTCACGGTATAGCAATTAAAACCTGTTCTGACTGAAGGCCAATATGTGGATAATATCCAAGCATTCTTCCCCGTTGTAGCCGAACGTTTTCTCAAGAACCGCTGGTGACAGGTAGGAGGGGTTGTGTAAAGAGAGACTTGAATGGGAAAACAGTCAGTGGCAGAAAACTGAAACAAGCAGTCCTGAAATAGAGCAGTCGAGTAAGAGAGCGATGTAAGTGAGGGAGTGCAAGTAAAGTGTATCTGGTAATTTACTAGAAAATTATTTAGTTGTTCAATTGGATAACAGCAAACCTTTTATATCAAGAATAACTGAGTAAATAAATCAATAAGAAAAAAATAAATAAATAAAAAATAAAAAAAAAAATAAAAAAATAAAAATAAAACTACGCGTATATGTGATTCGATGAACCACGCCCTTCTCCCGAAAGAAGTTCTCCTACCAGACTGAGCACGTCAGAACACAAAAGGTACAAAGGGTGATCATCGTGTATAGTGTCATGTGGTCTGAGGTCATGGCACTCTGCCCGCCCTAATGTTAGGTCCCTGACCAATGCAAATCTGAACTGATGGTGTGACAGTTCTAAACAAGAAGTGCAAATGATGAACTGTTCAGAACGGCTAGGTCCAGAACGTGGAAGAATACCCACTTTGTCAACTTACAAGTCCAACTGCTAATGGAGAAACAGCGTATTTTTTTATTTGGAATTCTAGGCTTAAATGAAGCGAGATACAATGAATAATAAGAAGAGGTGCAGAAAAACGCCCCACCTCTGAACAAGAATTTATGGGTGTAGGCTGAAGGTTCAAGTAGCAAGGAGGTTTTGGGCCACTCTCTTTACTTGGAACTTCACAGGCATGGGTTCCATAAAGTTAAATTAAGGTAAATGGGTGTTTCAAGACGCGCGTACCCTACCAATAAATTGTAAAATGAAATACAGTACCTGGAAGCCACCGGTAATGTTAAACGTATCGCTTCCGTTCACAAAAACCACTTCTTGGTCACAATGGTAAGAAAACTGCAACGGTGCTCCGATCTTCGTAACCCCGAACGACTGTGTTCCATTCGATGTTGTAACGTTCACTATATGCAAACTCCAGTAACCAGGATGGTTTTTTCTTTCGAAGGAAAATCTGTGAACATCGATACTACCGATCACAAACACCATCCAGCTGCATTGCTTACAGTAGAACATATAATTCTATGCATTGAATCCTGGTCCAATTACACAAAATATGACATACGAAAGAAAACCATGCTTTGTTGTAGGACAACAGAAAAAGAAAACCAACTCAACAGCTGCAAAATGTCTGTTATTGAATTCTGAATCATCTGTACAAACGTGATCACTTTCGAAAACTCTACAGCTGCGCAGACACTTCTGTGTTTCTTCCACTCCTCTCTGCGCGCCCAAGGGCATTATCTTTAAACTTCAACCACTTCATTTTCACTTGCCTTTAGATTTCCCCACGATCCAAACATGTAACACTTCAACATAATGCAGTCATTCTTTCCTTAGCTTCTTCTACAAGCATTGATTTCACAATTGCATAAAATTCTCACTATCCCAGGATTTTTTTCTTTTTAATTTGACACACAATGATTTCTGGGACATGTCACTAACATACTATGAGCCGCTCTCATCATCAGGGTGGATAAGTGAGTGCAGAAGCGAGTTCTGGAGATGAGTGTCCATTCATCCACCCTGAAAAAGAAGCAGTAAGTTCTCCTAGAACTGTGGTACACCTCTACTATGATTCAACCAGACTCCACGATGTCTCATCCTGCACAGCGACATTCTTAACCTTTCTCAGGTTCCTTCTACAGTCATTCAGCTACAACTAATCTTCCAGCCTCTTTACAAAGGTTTGTTTTAATTCTATCACTGAGCTAGTCTATTTGTCATAGATTTATCTAGTTACATGTACGGTAAAGGTAAAGTTCACTCTAGAACAGGTTACAAGGACCCAGAAGGGGAGGTACAGCTCTACTCTTTCTTTAACCTCAGCGCTAAATGGGGGTGGGTGGTCATCGCCACGCCCCAGCCGCTTTACCCCGGGAAAGAGACCCGGTACCCACTGTATAGGAGGCTGGGTGGCCCCCAGGGCCATTCTGGACAGGTGTGGAATATCTCACCGTCACTGGGATTCATTCCCTGGAACGCCCAGCCCGTAGCGAGTCACTATACTGACTGAGCTATCCCGGCCCAGAGTTACATGTGAGTACCTCCCACAAACACTTAATATCAGCAAATTTCAACAGGCTACAAGACAACATTCTACAGCCTGTCACAAAAAAAAAGTCATAGTCAGGGAAGCTACTGAAATTGAAATGCACCCACACAACATCAACAGAGAAGATGGCCTGACCCTAAGCAAATCTTGGAAACCACTTTTACACAAGCTTAAGGAAAAGATACAGCCACCTAACACACAATAGTTTGACCTCACCCCGACACGCGCCCTATCTCCTTCGCACCCTCCACAGCCTGTTTCTGTACTCTGAACCGCCCCTAACCTGTCACCCTCCTTCCTATTGGCTCAGGCTATATTCAAGCCAAACCTTTTCCTGTATAAACACTCCAATTTTCTCTATCCA
>Ga0123352_10003455_pt1 | contig 22844 bp, 16 predicted proteins | sample TergutLab28metaG_FD_89700 | JGI IMG/M metagenome (GOLD analysis project Ga0123352, IMG submission 89700) | Labiotermes labralis P1 segment gut microbial communities from Petit-Saut dam, French Guiana - Lab288 P1 | ecosystem: Host-associated > Arthropoda: Insects > Digestive system > Gut ...
AACCAAAAGGGGAAGGTGCATTCCCCCGTCATTTTTTTTCGTCTTAGAAACTGTTGAAAAGGGAGGGGCGCCGAGGGGGGGGTTGGGGCCCGGGAAAAAAAAAAAAAGTTTTCGTCCCCCCCCCCCCACCGCAAGGGGCGGACCGACTAAACATATTTACAAAAAATCGGAAACACTGACTCTGAATTGCAGAGTGAATTGGTCTTGGTATTAAAGGCTTAATTTGTACAATGGACAATAATGTTACTACCGAGAAAGGCGGGGGGACCGCGGTAGCACAATGGTTAAGGCGCTGTGCTACAAATCGGAAGGTCGCTGGTTCGATTCCAGATGGTGTCAATGGAATTTTTCATTGACATGATCCTTCCGATCGCAATATGGCCCTGGGGTCGACTCAGCCTCTTAACAGAAATGTGTACCAGGAGTATTTCCTGGGGGTAAAGGCGGCCGGTGCTTAAGGCTGACAACCTTACCACCATCCTGTGCCGTTGTCATGAAATATGGGAACCTTAACTTCCTCGAACCCTCTGGGCACCTTCCTATAAAATGGGTACCGGGTCTTTCCCGGGGGTCAAGTGCGGCCGGGGCGTACTGCTGACCACGCACCCCCTTCTAGTGCCGCGGTCATGGAACAGTAGAGCTATACCTCTACCCACTCTCTGGGCCACACCGGGCTTGTAACGGGATCACTTTACCGTTAACTTTACCGAGAAAGGCGAAACATGTCCAACGTGTTTTTTATCCAGACCAACAAACGCTATATATACTCGTATATACATAAACAATATTTTACATAACGTAAGTGCTGCTACATGTTTCAGTGTATCTGCAGCATCTTCAGGGAGTCTTCTCCTTCTACTTTGCTAAAGTTACAAACTCAATAAAATCAGTAGATAAAAATATTTACATATGTGATCGTTACAGTTGATGATAAAATACAATCTATAAAACGCTATATGCTGTGTCAACTGTTATAATTACAGTACGTGGAAGTTATTAGCTTGGTGGCTGTATATACAGTTTGGACTGCATTATAGGTGTAATCCTGCAATGAATTAATATAAATCATGTAAGGTCAACGAAATGTGATCATAGAGGTTGAATTGTATTATATGCGATGGACTTACCCTGTGTGGGTGTTTCCTGTATTCGGGTATGATGCAGATGCATCGAAACATGTATGAGTAATTACGATACATAAAATATTATTAATATATATATTTGTTTTGCATTTGTTGGTCTGGATAATGAACTTACAAGATGCACGGTACGTACATCAAAATAATGTCCAACATATTTGGTCCTCGGGCCCCCTTCCAGACCGCCGGGCCCCGGTAATTTGTACCGGCTTCCTCTCCGTGTCGTCGGCTCTGTAAAAAGGGTTTGGCGAATTTCAGTGTTGGACTTTGGCACTACCTCGTGTATAGAAAAACCAAATTGATGCACAACTTATTCTTAGTATATTTCATCAACCTCTACATGTTTCGGGCGTATCTAGGCCCATCATCTTTTCTTTACACGATTATATCGAGATGCACGGTCAACATAACCTAAAATTTGCACTACAGTATGTTTAATCTTAATATGTGTTGTTCCTACATAACCTAAACCAGTTGCATAGATAACTGGTCGAGGCCCCACCCACCACTCGATATTCAGAGCCACCCCTATGATTATAGCGAAGGTACGCCAGGTTTCATAAGAGGCAACCAGAATACTGCCGTCTGTCAGAAGAATAGAATCTAGCCCGAAAGAATCCACAACGAATTTTAGTATTCTGTTCACTGGTGACCTTATGTGACCTGAAATGTGTGTGAAATATGTGATGTATCGAAATTCATCCCTTCTCTGTTTTAAATTTTAAGTGTTTAGATGAGGTATGTGGTAGTGAAACATTTTGACAGACAGGCAGAAACATTTTTCAGATGTAATATCCTTCAGAACAAGTAGTGTTTTCAGTAAACACAGTACACAATCCTAATTTAGTAACCCCTTTTTCCTACCAGTTTTGGGTGGCCTATGTCTCCTGCAAGTCACAGTACAAAGATGCTGTAGAACAGACGCTAGAACAGATAGACCTCATCAAAAGGCTCATCCAGAAGTACTCAGACCACTTGGAATTGGTCACCACATCAGATGGTAAAATTAATGTTAATTAACAGATTCACTATTTAACTAAAACAAATGGAAGTAAATGAAAACAGTATCCTGCATACTAACTGATCAAATGACTAGTGTCACTAGTCTTGGTTTGCTGAGATTACAGAAGTTCTCTTATTCCATATTACATATAATACTTACTGTAGTTCAGTACATTTTAGAAAAGAGAACACAGGTGCAATCCCAGGTTTAATCTTAGGGCCGTAATTACACAGATGGAATTTTTGGTGGACAAAGCGTTTTTGAGACACATTTCTCTCTACCATTGCAGTTCCTTTACCCTTACCAGTTGCCATTACAGTAATGTTCTGTACTCATCACCATCACGCCTATTTATGAAGTGCCAATTTACTTGGTCTGATTTCACTGCTGTCATATTCGTCTTTGTCTTCTTCACCACCACCACAAGCACCATGATCAAATTTGTCTTAAGATCAACATATATAAATATATATATATATATAAACAAATTTTTTCTTTCCTGTAGCACTCGCCCTTCTTCAGGTAGTCTGTCAACAAAGAAAGATATATTAATAGCTAGTTACAACATAGGCATACAGTAATATAGTTAAAATACAGTATATTAAAATGGTTAAAAGATTTTAAAAAATACGGTACATAGTATGTATTCTAATAGTTATTATTTGAATTGTAAACGAACATCCATTGCAGCAATCCATCTTCATTTTCAGAGAGACATCTCTGTGTCTCCTGTGGTTGTCTGTGTCACTGTGGATGAATGTCTCCCTGAAGATGGCAGAGAAAGGCCAAAACTTTTAGTTGGTATACTACACGTTGCTGATAATTGTATCTAATTTTAGTGCAGTAGCTGTGTACATATGGTGACTTCTGTCACTGCACGGAAAATGGATAATTTTATCTTCAGGCACTCAGCATGAGAGACGGGCCCACCATTGGACGCCATCCTAAGTCGGCTAAATCCATACCACACCCATACGTGTTTCATTTAAGATTTTAACACTTTAAAATTACTCTCCCATTGATGCCTCACTGTCAGGATTTCTTACTAATCCTCATATGTTTAGCTACTGATCAGCTTCTTCTCTTGGATTTTGTCGGACTTATAATACATGGCAGAGAGTTCAGACTACAACATTCCATATTGTGCAGTTTTTTCCAAATCCCGTAATTTCCATCCTCCTATTTACAAATATTTTTCTTAGTATCCTGTTATCAGACACTGCAAACCTCTGTTGAAGTGTAAAAGATTTTTGTACCAGCTGAGAACTAACACTTTTTTGAAAAAGAGATTCTAAGAATTAGTTATTAACTGAGTTAAATTTCTTTGATCATTAGTTACTTAGTTACCAAGTTACTTCTTTACTTATTAAGCCACTTATTAATTTAATGACACCATCTGCCCTGGGAGCATTCTGATTTCCCGTGTAAAATCTAAAGTAAATGATTTGGTAATCATTTCAGGTATTTGGCAAGCTTTTAAAAACAAGAAAATTGCAAGTCTTATAGCAGTAGAAGGAGGCCATTCAATAGACAGTCGTTTGGCAGTTCTGAGACAGATGTATGATCTAGGTGTTCGCTACCTTACCCTAACACACAGTTGTGACACTCCATGGTGAGTAATGCTGCATATAGCACTTCCTTTTCGCTGGTTTTCCAGTGTTGTTTGTACTTGTTGTAGGCATTTAATTGACAGAATGTGTAAAATGAGGTTGTATCTGTTTGTCCCAGTGTCTAATAATGCTCAGTGAATTTCAAAGAAAGTTACTGGGGGCCTATGTTTAACCTGACCAAATATAACATCTTGTGATGTGATGAATGCTTAACCACACTCAGAAATAAGTCGCAGATCTTTACAATGTGACATTCATAGTTCAATTTTCATTATGACAATGATTTTACCCACAATAACAAAGGACCACAACATATGGGGTATGCAGAATGACAAAATACCTCATTTGGAATACAACTGGAGTGCACATTTCCATTATTGGTGTTCTGTATTCCAGTACTTGTCTGTAAGTTACATTTAATAATTTCACCACCTCCTCAGTCTTCCCTTTCTTTCATACTGTGCTGTTTCCCTTCACCCTCAGTTATAACTTGACTGAAACTGTAATCCTGGCATTGCAGGGCAGATGGGTCACCAGCAGATAATGTGTCCATAGCTCCTGCTCTGGTCAAGGAACATCATGGTGGTCTGACAGAGTTTGGGAAGGTAATAATAACACATATTCATTCATTCATTCCATTCGCATGTGCAAAATGTGATGATTGCTTGCCATTCTCAGGAGCTTCTTCTATTCCTCTCTGTTATGTACCCTTTCCTTCTACCCTTTTCCACCATCTAGTCTTCCATCCTCCTCACTTCATCTTACCATCTATTTCTTGGTCTACCTCTCATCCTTGTTGCTTCCAAATTCATATATAATACTTTTTTGGGAATTCTATTTTTTTCAATTCTCTGCACATGCCCAAACCAATGAAATCTATTTAACCTTATTGTCTCTGTTATAGTGGGTTTTTTTTAAACATTACACAGATTTCTTTATTGGTTAATATTCTCCAATTATCTTTTTCATTGTCATATACTGGCCTAAAATTCTTCCACACACATAACAGCACAAAGCACATAACAGTAGAATAATTTGTGCCATCTGGTTTCCTGGACAGCACATAAATTAATAACATGAGTCTACTGTATGTACTGTAACTCATTCACTGATGGAGCAGAGTCATTCTTGGGAAGTTAACTGTTTTTCAGCTATTGAAGTAAATCCTCACATTTTATGGAACCTAAAATTTATAGCCATAGAACTCTTAACAATCATGTAATTAACTGCTGCATGTAATTATATCTGATAACATAAAATGTTACACATTTTGTGGTGTTTCAGACTGTTGTACTGGAGATGAACCGCCTGGGAATGTTGGTAGACCTGTCCCATGTGTCCCACCAGACCATGATTGATGCCATCAACATAACAAAATCTCCTGTTATATTTTCTCACTCATCAGCCTACACATTATGCAACCACCATCGCAACGTCCGTGATGACGTTCTTGCTATGATGGTATTGTATTCATGGAAAGATACAGAGTCAATTTATAATGTCAGGAATCTAAGGCACGCCAATTATTTATTAGACAAGCAGTATAAGGAGCCATTTATTGGTAATAATACAGTGATTTTGAAAAAGATAATTATGTAAATATTTTATGAAATAAAGTGAAATGCCAACTTGATGCAACTAGGTAATTTTATTGATGTATTCTTAGCTCGACATGTTTCAGGTACATACAGCCATCATCAGGAGCATTAGATGTTGTGTTGCAGCATATGGTTTTCTGCACTGAGTTTTTGGATGGGTGGTGGACTTGAGAGCCGCTGCGTGGGTCGTGTGTATGGTGCAGATGGTGCTGTGCACAGCACCATCCGCACCATACACACAAGACCACCACCCATCCAAAAACTCAGTGCAGAAAACCATATGCTGCAACTCAACATCTAATGCTCCTAATGATGGGCGTATGTACCCGAAACATGTCGAGCTAAGAACACATCAATAAAATTACCTAGTTGCATCAAGTTGGCATTTCATTTTATTTCATGAGGAAGATGCATGGTCAAACAACCCTCAAGTAAATATTTTACTCTGCAGGCTAGAAATGGGGGCATCGTGATGGTGAACTTTTACTCAGATTATGTGCAGTGCAATAAATCAAGAAATGCTACAATAGATGACGTTGTAGGTGAGTACTGGCCCACTACATCACTTTTACAAGAGTCCACTCTAGCTTGATATTGTAACCTTCGGCAACTAAGATTTACATTTTTCTGCAGAAAAGAGAAATTGCAATGGTCAGGTTTTTAATCGTAATTCTAACTTTATTAATTTAAATTTTAAAACTTAGATATTTATTTATTTACATGTTTATTTATACAGATTTTGAAAACAATAAGCTAGTGTTTCATCTACTGCAGAACAGGCAGCATTAAAATATTCAGAATTTAAAAAAAAAATTATTTGAATCCTAACAAATTCAAGAAGTAGGGATTCCTGCAGAGATCTTTTTAAAAAGGTGAAAACACTACCTTTATGTTCACAGTTCATGTCTACTTTGTCATTACACATAGTGAATAACAAACACCTATGTGAAACGAATAACGAAATTCATGATTTTAATGCTAGACACAGTACCAACCTTCATCCCCCCATCTCTAATTTGACTAAATTACAGAAGGTGACTTTTCACTCTGGAATAAAGATTTTCAATCACCTCCCAGCAAACATAAAGTGTTTAACAAATCATTTGGGACATTTTCGTATTGCCCTAAAAAGTTTCTCAACTTCAATTCGTTTTAGACCTTGGAGGAATTTTTTAACCACGATAGATAACAACACATGTTTTGTATTTGTCTGTTAAATTTAGGTAGTTTTATTGATTTGTCACCACAATTCATAATTACTATGACAAGAATTAGAAAAAGTCACTCTTGGCTCTTGTTGTATAGTTGTTTGATGTATCTAGATAAATAATGATGACTAATGCTGATATTGCATTTCTTGATTTTTAAAAATAATTATGTTTTACCTAATTTTAATTATGGTATGCCTTATTATGTGACCATTTCCACATCCTCATGATATGTATCTATGATTTGATTTATAGAAAAGAATAAAGATGATGATTATGATGATGGTGGTGGTGGTGGTGATGATGATGATGCAACAGACTGTAACCAACACTGTAATTCCTGTTTCATTAAGACTGTCAGAATGGCCAGAAGCATCCTCATTTGCTTTGCATGTCCAATTTATAGAATAAGTTAGTAAATGTTTACAGTTGTCAGTATGCTGGCTGTTACTTGTCTCTGTGTGCCCATCCATTTCTGCAGAAAACACAGGACAAGAAAATGTGCAACCTGTGGATCATGAAATAAATCTGTTTCAAGAATTACGCCTGCCACATGCCATCTAAATTTGATAAAATTGATATTATTTCTAATAAATTAGCAGTCTTAATAATTGTGCAGTAAAATTTGATATGAAAAAAATGCATTCTTTGTGAGCATACAAATACTGAAGATTGATGAGATAGGGATGTTTCATTGGTCGGTTGGCCACTAGGTCATTTGCAAGTTACTTACTCAGGACCATGGCAATGAAATGATCACTGTAATTCCTCTTGAAAGCTACGCCATTTGAAAATTTTGAAGTCTTAGCTTCCATGTCAGGCACTTTTCAGATGATAGTCTTCAGGGATTTGACACCTTGCAGGTTCATAATTTTATAAGGTGTTTTGGATGAATGTGCTGCCTCCATATTCAAATGAACAAAATTGTATCAAGGTAGATTTTGAAATTATTCAGATGAGGAAGAAGGATGATTGTTTAGCAGCTTACAAGGAATTTGGCAAATCAGAAGCACAGAAAGTGGATACCAGCAGGTGCTGTGAAATGGTATATCTGAGAAAACCGCATTGCTGAGTAGCCCTGTTTAGGGCCAACACAGCGAGAAATGTGAACGAGAAAGTTTAATTATGTTCATGTACATATGTACAGACATACATATGTATATACATACATACATGCTTACATACATACATACTTATGTACATACGTACGTACATAAATACATACATACATACATGCTTACATACCCACACACACACACACATATACATGTGTGTGTGTGTGTGCATGTATGTATGTATGCATGCATGCATGTATGTATGTATGTACATATGTATGCATGTATGTATGTATGTATGTACATAATGCATGTATGTAGCATTTTTCTGGAATGTAACATTTGGGAAGTGCAAATTGGAAGTGATAAGCCCTCTGCATGAGGACACTGTAAGGTGGCGTGACTTCAGAGTGATGAGATTAAACTATACTTGCAGAAACCCTACCTTCTTTTGTTCAGGTAGTGGATAAGAGCCTTCATCTATTCATGATGTTGGAGTGCCGCTCAATCTGTCACTTTCTTAAGCTCTGGCCAGTACACCTGCATTCCCTGAGCAGGATACTGGTGTTGTTACGGGGGTGCAATGGGTAAGGTCAGGGGTATGTGTCCTGCCACTGGTGGCTACTGCAGTTTGCTCTGTGACATTCAGCATCCTGGTTTTTTTTTTCACTTTCATGTTTAACATTTCCTATTGGCCTGGATCACTATATTCCCTTTCCCCTCTGCATGGTTCCAAATGTCCACATTCCTTTCAACCCATCAGTACGGTTGGCTTATTTTTTTTTCTGGATCACTTCAGCTTCTATCTGGATATGATTCCATCACCCTAAAGATGAAGGCAACTCTTTCCACTGAAATGTCACTCTGAACCTACAAACCTGCAGAGTATCAAAAGTCAGAATTTTATCATTTCAGGGAATAAATGTAGTTACTTAATTATCCTTGTCAGTTTGGTTAATTACTCTAACTAAAACAATGTATTTCTGCAGCCCACATCAATCACATCCGAAGGACATCTGGCGTGAACCATGTTGGTATAGGCTCAGATTACGATGGAGTTGAAAGGTCAGTGTTTCTGGTTATGAGACACCATAACAATAGCATAGGTTATGTCAATAACGTTGTGCTTTCACAGACCCACAAATGAAATTCTTAAATAGCACACAATTGGGAAATAATCCTGATGTTTCATCTCTAAACTTGCTTAACAAATTTCTCAGAAACTGTGAGACTAAATGTTTATACCCAAATTTCATGTTGGTCTGTAATGGCTCACCATAACCATAATTTGTATGAAGCAAAAATGACACTTTGCATAGCTACAGGATATAAAATATCAGTGACATTAAAGTTTAAAATGCAAGTCTTCTGGGATCTTCCTTCAACTGCTTGACCATATATGCCAAACCAGTTGTATCCTTATAAATGTGACTACTTGCCCATTGTAACCAGAAGGCATGTATCTTCAGAAGTGTTGCTGTGAGGACTTCAAATATTAACGTTAAAGTTCATTTGAGATATTTTATGATGTGGTATTGAATGAGATACATAATGCATGTAGGAAACACTAGGTTTTTGTATATACCTTGTGCCTATGGTGTTCTTTTTGCCAAGTAACCCTCTGTTTAATAACAGAACCTGAAGATTCGAAAGTGCTTATATCAAAGACTGTCACTAGACTTGATCCTGAGCCACTACCACCTTCACGAGCTGTGTACCTAAAATACAGCTCAATGATATCCTCGCACATTGTCAGTTATCCAAGTGGTTGTTATTCAAGATGTTCCTCACCAGATATTCTTTATGAATTCCGTGCCTCATCAACCTTAGCCATATGCCCAGTCTAGCCAAACGTCATACATTTCAGTATCGTGTCTATACCAGATGATCTGTATAAATCACTAAGTTCTTTGTTACCTCATAGGCCTGTTCCAAATGAAGCATACCTCTCATCCTTTGTAAAGTTCAGATATTTTCCTGCTACAATAGCTGTGCCATCAGTATATGTATTACTATACACTGTAGTATCACTGAGAATAAGTAGAATGTCACGATGTGTTGTTATTGAAGTGCATGCGCATAGATTTTCTGTTTGTTGTGTTACAGAATGCCAGAAGGACTGGAAGATGTGTCCAAGTACCCAGACCTGTTTGATAGGCTGGCACAAATTGATAAACCCAAATGGAGCACTGAAGACCTCAAGAAACTTGCTGGGCTCAACTTGATAAGGGTGTTCAAGGAAGTTGAGAAGGTTTGTATTATGTGCAGTGAATTGCTGTAGCAGCACATCTAAAAATTATTATGTCTCTTAGAAAAAGAGCCTGAAGCTCTTACCAACAGTGTCAGTCTGTAATATTTGGATTGTTAGCTAGAGAAATATATAAGCCTACAGCTTAAAAACTTCACAGGTAAAATCCAGATTACATTATATGTTGGAAATGCTCCAGCTTTTCCATACACATTACTGACAATTCTGTAAATGCTTAGAGTCACGTTTCAAAGTGTCTCTTGGGAAAGAGATGGAATATCCCTTTTCTTCAATTATGTGAGAGTTTGATCTAAAAAAGCTTTAATTTATGGTGTCTTAATAAAAATCAGGTAGGTTGATTCTGGGGGATCATGCTGGTCACAGCATCTGTTGATGACTGCCAGTCATGTGTCATGAAACTGTCTACAACCATCTCCTTCCATGCCCATACTGCTCGTCATTCATAATCATTTTTCCATTTCAGTGTGCATTATGTAATTTCTGCTGTTTAGGCAGCAGAGTTGAATAGCCTAGGCAATGATCTGTTGTTTCTTGGGGAGAAAAATAAACATATGACCACTAGGAAGACCTAGACATAAAAACTGCAGGACAATATGTTGATGTACTGTGGAGTAACAAGCTCTTCAGCTGTGAAAATGGCCATGCTAGCTCAGAAAAGGGGTCAAAGGTGGGCTTTTATGTATATAGTAATGAGCTTCAGAAAATCAGAGTAATTTTAAAACTGCAGCTATTCAAGTTATGTACCTGCATCATGAACTAACTTACTCTGTAGAACAAATTTCTCTAGACACTAACAATTGCTCAACTAGACCCCGTATTCTGTGTATTTGGAAGGTCCATTACCATTTTCACAGTAGCTTTAACCTGATCCAGAAGATCCATTTCATATCCACCCATCTTATTGCTTTATGATTCATTTTAATATTACCGCCCCACTGGCATGTGTCTAAATGACAAGTCTGTATTCCTTGCTGCCTGCAGGTGAGAGAAAAATTAGCCACAAGAAAGAATGAACTACATGAAGACCAGCTGCCTGTCCAGGACTTGGGGTCAAACACTGCCTGCCGCACAGATCTGAATGCTGTATCCTAAGTACCAAAGCCTAATGTTTGTACCTACTTATTCATGATTAGGAAGGAGCTCTACTCTTGTGAATGCATTATACAGTGTTATTGAATTGGTCTATGAATTTTAGCAAGTTAACAAATGAAGAATGGGACTGACATTTTCCAGAGCCAGTTAATAATGTCATGTGATCAGTAACAAAATAATTTGTAAAAGGTTATAGTGCCTTTGGCATAACTTACTTTATTAAGAAGTGGTTCCACATATTTTGAAAGGGTCAGTAGTAATTGCACTGTTTGTCTTTAGACCAGTAAAAAAAGTGCTTCTCTTTTTTTTTAGAGGCTTTGATCTCAATTTTATTGTTATTATCTGCAGTTGTTAAGAAAATCTTGTATAGCAAATGGTCCACCAAGTCCTACAGTTTAAATTATATTACTATTGTTTCTGCTGCCCATGACAATTCATGGCCAGATAACCTCCCACTTCTGTACTGAATGACCGTGTACACTTGTCATGAAATTCCATCATCTTATCATCTTTGTATATGACATAGAAGTAACACAGGTGAGAAAATTGCAGCTCATAGAAATGACTAGGGAAGTTTCCCTGGAACAGTTATCACACAGTTGTGTTGTGTTCGCTGAAATGAGAGCAATATGAGAGAAACTGTTCAGATCATCAGGAAATGTTTATATTCTCCAGTAGACCTTATACTTAAAAATATGAGTGCTACAAAACAGTAAAGCAAAACTTCTCTAACACATTTTCACAGAACTTGTTTATTATAAGAAAGTTCATCTATAAAGTACAGTAAAGATCAATTTGCTAAGCAGATGGTTTTTGTGTATTCTTGAATTAAATAATTTTCACATTTCTCTTCTCATTTATTCATATTCCATGTATCATGCAGATGTGGAAAATGTTATATCAGGTATAAACAATTAACTGACTAACATACGAGTTTGCAGAAGAAAATCCATGTCAATATAAAATACAAATTTAAAACCCTCATGCAGATTAAAATTATAAGTAAAACATGATAATGTAACATATAACAACAACTACGTTTAACTGACTGTTTAATACCGAGTAGAAGTTTAGGAAGTTGTACCATTAGTAAGAATCTAGGTCTGTAGGAAGATTTACAACTAAAATATTCCTTCAAAGAATAGAAGTCGTTTTTTAAAAGAATTCTTTTCAAAGGCAATCTAAACTGTCTAACATCATGTGATAGCTCTATGAGAGACTGTGGGAGATGATTGTACATTTTCATTCCCGAATAACAGACACCCTCTTGGAAGATTGTTAGATTAGCTGTAGGCGAGTGCAATCAGAATTAATCCCCACATTTAGTGTGTTACTGATGGCTTGGTAACCATCAAGCCATCAGTAGCACTTTGTATATGAGGATGGAGTCAGTCCCTGGAATGTTGGAGAACTTCCACACATTGACGCAACTGTCTGCCCGAGAAGATTGTCTCGCACATTTGTTATACCTGTAAGAAGTATGTGTTATATTTGTTGTCACAAATTAGCCACCTTAATGTGTGTACTGAACATGAAAGTCCTCTTCCAGGTGCCTGTTCGGTCCAAAGTACAGGTAGGTGTCTCAGTTCAATGAGCTAGTACTTTATTATGGCTAATGGTAGACATCAGAACTTTCCAATCAGTGTAAGGGATATGATACTCTACAAAGTTTCACACAACAGAAAGACCTAAAAACAGTGCGTGTGAGGCATTTTTAACGTCAGACAAGGAGCTGTGGAAGTCAGCTGTGGAAACATAATGCAGACCACGGATTGAAAATGAAACTGAGGAGGTTCATTTAGAATGACACAAAACCTTGGGGGATGGCACTTGAGGCTAATGTCCAGCAATCCAAGTTGTCTGAGAAACTTCAGCCATCCCAGCAGTTTCCAAACCTACTCTGTCAATATCTCATTTTCTGTGTTGTATATAAATGCTCGATTATGAATCAGTTTGTATAATGTGTTGTCCTTTGTCTAGTCCAAAGTACACATTCCTGTAATCATACATCCTTCTAGATGGCGGTCGAAAGATAAGGTTGTTTGATAAGGTTGTTTGGTACCTGCCTACCAAATTACACTCTGTTACAACCACAAAGACAACAATATGACTGTTACAGGACTGACAGTGATGAATGCTTTGGGTGGGGTATTGGGAAAGGAATAGCAGTTAGCCATGCTGCCGGCTACGACACTTAAGTATGAAGAACGTGGCTACCCTATTTTGCCACGCGAGCACTAGACCCAGAGGAAAATGTTTTCATCACATATCGTAGAGTTGCCTGTCTGTAATCTCATATCGTACCGCTCACTTAACGAGACTATCAAAGTGAATATTCTACGATAATAAATACGTACAAATACTTACATGAAAAGGTACTGTGATGAATATGCTGTTGTACTGCATAGTCCAAACCCTTGTCGTCCGCTCACCTATGCATACCACGGGCACTATAGAGTAGCATTGTACAGTCAATGCACAAAAGTGAACTTAATGGTAGGTTAATGGTACTGTCCAATGTAGTCAATTCTGATACGAATGCGAACCGTGGCCTAAGTATTGGACTAGAGAAGATTACAGTTTAGAGAAGGTAATAATGAATTTGTATCCAACTAATGTAAAATCGCTGGATTATTAAGTTACCGTCGTTGATTTCAGAGTTTCAAATATTTAAAAATTTAAAAAACAGGTGACGGTGGAACTTAGTGTCATTCATAAGGGAAAATTATCTACAGATGCATATTGGTACACATGATCCGTCCGATATGCTTTGTGCACACGGCAGCGAAAACATAACCACGGGTCGCAATCAGAAAGACAGAAAGCGTGTAGAGGTAATCGTGTTGTTGAATACTGGAAATGCTATTAGTGTAAACTCGATGTACTAGTTTTGTGATTCATAGTGAGGTATGTGAAAGAACGATTTTAGACTTGAGTGTTTGTGGTTAGTTCTGGAGAAAATATGTAGGTGACTGAAGCTGCAAGAGAAACAAGGTTATAATATGGTAAGATAGCGAGTTGTTGACTTGTACAGTATGTTCGTCAGATTAATTTTTCGTTGAGATTCTGCATGCAACAAGCCAGACTAGCTGTAGAGTGGGCATCTAATAGAGTAATAATATTGCTTGAATCATCAGCAAGTTGGTGTTTTCAGGTGAAATACAATAAAAATGACAAATATAAACGATTCTGATTTTTAGAAGATAATTAAGTGTATCTGGAATAGATTTAGGGACGTTAGAGCTGAATGGAGTGTATTTAGCCTACTTCAGCAGAACGGGGAAAGATTTTTATAAGAATACATGAAGTAGACCAGCCGAAGTAGAGAATGTTGTCACTATCAGCGAGCTACCGGTTTTTTCCCAGTTGGTATTATTGTATGTTGCTATTATCAGATTCAGTTACCAGCAAGGCACATACATTTACTTCTTGCACTAAGATTTAACGTTCAGCTTGCTGTATACGCCCTTTGTTACCTCATGTTACTAACAAATGTAATAGACTTGGAGGTTATGTTACAGTGAACAGATACAGCATAAAAAATAAATGCAATGAACTAAAGGTGTTTCATTTGAGAATTCTTTATTGTAAGTTACAGTGTAAAATTATCTGTAGTGAGGGTTCAGTATTTTGTAAAGCAGTAAAAAAGGGGTGACTTAAGATGTCTTGTAATATATATGTAATAGTCTGCAGTGCAAATGGAATGTTTTGATATATATTTGCATCAATCAGTATTGACTTGTTTGGATGTGATTTTGTGTGTGCATGAGTGCATTGCATGTGTTTTACAGGGACACCGGAATGATTTTATCCCTTAAATAATTTCATAATATATGTATATTCTGGTAATGAAAGTAATTTGAGTTGATAAATGCTTATTTGTTTCAAAATAAGTAAATGTCACAAATGAGTGTTTAATGAGGCAGGATATTTCAGTAGCTGATGCACTAGTTTTATGGTTCTGTTAACTTTTAATATAAGTAGGGCTTGAATTGAGGAAAATTATAGTAATTTCCCATCTTACTAGTGTCGTACAAATATTGGCTTCAGACTCAGTGATACAGTTTGGATAAAACATATAGAGTCTCTTATATTGTTGCAGAAAGAGATTTGTTGTATGTATCATTGTAGCAGTTGTGTGGTTGTCTTTGCAGTGAATGACATGGATCCTACAGATCTCATACCAGAACGAAGAGCAAAGAGCTGGAAACGTGAGCACGAGGAGCGATGCCGTAGGCATCAAAACAATAATGATTTTAAAAAATGTCGTGATCCTGACTACGGGCCAGATGAAGCTGTACTTTCGGATGTCAAGGATGTTTCAGTACACTTTGTGAAAGATGCATATGGAGCGGAGAAGATAGAAACATCTGCAAGTGACATATTTTTTAATGCTAACAGCATTGGTGATGTTGAAGATGCCTTGACAACCACCACTGGGGACTCTGTCATTGAATACGAAAGCACATGCAAAGCACCGGCAGAAGGTGATGTAACTACTAATTTTGGAACTATTGATGGAATATCGTGTGATGACAGAAGGAACAAAGGAGTGCTCCCCTGTGTACAGACTGCAGGTTTAAAAACTGAAAATAATTTATTGTTTCAGCATTGTCTTGAAAAGGACAGAGAAGATGCCAGTGAAATAAATGGTCTGGGTGTAGACTTTGACAGGGATACTACCAAACCAGAACGTGATTATGGAGATTTATCTGTATGTGAGAATGTGACAGAAGAAGAAAAAAACATATTGCAGCAATGTGAAACTGAATCTCCAGGAAGTACTGCTGAAAGGTACTCAATGATTCCAGCAGACAATGAAATGGGATGTTCAGAATTAGATGAGGTTAAATCAGATGTTTTGCAAGTTTCAGCAGAATCATCTGGGCCCACAGGGGTGAAAGGAGCTGAGGCATTGCAGCTGGAGGAAGCTTTGACAGTGGTGGAAGACATCGTGAAATTATCACACAAAATTCCACAAGGAGTGCAGTCAGAATTTTCACACATTCCAGAAGGGGAGCAAACAAGACCTGTGCATGTTAAACCAGATACCATAGGAGGTACTGTACCAAGATTCCTGGACATTTTGAAAGATGCTCCATCTGAAGGAGGACAAGGGCTTCTGGGAAATTCAGATGTGCAAGGATTGTCAGGAGACTTGAGGACTGACCCTGAATGTGACATGAATAATGATGAATCTGCACTGAAACCTGATGTTCCACTTGACACAGGAGAAAACTTGGGAAATCCTGGTAAGAGTAGTGAATTACTAGGTTCAGATGCATTTAAACTTGGAGTTAGTGATCTTTCACCCAGAACATTGTCAGATATTAGAGATGTTCAGGCTGTAAATTCATTAGATAGATCCCATATTAATAGTTCTAGTAGTGACTTAGGGAACATAAAACAGATGTCAGATGAACATGTGAAAGGCAATGTGGAAAGTGATGACCCGAAAGATAGTTTTGGTAATGGATATTCCATCCTCAGTAGTCCTGATGTTCCAGGAAATGTTACAGAAAAGTTGAATGAGAAGGAAACTGATAAAGACAAACAAAGACAAAATTTGTTTGTAGAATTAAGTGTTGAAGAAATTTTGTTGAAACCTGGAGAGTGTGTTGATGATATCAAGCATTCTGTTTGTGCAGCGGATAGTGCCAGATCACTGTCACCTTTTGAGGAAAGGAAACAATATTCTTGTGAATTCTTAGAAAGCCTTGATAGATCTGGACAGATTAACAAACATTTGACAGATGGTTCCTTTGGAAATGTGGATGAATACAAGGTTATTAATAATAAACACAAGAGCACAGAAGAAGGTGACACAGGTGTGAATAAGTTAGAAAATTCAGCAGTGGAATTAAGTCAAGAAAATTCTAAACATTTAGTGGATGAGGCAGCTGTAGAAGTGGTTGGTGATACATTTCACAAGTATGTGCAGTTGGAAAGTACTCCTGCAGGCAGCGAATATTGTCTTGCAGTTGACCCTGTTCTAGACCAGACGTCACTGTCAGAAACAGCATCTCCCCAGCCACCTGCAATGGCAGATGAGGATAAGGTAAATTTTTATGTTAATCCTGTTATAAAGTTTTCTGCATGTAGTGGGAAGGGGTCATGTCTGTGTCCATGATGCCTGTTTCACATGACTTATTCCAGTAAAATCTGATGTAGAGGTTGTTTACCATTCACCTCTTACATAAGTTAGTCAATAATATCACTTACATTCTCCAACTGATAAAAGATGACTAAACAACCAAAGCTGCACGTGTGAATGTGGTAATGATCCTTCAGGTTACATAAAATGCAGGAAATTTCTTGACTAGCTGAAAACCTGTTAGCTTCTCAAGAAGGACTGTGCTCCATGGAGTAAGTAAGTAAACACCCAAAGCTGGGCTCAGATTGTAGTGGTGATAACACAGTACTCCTAACAGCTAGCACATGTGTACAGTCAAGCCCTTGTGTTCTGAAGTGTGGAGGACATGATAGATTTCCCTCTGTGTAGAATGTGTGTTACAAACATGTCAGTATACAATGATACTGGCTTTTACGCACATACCTGTGCACATACACACATACTGTCTGCTACTCATCAACAAATATTTTTCTCTCTGTGCACATACATATGAAGGATATTCAGATAAAATGTATTATTGCAGAAAATTCTAGACCTTTATGTGTCTGAAGTAGAACAGAGGCTCAACCAGAAGCTAGTTCTTCGTCAAGAGAATCAGGATGTAGTCAGTCTGCGCCCTGATGAGTCATACTTCTCCAAATTGGATTCAAGTCTTAAAAAGAATACAGCATTTGTACGGAAGCTGGTAAGTATAACTGTTGGCCATAGCGTAATATGCGCTACAGTTTGTTATGTCTTTTGTCTTCCTCTTTGCTGTCCAAAAATACAAAGATTAAATACCAAGTAGAGGTAAAGTTCACCCTGTAACAGGCCATGAACACCCAGAGGGGAAGTAGAAGTATAGCTCTACTCTTTCTATAACCTCAGCACTAGATGTGGGTGGCAGGTCAACACCATGCCCCAGCCGCTGTACCCCCAGGGAAAGGGACATGGTACCTATTGTATAGGAGGCTGGGTGGGCCCAAGGGCCAGTATGGATGGGTGCAGATTATCCCTCCCCCACCAGGATTCAATCCCTGAACTGTCCAACCTATAGTGAGTCAAACGATTGAATGTATGGAACCATAATTATTAATTTTTTTTCGTGTGTCTGAAACTTTCTATCTCACTTTATGGGTAAAACGTAGACTGAGGGTGTTTGAGAATAGTGCTGAGGAAGGTGTATTGACCTAAGAGGGTGGGAGCGAAAAGGTGATCGAAGAAAACTGTGTAATGAGCCAACTGCATGATTGGTACTCCTCACCAAACATTCAGGTAACAAAATCAAGGGGGATAAGGTTGGTAGGGCATGTGGCACACAGAGGGGAGAAAGGGAACATATGCAGGATTATGAGCAGAGCAAACCAGAAGGGAAGAGACTGATGTAAACATATATAGTATAATGACATTACAATAGATCGTAAAGATATTGGGTAAGAGGACATGGACTGGATTCTTCTGGCTCAGGATATGTACAAGTGGTGGGTTGTTGTGCAGATGTTAATGAAACTTCAGGTCCCATAAAATGCAGGGAAATCCATCTGGCTGAGGAACTGTTACCTTCTTACAAAAACTCTGCTGTGTGGATTTAGCCACTTATATCTCTATGCGTGTATTATGTTTTCCTTGCAGGGTAATTCTGCTATGAAATAGCACATTAATTGATATTTTGTTTCACAGAAAACATTTACGTGTAGTCAGCTTGATTCCTTGCTGAAGGACATGTTGACGCTCAACTTGACAAAGTACATAAGTGAAGTAGCATCAGCCATAGTGGAGGCTAAACTCAAGATGACAGATGTAATGGCTGCTGTAGATCTGTGCAATTCTCTGCATCATATGTATGCAGAATTCTCATCACATCTTTTGGAGAACTGGCATAAATTCCTATCAGTTAAGAAAGATGATCGTGTAAGTGCATTAGTAATCTTTGTGATTTTGTATTTTTGTTTTGCTTTAAGTGAAAATTTTTGGCTGGGTCTAATAGTTTAAAGGTAGTTTCCTTTAAAGACAACTGACAAGTTGTGATAAATTCGAAACTGGAAAGCTTAGAGCGTACATCTAGTCTGTACCACAAATGGAATGCTCTTTATATTCGCATGTAGAAAGAGATCAGGAAATTTTCGTTGTTACACCGTGCATGTTGTCAAGTTACTCAATTATTATACCAACTACTGAACATATATAAAATTTATAAAATTTTACACATTAAAACATTAAAAACGCTCCGACATGTTTCGGTCCTAGGGCCATCATCAGGGAGCCATATCATCCTTGCTAAAGTCACACTATAAAAGTCACATTAATTTCGCTGTACCAATTGGGTATTGTGGCAACATGGCATGCTGCCACAATACCCAATTGGTACAGCGAAATTAATGTGACTTTTATAGTGTGACTTTAGCAAGGAATATGTAACTCCCTGATGATGGTCTTAGGACCGAAACATGTTGGAGCGTTTTTATTGTGTAAATTTATAAATTTTATATATGTGCAGTGGTTGGTGTAATAATTGAGTAGATCTAGAAATCCCTGCAAGTATATCAGCTTGGAGTGCACTGAGGGGTTTTTTCAGACATTGACAGTGCACCCATTTGTAATGGAATGTCCACACACACACACACACACACACACACACACACACACACAAAGTGTTCATACATGACTCTGGTACTTGTATTGCCTAACATGTTTCAGGAGCCATGTTGATTGTGAGATAAATGCTTTAACAGTTGCCTGACATTTAAGCTTGACCTTGATATAAGATTGCAGAATTGTTCATCCGAAGATTCAATTTTTGTAGATGTAACTGTTGTAAGATAGCCCGTTGTGTTTCAGGCGATAAATCAGAGTAAACTGAGAGTAGATCTACGATTTTATGCTGAATTGATAAATGTAGGGATATTCACACACAAGGAAGGGTTGCCTCTGCTTGGAAACGTACTCACGGTGCTGGTGAATATGGACAGAGAAGAGCACAACAATGTCAATATTATTCTGAGTTTCTGTAGACATTGTGGTGAAGATTATGCAGGTATTTTCTACATAACATAATTTTGCATTTTGTGGTAGCATTTTTACATCTGGGTAGCATGATACATTTTGTTTGTTTTTGATAGAGTGCTGCTAAGTACTGTAGACATACAGCACAGTCTGATGATAGGGAAACACACAGTCCATGCCTCATGCTCCTTATACTAACCATCTAGCTATCTGTGCTAGATACCATACAGAGTACCTGCAGTTTCACAATTTGAATGCAAGCTTCTGCATGTCCAGACCCAAAGTGATAGCTATAACAGTCTGCTTACACCTGCTGCCTTGGGTCTGCTTTCCAGCATTATATAAATCTATACTTAGCACGTTTTGTTAAAATTCTCGGAGTTTATTTTGCAATATATCTAGTAATAAATGAGACAGATCTCAGCATTTGTTGGATACAGGAGAAGAACGGGCAAAGAGTCGAACAGTACAGTAGATCTTTGAAGACTACAAGCAGCTGTATTGTTCAGTTTCTAATATAAAAATTTTGATTCATTTCTTGAAATGTGAAGAAAATATAAAGTTTAAGTTTTTGTGATAATTCATCTGTCTGTCTGCCTTTTGTTTGTCAGGGTAATATATTTCAGTGGGATGTAATGGAAGTCATGATCAAAAGTTGTTCAACAGGTTTATTTTGCGTTGTATCTTTTGCATGAAGCGTATATGAAATGGCATTAACAGTAAAAAAAAATTTGTTATGCATGATACGAAATATAAATTTCATGAAAATACGGAACTTTTATGCAGAACACATTTTTAAAGGTGGTATGGTCAAACTGTGTTACAGCACCACTCTTTGTTACTGCGATTTGTGACAGTGTGTCGAGGTTGGTGGTATATCCACGTACTGTATAATAGATAATATCTGTTTACGGATCTTTATGGACACTATGTGAGGGTGGTGCTATGTCGGGCTTTATATGTGTTTATGGAAATGCAAGATAAATAAGATGTATCCCTGTTCTTGTTCCATTCTGTCAGTAATTGACAGCAGTTGTATGTTTGCTTTGTGTTGCACATAAATGCCACATCATTCCAGCACATTGTGGCTGAGGAAAGGACACAGCAGTAAATGAACATAAATACAGCAGATGAACACAAATGCTGAAAGAGTACATTAGGAGATTCTATGCTAACCCCCATATGGAATACACTTTCATTGGTTCTGCTGGTTTTGGCATTTGACACTGGACCACTGGAAAGTACTGACCATTTAAACCTTGGTTGTTAAAAGGCTAAAAACCCACTGATTACTATGAATGAACATGTGGAATCTTTCCTTCAGGATTGGTTCCAAGAAAAATACGATTGCTGGCAGAGCAGTATCAAGTTTCGCTCCCTAGAAGCAAGCTTCTTACAAAGGAAAAGCAGCGCAATGTTAAGGCTTTGCTAAAGGATTATTATTCTTCTTTAGTAAAACATGTTACGAAGGTAAGATTTGACGTTATGATTTTAGGCCTCATGCAGTAGGTATAGGCCTTGTGTAAGTAAATTGCATAGTTTACAGCTATGTGTCCTCTATTCCTTGATTAGCACATAAAAAGCATACTTTAATTTTTCTTTATTTTTAAAATTATGGAATGCATACATTGCATGAAACAGTGACTGTTACTTCCCAAATAAGCTGTGAATATGTATTTATAAGTCCTTAATTCTATACAGGAACACAGGGATCTTCAGGCATTTGAGAGACAAAATAAGAAGATACTGCAAACAAGAGGGGAACTGAGTGGAGACAGGAAAGAAAAGTGGGAAACCATGAAATATTCTTATGAGCGACTGCTGACCGGAATGACCACCTTTGCTGAAATACTTGATGAAGATATTCCGGTACTTCCAGAGGATGGTATGCTTCCACATATGTTACATTTGAAGTAACTGGTTGATGTGATGCTCTGGTGCATTGGTTTGCATTGGGTGTTACATAAACACTGTGGGGGTAGTGATATTTAATTCCATATTAGGTGTGGTTGCTTGTATTTTCTCTATACTGTACCATCCTCTGTGAGAGGTGGAGTGAGCAGACAGGTATTCCAAGTGCTGATAATATGGAGTTTGCTTGAGCCACAATTAAATAAGACATGTAAATTGGGGGGAGGGAAGCTGAAATTTGTTGGTGTGTGAAACATACTGTGAACCATGAGAGGTGGCTAGATGAATAAATGTTATGATCTCAGTTTTGTTTCTTGGTTCTGCAGGCTGTAAGAGGGAGCAGGAAGGTGGGCTGAAGGTTTTTGGGTTTGTGCCTGGCTTGCATTTGTCAAGTCATGTGAATTTGGCTTAATTTTCATTGAGAACTACACTGGATGCTACTAAAAGAGGTGTTCTAGTGTCCTGGTGTCCATGTTACTCTTGCTGTCTTATCACATAAGACATGTTTTGGGTGAACTGCATTAGGAGAAGGAATCATCTGATGTAAGTAGTATTTATGAAAGTTTTGGCACTAGAAGATGAAAAAGGTTTTGAAGCACCTAAGATATTCTGTATGGTGGGACCAAAAATACAAAATGAATTGGGGATGTGTGATGCTGTGTTGTTAGGTGAGTGGTTGTTGGTGTTTCAAAGGTTTGTAGCGCAATCATGTTGGAGGTTCTATTTAACCTTTAGGCGACGGGATTTAAATTGGCTACAGTCAACCTTCGCGTACGACATTATTTTCGCTTGGCATTTAAATTTTTGTACATGGTTTACAAAAAACTTTATTATTTCAGGAACC
>Ga0123352_10003456_pt1 | contig 22842 bp, 13 predicted proteins | sample TergutLab28metaG_FD_89700 | JGI IMG/M metagenome (GOLD analysis project Ga0123352, IMG submission 89700) | Labiotermes labralis P1 segment gut microbial communities from Petit-Saut dam, French Guiana - Lab288 P1 | ecosystem: Host-associated > Arthropoda: Insects > Digestive system > Gut ...
GTCTGGAAGCTAATTAAGATAGAAATAAATATATGTAGCTACAGTAAATGGAATAACACAGGAACTTTAGTATGGAAATTAGTACAGGTCTGGAAGCTAATTAAGATAGAAATAAATATATGTTCATATAATAAATATTTATTACATACCAACATATGCACAAATAAGTATTGTAAATTTGTATTAAATTACTCTTACGTGTTTCGGCGTTAATACACAATCTTCAGGGAGTTTACAAGTTGTTTTAGCTAAAGTTATGAATTATTAAATGATAAAATGCAATATAGTATTGTGTTGTTATGATAAATTCTTGGTAAATGTGGCTGCATATGTAATTCTTGTTCAGGTGTGTGTGTGTGTGTGTGTGTGTGTGTGTGTAGTGCGGAGTAAGATGGTGTATTAACACCGAAACATGTCGGAATAATTTAATATGAATTTACACTACTTATTTGTACATATGTTGGTATATAATAAACATTTATTATTCAATATGCACGGTATGAACATAAAAGTAATATGTTCATATTTTCCCACAAGAATTCTGCGCAAGGTCATATAATAACAGGGGATCCACCGTACGTGTAACGTGTTTACGGCGCTTTTGCGTGACTTTTGTTGCACTTTATATGAATTAGTGCGTTCTCTGTGCATTGTTGAGCTACAGGTTACAGTAAACAATGTAAAAATTTTTGAGTGTTACACAGAAATAACTTTATTTGCCAGTATATGTTGCCGACAACAGTACGTCCTTATGCCTTCGCTGAAAGTGCCCAATGTTTCTGTCTGATTTTAAACATATTCAGCTTCTCTCGACAGATTTTCGTAAAAGCCCGGTATCAAATATCAAGGAAATCCGTCCATTTCGATCAGCGCTGATACAGGCGGACAGAAGGACGGACGCGACAAAGCTAATAGGCTCTCTTTGTTACTAGGTGAACGCGCCTAAAAATATATAGGTAAAAATATCGTTCCAATACTTAAGCCTTTAAATCTTAGTGGTTTGTGACCGGGTAACTCTAAGACTCTTCATTTTGTCTACACAAGTTGTTTACGTGTTCCATATGTTTCTGAAAATACACCGTAGTTTTCGATTGTGATGCTGCACACCACCCCACGATTCTGAGAATAAACGGTTATATCCCTCTACAGCATTTATTGATCTTCTTAATGGGATCACCTTGTTTTTTGTTTGAACTACGAACTCAAATTTATATCCTGTACATACATATGTACGTAATAATTTTTTATTTTGTCAGTAAGTAGCACGTCATAAATTCATACGGAAGGATGTAGTATAACTTTATGCATTTAACCTCGGCATTAGATGGAGAAGAATGCTCAGATTGACGCTACGAAAACTTTATCTCCGGATGAAGATCACCAGGTACACATTGAACGTGATGATTTGTGGGCAGTAGAGTCGGTCTTGGCGCCTCTGAAAAAGGGAATGAAATCTTACCCATGCCGTGAATTCAACCCAAATTCTTATCACCATACTGACCGAGCTACCGGTGTTGGATGTGAAGATCTAGGTCCGCAAAAAAGGCTTCCAAAATAATAGTAAGTTTAGGTATTTTGAAGTGAAAGTAACGATTGAAAATTAAATTCGCCAATAAATTAAGAAGAAATTAAATGATTTTGTATGCTCCTTTCAGAATTTTTGTACCCATTTCAGCCTGAACATCAGGCATTAAAATATTCAGAACTCTAATTTTACTTTCGTTTTGTATGGATGGAAATTGATCCATCATTTAATGTTACTTTTCTTTTGTATGGATGGAAACTGATCCATCATTTAATGTTAATTTTCTTTTGTATGGATGGAAACAGATCCATCATTTAATGTTACTTTTCTTTTGTATGGATGGAAACTGATCCATCATTTAATTTTACTTTTCTTTTGTATGGATGGAAACTGATCCATCATTTAATTTTACTTTCCTTTTGTATGGATGGAAATTGATCCATAATTTAATTTTACTTTCCTTTTGTGTGGATGAAAACTGATCCATCATTTAATTTTACTTTCCTTTTGTATGGATGGAAACTGATCCATCATTTAATGTTACTTTTCTTTTGTATGGATGGAAACTGATCCATCAATTAATTTTATTTTTTTTTGTGTGGGTGGAAAATGATCCATGATTTAATTTTACTTTTCTTTTGTATGGATGGAAACTGATCCATCATTTAATTTTACTTTCCTTTTGTATGGACGGAAATTGACCATCATTTAATTTTACTTTTCTTTTGTATGGATGGAAACTGACCCATCATTTAATTTTACTTTCCTTTTGAATGGATGAAAATTGATCCATCATTTAATTTTACTTTTCTTTTGTATGGATGGAAACTGATCCATCATTTAATTTTACTTTTCTTTTGTATGGATGGAAACTGATCAAGCATTTAATTTTACTTTTCTTTTGTTCTTTTGTATGGATGGAAATTGATCCATCATTTAGTTTTACTTTCCTTTTGTATGGATGGAAAATGATCCATCATTTAATTTTACTTTCCTTTTGTATGGATGGAAATGAATCCATCATTTAATTTTACTTTCCTTTTGTATGGTTGGAAACTGATCCATAATTTACTTTTACTTTCCTTTTAATGGATGGAAACTGATCCATCATTTAATTTTACTTTTCTTTTGTATGGATGGAAACTGATCCATCATTTAATTTTACTTTCCTTTTGTATGGATGGAAACTGATCCATCATTCTAAGGTCAGAATGCGTATTGGTAGTGTAACAAATTTTACTTGAAAAATGTAAGGGAAAACATTATTTCGGAGAAATGCTAGATCTTAAAGAAATTGGGTTTGCGGTTATGCCACTCAGATCGTTTAGGATATGTTTTAGTGGAGAATACGCCATTTAAACCACAGCCTCTATAAGAACTAGGATTTTCTTAACGTCGCCATCGATTAGTAGTTTTTCAATTGTATTGTAAGTGGTTAGTATCTCCAAGAAATTTACTTTAAAGGTCAGCCTGCTATACAAAACCAGAAGCAATGTGTGTCATAAATATACACCGTTGACTGTATTTCATTTCAACTACGTTGAAACAGACTTTCAGTTAATATTTCGGAGCATATATCCTGTAACTCGTTGTTGAGACTGAACAGATCCAGAATTTACTGCACCGTTACATAAAGTTGCGTGAAATCTGATGTTGATACAGTATCATCAAGAAGCCAATTTATGCAACTTGTTCCTTCACATTATTCACCCTACGGGACATACATACATAATCGGAATCTACTTAACGTGCATGCATAACTGATAACAATAAGTAATTTTTGCCTTTCCTTTGTTGCAGGTAAGTTGACTACGCATGTATGTCTTCAAGGCAGTTGCTGAGTTGTACGCTGCTGGCAACAAGTAATATATTTCATTATGTAACTTCATATTGTACAAGTGAAAGAAACTAGACATACAAAATGAATGAAAGAATGGATGGATGAATGGGTGGATATTTTCAGTAAGCATCGTTGAAGAGATTTATCGATTTTTTTTCGTAGAGCTGTGTAATATTAATTTTTATTGCTAATGTGGCGTATGTTTTTATACAGGTATTGCCAAACGCGAATATTCGCCTTATAAATCTCTCAGATTTTCTTGTTTACATCATAATGTCGTATAGGCCTACATTCTTTTTCGGAGTCGGAATTCCATCGTTAAATACTAATAATATTGAAATAAATATGGATTCTTCCCGTAGCAGTTGACGCCATCCCTGCAGTCCCTGTCTATGGAATGATAGTATCGAGAAGTGAAGATGGAACTTCACGATAATTCGGTGTAAGGAAAAATTATCGGTGCTAACAAATCCACCGAGCTGAAGGTAACCAGGAAGAAGTGATGGCATAAGAACGAATTTATGGTCCTTCCTTTCATATGCTTCCCGGTTTTCACGGCGTATTTTACCCAAATGATGTCTCTTGGATTCTCACACCATGTGGGATATTTGTCTAGACGTTTCGTAGGAAATAACTCTCTGCTTCTTCAGGTTGACTGAACTTTGTTGAGGCGGATGCCGAAATGATTGGGTGGAGGAAGTGTATGGATTGTGTATTGTTTATTCACTTCATTATTCAGTTCTCGGTATATTCGTTTTTCATTTCAGTCCAGTCCCTGCCAATACAACCGATTTCTGTCATGTTCTTTTTAACATTATGCCCACAGTGTTTCTATGAATGTAACACTAAAAATCACAAGAAGAGTTGTTTCTTGATGGAGTGATAGGTAGAATAGAAATATTTTGTAATACTTTGCCTTGTTTATAAACTTACCTGTATGAAGCCGAAGGATAATTTGAACGATCGATGAAGTGTCGTGCTCTATAATAAGGTGTGGATATGTATTGACTGTACTGTTCAGTCCAGTAAATAATACGATTGCTGTTTTTAGATCATCTACTCGCCCTTATGTTGGGCATTAAAAAAAAGTAAAGCAGTCCCGTTACAGGCCTGGAGTGGCCCAGAGGATTCCAGGAAGTTAAGGTTCTCGGATTACATGACAACGGCACAGGATGGTGGTAAGGTTGTCAGCCTTACGCATCGGCCAATTTTACCCCCAGGAAATGCTCCTAGTACTCATTTCTGTTAGAGACTGAGTCGACCTCAGGGCCATAGTGCGATGGGAAGGATTATGTCAATGAAAAATCCCAGTGACACCATCTGTAATCGAACAAGCGATCTTCCGATTTGTAGCACAACACCTTAACCACTTTGCTACCGCGGTCCCCCATACTGGGTATTATTAGCGTTAATTATTTCACATAACACGTTTCAACACGAGTCACAGACTACGTTAAGTGCCTCTTAAATTTCCTCCGTATGGGTTAATGAACCTTAACCTAAAGCTGTTTCCGCACGTAAATACACATATCGCTGACCGGAGCATCGCCTCTGTCACGTGACGTCGCGGCGAATGCAGGCCGTCTGTGTGCTGGGCTGAGCGATAAAAGTGCGCACTGTAGCGTATATTTCTAGTTTATTCAGCTATCTCGTCCTGCAGATTGCCTGCCTGTAGGAGAGAGTTAGCTCAGGACCACGTTTATCTTGCAGTATTTTTCTGTTTTTAGCTATGGTTTGGGTGATGCTTGAAGTGCTTATCTTTGGCTTAGCTGACGGTACTGCATTGTGATGAGGGTTGCTGTCAACCCAGGCGCTGTACCTGACGTGAAATGGGGCAGTGTGTTACATTCACAGTTTGTGTCAACCTTACGCAAAGGAACCTAAGTCAACGTACTCAAAGCTAATATGTAGTATAGCGTAATCTGGGCATTTCTGAACTAGAAACACTGGGGGGGTTCGCGTAGCATGTATTGTCACGTGGTGAGAGCTACACCAATCAGAATTTTGTGATTTTTTTAAAATTTTATTTTGTTCAGGCTGGTTATCGTATTGGCTTAAGTGCGAGCTGTGAGATATACGTGGTGACGTCAAACAAATAAAATTTTGTTGAAAGGTACTATTCATTCGGAAAAAGCGAATTACTTCGCGACGCCTCCCACGTGAATTGGCTGTGGCAATCCTGGGGACAGACACAGCTTTCTTAAACAAGCAGCTTACAAAATGCATATTTATATCCACATAGATAAGTGGTTAAATTAATGCATTGGGTAGAGCATGCGACTTGTAGCAGATGTTCTCGTGGCATGTTATATTTTGTTAACACGTTAGCCTCACCTTTTCCAGAACAAAGAGCTTATCATCGCAACTCACCTCACCTCACAAAGCCGATGTACGACAACCGAACTGTGTAGGTAGCGAAGTCGCACTGCTCAAACACGGGGTTTTGTATTCAGAAATGTACCGTCGGGCACGGAAAGTGCAGATCGAATAAATACGGGGTAGGCCTGATACATAATATAATAAATGCCATAAAATATGTATTGATAACAGCAGAGTAGGTTCCACGACATTCTTAGAATTGCACTGCCTCAGAGTTTCTCGTGGTATCACGCGATTTACAATTGGCCTTCTGAGCGTAGCCTTTCGTCAGGCATTCACAGTCTTCTTGTCCTCTGATGTCTTCTTCAGGTAATATAATCTAACCCAAGAACAGGTAGCTTTTGCTAAACTTATATGACGTAATCGGTTCTACCAAGTACTAATACAAGTGACCTCATCCGTTCCAAACGAATCAGAACTTGCATAATCGAGCTGTTGAACTTAACTGTGAACAGCGAGATCAAAAATTACGCACACAAAATTACGCCCTTCTTGCATTTATAACCGCACCTTTGTTTACAAGTAATCAATTTCTTTATATGTGTTCTTCAAAACTATTTTGACTCATAATTTTCTGTCCCAACATTTTTATCAGTTCTTAATAAAGTACGAAGTACTCGTATAATCGTGCTGAACGTTAAAATGGGACGGTTTAGGACGATATATTTAATTTTTCCTCTGTTTTTAACCTGCAATACATGATGCCGTTGCACTAGGTGCTATAACTCTACAACCGCTCCTACTGACCAGGAACCAATACTGCTCGTATTTTTGGACCCAACGCTCTTTCTCATTATGCCATGCTCTCGTTCTATATCGTGTGAAAATTATTAGGGGAGATACGCGGCTATCCTTTCCGTCAGAATATATTTGTGCCTGTCTTTACCCCATCCATGATAATCATATTTCTTCTGATCTTCTGTACGTGCCTTATCCTATTCGTTTAAACTCCCAACCGTCGTGACGGGGTGAGAATGTGGGAGGTTTTGACAGAACCTTTCCTGATTTAATGTCCACCTCACCTTCATCTGGTGCACGATGTACTCACGAAAGAAGACCGCGTTAATGGAATAATGGCGGTTTAAAACATTAAATTTGTTATGGAGGAAATGTCAACCTAGTCCAGAAAACCAACTGATGGCCCTGTAACAAATTTAATCTATGCTTGTTGAAAATAAAATGCGATTACGTATTGGAAGAAGTAGCAGTCGTGGCAGTGTAAAAGTTACGTGTGATGTAAAGGGGTTGCTGCTGCCAGTTCAATAAAATCTAGGCATAATAAATAGTACGGCCGTTCGGTCTCATATGAAGAAAATTCCATTACTTAATTCTGTAGAGTACATTCATGGCAGTGTAACCTTTACAAGTGACATGATAGTAATGACACTACATAAATCACGCAGACTAATCCATCGTGATATTGAATGTGGTGTCACAGACCCGCTGTTATCTAACTCAAAATCACTAAGTTTTTGACGATTAAAATTAACTCTTATATAAAAATTAACATTTACATTACAGAAAATAACGTTTTGCTTTATTAAGACCGGTAAAATATTGTTGTTTAAGGAAGTAAGTAGTTTGCTCTAAAATTAAATACACGATTTTCGTAAAAATGGAACGTGTTTGAATGTTTAACCTGGTGGTACATTTAGTTACCACCACTCTTTCTAGAGTTAAAAATGCCGTCCAGAAAATATTAATAATTTGACACTGATATATGTGTTTCTAACTATGTACCTAACGTACAAATGAGACATGACACATTACGATTAGTGTGTTCGCAGTTACGTATAGAACGAACGAACTTTCACTGCGTTATTTCATAGTGCTTATTCGTGACGATAGATGCCCACTCTGTGTGTGTGGTGTGGAGAAAATGTTAATATCATGATTTAGGCTTAATTTCAAATGCTTTATCCAGTAACTGAGCATTCCGGTTTGTAAGAGACCCATCAGATTAGATTCCACTCGCCTGAAGACGAATATTTACATATTTAATAAACACGTGTGATTAACAGTGCTCTCAGGAACTCGGACTGTGGAACACAGAATTTAGGATGATAATGGATAATGAATAATAAATTGAAAAGAGCGTGGAAGGGAATTGTCGTATCTTGTTCGAAGTGCTACCCGGCTTTAGTCTGGAGGGATTGAAGAAGACCACAAGACTCAGGATAGTCGACGTCCCGTCCGAGTTCCGAACCGAGCGCCTCCCGACTGTCATATCACTTATTGCCTGAGCCACATTTGTTCTTGAAGGCAGTTTCTGAAACGTTGTGTTTCATGAGAAGGATTTGGTACTGAGACTGCCTAACCCGACCAGGAAGGAAACAAGCTAATGTTTCTGTCAGAATGACGTGAATTTTCTTCGACGCCTTACGTTGCAAAAAAAAAAAACTTAATTACAGCTCGGGTCTCGATGTTTTTGAAATCGCGCACGTCCCTGACTTGCTTCCGAGCTTGTTTCCTTCCTGGTCGGGCTAAGGACTTATTAGCACCCCGGTACGTAAGTACATCTGTGTACGGTTCTGTGTATACCGCGAATTTTAGGTAGAAAACAAAGCTTGAATTGATTTTTAGGTTACCCGCAGAAATTTTAACTTAAATCGGGGCTAAAAGGAAGTGGTAAAGTTAAAAAAAAAATTTGCGTACCTTCGATATCTGGAAACTGTCACCGAAAAGTGAATTTTCCCAGAATTGTGACAAGGGTTTCTTAGAAGTCTGTAAGGAAATTCAAGTTCAATCAGGCTTGCTTCTTCTTTACGGGTTTAATTTCTTTCACTCGAAATTTTATTTAAAAAAGAAATTGTAATTTCGTTAGTGACGTAAAGACATAATATAGGGGAAAATATCAGCGAAAGTTGCAGTCAAGTGAGTCTGGGTGTAACTGACCTTTTAGAAGTGGAAGGTTGTATTAATATAACGCCTCGGAATCGTAGTCTACAAAGGGAACGGGCTGTTCTAAGCGACATATTTTGAGCGTAGCATGGTCGGGATTAAATATTAATAATTTTGTAGAATGTAGGCAAGAAATCCGCCTGACAGATTTTTGTGGAAGCGATACAGAATAGGGGTTTATATTATTAATGAAATAACGTATATGTGTAGCGGGATTTACGTTCACGGCACATTTTGCAGTAGCAAACGTAGTGAGATTTAGCAATCCAAAACTGTCGAAGACACTAATCGGATTGTGGAGTTGGCAGCACTATTTATGTAACACTGTGAGACACACCCGTCAATGGCCAGGGTTTGAAACTTCGAATGCAGGTAACATAAAGCATGCGGCACCTTATGACGTAGAGTCGGGTACTTCGTGGGTTGCATCGTCTGTTCCAGCCAAGAATAGTTGCAGTGCAGGTTCTGTTTTTGTTCCAAAATAGCTGTAGGTTCCCGTTTGTCCAATATTACCATTAGTTCACATGAAGCTAAAATATAACGTCATTAATCTTTCAGAGTGCCGGCCACATTAACCTTTTTCTTGCTGCGCACGCGATATCTTGCTTGAAACCACTTAGCCTATTGTTCTGGATTTGTTTGTTTAAGGGGTAAAAGTGAAGGTACTGAGTAGCGCTATCGCTAGACAAAAGATGTTAGAATATTACGGCCTGAGTTCCATTGTGGATTCAGTTTCAGTTGATGGCGTCACGTGTATATAGTCAATACTGTCAACATTTCGATGAACCTTATTGTCTCCCACTTCACGGTGATATGAGTACCTATGCTGCCAAATCCTGCCGGAAATTTGAATAGAGGCCTAAATATCGGTTGGAAATGCACGTTTAAGACACAAGAACGTTTTACTTACGTCAGCATGACAGTAGACCCAAACTCAAAAAGACTGTTTTTTTTTTTTAAATCAAGGCGTTCTGGGCAGAATCCACCACTCTTACTTCGTTGTTACAAACCAATCTCATGTTGCTAATTTCTAAAGTAGGTAATATTAATTTATAGCCCAACAGGGGGTTGAAATTTAGTTGTTACTTTGGCTTGACTGACCTACAAGCAAATAATAGGAAGTTCGGAACGTACTGGACCTCGAATCCTTATCGCTTAGAGTCTGAAATCTATTAACCAGATATTACTTTTAGTGAATATTATTGTTATCATTTACAACAAAGAAGGATTTAAATACCAAGAAACACAACTAATATACATACAACTGCATAATATATATTTTTTACGTTTTGTTGACCGTGCAACGTAATATAATGATAGGCTTTTTTTACCAACTTGATGCACAAATTCTTTATTTTAATACATTTATTATACTCTTCTACATGTTTCGAGCACTATTGTGCTCATCTTCAGGAGGACAATTGTATTAACACAGCTTCTGGTATCGTCACTCTCTTTGGGTGACTTCATAGGCCGAAGTCCTCTCGTAACCTGTGTACTGAACAGTCACCTAAAGAGAGTGACGATAACAGAAACTGTGTTAATACAATTGTCCTCCTGAAGATGAGCACAGTAGTGCTCTAAACATCTAGGGGAATATAATAAATGTATTAAAATAGAGAATGTGTGCATCAAGTTGGTAAAAAAAGACTGTCATTATTATATACATTTGTTGTGTTGGACGGTGTTTAAACTCATCTTCGTTGCAAATTAACTTAACGTGATGATAAACATTAAGCTGTCATTTACATATGTAAGTTTGACGAAAAAGGTGTACCTATACGATGTGCGCCATCGCCATGTTTGCACATTCAGACCTAATTATATTCGGTACAGTGCTTTCTGCAAAATTGTATAGGTGCGCTTATGTTTGTGATCACGTGTTGTACAAAATTCCATACTCGTAACGCCAACGGACGTTAAATATCTTCACTAAAAAAAGGTAAATCAAAATTTTATTCGGTCACCATGCCATTTTTCTTCACCCAACAAAGTTTCTGAATGGGAACTGGCTCATTCCTTTTTATATCGGTTACCTCAAAATATATAATTTCATGACTTTGTGTTAGCAAAGCTAATATCACTTCCATCTCAGAAGACTGTGCACGTTCCATGTTGTTTACCGATTGTAGGAGACTGAAGGTATGAAGATTACTGTAGTCTTCCTTGTTATAACGCTGAAACCAGGCCTTCTAAAAATGAGCAAATTTGTTCAGAATGTGAAAGGCGTGACCCAAATTGTACGGCGATCTCCGAAGCCATTGTTTCTTTCTTAAGAAAGAAATGTGGGTAAAATATTGTATGGGGATACGTTATAGTACATGTCTGTGTGCGGTATGGGTCTATTGTTCTTATTCTCTTATCATGCACAAAAGCTGAATAGATGGAAATCCATCGTTCTCAAAAAGTGCTGATCCCTGAAGCACCTAATTATCTATACAAGAATAGAGACGTATGCTGTTGGAACTTCGCTTTGCAATGATTAAGAAAATTCGTACTTATTCTCGAAGTGCGGGTTGCATTCTCGGGTAGAAGAAAGATTGTACTGACTGATGATATATTCTGGCTTTTATTAGTCCCTCGGGGTAAATTCCGAGACAAAAGCTAAATAAAATTTGGCCAGCTTCACGTTCTTTCGTATACTGATTCATTATTTACATATTACCCTATCAGAGCGCACTATGTAGGTCGAGCTGCTAGGAGTGTAGTTAAATAAACATAAACAGTGAATACGTAAATAATAAATAAATAATGCACTCGTCTGCATTTGTTGAAATTTAATAATATTACGTGGCTATCGGCATCAAATAAGAGCCGAGATTTTGTAGTTCAGGAACATGTTAAATGTTACCGGTAATAATTATTACATAAATTGTAACACGATTCCGTGTGATCTACTGATGTACTACCTTGTGCATCCATCACGCACTTCCAAAAGTTCTCTCGCATACAAAATTTTCTTTGTAAGGCTTACTGGCCTCATTTTGGAGAACACCAATTTGTCCGTCAGGAAAGATTTTTTTTCCTGCGCTCTCTGTGATGGAATATTTTGGGGTGGAGATAGATTTCAAACCATCATGTTTCGATCCTCCATTTCGTAGCCTATTTGCTGTACCAACTAATATGTTCTGAAATGAGCTTTACAGCCTGTACGTGGTGTACCGAAGGGTAAGACTTTGAATACTGTACTTGGCAATGAACATCTCTCCGCCTTTTTGTTCCTTGGCAATAAATTACAAATTTCTGTCAAATACAGCAGTTTTATTATATTAAGCGTTATATGCTACATGTTTCGGTCATATTTTGACCATATTCAGGTCTTAAAATACAACATGGAAAACGAAGGTGGATCGTCATGTTTGCACCGTGCACCAATGATAATTAAAAGCTTTATTATCCAACTAGTGCACAATATATAATATGTAGATAAATTAAAATTGTAAAATATTTAAAAGTGCTAGAACATATTTCGGATCACAGAGGATCCATCATCAGAGAGTCTTGTACAGTGCTTAGCTAAAATCGCAAGAATGATTTCATTCTTGTAATTCTTGTAATTTTTAGCCAAGCACTGTGCAAGGCTCCTTGATGATGGATCATTTGTGATCCGAAACATGTTCGAGCACTTTTAAATATTTTATAATTTTAATTGTATCTACATATTATATATTGTGCATTAGTCGGATAATAAAGTGTTTAATAACCAAAGTGGATGTTCGTTAAAACACGTATACAATTACTAAATGTAGCTTTTTTCAAATTATCAATCACCTTGGTTTCAGACATCGTATATTAATGCCTGATGATGGCCAAAATATGATCGAAAGTTTTGCATATATTGTTCAATATAGTAACATTGTTTTGTCTGAGGGACATTATAAATTAATTGTAAGTGAGTTGTGGCATAACGAGATGAGTTCTGTCAAAATGCTTATATTCTTTACTTGTATTTTATTTTGCGATTGTAAAGGAGGGAGAGCGGTCATTACAATTTCTGCACTTCACTAGCTACGTGCCGAATTTTGTGTGGTACGTAGAAAACGCGTCCGATATTATCTTCACTTTCCGAAGTTAAAGAACGAGGATCCCAAAATTTCTGCTTCCGTAACTCGAATCTTTGTTGGTACTTCCGTTTCACTGTCATGTACCTCGTAAAATATTTTTTTTTGAGCAGCCTGTAGTCTTTTCTTTACTCTGCCTGGCTGTACTCATATAACAGTGTAACATAAAATTTGTGCAACCAGCCGTCACTGCGTTTGCGTGTAATCTTGCTGCTTTGCATACGAGCAGTATTAGCCTTCGCACTGAGAGGTTTCTTGCCCGTGACTGTCCAACAGAATTATTGCCACACTTTACCTTAACCAGTACGTTCGGTCCGGCTCTGGAAGCGTAGCCTCCTGTACATGGTAAACGCGAGGGATAAAGCGGCCGGAGCGTGAATTTGGCAACTTGTTTCATCTAGTGCTAATGTTAAGAATATGTGAGGATTTTATGTATACTGTTGTACATGGAGAGCATGAAAAATAAGGAACGCCTTAATATCGTTTATCACTACTTATCATTTCAAATATCATCCTCTTCCATGTATCATATCGCCTGTCATCTGCATGCATGTATGGCATGTTATTTCGACACGGAAAAAACTGCAAATTCAACACCCATTCTGATGTCCGTGGATTCAATCCTAGTGTTACAAGCAATTCTAGCCACTTCTTGCATGATTTAGTAATTAACCTTCGAAAGTGAAACATGTCTGTTTTATATAAGGACTCAGTGCGTACTACGCAGTAAACACTTTCCACCTCGGTTATACAAAACACATCTATTAATGCTATACATACAAGGCAAGATTCACTGTTTGTTCAGAGATCCGTACAAAACACATAAACGCAGTGCGAGCACCCTGTAGAATATTTCATTGTTAAACGTGGTGGTAAGTAAAGTAACCGCTAGGGTTTAGAAGGTTAATTTGTGCGTGTAGTTGACATATGGACGACAGATCCTTTGTTCCCAAACGTCGCTCTGTAACTCGGTGTTTATCGGTTATAACATCGAAGGTGATGGGAAGGTAATAGCAATTTGTAAATACTGAATCACCGTTACATTTCACGGCAGTACTGTTACTGGCATTCCCTTATAGAGGTAGAGTGGAACATGGTACGTGTCAGGAGAGCCGACAGGAGATTTCGAATCGCGTCTGTTTCGAATTGAAGACGATTAAGCGTTCGCTGCACCCACTAGGTAGTGTAATTGTTGCAGTGGCCATATGAAATAATTGAAATTGTGGCCTTCATATTGAGAGCTGATTTATCGATCTTACAAATTAACTCACGAATATGAGTTGTGAGGGTCCAACAAGTTGACTGTAAGGATTACTATCTAGAAGTCAGTCTCAGGATAAGGTCAAGCGGAAGGCTTGTGTGAACACTGCAGTTGAATGTTAGCACAATTGAGCCGGGGCAGTGTAGTCAGTACAGCGACTTGTTGCGGAATGGAGAGTCCGGGGATCGAATCCCAGTGGGGGCGAGACCTTCCGCAACCATCCAGACCGGTCCTGGGGCCCACCCTGCCCCCTGTACAGTGAGTATCGGGTTGACCACCCACTTCCATCTAGCGCCGAGGTTAAAGGAAAAATAGACCTGTACTTCTTCTCCCCTCTAGGTCTCCATGCCCTGTTTTGGGGTGAACTTTACCTTTACTGTTACTGCGATATTCAGAGACAATATGTAACAAAGAGTGCAGCACAAACTATTCGGAAAAACTCTAAGAGGCTTCTAAGAGGCTTTTATATAAGAAACAAAGATAAAAGTGCTAGGGTAAACTATGATTCAGAGTGACCGTGTAATATATCACCGTCTGTACAATCCAAAACTGCATCTGATTCGCATCTAGAAATACATATTTCTTGCACGGCCAGCCTGCACTGAACATACCGATTAGCAACTCAAAAACCTGGTATGCAAAGGGAAACAGCAAAATTTAAGACAAAATTAAGGCAAATAACAAGCAGAGCAACAAAATAATGCCTGCTCTCACCCATGGTGTGCGTTGTTGCGTCCTGATGGTGACGGGTGGAAACTGGCTACTATTTCCACTTCTAATGCTGCTGCTATTGCTGCTGCTGCTGCTGCTGCTACTACTACTACTACTACTACTACTAATAATAATAATAATAATTGTAAAAAAATAAACAGTGAATCTAAACAGTAAACTGGTCAACATAATCCGTGATGATGAAAAAGTAAAGTGTATTTTAATACATGTTGCAATTTCAGGAGGCAGAATTGGGATCAAGAAAGAAGCTGAAAGATATATGAATAAAATAAATATTAAAACACAACATATAAATATAAATAGAAAGACTTTACAATATAAATACACATCATGTGGGATGTAGAAGAAAAATAATAGGGGCAATTGACACTATCTCAAAATCACTCAACCAGTACCTGAGCAACATACCAGGAGAGCATGACATCAAGGAGCCACAGAAAACAGCCACAATGGGCACTGCACACATGCTATGGAACGTACTAATATACTAGTTCAAAACATTTAACAGGGGAAATAACGTTACATGTGCCATAATCTGTAAATGCGGGATAGCTGCTACTCTATATACCCTAAAACCATGGTTTGTTTCAGGTATATAACTGTAAATACCCTGCATAAAGGCGATAACAACACTGAATTCAATTCAGTTCAGTTCAGTACACTGGGTGTTTATTAACGTGCAAGCTTAACAGCAGAAATGCCTTTTATAAAGCCAGAACAAAGACACAAAACACACAAAGAAGTACAAATACAGAAAAATGAACCAGTAAAGAAATAAAACAATGTGGCAGAAAAAAAGTAATATAAAAGAAGTACCAGGACAAAAAAACCTAAGCCCTGAAAAAACATAGATAAACTAATATAACAATGTCACGGATTAGCGCATAATCTGTTTTAAAGGAGGAAAGGGTTTTCTAAAGATATCGACGTCTTTGAATACGTCGTTAGCAGCTGGATGATGATGATGATGACAATGACAATGGTAATAATAATCTTAATAGTAACAAGTATTTACAGTTGGCTCTGAAGAATATACTCTTCCAGGTTAAAATTCTGTGACTTCATGTGTCGTAGGCTAACTTGTGAGCTAAATTGCATTTTCTTGTTGGATAATTAATTTGCATCCCTTTTTTTATTTAGGAGATATAATGCTGGATAAACATAAGGCGTCACTTTCAAGTTTAGATCTGCGAGGTGAGTTTTCTTAATTCATATTTCCAGTAATTTAGACCGGATGTACCAGTGGTTAAGAGATATTATCACTCTACCCAGCATGAAATCTATTAATACCAACATCTTGACAAGTACAGTATCCGTCGATCTGTGATTCGAAACGACATTCCTCTTTCGTCTTCGTTTCCAATCATTCCCGTCTTATCAAACTTAGTAAAACTGGTGATTAATGGAGATTAATCTTTGTAATTAACCAACTTAATGCACAAATTCTTGTTTTGTAATAAGTTAATTATATTCCTCTACAAGTTTCGAGCACATAGTGCTCGAAACATGTAGAGGAATATAATAAACTTATTATAAAACAAGAATTTGTGCATTAAGTTAGTAAGTTACTAGGATTATATTGACAGGCACCGCCAGCAAAATATAAAAACATCAAAATAAAGGAGAGTAATTAATGTGTGCCTACACAAAACTGTGCGTCCCATTTTATCGTGCTATAGCTGAGGTGAATTTGTTTGTGAGTCTCAAAAACCTAATACCTATTTCATGACCTGCAGCTGTGCTGTTCCGGGGTAGCGAACCGTGACGTTCGCAGCGCCCCGACGGAAGAAGCAGCATCTTGTCTTGCGTCGGAAATCACGACCCAATCCGACCCGACCCGACCCGCAATGCAGATGTCTCTCCTCTCAACCCCGACCCACCTGCACACCACAGTAAAAATTATCCACTTTCTATAATATGTCTTCACTTCACACATAAGTATTTAGAGGCGTGCAATGGCAGGGACAGCTGTCACTAACGTGACTTGCTTCGTACTCTTCAGGCGGGATGCGACTCCTCCCAAGGATATTAAAACTTCCCCATTGCTTTAGCTTTCACGCCGAGTCTGTAGACCCGCCCAGTTTGTTATCGTTATGTGTATTAGCCTTTTACTTGGGTTAAGGCGATCAGAGCTCAACGCTGACCACACGGCTGTCAAAATCGAGAATGTGTTGGGCTTTGTCTGTTTTTTTATTGTTTTGTGTGTATTCTTGACGTTTTGGTTATGCATATGAATTTCTTATGTGTAGACGTAGAACGTTAATTATGTGAATTTTAATGACATTCTAAATTGTATATTATTACAAATAATGTACATTATCTACCTACCAGTAAAACTACCAACGTTGATCCCAGTGGCCGCATGATCTAAGGCGTAGGTCTGCGGGCGCTCGCTTGCTGTGATTGTGGGTTCGAATCCCGCCGGAGCATGGATATCTGTCTGTTATGATTATTGTGCTTCGTCAGGTAGAGGTCTCTGGGACAGGCCAATACCTCGTCGAGGGGTGTCTTACCGAGTGTGCTGTGTCTTGAATGTGATCGTCAATAATGAGGAATTCTTGGCCCAGTTAGGCTGTCGAGCCTGGATAAAAAAAGAGTACCATTGCCTGTACGTAAAATCTCCAGTAATGAGTTCCATTGCACTAGATATTTCAACGAATGGACAGACAAGGGGAAATTCCAGAATTAGCACATCGCTACAGCAGGAGGTATGTGTGTGCGTGCGTGTGTGTGTTTGTGTGTGTGTGCTTGTTAAGTACGTTGCGTTTGTTACCACGACAAAGTTTTCACATTTCAAATCTCTAAGCCGTCAGTATAAGCAGGTGCGTTATGCAGTAGCTTAATTTGAAATCAGATTTGTATTAAATTTTCAAATTTAACAACAAAATAAGTCAGGGAAAAGTTACCAAAGGAGTAATGGATAAAAGTGTTTGAGAACAGCAGGCTTGTGACTCCGACGTCAAAAAATAAAAACGTTTATTCCAGAAATACTCGCATCTGCTCATCCAGCCTTAGGGCTTTCGTGATTTCGCAGTATTTCTGGTTTAATACCAACGTCTAAATTTGCCACATGCCGTGACATTCTCCTTACAAGTTCTTTCCCAATTACTGTTCATGATTAACTCTTCATATTATTACTCATTACTCTGCCCTGCTCACCTGAAATATAATCGCAAAATAATGTAAGAATCTTTGTTCTGTGTCCGTTTATCCTGTTCTCCACCTCTGCTCTGTTTCTACAAAGAATTGAAATTCGGACAACAAATTAGATTCTGCTTAAGGTACTAATATAATTCAATCAAAATTTGTATGTGATATATTTAACAACACTATTTATGACAGGCTGTCATATCTCTCTCAGTGTTGCGATAACTTGCCGCTCCTCTTCTCTAGTATCCATTAACACACTAATAAAAAGAGGTTTCATAAATACGATAAAGTGTCATGATCTCAAGTGTAGAATTCGGGCGATCTAACCGTACGAGCAGGACGTAGTCATAAAATCGACACTTTACGAAATATTACAAGGGATGTCGAATTCGGGCGGATTCTCCAACACGACGCTGATTACAATTGAATTATTTGTTCGGCTGCTGTGAATACAACAACGAAGCTTCGGTTTACATGACAGGTTCAAAATTGCCTGATAAATTTGGAGATTGTCGGTTTCTGAAGGAGGGTTTTGCTTTGTGGAGTGAGACAAAAATGATGATTTTTACAGTTAAATGCTGGGAAAATAATTTTGAAACAAGGGGTGGAAGTGACAGGAGAATTTAAGTAATCAAATGAAGAATAACTCGCCTAACAATGCTTATCAGTTAATATCATTAAGGCATATAGAAGGTATATGTATGAAATGGTCTCGACGTCTGGCACGCGTGAGTGTGAAAGTGCGTGTTACATCTGAGAGTGATTAATTGGACAAAATTGGAAACACATGGACATAATATTCAAGTGCTCCAGTGGCGCCCCTTGTTCGGACGGTAATGAATCTTCAGTTTGCATATTAATGGCAGAGAATTTCTTGGCTGGGGGAGCGTTATCTTGATCAGACCTACTAATCACAACCTAATGAAAGGTATGCTGGACTGCATAAACAGTACAGGGTGGGAAGTCTTCTCCCGATCGTTCAGGCCATCTCTGGAGCTCATCCATCCTCCTATTTAATGAATACTATGAAGGTTTCCTCCCGAAAATGAAGAGTTTGAGGCTTAAAGTTGAACATTTGCCTTCTGCTAGTATCGAGGTTAAGAATGAGTGGAGTATTCTTGTGCTGCTCCCATACACCTTCATGGCGCGCACAGGTACAACTTTACATAATTTTTTTAATGAAAATAAGTGACTCTTTCCGTACTTATTCGGAGAGAAAGAGCAGTGTTCAGGTAGCAGCTGGCTGTTCAGTATTCATTTTGTGACGTGTGAATTCATATAACTTCTTCGTATAAATAATGGTAGAGCGTGGCAGCGTTGTTGCCGGAATGTTTAATGGAACAACACAATTACCGAGACGACTCCGTCGTTTGATGACTCACCAATATTAAAGCAACTCTCCGACCACATGCTGAATAATGAAGGCTTTCGGCCCATTCTGAACGTACACGTGTGTCCTGAAGCTCTAACATTGTTGCACTCCCCATAGCAACATTCGTTTCATTCACTCACTACTCTTCCCCATCAAACCCCTTAACACACGACGTTTCTCACACACTAACTTCATCTGATATTTATGCAAATGCCATCTGATATTGCACGAATATTATTGGTTATATATTAGTGTGTGTTTGGTCGAGTTATTTCAGTCAAAAGACTTCTTAAGTTACGGCGCGTAAAAGTCTGAACCGCAGTGACACTGGAATTACTAGTTCGAGCCTCTCTTTAAACATCAGTGTCTCACGTCAATGTGGGACTTAACAATTCGCCTAAGCACTTTTTTCCGAATGTGTAACGGACTCATAATTATCTGGCAGATAGGTAGAGGAAGAAGAAGAAACAACAAAGAAAGACAGGAAGAGAGATTATATTAGGTAATGAGTGCTGTGTATAAACAGGAAGTGCTTTGATTGATAGACATTTAGAATGACTGGTCTATGTAGATATAAGGATTCGGTGGACAAAATAAAAAAAATTATCCTACGCGGCACGTATAGCTTAAGTGTTAATTTCAACTGATTATCTTCTTTGTTTCCGTCTGTCTTTCAGTTCGAATCTCTGTCACGTTGCTTTCAGTTTGGCCACACCTTTTTCCTTACCATCCTGAACAATTTACAGAATATGTTAGTTAATTTTTGATTTCGAATTTAAGTAACTCTGTAATCTGTATGTCATTAAATTAACCTTTTGGCGCCGGAATTATTTTTTTAATTTTAGCACACTCTGTATATAAAATGTGAACAATGCAGGAACCAAATACGTTAGAATTATGAAACAAACTACATTTTGAAGAGAAAAAAATGGACAGTATATACAGTGTTTAAAATATTCAATACCCATATTTGTTGAATAAATATATAACATGCAACTTTAGAGGTTAGCGGTGCGGTACGACCACTATAGTTGACATTAAGCGTGAAAAGGTTAACCAAAAAGCAAGTAATATTCCAGTTTTTATAACCCAGTTGTAATTGTCACAAATATATCCCTTGCTTTCATACTGATCATCTAGACACTTAAGTCTACCTTCGTTGTCTGTTTTATTGTGTTCGTTTTAATTCTTGGAGCACCCTTTGCTTTATACGTCACTGACTGGAGCTGAGTTTAATTTGTTTAAAATATTTACCGAATTTTTTAATTGCATGTAGACGGTCTTCATCCTTTGTGGTATTCAAAAGGCGTGTCATTTGGATACTTAAATTTTAGCTGTGCATAGAATAACACTGCTTTAACATTAACCTTCAGACGCCTAATGTCAACTATAGTGGTCGTACCGCACCGCTAACCTCTAAAGTTTCATTTTATATATTTATTCAACAAATATTGGTACTGAATATTTTAATCATGGTATATACTCTCCGTTTTCTTTTCTCTTCAAAATGCAGTTTGTTTCATAATTCTAATGTATTTGGTTCCTGTATTATTCACATTTTATATACAGAATGTGCTAAAATTAAAAAAATAATTCCGGCGCCAAAAGGTTAAGTAAATCGGCATTTTGATTACATGATATATTTACTGTTTTTTTCTATTTTTCAGAGTAATCGCACGTCCTTCTGCGCATCTTGAAAGAATTATTTTTATACAACCGACTGTGTGTTAAGGAACTCTGAAATAATTTAACAGCTTTGTCCCATAAAGTCCACTTGAAGGATGAACTATGAATTTTAAAATAAAATGGGGAAGAATGTAACCGTAGTTTTCTTTAAGTCTCAAAGCGGCATCCAATTCGAAAGGCTGAGGTAAACCACTTATAACCTAAGCAAATATATCATTTCTAAGACTATATTTGAATCCAGAATCTCCAGATTGCTATGTACAACTTCTAACCGTTAAGTTTCTAGGTTCAGTGAAAGCTTTGTCATGGGTAGGAAATGTGTTGTTTGGATTTATAAACCAAATTGTTAAACATTTTTAGATAAACGTTTCCCTTTATTGCCGCAAGGGAAGCTATCGCAGTAATACAAACTCAGAGAAAGGCCGAAATTTAGGTGCAGGGAGAGAGTGACTGCTTTTCCCAATTAACTGATTTTACACATGTCGGGAAATATTAGATTTAGTTACACTGGATGGTTCCGCGAATAACCTAAAACTAATTTATCTGCGGTGTATTGAATCGCCTGCAGATTAACTATCGTGAATAAAAATAGGCCTACATAGGCTACTATTGGACAGGTGGACAAGCAAGTATAGCATTGCAATGTTATGTGGCATTACTGAATACAGTGAACAGTGAACATGAAATCTACGGGGAGTGGGAAGCGCGCTAGCCAATTGGTGACCAAAGATTAACGCGCAGTGTCCATGGAAAAAGGTGTGATTCTATTCAATATATACTGCAAGTTTGTATATTATGTACGAATAATCCAGAGTCCATTGCATGAAACAGATAATGCTAAATTTGTGGCAGTTTTTAGTGTGGGACTGACTTGTAATTCCGTCATCAAATTTAGCTTGCTCTCGTTGGCTGACCAAAAGCGTATGTTCGGTCTACCCTCACCCCTCACCACTGATTTGTCAATATTTTCTAAACAACAGCCTACGAATTCGTGCGTGTTATCAGAACCAGAATTCAGATTGCTGTTCCATGTAACTGTTGCCTCATTTGCTTACATAACACACTAAAATTTCCCTCTTGTACAGCTTATTGTACATTCACATGATGCCAATTTGAACTTGGCCCCACACGGACCACTACAACCCCCCTCCCCCTCACCACCCTTAACATACCAGTGACCCCTATTTGTACTGATGTATGCTGTTGTGTTTGTGTGGATATTCCAGTACATGGGATTTACTCACTTGATGGCATTCGATAAATCATTGCCAAAGTTAGGGAATTTTTACCCCTACAAAAAATTAGAAAAAATAAGCGGCAGCGGAGTAACATTGCTCACCGTGTGTCACAATTTGTCACGATGACGGCTGGGATCCCCCCTCCTGAGTGAACGCATATCACGTGACAGGACAGGATTCCATCTCTCGGTTCTCTTTCCATCTTCTATTTCATGTCTTCAGTTTTATAGGCTTTTTACAGTGCCGAAAACTGTCTCGCAGGAAACCATCGATAGATAGGTTTTGATAATACATATGACCCCCATAGTCCTTTTACCGCGGTTGTAGTCACATTTTCTACATCACTTAAGGAAATTGCGTAACACCCGGTAATACAGGAGATTTCGTTATCGGAAATGTGTAAATATGTTTATTGCTGTAAGTTTTAATTAATGGTTCAATACACCAAATGTCGCAGTGTGGTGGTTACTCTTTGTTATTCGTACTTCAGAAAAGCCTTTTCCTTCCGTGAACATTCCAATTCATTCTACAGAAAACATACTCTGTTGCGTTTACCGATGTGTATAGGCGGAGCAATTTACAGCGTCATAAAATAAATAAATATATATATATATATATATATATATATATATATATACATCAAACAAACATCTCAGCCCCGCACCGCATTTCCATCCCTCTGTCTCCCACATAAAAC
>Ga0123352_10003457_pt1 | contig 22839 bp, 10 predicted proteins | sample TergutLab28metaG_FD_89700 | JGI IMG/M metagenome (GOLD analysis project Ga0123352, IMG submission 89700) | Labiotermes labralis P1 segment gut microbial communities from Petit-Saut dam, French Guiana - Lab288 P1 | ecosystem: Host-associated > Arthropoda: Insects > Digestive system > Gut ...
GTGTGTATGTAGGTGGGAATGTGATAGTGGGCCTAGTACGAGGAAACATGGAGATTATGGCGTGTGTATGTAGGTGGGAATGTGATAGTGGGCCTAGTACGAGGAAACATGGAGATTATGGCGTGTGTATGTAGGTGGGAGTCTGATAGTGGGCCTACTATGAGGAAACATGGAGATTATGGTGTGTGTATGTAGGTGGGAATCTGATAGTGGGCCTGGTATGAGGAAACATGGAGAATATGGCCTGTGTATGTAGGTGGGAATCTGATAGTGGCCCTGGTATGAGGAAACATGGTATGAATGAAGTGAAGCTTAGCGTAGGTTCTAACGGCGAAACTTTCTGGAAGCTGCACCTCCGTGGTCCATGAAATTAGAGAGGTTGCTGGATAGTTAATTGGCTCAGTTTCAAGGAATGCTCCGCGAGGTGGAGTTTGTTACTAATTCGAAGAAGAGAACGAGAGTAATTATGAGAATAGTATATTTTAATTAATAATGTTTGATTTAATCTTTGAAACAGATTTAATTCGCTTTAGACGGTTGGCGCTTTGAAATTCTGCTTCTGATATGTTTCAAAATTGCGAAATACATCCACAAAAGACAGGACTAGCCTAGTTTCAATTTTCGTACCGATTCGCACTTTTCTGTGTTCATATAGTTTTCTGTGTTAGTAAAGCTGCTTTGTTAGCCATTCTACTGCCTTTGCCCGCAAACCTCTCTTAAGAAATGCCCAATTTCCTCCCACTCAAGGCTGTAACAGCAAAGAGTGACAAGTAAAAGCGAGTTCACCTATTCAGACACTTTTCATTTCTTCAACACATAATCAGTAACACCATCACCTAAACTCTCCACGCTAGAATATTTACTCAGTCTTATCCCCAACGCCGACCTCCTCGTTTTTTTTCATCTCAAAGCCCCTCTACTTTGCCCCTTTTCTTCACCCCCTGCAGATATCACCCCCTCTCCCTGTAAAGTTGCTCCAGTATCATGGGTGCATACATACATACATAATAAATCATGAGCAGGGTTGAAGTCCCAGCAATCTGCTTAGCCCCTGCAATTCATCACCCTTCAAGCTAAGCAGCAGATCCCGCTCGACCGACTTCCAGTTGAAGACCAGGCTTCTTTGCGTTCCTGTCTCTCTCGGTCCTTTAACAAAAAATTCTTTTGCTGCTGCTTTACCATTTGCTCTAACACAGTGTTTTGACACTACGGTTTGCTTATTAGTAAGGGTGGTCAATCTTCTAACGGTTAGCAAAAGCATTAGCAAAATTTGTCCAAATATTTGTCGCATTTGAGATAAGCAACTTCTGACCCTAACGCCCATGTTCTTCATGAATGTAAACTGAAGCGGCAGAACTGATACTACTAAACCTTTAGATAGGCACTACTTTTTGTCTCTTGTTCACCTATCTACCGTCTAACATGACGTCTAAGAATTTTTTTCTGTATCCGGTGAAAAGGTGCCTCGGTTCTGCCTCATATTTTAATAAAGTGTTTTGTAACAATTAATTTTAAGCGTCAGGGATCTGTATATGATTGGAAATAGCACGACCGAAAACACGATATGTGATTTAAACTGCATAACTCAAGTTATTCCTGGAGATTATCATCTTACCCTTCGATAAGAAAAGGTGTCTTAGTATTCGTTTGTGCTACCGATGGCCAAGGCAGCTCAGTAATTGATCATTTTCCCATAGTTATAGAAGGACTCATTTGTGTGTGAGAAGGATTAGAAAGTTGGTGGCCATGGCAGTCACAGAAGACGACTTCTGAAAGTAATAAAACGACAACCAGCACCTGGTAACATGCAACACATTAATGAAGTCACCAGGTTATTGCGTACTGAAGTGAGTCACGTGTTCCAATGTTGCGCACAGTGGCGAAATTTGTATATCGCAGTAAATATTGCAGGTGCGAGTTCTGGGGTTTTCACAACTTGTGGAAGGTGTCTCCGTTCTTCTGGTTTGGTGCAGCATCATGGCCCAGAAGAAGGGAATCCATAAGTATCGACGCTAAATTACACAATCATTGCACTTTCGCATGCCTTCTAACATCTGCAATTAACATTCTTCCGCGTGACATTTTAAAGAAATTTAATTCCATAATTTTATTTTTATAAAATACGAAACTGCATTTCAGTTTACCATTTTTGTAAACTTTTTGCCTGACGGTGACAAAATAAATTGCCGAGACATGCAGCGAAAATAAACGTATACTCTACAGAGTGTACAAAATCCAGTTGTAATACAAAGAAAATAATAAAATTATAACATTAGAATAAAAAAGACATGAATTCGCCATGGATTCTTTGCACTATACCAGCGTTTCTGTTTTTCCCCTAGCTCATTCTTGCCTGCTACTTGCGTATATGTGTGTTTTTCTGTGTCTTCTTCATTCTTTTCTTCCTTTCAACGCGAACTGTCGCACACACAACTGCAGGAAGACCGTCATTAGTCTTGCTGTATCCCCTCCTTTTGTACAGACACCCCCTCCCCACAAAGCCCACCCCAACAATAATCTGAACGACTACTAACTTCGAAAGTACGTACAGCAGAATACAACTTAATATTTTCAGCACTCTCTTTTGTTTCTGCGACAAGAACGCGGATATGTAGCAATGATCATAAAAGATACGATGAATTAAATTCTTTGACTTTTCGCTACAGGAAATCAAGATACTCAAGGTTTATACAATAAGTGTGGCTGTCAGAGCGGTGTGGCTGAGTACTCGCGTCTTCTGGGTTGTTAGGGCCTCTCGGCTGGTAAATAGTTACGGAAGTTTCGAAGTCTAATGCTGTCATCTTCTTTGGGATAAAACACTTCTAGGATCCTGCGTATATAAGCATTACAAACCTTCGAAACGTCGGTGACTCTTTGCTGGTCGAAACGACACGATATGCAAGACAACCTGAATACACTCCATTTTGAAATAAAGTGAAATGCCAACTTGATGCAGCTAGGTAATTTTATTGATGTATCCTTAGCTCGACATGTTTCTGGTACATACGCCCATCATCAGGAGCATTATATGTTGAGTTGCAGCATATGGTTTGCTGCACCGAGTTTTTGGATGGGTGGTGGTCTTGAGAGCCGCTGCTTAGGTCGTGTGTACGGTGCGGCACGCACCGTACACACGACTTACGCAGCGGTTCTCAGGACCACCACCCATCCAAAAACTCGGTGCAGAAAACCATATGCTGCAACTCAACATCTAATGCTCCTGATGATGGGCGTATATACCCGAAATATGTAGAGCTAAGAATACATCAATAAAATTACCTAGTTGCATCAAGTTGGCATTTCACTTTATTTCATGAGGAAGATGCACGGTCAAACAACCCTCAACACTCCATTTTGTCCTACGGTCCTACCGTAAATAACCCCACTGTGTACATTTGCCTCTTATCCTATTCCAAATGTTTTAATATGCAACTTTCGAAATTTTGTCGACCACTGGACTAAAAACAAAATGGCAGACGCCGAACGTATAGGGCTGGATGGTTCTAAAATTACAGAGTGACAGGGGGTTCTGGAAATCTGTGCAGGTAATATTTTTTGTAAAATGTAAGGTACCGCTGTGGCGACTGTGCGAAAATATTCCTTACCTTGGGATTTGATTGTGCTGACTAATAAATCACTGGTTATAGACCTGTCAAATTTGGTTCACAAACTTCTGGGTTTACCGACTAAATTTAATAATTAATTGAACTCATAGAACGTGCTTATTGTCATGCATACCTGTGCCCCATTCTTAGAAAAATTGTTTTGAGTGTACAAAACTGCGGGACGAAAGCACGAAAAGAACCAGAAATTTTGTATCCTACAAAGTTGGGACTACGGAATTTTGTCTAAAATTGTACCGAGTAGCGTAGCAGAAGCTCACATCACCAACATTTTGCCAGCGGTAACTCAATTATATAAAACTTGGAATCGCTAGTTTGTTACAATAAAGCATTCAGAATCGTTTTTCCAAATTATTCTCAGATATCATAATTGCGTTTATTATGTATCAGTCTATGCAGTGCGACGTGGCTGAGGAATCAGATTATTCTCCTTTTTTTTTTCTATAAAGACGGACATTCGGATTCGTATAGAAACACATGAAACCGTGTGATTTATATTCCTAGAAGTTCGATAAGGTTTGCGTTTAACCTTTCACCAACAATGTGACTGATATGGATTTCACTGATCTCACAATGGATTAAGATCTGCCATTTATTTTTCTTTTAATTTCCGTAAATGAATTTCACATTTTTTGCTTAATATCGACGTTCAAAAAAGTGTTAATGATTTACACCTATTGTGTGGCGAGGAAAGAAATTCTGAAGCTACGAAATTTTCTGCGGCTGTCAGCCACGACAATCGCTCTGACGGTGGACAGAGACCAAACAGAGCAGGTCTGCGAAACCTTGATTTTTATCCTGTAATTGAAGTCGGTAATAGTCCGACAGTAATTCAGTGACTTGGTTCGGCACGAATGCTCCAAAATTAACAAAGCTCCGAAGCCATATTTTATAATGATATCACTGTACGAACATGAAAAATTAATTAAATATTCCCCAGGCTACTCGCTTTTGAGCACTGAGAACACGCGATCTGTTGAACGTCGATTTGGATTTTCGTGAGTGAAAACCTCGCTGACAGAAAAGGGTAATTAGAAGAACATTAGGACTGAATAGGAAGATGTAAAATATTATATAATCTGTCATCTTTAACAGACAAAATGTTATGAGGATAAGGAAATCAGGAAAGGTGAGCAGATAGAGGCTTGCGCAATACATCGTCGAGATAAATGCATACCGTACTTCGTTCGGAAACCTGAAGGGCAGGAACCACTTTCAAGACGTTGCTACCCGTTGTTGATTACTGTGAAGGATACAGGCTCTGGTCATGCACACTGGATGGAAGTGGCTGGGTATAGTTGCTAACTGCTGAATCGTTTGAGTGCTGTAGAGAAACGTCGTGTTCCATAAAAGGCCAGGAAACTTTTAACCAGTTGAGGGACTCTTTATGCCAATAAACAGTGACTCTGCTACAATGAGTTATTTACTTGAAGAGCGATGATAACGAAAGAGCAGACCTGCATGTGTTATTATTATTATTATTAAAATTAATGGATATATGCCTGTGGCTTTAGTATGAATCATTTAAATTAACTTCTTTATTTAAAAATAAAATGTCTTTTGTGTAGTGGTTTAAAGAGGGAATGGAATAATTTCAGTGAGTTTTTAAGGTAATGTACAGTATTTGTAAATTAAATCACCAAGCAAGCGTATTTTATAAGAGAGAGCGTTAGATCCAACCCCCAAACTGCTATGAAGTGTATTGACTTCAAGTGCTACACGTACAGTCAGCTGCATGAGAAATTTCCGTCCCCCACAAAAACTTCTTTAAAACTCACGTCAAAGAAAGTATATTAGTCTAATGGAAAACAGCAAGCGAAGATTTCTAGCCTTTTGTCAGAAACTGAAACAGTCTCCACTTTTCTTTTAGAAGTGCCTGATTATATTTCATGCGAACAGAAACATGTATCACTTTCTGGTATGACATTAAAGTGTTGTGTTGGACGTCAAATTTTCGTTTGCGTGTGATTCAGAAAAACACAACGGGATTCTTCAGGATAAAATAGTCATCACTTTGTTTACATGAGCCTGCCATTGAACCGTGTGTTGAGTCACTTGAGTCCAGTAGACTTATCTGCGCGTGCCTCTTGTGTGATACTTCAGTCTTTTTCCTAAATTTTTGTAGAAACTTCTAATTTCGCTCATGTGTGCTACTTGTGTAGCGTTTGTCGTTTTTTTATGATATAATAGCCGTGATAGTGTTTTGAGTGAAAGTAATGTAGGATAATTTCAAGCACGTGTATCTACTTCAGGCTGACGGTGGAAAGAGTGACTCAGCCTATAGATAGGCTGATGTTTATTGGACCGTGCATCATTGTGATAACTGAAGAATAAAAACCAACTAGATGCAACTTATTATTTTATTGTACTTCTTATAGGCACAACATGTTTCGGGCATTACTATGCCCATCATCAGAAGCTCGCGACTGTGATGTTGATTACAACATTGGTCGTTTCGTTCTTGGTTTGCTGTATGTTGTAGGTTAGGTGCGGTCAGGCTGGAGTAGTGTTCGGGCTGCAGGCTGTAGCCCGGACATTACTCCAGCCTAACCAAACATCACATAAAAATTTGCAAACGTCCACAAACTGCCCTTAACAAACACGAAGCTAAAGAGAAGGTCCCCACGGTTATTTAGTTTATATTGTGCAGAACATTAACGTAAAGAAGGTTGTACGTTTTTTCCAGATCTATTATAATACTTCATTTCAGGGCACTAAATTAGGTACTGATGCTGTTGCAACCACCTCAGAAATTCGCTCGTAGCCATCATGTTTTTATAACTGATGAACGGAAATAATAAATTATGGCGTAATATATGTTAATGAAAATCGGTCAATTAGCTCATACTTTTAAAGAGGGGAATACAGGTACACACACTTAAACTAAAAAAAGGCTGCAGCCCGAACACTACTGCAGCCTAACTGCACCTAACCTCCAACATGCAGCAAACTAAGACCGAAACGACCAATGTGGTAATCAACATCATAGTCGCGAGCTCCTGATGATGGGTATAGTAATGCCCGAAACATGTTGAGCCTACAAGAAGTACAATAAAATAATAAGTGGCATCTAGTTCGTTTTTTATTCTTCAGCTATAGATAGGCCTATAAGCAGTAATCAAACTCGTCTTTTGTCTGACATCAGACCTCCAAACATCACGTAGACTCTAAAGAAATGTAAACAATTCGCTTTCATTCATGGCTTAAGAGGAATAGTATACTGAGGATTCGGGTCTTGAGGTGCCTGACACTGTGTCACTGGATAAGTGGTTCCCCGTGTTACGAACGAATCTTGCGCTTTCATCTTCAAGGTTAAAGATGTCCCAGATAAATGCTTTCCCCTAAGATCTTTTGACCTTTGTAGATGAAGCTTCAAGATTTATTCGAAACGTTGGGAAAACAAAACTAGCGACACCGCGTCGTATCCCAGAAGACCTGTTTTTTCAGAAACAAAGTTATCGTAACCCCAAACTACGAAGTTATATACTGGTCTTACATATTGGATTTATCTCCACAAACCCAGAAAGAAACTGTAAGCTTGACCACACATAGCCTATGCAGGTATCATGTGACTCAGGCTCTCCTTTTAGTTGTGTCCAGCCGGTATACCAACTTCCTTCATGAGAAAATCCTTTTGTAGATGACAGATGACGGTAGAGGATAACTATTCAGAAACCCCAGCACACTAGCGCTTCTGGTGGCTGCCACAAAAACACAGAAGGGCGGAAAAAAAAAACTTAGTAACCGGAGCACAATCCTCATGCTTTGGACATATTGATAAATGGTGCAACCCGATCCAGCAATATTAAACAGGACAGATTTATTCTGTCCAAAAATTGTTTCCAAAAGTGTTTAATTTTTAATAGATTTTACGCTGTCTGGTATTAACTAAATTTATAGCTTGTGAACTGTCTGGATTCATGTGGGGTGACGAAAAGGCTGACAACAATTGTATGCAGTAAACTTCAGTTTTTATTAGGCGCGTGCGCAAAATTGCGGAAATGACTATTAGCTTTGTCATGTCTGTCCGTCTGTGCATCCGTCCGCCCGCATGGAACAACTCGGCTCGCAACGGATGGATTTTCTTGAAATTTGATACCTGAGGATTTTTCGAAAATCTGAAAAACCCAAGTTTTATTAAAATCGGACAAGAATAAAGGGTACTTTATTTGAACCCCAATGTACATTTTTTATCATATCTCGCTTATTTATTCATATGATGAGAAATGTAGAGCAAATCAAAACACACATCTTGTGTTCAGTAATTTTTTTTCGAAAATCATACCGTTTGTGAGATAATGTGGAAAAATACTGTCGAGCAGGGCGCGCCACCGATGACAAAATGGCACATGCGCAATGCATGCTGGATTCCTGAGGCTAAAAATACACAACCATGTGTAGTAATTCACATAACTATAGTGCCAAAACGAATATAGTGAAGACGGTAACCGGGCTAGTTCGCTGCTGAGTACCGATTAGCCTAAGTTCGATAAATGAATATATATACACATATGTTTGCACACACCAAGCCACACACACCCATATGTACATTGTGTGTGTGTATAAATATAAATAAATATATATTTATATATATATGTGTGTGTGTGTGCGCGTGTGTGTGTGTGCGCGTGCGCGCGCGTGTGTGTGTGTGTGTGTGTGTGTGTGTGTAACATTTTGGTAAACTCATTGGAATTCGACGAACTCAAGGAAGCACGCTGTGAAAGTCTTAAGCTTCCAACTAGTCTCACATTTCCAACCACATTAGTGTAGCGGTTTCTATAATCATCCCAGAGTTGAATATTTCGAGTTTTAATCGGCTACTGGCCAAGCCAAGATAGTTTTTGCTTTGTCACAGAAACCCTTACCTGTCGCCGGGGTGTTCTATTGGAAGAGGACATTGCAGCTTCTTTCCTAATTCCTCTTTAGCTAGCCGTTTCCCCGGGGCTCATATTGGATCGGTCAGTATTTATGAGTCGTATTTGGCAGGTCCATCGACGCGCTCTCTTGATTGATAATTCGGCGGGTTTGTGACCTTTCAAGCAAATATTGTTATAGTTTCTTAAGTTGAGCCACGACCTCTTCCTTCTGCATTCTGACAAGTTCTATATTCAGACATCATTTTATCTTTCAAAGGTGCGTAAGTTTTGCAATTTAAACTTTTGCCAAATTAATCAACAATAAGAATCAAATAACTCATTAATTAACAGCCTTTTGTACTCAAAAATAATTCCTGTAGTCAATGCTGCATCTTTAAAAATAATAATTTTCAATTAATTTATAATCTTCTGTAGGTGTTAATGCAGTATTGTGTGTGTTGGGCATCATACATGGCACGAATAGGGGTGATTACAGCTGCGTTTGATATTTGGATCTAAAAATCTAAAGAGATGAGAATAATTGTAATGTATATGCGTATATTTGAGATAATATTAAAGTGGGTGTTAAAAACAGGCAGGATTCCTGTGACCAAGTATAAGGCCCATCGCTCGGTTCTTGTGAACTTGGCAATGATGCTTCTAGTTTCACGATTTCTGTTTTACCTGAGCAGCAGTAGATGCTTCAGCATAATGTTGTCATATCGTGATACACTTTTTACCCTAATGTTCCTACAGTGTCAGTCAGCTGCTGCTAATTCCCCAAAACCTCGTGCAGCCATACGTATCGAGAGGTTGTGTGTCTGGGCTGGAATGAAGTACTCGGGACAAGCGGCTAAGACATTTAACACGTGGTATAAAGAACATTTAAGTCCTAAGCAGTATGAGAAATAATGCGGAAGACTCCAGCTGCGCTATTAATATGTTGTTTAGTGATGGTTACTGCAGTGGGAATACCGAAAATATAGAGAGAAACATAGATGATTGTACTAAATTGTGGAGAATTTGTAGGAAAGGGAGTCAACACTGACTAAACCAAGATGTGGTAGATGAATGATCTTGTCAGTTCGAAATATGTTGGAATTTGCGAGACTCGGGCTTCCGTCACTGCGTAGTTGCGTTGTTCGCTCTTCTGCTTTGTCACGCAGCGTTGCTGTGTAGTCGGTATCGACCATCACTGCGTTAACAACCCATGAAAAGCGAAGACCGTTTTGGGACTATTTTATTAAAACTCCTTGAATTTTTATGTTCTTACTCTAGGGATATTTTTATGGTATTTGTGAACTGCAGATGTAAGTAGTCTACCACGAGGCAATACATTTCCTTTTACTACGTTCGGTGTTGCAGATTGCTCTGTGGCCCAAATGTTGGTATCTTACCATGCGAGAATATTCTGTACATCTCATGTTGCTGTGATTATGTTCTCTTTCTGTACAAAGTTTAATATGTCTCAGTGCAAATATTCATTTTTACCAAGACCACATAAAAGGTTAGTCACAGGTCTGGGCTGGAGTTGTATTATTTTTTGGTATTTTAAATTGTTATGTTCTGTTATTGAGTGGGGCCGTTGTCACCAGGCATAACGCTTCCTGAAAGTTGCAGTTAGGGATGTGTATCCATAGGTTATATAAACGGTAGTTGCAAACATATTAATAAGGACCTGGTGAACACGAAAAGTTTCTGGTCTTCCAGACTGCGACTTAGGCTGGTACACTGAACTCGTCGACCTAAATGAACGGCATGCTTCGAAGTTTTGTAGAGGGTCCTGGACGTGATGTGCGTTTGTTAACAAGGTAATGAATATTCTGTTTCCATGAGAGACGGGCGTTTGCTTGCGGAACTGGGCGACTAGTAACTTCTTCGGGAAGACGGTTACTTCATGAAAATAATGATGACCGCAAAGTATTTTGTGACACCATGTGATCGGGGTAGGCTTTTGCTATCATGTTAGGAAATTAAATTACGCCGGTACCTACGTCCTCTAGTGGTATAATGTTCATACCGACTTCCATGAAAACCTGCCAAGTGAATCAAAATTTACTTGCGTGAACGCACAAGTATACACCTTCAGATATTATAAGTCTGTCTTCCTTTAAGAAATAAATAAATTGTGCCTGATATTTATTGGATATATTCGAATACAAACTGTGGTAGGCTGTGGAGGAATACCTGGTGTTCCGACCTCACGAACCCCCGGGGTGCTCGTGATAAGACAGTCGTGGTTAATTACGCGAGCTTTGTCCGAGCACTCCCTCAGCTCTTGATGCATGCATTAGAGGGTTGTTGCCTGGTCCCAAACGACGATCAATACGCACTACGGCCAAACAGCCCCAGCATGTTACCCGTAACACACGACTGAATATTTCAAAAGATTTTAAGACATATTGTAGTTGGCTTGTTAATTCCCATGGAAAATTTACGATATATTAAAATGCCAAAATCAAAATGGCCCTTTCACACTGTTTCTCCCCAGAAGTTTTATATTGCTATAGATAAATCGAAACACGCTGATCTGAACACTTTGCTCCTAGAGGTGCCACTAACATTCATGGCACGGTTTCTTTCTCCCCCCCCCCTCTTTTTGGAGGGAGGGGATATTATTCAGTTTTACTACCTTTGTTCTTTAACCTTGTACAAAATCCCAATAGATACTAAAATATCACTTGAATGTCAAAAGGAGACCAGATTTAATCTTATGTGTGCTCACTTCGTGACGCTTGCTTTTGTTGCAGTTCAAAGAAAGGTAAAAATTACTTTCCTCTTCAGTGTTCTGATAATTACAATCTGGGCAGTACAGATTTGTCATAAACTTACAAAACTCATAGATCCGTATCACATACACACTACTCTGGGCGTGGTAAATTAGACAGCAGTATTTTGAATTTCGGATCTGCAACTGAACCGTCACTGGTACACTGTGTTAAAATAAAAAAACGGAAAATTTTATGGAAATTTTTAATTCTGATAAGCCCTACAGTGAATTCATAAAAGGAAGTAAATTATTAAGATCAACGTGTTTGGAGGATTTTAGTGCATACCTATAAGGAATATCCTCCGGATGTGGAGAGATGGTTTTGAGCAACCGTTTTATATAATCGGTTCTGTAAAACTAACATGAGCTTGTACTCGTGGTCTCATACTTGTTTGGGGGAGAAAGTAATCTCGTAGAATTAGTAAATGTCACGTGTCAAAATCAATACCTTTAGCCGTGGACTTATGTGGAATTTTTGGGCATGACACGATTCGTAACTGTACTAATTGGAAAAGTTGGAGGGCTGTATGGAATACCATCAGTAAAGGAAAGGGTTCCCGGTATGGACTTGATTTGTCCCGCTCAGAATGAGGTAAGGTGGATTCCTCTTGTGAGCACTGCAAAAGAGTCCCAGGTTCCAAAAAAGGTAGAAAAAGTTTGACCAGCTGGGCCACTATTAACCTTTGGATAAAGATTCTACTCTCTGAAATTCAACCCGTAACTCTGAACGTAAGGAATTTGTGTTGTTTTTCTCCTTACACTGGCTGGAGAACGTGTATGTGGGTAAGAGATTTAGGAAGAGCCTTTAGGCAGCACTGCTGCAGCGTGAAAACTGCGCTGTGCCGTGAAATGTGCGCTGGGACCGTTGAAAGCAGCGATTAAAGAACAAATATATGCTTTGCGTAAGCGTTCAGAAGAGGGACGTTTTTAATTACAGAAATACGGGACACAAAGTACTTAAGATGCCGGAAATATCGGAAGACTGCATGCAACGTGCGGTTTGTGAAGCAAAGTCACTGTACCTCAGTTCTTCATTGAAATTATAGCGAGAATATATGTGCTTGCTTTTGCCAAAGGGATTAATGCAACGTTAATGGTATTTTATTTGCAATTTAGTCGGGAGATGCATGGTTTGAATATTTGTCTCGACATGTCTTTCCTCACAGAGACTATCTCGTGGAATTTCATAGGTCCTCCGGCACAGTGCCGGAATATCAGCACAACCTGACGGCGAAAACTTGCATAAAATCCTTCCAATCATCAGTCATGAATCATCCTGCTATTCGACGATATAGAATCCATGCTACTGACAAGGTTGTACAATTACCCATGGACAGAATTGCCTGATTCCCCATGTAGGTGGAAATATTTCCTTTCATTTTACCCTTAAATTGAATTTAATGTCTCCTATTTATATAGGTTCCCAGACTTAAATCACCGAGTAAACTGCTTCTATTAATATTTTCTGTGCACTTTTCGGTATGTCCACTCGTGCTGTAGGTCTCACCCATCGTCCTAATAAAGTTTCATGAAGAGTCAAAATTAAGCAGCTCCTCTTATATAACTTCCTCAGACGACCGCTCCCTCACCACTTTATTCTATGTTTGTCAGTTTCAGTGAAAGTCCAAGTTTGATATCCATATACAACAACACGTTTGACTATTTGAATTATTTAAGATTCTTATATAGGAGCATTCTAAACTGTGTGGTACCAAGCATGAAACATTTAGGGTTACTATTAAACACTTTTATTATCCAACAAATGCACAAATATTTAATTCATAGATATAATTAAAATTATAAAATATTTAAAAGTGCTCCAACACGTTTCGGATCACAAAGGATCCATCATCAGGAAGCCTTATACAGTACGTGGCTAAAATTACAATAATGTTTCTGTCCGTTGACACGGACAGAAACATATGCTGCCATAACACCGACTACGTCCGTGTCAACGGACACGACACAAGCATTATTGTAATTTTAGCCAAGTACTGTATAAGGCTTCCTGATGATGGATCCTTTGTGATCCGAAACATGTTGGAGCACTTTTAAATATTTTATAATTTTAATTATATCTACGAATTAAATATTTGCGCATTTGTTGGATAATAAAAGTGTTTAATCGCCATTGATGCACGGTGCAAATATGAAAATTTGGGGTTACATTTATAAATTTAAGAGCAGCACTATATACGTGGCTGCAAGACTGGACATGCTGCTTTTAGCAATTATCCTGTTCCATCACTGCGTGCAGATTACGTGCCTCTTACACCTACAGGCTCACAGCGGGAGGCGTTTCATTATAAGTAATGCCGTGTAGCTAATGCTCAGGCTACGGCTATGTCCATAAATCCTGCAGTGGTCAGGCAAAGGAAATTACAATGCGTGCTTGTAACACTCTTGTCCCAAGCAACTGTGCTGCTCTCTGTGGGCGGTTGTGTGAGTTAGACATGTAAGATTGATTGTCCGTTGCCTTCATATTCTTGTTCTGTCCTCTCTTTCACTCTCTCACTTCGCCTCTTCCACCTCACTTTTTATTTGTAAGTTGAACCCACTGACATTTTCGTTTTTCTCTTGACTTAGCTGGCTAGTTGGCTGCTGTCATCCGTCGTGCCTTGAATGAAGTTGTTCAACTTTGATGACGTCACAGTTCAAATTGCCACTTGCTAAGAAACTAGTATGTATAGTCTGAGTTTGACAAGGGTCGTACCCTAGCGATCAGACTTCGAAGTGATATAACTAAAGCAACTGCCCATAGTAATGTAACATTAACTTACGCAGTCGAGAAATTTGTTCTTTACGTAACTCGAAAACTTTGACATTTGAGCTGACCATTTCGAAATACTAAAATGCCTTAATTCTATTTACATTTCCTGTTAAATTTAAAATAAGACATTTCGGCCGTGCATTCTTTATGATGCCACGTTAGCCTATAGATTTTTGTGTGAGGGCGGATATAAAGTATATGTCATATTACTCAAGACGGTGAAATTGTTGAAATTTTGAAATGCTGTTGATGTACTGGTAGAATACACGGCACAGGGCTCTTGTGTTCACCATCTTGCCTTTGATTTATGGGTGCTGTAAAATTAATTTCCTATGAAACGGGAGTCCGAAAATGTGTGTTCTGCTGGATTCTACTGGATGATTTAACGTCGAAAGAAAAATTAGAGTGGAAGACAAGGTCCCGATGTGATTAGAGGAATAGTGTTAATTTTGAGTTCATTCAAATAAACGCCTCTCATTTGCAGTGAACATAATTCCATTGAGTTCTGGAAGTACAGTAGCACTGTCTGAGCACTGTGCAAAACCCAAAGCTAGTCATTATCTGCAGCACCACATTCACCTCTCAATCCAATATATCTTTCCTCATTAAGAGCTTCAGTTGCGCATAAACTGAGAAACTTGCACATTAGGCCTTTCTGTAATTATATTTTACATAAAAATACTTAAATGAGTGATCTGAGGGCGAAGAGTGCGTACTTAAATGGATGAAGGTATTTAATAGACTTTCATCATTGCTGGATTAAAAGTATAGATTTCTAAATTAACGGCAAGGATTGTGTTTCGATTGTGAAGATAGGCAAGAAAAAATTACGGTGTTCATGTATGTGACCGCACATTGCCCACTGAGCTGGAACTCGATGGTCATACCATGGCTTAGGCCATTCGTCGACGGCATTTTATCTCCAAAGCCCGGTTCCGAACGCAGGCCATCTCATGTGGGATTTTTGTGGACAAAGTGACAGCGAGACAGTTTTCCCCAAGTACTGCATATTTCTCCTGTCCTGGTCTTTCCATAAATAATCATCAATATTTATTCATGCTTCACCGACGTCATATAATTTTAGAAACTGACCGCGTCGTTAAACGACAAACAAAAACTCCCACCAATTATTGTGTCAAATCTAGCGTACTACTTAATGACGTAAGGGAAATGACGCAATACTTGAAAAACGAGCTTACTGTTGATGTAGACGTTATGTGAGGGGGGACGTCAGAAACATGTTAGAGGACTGTTGAATACTGTCCAATCACACGACTACAATTAAATTAATTAAGGGAAATTTTAAGCCACATCATCACGCGTCATGACGTTGTACGAATGTCATTCGAGTTTCTAACGGAAGGGAAGCACCACGAAATTTTCAAATTGTGAAACGCACAGTACTGTGTCTGATTATTCTTACAGTGTTATCATAGGGCTAATCGACAGGATTGTTGTAGAAGTGTTGTGTAATGCTGGTGAAAGTGAGTACATAAAGTGACTTCAGCGCAGCGTGATAGTGAACTGTAATCGGATCGAATTAATGCATACCGGTTACATCAAACTCAGGTGGTCTGATTGTTACGTTTCCTTCACTTCGTTCAGCCACACATCTCATTACAAAAACACTGAGAGAAATAATCACAATTTTAAGAGTTCAGAAGTAGATAGGTGTAAAGTTAACCATCTCCTTTAACCATTCCAGTTTACAGTTTGGAGGTTCGATGAACAGGGAGGAGGAAGGGATTTTGAGAGAGGCTGCATTACCCCAGAACCGTCGAGGTAAGAACTGTGTGTGACGTAAGAAACAGTAGCCGTCTTCTAAATATAGACATTACGTCATCGGAATGGCGAGTGTGTTTGCGTAACAGTCGTGTATAAACGACTGTCGCTGTGGTCGTTGCACGGCGCGTGGTTGGTTGGTTGGTTGGTTGGTTGGTGATGGAAGTGAAACAGTGCAGGGAATTGATGAAGGTAAAATTGAAGGCACTGAAAGTTGACTTTCGTCCAAATTGTGTGCAAAACTTCACTCTGTTCCTCACACAGAACACAATGCAACCCCATAATAAGGTCTAATCAGTTAAAGGCGTTGAAGAATAAAAGACCAACTTGATGTCACCTGCTATTTTATTTCACTTCTTATGTACTCAACATGTTTCGGACATTAATATATACATCATCAGGAGCCTACGACTGTGCTGTTGAATTATCACACACCACTCAAACCCAGCCGCACCAAATCTCCAACACACAACGAACCGAGAACAAAACGACCGATGTGGTAATTCAACAGCACAGTCGCAAGCTCCTGACGATGGATATATTAATGTCCGAAACATGTTGAGTACATAAGAAGTGAAATAAAATAGCAAGTGACATCAAGTTGGTCTTTTATTTTTCAACTATTACAATGATGCACGGTCCAATAAACATACGATTCTAATCACTTAGTTCTGTGTACTGATATAATCACTGCTTCTTGTGAGAATCATACGGAACACAAATACGCTTTGTGGCAAAATGCAGTTTCTTAGGCGTTGCACGCCATATCGACTGGTTTAAAGCAACTTAAACAACAGCTGCATGAAAGTAGGTCGTTGATTGTTGATTGTAAAAGGAAAACAGTGTGAAAACTGAGTTTCAAACAACTACAATACGTGTATCTTGCTTGAAAGCCAGTGCAGACTTTGGTCGATTTCATATTTAGAATGGAAATGTTAACGAAAACATATGAGTAGTAGTTTCCAATAAATAAAACCAGCTGCTGGAAACCAGTTTTTCTGCGAAACATAGTTTCCGTTACATGAAACCAGCTTCTTGAAACCAATTTTTCTGTGTGCTTTCCGCGGTCGTATTACAGTTGTCTTACATGTAGTTGTTACTGAGCTTAAACGCGCACCAAGGATTACAGCAGGTATCATGCTGCAGTAAGTTAGCTACGAATTTTACCATAGCAGCGTGAAAAGGCACTGCGTTCTTATTCATTGGACCATGCTAGAAGTTTAGAATGGGATTCAGCGTGTTCAATCTTGGTCTGCAGTTCATTTATTCGCCTGTATGCCTCTCTATCGTTTGAACTTCAACTAGAAACGCAATATGTATGCACCAGAAACGATCGGAACACTCCACTTCCAGCGTGCGGTGATTGTAATTGATGAGGCAGTAATGCTTATGCAATGAACAGAAAGCACTGCAGCCGTTTTAACAGCAAAGTTATATTTTCCGCGATAGGCCTATAAACGTCCTAGGAATTGTGGTTCCATTTCCGTAAGGGGAAAGAAATCTCTTTCTCAAAACTTTCAGCCCGAATCTGGGTTCCTTTCCCCTTGAGTGAAGCGCCTGGGGGCGGGAGCTTACCACTTACTCCTACTTAGTGTGTAAGAGTCAAGAATGAAAGGAGCTGTATCTCCATTCTCCTATACGCCTTCGTGACTTGCACAAGGACAGCTTTACCTTTGTGGAAGGCCTGTAAACCTAGAAAACTGATGGAAACTTGCAATATCCGGTTCTTGCAAACAGAGGTGACCTGTAGAACAACATATGTGGTTGAGAAATACGTACAGAACCGCAGTTGGAAAGCCTAAAGGAAAGAAAACACTTGAAAGACCTAGACACAAATGGGAGGACAATATTAATATGGTTCTTTAATCAGTAGATTGCCAGATTGTGGACTGAAATAAATTTTCCCAGGATAGGGACTAGTAACGGCTGTTCTGAATAACCTAACTAAATAGATGGGCTCAGTCAAACGCGGGAACCCTCTTTACTACCGTCTATAAGACTGTTACCTTCTGAAGAAGGACTGCGCTTCATAAAGTCAGTTAATTTGGAGTCTTATACACGGACGAATGACAGGATTGAATGGTGGACCTTGGTATTCTTAAAACTCGGTAGACTAAATGAATTACGTTGTCAGTCTGTGTTATTATTACTTGTAGAGAATCATGCATTACTGACTGATATAATGAAGTTTTTATAGCTGTATAGGTCATATCAGGCCGACATGAAGAACCTTATGTGAGGAACTGACATAATATGTCAAATATGCATGAACTACTGCCAGTGGACTTATCAGGATGAAGAACAGCTATAATACAAATAAAGGTAAAGGCCACTCCGTAAGATGCCGTGACTGGCACGGGGGGCGGGTTGGGAGTTGTATAACTGTACTTACGATTAACCTGGTAAGTAATGGAGTGGGTTGTCAACGTTATGCTCCGTACGTTTTAACCCCGGGAAAGAGCCCCGGTGCCCAGGGTCACAGGACGTGTGTAGAAGAGGAAACATCTGTATGCAGATTGTTCGCTGTAATAAATTTGTTCAGTTTTTGTCTTGTTCTGTGGTGTTGACACCAAATGAAAATGGGCTGTTTGTGAAGTTTTACTTACTAACTCCATATTCACTATCGAAGTATGTAGGCCTAATTGGTCTTGTTATTGGGGCTGACGATTCAAGTCCTAATTCCATGAGTCTAATGGACTCAGTACCTAAAAAACAAGATAATTTACTCACGCCACTCAAACTTTGGGGCCAGAAACGTGTAATTAGCCGAAACGTCAGCAGCATAGACACACACCAGAATTAAGGAACAGGGTCAATAATATCGCCATAAAAATCTGAAATAAATTATTTATTTGTTTAGAATTCCGTGATGATATTAGAATGTGTATCATCTTATTGTATGGTCACTTGATTATAAAAAGGGCTGGTATTTTTGTCCAGAGGATACAATATAACAATTCAAAAGCCAAGACACTACAAAAAAACAAAGCGTACTTTCAGGAAGGATTGTACCTTTAGGTCAACAAAGTTGTATTACAAATCGTGATGCAGTAAATCGATATATCAACCTGTTGTTGAAATTTTGTGCGTCTCCACAACGATCATTTGTCTTCGACTAAGCATTTCTTTTGTTTTAGATTTATTACGTTCCTATAAATTGGTTGAAACCTGAGGGATTTAGCTTCTTTCCTCGACCGACTTGAAAGGATTGTTGTTACCGACATATCCCCTAGAACTTAATGCCCGATTTTGTCGCAAACGTCACATTCAATCCTGCACAGAAAGAATTGCTTCTAAAGAACAAGTAAGAATTTAAGAGAATGATTAAATGGAAAGGATTTAAAATGAGCTTATAGTTTTAAGAATTTGTAGGTACATAGGGTGTAGTAGATTTTAAATTTCGATGCTTTATTTGCGTTGAATGAAAATTCTCGCAGCTCATGTTTGATAATTACCGCTTTCGTAAATACAAATTTTGTTTCTTTTATGCCGTATTGTCATCCAGAACAGCGTACTCGTATTCTCAGAACTGTATGCTTTAAAACTAATTTTTGGTTGGGAGTTACGCAGAAGGATTTTGTTGTGAGTGACGATGAAATAGATATTTCCTTAAATAAAGTTATTATAGGCGTAATAGCCTTGGTAACCTGAAGGGAGAACTTGGGTTTGATGGTGTCTAAAAATAGAGGGAGGATTAATAATAGAAAAATAGGGACTCTTTTATAATGTGGAGTTTCATAATAATAAACCTTCACCTAATGTTATCAGGTTAATGAAATAAAAGAATATGAAATGGGTGGAAAATATGAGAAACGCTTGCAAGGTGTCAGTCGATTAAAATGAGAAGATGAAGTCACGTTAGACACCTTGTGGTAGGTCGAAGGATAATATCAAACATAGGCTTTGGACTCGATGAAACTGGCTGAAGATATGGAGTCTATAGTGAAATATTTTAACTAAGATTCTCTGGCATACAAACGAGCCGTAATATCTTGCTCGCTACATATGTATGTGTGTGTGTGTGTGTGTATTGTGTTGTATTGTGTTGTGTTGTGCTGTGCTGTGTTGTATTGTGTTGTGTTGTATTGGGTTTTGCTGTGCTGTGCTGTGTTTAAATTTTAAAGACTTTCACAGAGGGAATTTTGAGGCTACGTGATTGAAACTTGTTTTACAGACGGCTTGTTCCGAAGGAACTCGGAAACAGACATCCGCCACTGGCGCACAGTGTCGTGGTAATTGTAATGATGGAAAATTCCGTACATGCCGAATTTATCCATGCGCAAGATGGAATTTTAATGACGAGGGTTGACGGACTGGTAATGTACCAACTATCGATTACTATCGAATGGCGTCGATTATTGTTACTGGTCCGAGTGGCATATATCGGATACTTCACAGAGTGAAGCGTGACGTTCACGTGTCGGTTGTACAGTTCCGATAGTATTTAATCATCCTCACATCCCTGCATAGCCATTATGTATTGGATCGATTGCATATTAGTGCTTACTTTCAGGTAGAGAGAGAGAAGCCGTCATAAATCAATCAAACCATCGCCATGGTGACGTCACAACAGGTAGTTTACGGCGAGCAGTTTAGCAGGTTAAGTAGAATCAAGAAAGAGTAACCACGAGTTTTAGAGAAAGGCGTGTTTAAGTGCATTTGTGAAATTTCGTATAGGCCTATCTAGCTGTACATCTGCCTTGAAAAGTTGACAGTCGTTTATCCATATTTTATCAAGCATGAAGATTTACTACGGACGTCGGTTTGATTCTTTTCTGCTTCAGTTACTCTATCAAATTAGTCTCTTAGCCCATTTATGCAGCTGGCTGTCCGGAACTTTTCAAGTTCATGAAGCCAGTATTTCGGGATGTCCCAGTTGGGTTGTGTAATATGCGTGTGCAAGACACCTGCATTTAAACCAAGCTGATCTTCATACCGATAACGACAATTACGTAGTGACGAAGTAGCAGCGGGCTCCCTGCCAATAGCAATAATGTACATTTGTGCTCTCTACATACAAGTCTCGTGTCGCTCTTGATTCGATCCCCGTAACGATAGTCTACTGAATACAGTCTACATGTAATATAATGGCCTATATATGCATGTATTCTGATGGCCGTGTGGTCTAAGGCGTAGGTTTGCGGGCGCGGGATTGCCGGGATCGCGGGTTGTATTGCTGCTTAGGGCATGGATGTCTTTTTTTCATGTGTTTGTTGTGTTTTGTGTAATTAGCGGCCTCTCCGACTGTCTGGTCACTCGTTCAGGGGAGTACCGTCGATTGTGTTGGTGTGATTATTTGTGTGTGATCTAGAAATCTCAACAATGACGCCACCTAGGCCCGGGTTGGGCTGTTGCACCACGCACAAAAAAAATATATTTTTATATAAAGTGGATCAAAAATCCGAAACACTTGGTTAATCCTTCTCATTTTCCATGAGATATACACTATTGCACTTTGTTATGACATCCGAATATTCTGTTCATCCACTCAGTAAAATGGCTTGCTCTTTGGTGGGCGATCAGAGTTTAATGTCCTATGGATAGCGGGTCGCTGCTGTGACGCTAAGACGGTCTTCATCGTCACAGTAGTTAGCAAGGTGTGGAGCGGTAACAATACTCCCACAGAAGCTTTCGTGGCAAGTTGCACAGGGCTGTTAGACCAGCCAGTGTTAGGATATTGTTACTTGTCCCGCGTACGGAAACACCTGCTGAATGCACCACTGGAATTATGGTGATTACTTACAGATGTTTGTCCGTTGAAGTGGGAGACACACATTTTTGTTAATTTTCATTAGGGTCTTTGTGTTCTGCATGTTGTCACCACGACATAGACCGAGCATGGTGCCGTGCCGTGGACCTGTAGTGTACAAGGGATGTATCCGGTTTGAGTCTTTGTTACTGGAGCCTATAATCATTCTGTAATCACTGCATAGACGAAGCAGATTATCATAGCTGTAATGATTGGATTAGCATACATGAAGTGCCCTTTTCGAGCCTCAGATGGGACACAGGCTACCTTGACAGGCTCTTCGTGGTTTTCTTCGGTCCCCTCATGCAACGGCCGTTATAGTAACTCAGATTAACCCACAGACATTTAATTGATCATACTTTCAAATTGATCTTCTCAGCAGCCATGTTACTTTCAACGGTTTATAATTTCGGGCTGGTTTTCCTCGGTCCCCTCATGCAACGTCCGTTATAGTAATTCAGATTAATCCACGGACATTTAATTGACCATACTTTCAAATTGATCTTCTCAGCAGCCATGTTACTTTCAACGGTTTACAATTTCGGGCACTGTCAGCGTAGTAAAATAAAACACAAAGTAATGTTGCATAGTAAGCTGTTCATAGTAATAGTGTCAGTTGAGAGCACAGGTAAGCATATAGGTGCTTTGTAGAGACTGAATGTTTGGTTAACTACGTCATCCCAAGTTTTGTAACTCTGTGATATGCTGAGGTCATTAACACTAAATTCCTATTGCCGTACCACATTTGTCTGTCTGTCTGTCTGCCCACCATACGCTGTATTTAACTTATCCCAATTTTGGTCCCTTGAATCAGTTGGTAGTTGGATCATACACTCATTTGCATAAGGTTGTTTGTACTTCCTAATTTTACTGTTTTTATTCCTCTTACGGATACGTTCGTGTCGGATTTGCTCATTGTGCCATACTTTTGCTTTACCCAGTTCAAAAGTCTCTGTTTCACACAGACTTGTTTTTATGCACAGGAAGTACGTCTTATGTCCACAAATATTGTACGGGACATCTAATTGGTACTAATGAAGGGAAGGCAGTATTTAATTTCCGTAAAATTGTCTTAACTTGGCTGCCCATTTGCAGGTTCTCGAGCTAAGGGAACATATGGCGGCGCGTGTTGTATGATTTTCTACTCAGCATATAATAAACATAGGAATGTTAATAAAAATCCAACCAGATGCAACAGTATGTAGATATTTATTTACTGCAAAGTCACTCTACATGTTTCGGGTGTCACAGCACCCATCATCAGGAGTACTAAAAACTGTAACCGCAAC
>Ga0123352_10003458_pt1 | contig 22836 bp, 18 predicted proteins | sample TergutLab28metaG_FD_89700 | JGI IMG/M metagenome (GOLD analysis project Ga0123352, IMG submission 89700) | Labiotermes labralis P1 segment gut microbial communities from Petit-Saut dam, French Guiana - Lab288 P1 | ecosystem: Host-associated > Arthropoda: Insects > Digestive system > Gut ...
GTCAGGTAGAGGTCTCTGCGACGAACTGATCACTCGTCCAGAGGAGTCCTACCGATTGTGATGCGTCGTTGTGTGTGATCTAGAAAAAACCTCAAGAATGATGAGGAGCCAGAATAAAGCAGGATTAACCGTTGGGCGACGCCTGCAGCAAACAGACAACGTAGCAGTTTAGGAGAGAATAAAATACCTAGTTAGGCTCCAAAGACTAGGTGGTATCGTGAAAGAGACAAAAAAAATTTACTGGACAACCACATATCGTGATTCTGTAGCTAATTTTGGTTTCACATCATCTTCGTGTATATTTGTGTTTCCATCTGTCACATGGAGACGAATTGTTTCACATCCTGACACAAATAACTGTTTGAAGCATGCAGACACGAAAAGTGAAGACGAAACAGTGTGTGTGGGTGAGGGGTGGGGGGTGGTAGTTGAATGCGCTGACGGCGACAAATATTCTACTCGGAATATTCACACGCTGTACCCGCTCGTCCATCTGAAGAAGGTAGGCAGTAGGCAAGGTATAACTTCTGGAAATAAAGAAGGTCAAATGATTGGAAGTGGGCTATTTGAGTATGCAGCAGAGTCAAGAGGTCGAAAAATTGGGCTGAATTTTTAATTTTGTGTTTGAATCGATGATTTATGAAGAAATTTTGATATCGTCGCGAGCGTTGTCTTTTCTTTCGATATTTCGAATTTAATAAACTTAACGCAACAAATATTTAAACATATTGTTCCTACCTCACGGAAAACACCCACAGTCTATTTCAAAAGCCAGTCGGTTTATTTGGTTTAAAGAAATAATCGCTGTTTTTTTGTAGGAATTTTACAAAACACATATCTATAATGCGCGAGAACACACAGAGTTTTTAATAGTTGTGTGGCTGGTGCATATATTTACTGCTGTTTTTCAAATGATTTAGCTTACTGCATTCGGTGGCACTTTTCTTTATAAAAAGCTATTCTTGCCGCCCCCCTTACCCCCAAAATACACACTACCGCCACTGTATAACGCAAATGTTTAAATACGTTTCTTGATTCCCTTACTGTGATCAATAAAATGGATAAGAACCCTGTGTTATCGAACAAAAAAAGTGGTTGGTATGGGTTCAAGAACATGACTTATTTTAAATCATTCGATTTTCACAGAGTTCACAGCCAGAATCACTCACGTCATCAATCACCAGCACAATAAGTCAAGTTGAATATTTCGAACAATCACGCACCATAATACTTTACATAAGTCCTCTAATTAATACCGTATAACCAAGGCCACTAATTTATGTGTACAACTTCTGTAAGTGCAACCCGCAACTGGGTGTGTCAGAATGTCCTTACATTTCTGAATAGCAGCTCCAGACCACGAACGTGGCCACTGTAGCTGCTTGTGTGTATTAATACCAACTTAAATCTGCTGTGTTTGGTTGGAACCAAACAACAGAACGAAGGGACTGAAAGATATTAACCGTTTAAAGCTGGAAATACGTACCACGTATTTTTAACACTAAAAAATTGAGCTGTAATACCGCACAGTAAACACTATCCGTCTCGGTTATAAAAATCAGTCAGTTAATGCTGTATATGGAAGTAATAATGGCTGTTTGTTCTGAGATCCATACAAAACACAAACGGATAAATTCCGATTCTCATATTGGTCTGTATTGCAGTAACCTGTGGGGCTTACGGGATAAATATTAATCCTTTAAAGATGAAGCGCAGAATTCTTTATTTCAAGACCCAGTTCGCATCGTGTAGTAAACACTTTTCATCTCCGTTATAAAAACCAATCAGTTCATGTTGTATGGGGCACAAGTCGCTCTTCGTTCTCAAACACAATGTGGGCAGATCGTACAATTGTTGAATTTTAAATCAGCGTCACGTAACCTGTGGACTTTAGAGGGTTAAGAAACTCCGTTTTTTTCCACGTATTGTATCAATGTCCAGGAACACAGCCATTATTTCTCCATACAGCAATAATCGGCTTAGGTTTCGACGCAGCAGTTTCTGCGCGGTACGAACTGCAACTTGCAGTGGTGCTTAATTATAACCTACAAGACAATCTGCATCTAAAACTACCTAAGTGTCGCTTGTTATAGCGGTAAAAGCTAAAGTGGTCCCGTTAAAGACCCGGTGTGGCCCAGATGGTGGGTAGAGGTATAGCTCTACTCTTCCATGACCTCGGCACTAAAAAGGGGTGAGTGGTCAGTAGCACGCTCCGGCCGCACTCTACCCCCGGGAAAGACTCGGTACCCATTTTACAGGAGGCTGGTTGGGCCCCAGGGTCGGTCTGGACAGGCGAAAAATCTCGTCCCCACCGGGATTCGATCCCGGACCGTCCAGCCCGTAGTCAGTCGCTATACCGACTGAGCTACCCGGCCCACTGTTATAGCGGTACCATATCTAATACAGGTACAATTCATTCAGAGCAAGCTTCGACAGACATCTTTCCTTCCATTTTCAGGTCAAGCTTATTTTCAGTAAATGCCGCCGGTTGGGATATTACCCCCAGATATTTTGCACGATATATTATACACTGATATTAAATTCAATAGGCAGGAATCGACGATATAAAATATAACGTTCATTTAATTACAAAATTTCTCCACTTATCTCAGTCTAATTGACTTTGTCGATACAAGTTGAAATTATGTTGATATGTAACCCCGAAATGCGTCGAATACAGCTCCTTGAGTTTGAAAACAAGGAGACTGGCACCGTGTCGCTGTGAGGCACAAGACGCCACCAGATGGTTACGTACGTACTCACTACGCTGGCACAATTTCATTTTGTCTTACATTTTCATGCAACACCACTGACATGTGCCATTCTTGCCCTGACATAAGGAGCAATATTTGTAGCGAGGCAAAACGAGAGAGGAAGCTTATCACCATGGTAACGGCAAATATACTTCGCAGGAAGAGACGTGCACACTGCAGGTGAGGCAGGAGAGGCTTAGAAAACAGGGCACGCACGGTGTTGGAGACAGTGCAACAGTGGAACATGGATACTTTCACAAAGGCGTGAAAAGAAAAGAGTTGAACGTCGGAGTTTTCTCAAGCGAATACAGAATTATAGCTTTCAAAGGGAAATATAAGGACTTCCTTCAATTCTTACAACATAAAAGACCAAATCAAAGTAAATTAATTCAGGAAACATTTTTTTTATGCGACAGATGATTTTTTCGTACTAGACTTGGATCCATTTTATAAAACCAACAGCGCTTGCATTATCTTTGCCGTGACTATCCGTCCATTAGCATTCCCTATGCGGGCTCTGCACGAACGGATTTTGATTAAATTTGATATCGTGGAATTAAATAGGCGGGCATGGGAAGGAACTTGTATAATTTATCTCGTCTTAGTGTTTGTGCTAACATGGCCGGACGCGTGGGGGACAAGGGAGAGTACGTAGTGCGTTCAATGGTGCGGGGTTAAACGACCTTCCACCTTCACGTTAGGCGGTTATTTGTTTAATAATCCGATTTAATGTTGCAGTACTACGTCACTGCTCACATTAAATCTGAAGTAATAAGTACTCTAATAAATACAACACTAACACTTATTTAGGGCTTTTTGCCCCTGAAGACGAAGGCACTACGTCCTTCGAAACTTTTACAACCATTCCAATAAAAATTAAATCTTCAGAACAAAACAAAATGAATCTCAACAACTGTGTGAACATTTTTAAAAATGCCTAAGACAAGCGTTATGCCCATTGGAAATTCCATAAGAAAGTTTTGTATCTGCGTGTTCACCCACATCAATGTTCTCCGGAAAAGCGAACGAAACCGTTAAACTTATTTTTATATAATAATATAAAGAGCCAACTAGATGCAACAATGATAATTTTATTAATAATTTCAAACAGCTCAACATGTTTCGGGCGATAATTTCGCCCATCCTCAGGAGCACTAGACTGTATTTACAGCTTGTGTTATAAAGCACCGACGATGCTGCCTGCTGGTGGTGGAACCGCCTCCTGGTCACCAGCAGGCAGCATCGTCGGTGCTTTATAACACAAGCTGTAAATACAGTCTAGTGCTCCTGAGGATGGGCGAAATTATCGACCGAAACATTGTAATTATTAATAAAAGTATCATTGTTGCATCTAGTTGGCTGTTTATATTATTGTATCAAGGATGCACGGTCACACAAATATCTGATTTTTATATATAGATGTTAGGAGTCCGAACGGACTGCATGAATAACGTAATGAGTCATCGAGGCCGTTGCACGATTAACACCATCTCTCGGACATAGACAGAAACATACGTAGGCTGTGAGAGTAAACAAGCTCATATCAAACTGGATTTTAGGTACACATAAAAATAAGTAAATTTACGCATGTTATCGACAGATACATCGAGGCCTTTCGACCATTAACGCTATCTGTGAGACACCAGGTTATTCACACGCTCTTGTCAGCTTATACACTACATGCAAATATGCCTACATTCAAGCATAGGCACAAACACGACACTGGCTTTTGTAAATATGATGATGATAATGATGGCGAAGGTACAATGCGCGCTAATTCATCAGTGTTGCCACTCACTGAACTAAAACATCATTTTGGTTTCTAAAATCAGCCTGCGCGTATGCAACGCGTTAACATTTCCAATACCGAGCTGTTGTTTCGAAAACAGGAGGTCAGTCAAAATTAACATGTGCTGCAATGTAAGCAGACCTAAATTAATCATACGACCGTATGAATTTGCGGAAACTAACTGCGTGCTGATCGCCTTATTATTAAAAGTGTTCAAAAAGATGGCGTGCTACCGACAGCTTTGCCCCAATGTCCCTGATTGCTACACCTATTGACATGTTCCTAGAAACTGAAGAAGGGCTACATCAAAGCGTCATGCTATTATTACGTAAGCAGTTTCGGTACCTCTCTGTCCCACGAACTTACATTTTGGTTTTACAAGACCTTTCCAATTAAGAGGTTTAAAGCTCATCTGCTTCTGGATCTTGAAACGTTTACCCAATTTTTATAGCACACCACATTGCACCTTCTTTTCCTTTTGTACAACATATAATTTTTAAAAGCAATGAAAGTAGAAGCGTTTTGTGGTAAAAGTATACAAAGGGTTGAAGCAGAAACCGAAAGTAAAATTGTAGGAAAATCCTCTAACTTTAATTAAAAGTTAGTTAAATAGGAATATCGGAAAATACAATTTCACTCTAGACCAAGTCACGAAAGCCCAGTGGGGGAGTAGAGGTACTCTTTCTTCAACCTCGGCGCTAGATGGGGGTGGTAGTCAACGCCACACCTGGGTCGCATTACTCCCCGGAAATGATCCGGTACTCACTGTATAGGAGACTGGGTGGGCCCCAAAGCCGGTCTTGAAGGGCGCGGAAAAACTCGCCTCCATCGGGATTCGATCTCCGGACCGCCCAGCCCTTAGTGAGTCATACCTACCGCTCTATCCCGGGCCGCAGTAGGGGAAAATATTTATATCAGATTACAAAGACACAACAATATTAATAGAACAACTAGAGTCATTCTGAGAAATATGTGGTGACATACGCAAGATTGCATGTAAGTATCGTTCCTTATGCAGCTTCGTATTATGATGAGGAGATTTGGGGTATAAGTTGGAGAGATGCCCTAAAACTGAAGTACTGGACTGGCCAAGGAAAGCTGTCACACGCAGTGCATTAAAAATTGACAACACGTTAGACAACATAAAATGGAATCAGAAGAAACGGAGAGAAAGCCCGAGACGAATGTACAGGAATCGTCCGCAGATACGTGTACTAGACTTTCAATACGAAACTTAGGGGTGGTTGGAAACGCGACCACCTAAATATAGATGAGAATTTTATGTTACTAATAGCCTGCATATTCTTACATACACTATATCTACCAACAAACGCACTCCATAAAATATTTCTTCAGAGGATATACACAGGCACACTCGCGCGCATTACTACACTATAATTAGATAAAATGATATTCAAACACGGAGTTAACCTGCTGCATATTTCGGTCTATTCTGCAATCTTCAGGGACGTATTAATAAAGAAAATACAAGTAGTTAATAATATCATAAATGTACACAAAAACTGAGTCCAAAATTGTGAATGTTAAAATGTTTAAAAGGTTATTAAAACGCACAGCACAGAATGTATATGGCAATACGAAGTTATTATCTGAACTGCAAAGAAACATCTATTGCACAAACAAAATATATGTTGATATATTTTTGATCAGATTATTGCACTGAAGATGGAACATATTAATATCTGTTAAGAAATTCGTCTTATTTTTCAGGGAATTTTTACAATAGATGTTTGTTTGCAATTCAGATAAAAACATATTAAGTACTTTGTCTTTTGTTTTAATTTTTAAGCATCTTAACATTCGTGTTTTAATTCAATCATTCTACATCTGTCCCATAAACAGTCATTATCCTATTATTTTGTTGAATAACTCACTGAAGATGGCCGAAACATGTAGGAGGTTTACCAAGTGTTTGTATATGTCTGTCAACGTCTAATTATGGTGCAGTTGTTGGCATGTGTATATATATATATATACATATGGTAAATTTTAAATATTTTTTGTATCTATTTCATGCCGATCCCAGCGGCCGCGCGGTCAAACGTGTAGGCATGCGGCTACTAGCATGCTGGGGTTGTGGATTCGAATCCCGCCGGGGGCACGGATGTCTGTTATTAGTGTTGTATGTTGTAAGGTAGATGTCCCTGCGACGGGCTAATCACCCGTCCAGAGGAGTCCCACCTACTGTTCTGTGTCTGAAAGTGATGGCGAAGCCTTGACAACGAGGAGGTCCTGGTCTCTCTTGCGCCAAGGGAGAAAAATCTCTTTAATATCCTAAAAAACAACAAAATCTGAAAATATCGAATGGAAGGAAGGGAAATGAACAGAACCTAAACTAGCGGGGCAATTCTAGCATTTTGTTGCCTAGTGAAACGAGAAGTAAAAAGTTTGACAAAAATATATCAGCAATATTTCAAGCATTATTTAATAACGCTCTTAATTGGGGAGGGGGGGCGGGGTTATACGGCGCCGGTGACAGAGGGCTGAATGTCAGTGCGAAGAACTGGTGAGATAATAATGAGATAACACTGAGAGGAGCGAACCGAAGAACTGGAATATAAAATTGTCTCAGTACCAATCTGCCCACCAGGTATCCCACACCGACTGGTCTGGAACTGACAGCAGGCTTCAGCGATGAGACAGGTGATGAACCTACCGGGACACAGCACGGACCTATAGACTACGATATACATTTATATAATTATTATCCGTGCAACTAAAATCCCTGTAATCTTTGGTTCTCGGTACTCGAATTTTTGTATATCTAACAACTACAAAATTATTCCCAGTATTTACGAGGCCTGTCCGGTAAGTATCCAGCCATTTTTAAAATCTCGAGAACCGGTCGCGTGGCCTTGATGTAACTTGGCAGCCAGTCAGAGGAGACCTTACTGTCCATCCGTGAACAGTCACTCCCCCGTGGGGCTAGTCAGTCGGCAGTGAGACGCCGTTAACTGAGCTTGTGTACTGTGTGACCGTCGCATTAAAAAATCTTCTAACTTTCAAAGGCAATTTTAGCTTTGAGAAAAACCAGAAGTCACAGGGAGCCAAATCTGGGCTGCAGGGATGCTGGCAGACCAGGGTGATGCGATGCTTTACCAAAAACGCCTGCGCGAGAGCTGTAGAATTGGCAGACGCATTGATGCCATTCGCTGATCGCTCGCTCGGTCATTGTGAATGCGACAGTCACAGAGTACATAAGCTCAGTCAACGGCGTCTCACTGCCGACTGACTAGGCCGACGGGAGAGTGACTGTTCACGGATGCGCACTGGCTGCCATGTTACATCAAGGCCACACGATCGGTTCTCGAGATGTTCAAAATGGTTGGATACTTACCGGACAGCCCTCGGACTATGTACTTCTCGCAGTCTTGTAACTGTTCAGGCGACAATTTACAGAAATGCACTTTAATCAGACACGAATGAATTTTAAACACTAAAATGAACCGAGAATAAAGCGCAGTTCGTACATCACAGGAAGCACACTTCGATCTCCCAGTCTGAACTGCATAAACGAATTTAGATTAAGTATATTTCGTTATTATAGGAGGCTATTCTTATATGAATTGCAACTGCTCAGATATTTCAATCAAGCAAACTTGAAGAAGCTGGTCTACATAATAAATAAAATTTCTTTCTTTTTTCCATTTTGTGACCGTGCAAAAACATCACTGTTTTTAAACACCAACTTGTTGCACTATTTATTTACAAGATAAAACACACGCTAAAATACGTACGTTTAGTCCATTAAAACTGCAGTGACTGAAATTAAATAACAAGGGGTTAAAAAAACTTATAATCGTCTATTACAATTACAGGCATGCCGCCCTCATACAAAAACTTCAATAGAAAGACTCAATAACTTCATATAAAGGCACTGCTTACTCCCTGAGGATGATCCGAAAGGATTGAAACATGTAGGAGTGTTTTAATAAGAATTTTAATGGACTAAACGTACGTATTTTAGCGTGTGTTTTATCTTGTAAATAAAGAGTGCAACAAGTTGGTGTTTAAAAACAGTAATAAAACTTCATATCATTTACCGTTTTCCACCCTGAAGAAGGTAACAAGAAGTTCCTTCAAATAATTTGTTCCCATCTACGTTGACTACACGGAGTCACGCCTCAGAACATCGTTACTTTCGTACCCACCGCAACGGTAACATCACGCCATCCAACGAACCAGCTCCCCAACCTCCCATGGCACCCCAAAAAATCATGTAACTTCCCCCGCCTTCGTGTAACATTCCGTTCCAATAGTTTCCTCACGAATCTGTTAGGATCAAATTACAAGTCGTAGAATTTAAACCAGAAGACGGGACGTTTAAACGCAAATACATCGCGGCTGCTGTGTCAACAGAAGAACTTCTTTCCATTCCAGAACTAATCTAAAATATTTATACACGAATCTGCTCGTTTCCGTAATTCCATTTCAAGGCATGCGGTGACATCTGTGTTTGAGTTCCAAAAGTACGGTCCGTGTACTGAATCGAAAGCAATTTTTATTTTGTTTTACTTCTGTTTTCTATCACGTACGTTTATTTTCATCAGCTATCGTTAGCGTCACACGGATGATTCCACGAATCGGCCGATATGGTATGTGAACCTGGCAAGTGTATTCGCGCGTTATTTTAAGACTAGTCCTTTCGATCTGTTTGCCTTCAAATTTCGTCCACTCAGAAAAAAAAACACAAAACTCTGGAATTAAAACTCTATATAATCGGACGTGGGGGTAGCATTATGCATTTCCTCACAAAAATTGTGTTTAAGATGCTTCGGATCGATTCAAATATAAAACCCTCAAAGTGGTACAATAATATATTTGGAATATCAATCATTATGTGGTTGTATGGAAACCGTGTTCTTAATTTTCAAATGAGACTTGCCCGTAGTTTTCAATAATCAATACAATATATATAATTGCACAGTCTAACACAACTTTCATTAAGTAATTACAATTAAAAGATAATTAAATCATTTAAAACAGCAACATGTTTCGGCTTCTCTTACAGAGCCATCTTCAGGCTGAGCCCTAAAAATTGTTATATACAATTAACAATGCTTTATAGAGCACGAGATCTCGTCTGCATGTTATTAATATATATTACTTACTCCATGGAGCAGAGTCCTTCATGAGAAGCTAACAGGTTTGCAGCTAGTCAAGAAATTCCCCGCATTTCACGGAACCCGAAGGTTCATTACCGCACTCACAAGCGACCGCCAGCTCTCCCTATCCTGGGTCAGTGCAATTCAATCCATATACCCACATACCACCTCCTGGAGATCCGTCCTAATATTATCCACCCATCTATTCCTAGATCTTCCCAGTGGTCTTTCCCTCCGGTTTCCCCTCTCCTCACCCATACGCGCCACAAATTAATTAAAAATTAATGTAATTTCAAATGTAAAATAACACAGATAGTAAGGTTAAAAGTTATAAGTAATAAATTTTAAAATGTAGGGAGAGTAATGGAGTTTTTTATGGTTCAGACTGAAGACGGCTCTATAAGAGGAGACGAAACATGTTGCTGTTTTAAATGATTTAATTATTTTTTAATTGTAATTAATTAATAAAAAGTTGCGTTAGATTGTGCAATTACATATATTGTATGGACCGTGGTCTTAACTTACGACAGTCTACCTGACACCAGCAATGTCATCCGATGCAATTACATTCGTGTTCTTTAGGATCTGTGACTTCGGTTTAGCTCACTCAGTAAAGTGTATGGAAGTCCCCAGCGACCCATTTTGGGCAGAGGTTAGTGATTTCTAGTCCCAAACGGTAAGCACATATGAATATTGTACAAATGGAAACTCGTTCGGGCAAAGTTTTAAGGAAAGGAATGTGGGTTGCTGAGAAGTCGTCATGGCGTTAAGTAAGGAATCTCACTCAGACACTAGTCGGGGTATCGCGGTCTTCAGTTTCAACTGCCGCAGAATGTCTTTGAGAATCCAACTATATCTCACGTAACCGAATGGTCCCAATTTATGGTACCGGCCTTGATTTGATCACCCAAATATTTGTTGAAAGGCTTACCCAATGTACAAATCGTTTCCAGCCGCTTTATTTCTCAAAATCTTGCTCCGAAACAGCCTCACTTTTATGTGCTTATGCTAGAGACCAATTGCATAACCAGAACTAAACAGGCAATGCACGTGCATTAACACTGAGGGGATTTCGCGAAACCACTGTTGCCGTGGAAAAGAAGTATCTCGTGTTCTGAGTGTGTGTTTGTAGCGTTAGGTATCCAACATGCAATGCCCATGCGCCATATTGTCATCTGTGGCCTGTGCGCCTCTACAGTATTTTCCTACCTTATCTAAAAATGGCGCGATTTAAAAAAAAAAGAGCTATTGAGCATAAAATATATTTTGATTTTCTCTACAACTTTTGTCTGAAAATATTTCTCATTCTATGAAAAACCTAATGAGATATAAACAAAAAATGTATGTTGGGCTTCACCCAAAGTACCCGTTATACGCATCAGATTTGAATGTAGCTCGAATTTTCTTGATAGATTTTCGAAAAGTACCTATAACAAATTTCAAGAAAATCCGTCCAGTTGGAGCCGAGATGTTCCGCACGGACGGACAGATAGGCATACAGACATGACGAACCTAACAGCCGCTTTCCGCAATTTTGCGAAGGCGCCTAAATCATATTCTAATGTTCAAAATGTAGATAGAACATAGGGCAAGTGCTGGCAAGTATTTCACGTATTTAACAACCTTTTTATTTATAAATTCATTTTTCATCCATTATTGTGTTGGGTGATTTGAGAAGTAAACAAACAATTTGCTTGCTAAACGGAATGATTGACGTTATCGTGTTGCCCTCTGTTCGGCAGCGGGAATATTGTGAAGCGCATTTTATGCAAGATGAAGCACCAACACATTCTGTTTTTGCTGTGCAAGCGTGGCTAGACAGCCATTTCACTTGCAGGTGGATTGGGCGTGGGAAACCATCAGACTGGACTCCACGAAGTGTAGGTCTTAATCCATGTAATTTGTTTTGTGTAGCTGTGCCGGGGAGAAGGTCTACCGATCAAAACCAGAATACGCGACGAACTGGAACAAGTTCGAAATACGTGGGCAATTCCAAAATCAACCTCCGATTGGTTGGTAAAAAGAAACGCGTTGTCATAGCGCCAAAGCGCACGCTCAGTAGTAACAAGTAACGTTTGCTATCGCTGAACGTCTACCCTCGTACATTTTCGCTGCGTGGTGTGAGAGTAATTACCGATGAAACATGGACACTATCATCGCCGCTCCCGCCAGCTGTGAGGTACTTATTCTGGGACCATAAGGGAATTTTGTTGACAGAATTCATGGCACCAGGGACCACAATAACGTCAGAGGTTTATTGTGAAACGCTGAATAAGCTTCGGAGGTTGATCCAGAAAAACGGCACGGGGTGCTCACTAAAGGCGTCGTTGTCCTGCACGACAACGCGCGGCCTGATACCGCGGCTCGCACAAATGCTTTAATCAAGCTCTTCAAGTGGGAGATTTTCGACCACCCTCCTTACTGTCCGGACCTGGCGCCAAGCGATTACCATCTCTTTAAGATGAAGGCCTGGTTGTTTACCCAGCGTTTCCACACCAACGAAGAGCTCATGGATGGAGTCAACAACTGGCTGCATAACTTGACGGCACCGTTCTTTGACGAGGGACTACAAAAACTAGTGTCACGGTACGACAAGTGCCTTAATGTGGATGGCAACTATATGGAGAATTAATTCAGTTTTGTATGTAACTGTTCCGTATAATAAAGTTTTGTTCTCTGTTTTGTATTTTTTTAACCAGCCAATCGGAGGTTGATTTTGGAATTGCACTCGTATATTTTTCAGTGTCATTAAATGTAATACAGAGTTATCAAGTTTAAAATTAATACTGTATAATGCTGACCAATCAGAATTGATCTGCTCAGACACGTGTATGGAAATTCTTCGGACTCTAAAGGAACATTTTTCGTTCGGGGTATTTTTCATCCGTTCTGGATAAAACTTGGCACGGAATATGTCAATAAACGTTTACTGGCAGACTACGAATTTCATTGAATTTAATGTTTTGTTGACCGTGCATCCTGGTACGACTGTGGGTAAATGACCAACTTGATGCACAGTTACGTTATATAGTGCGTTTATTATTATAATCCTCTACATGTTTCGAGCAACTCTGTGCTCATCATCAGGAGGTCAAATTGTATTAATACAGCATCTGGTATAATTTTCTCAGTACGTGACCGTCCAGTGTGCACAACGGAGGTCACTTACAGAGAATACTATACCAGATGTTGTACGTGTATTAATACAATTTTACTTTCTGATGATGAGCACAGAGTTGCTCGAAACATGTAGAGGACTAAAATAATAAACGTATTATATAACGCAATTGTGCATCAAGTTGGTCATTTACCCAGAGTTGCGAATTTCGTGAAAATCCATTCAGTGAAAGCCATAAATTACTTAGTTGCGTAAATTAATTTCAATTCGTCCTCACCAATTTCATTGCCCGATTTGGAAGATATTCGGCGTTATAAATTTGCACGTAGTGTCGTTCAGCACTTGTTTGGTGAAGATAGGCGCTGGGGAAGTAGAGGTATAGCTCTACTCTTTCTTCAGCCTTGGCGCTAGATGGGGGTCGGTGGTCAGCACCTCGCCTCGGCTGCTTTACCCCCGACAAGAGACGCGGTACCCATTGTACAGGAGGCTGTGTGGACCCCAGGGCCGGTCTGGACATTTGCGGAAATTCTCGGTCGTACCGGGATTCGATCATCGGACCGTCCAGCACGTAACGAGTCACTATACCGACTGAGATATCCTGGCACATGTACTTTTCTTATGGACGTAAATAAATTTATATTTACGCTTTTACTCTGAAACCGTATGATGTTTGTAAGCAAAGGAACGCTTGAACGACGCTGTGTACTGCGTCGCGGAAAACTCCATTTGCAATCTTATTATAATTGGACAGTGTTTTCTGTGAGGTATGATCTGAGTCAGTTGACTCTATATGACTCAACACAGCACAATCAGTTGGTAGCACCACGATAGACGAAATAAACGCTTGGTTTGTTCGTAGAATATTAATGCCACCCATGAAAGAGGCCGTGGAATAGCGCGTGAATATTATGGCAGCTTGGTGTATGGTGTCACGTGGCTGTTATGTACAGCATACATTTGAACGTGGTGATTTAAAGTTTACTTTAATAACGTTTAAACTTAGTTTGTTTCGAAGTAATTAAAGAAAAGGCAGAGGACGGTGCCAGGATAGTTAACGCTATGCGTGCAGTACACAGTTTGTTATTGCAGGAAGTAGGTCAGACTTATGACTTCTCAACGTTCTGGTGTGTAATGCTATGCAGATTGTGGCGTGGCGTGGCGCGAAAAGAGCGTTGAAGGGTGAAGTCGTCGTGTTGCCGAAAGCCTGTATCTGACAATTTATTAGAACGTGCTTATTATGTGACACTGAGGTCATGACGCTTCTCACACCCTGCGAAACACTTACCACCCGACAAGTTGCGGAAACGCATACCGTAAAGCGAACTGAACACAGCTTCACGTCGATGCTGGTGGGATTTTAATACAACCAACCAATGAACAATCATATACTACAACAGTATCTTTTTATATAATATATACTCCTACATGTTTCGAAATTACTATGACATCGTCAGGGAGTTTTACACGCCAGACCAGCATATTAACATCAACAGGGGATTATATATGCAGCCACAAATACACATTGCTTGCACTAGAGATTATAACGTCCAACAGATTTTTATGTTTCACTAAACAAAGATTGAATATTTTAAAGAATTTTAATAATTTTAACGGCTTCAATTTTAAGAATTTATGTAACTTGGCAAGGTACAAACGTAAAACACCCTGATGGTGACATATAAATGTCGAAACATGTAGTAATATATATTATTTAAAGGGATACTGTTGTAATATACAATTGTGATTTGATTGGTTGTAATAAGCACAATGAAAGATGCACGGTACACACATTAAAATACGTGTGGATTTTTGTGAGTTTTGAAGGTCATGTCAAAGTTATTGTCTTGTGCAATGTGACGTGTTAGAAAAGTGTCCATATTTCGGAGGACCTTACTGTCCCAATCTTCATGGCAGAAGATTTCTTCCCTGACCCTGACAGTGGATGTGGCAGGTTTCTGCGAAGTATCCATACCTTTACGCCAAACTGTGCAGTGTGTGACTTGTATGTGGTGTGTGTAACTGCTTAATGCTAATTTTTTTGCAAAAAAATAGTAGACCACTATTAGGGAAAATGAAACCTTCATTAATAAGTTAGCCGCATACATTAGGAACATCCATTGAGTGTTCATGTTCCTCTGGGTCATGACAACATATAGTGTGGTAGGTGGTTACCAGCGTTAGGAGGGACCCTACTGCTTCCAATATGCGTACAAGATGAAAAGAAACTGAGTGAAGTGCGCATTACTACATGGATTGTATTCTATGCTAGATGTTAGGAGGGAGATCATAAGAAGAGTATGAGGAAATTGAGGCATGTAGCACGCATAGTCCAATGTATGCAGAGTTTTAGTCGAGAAACTTGAAGGGAATTGTCACGTGGGAAACTCATAACTAGATGAAGTAATAATATTAAAATGGATTGTGAAGGTTTGGAGCAGGGGTGGCTAGCTTGCCGAGTTTCGGGAGCCGCTCTTCAAGGAGACGTCTAAAAGAGCAATGCATTAATAAAATGAAATATTTTTGCTTCGCTTGGTGGTTTCGTATTTCGTATCATCCAATCACAGAGTATTAATTTCATTTAATGTTTTAAAACGCCATTCGCGGTCAGCCTCATGTGCACGTAAATTGGGAGAGAATTATTCTTGACAGCGCATGCTAGTGGTGTGCACTTGTCTCGTTGTGGCCAGCCCTGATATAGAGTGTTTACATGGTAGAGACCAATTGCAGACTATTTTGAACACGGTAATGAACCTTCTGCTTCCGCAAGAGGCGAGATATTTCCGGACGAATTTACCGGTTGTGAGTTTCTCTAGGAGACATTTGGAGTAAAGCGGAAAACGCTGAAACCTACCGCACCCGTAGACGAAGTTGGATCGCTGTTTCTGCATGTTGCCCTGTCGCACATCCAGGCCCGCCGCCTCTGCACCCTGTTTGTTTACTGTTACAAGAGCCTATCGCACAGCACGTGTCCTGAATTCTTTTCATCTGGTGGAAATCTTTCAGTTTTGAGGCTAGAGAAGTTGGTATTTTTGGATCCACTTACACGCCAAGCCTGTGAAATCTTTTGAGTTCAGTGGATCCTAACTGCAGCTGCAAGTTGTAGGGAATTTCCATAGGAAACTAAACTCTTTTGCTGCCTGACGATTTGTGTTGTGTGAATTCCAGGCTTATTTTACACTGCTTTTACACAAGCTCTGTTGTAATCGATATTGCAATTGGTTACAAAGCAAATTCTGAAAAAATCCCATGTAATTTTGTCTTAATTTTTTGCCAGGTAAGTAAGTAAGTAAGTAAGCAAGAAAGTAAGCAAGCAAGCATCTAAGTAAGTAAACAATCAAGTAAGTACCAAGTACAAGTAAGTTACTAAATAAGCAATTAGGGAAGTAAGTAAACATGCACGTAAGAAAGTAAGCAAGCAAGAAAGTAAGTAAGGAAGCAACTAAGTAAGCAAGAGAGTAAGTAAGCAAACAACTAAGCAGTAATTAAGTAAACAAGTAAGTACGTAAGTAAGCAAGTAAGTAACTAACTAAGCAAGTAAGGTTATAAGCGAACAAGTAAATAAGCAAGTAAGTAAGAAAGCAAGAAAGTAAGTAAGCATGCAACTAAGTAAGTAAACAATCAACTAAGTAAGTATGTAAGCAAGTAAGTAACTAAGCAAGTGAGGATATAAATAAACAAGTAAATAAGCAAGTAAGTAAGAAAGTAAGCATTCAACTAAGTAAGTAAACAATAAACTAATTACGTAAGTAAGCAAGTAATTAAATAAATGATAGCAAGTACGTAAGTAAACAGGTAAATAAGCACTCAAGCGAGCAAGTAAATAAACAAATAAATAATTCATAAGAAATTAAGTAAGAACTCAATTCGCATATCTACTTTCCTCCGAGATATTATGTAGTAACGACTTCGAATAATAGAAATGTATAAATAGAGGACCTTCTTTTTATTACGTCCCACAACACGGTAGCTGTCACAGGAGCTTCACCGCTTATGAAGCCTGCATCCGCCGAGAAGTTCGAGTCTGTTTTATCGCTACGGTTCAGCTTATCTTATTCAAATAACAGTCTCGACCTACTTGCTGAACTCCAGCTTCCAAGCAGACCTCACATTCTCTGAAAATATTTCTCGACACGCGAGTAATATCTTCCTGCGAAATACTAAGCGCTTCTTTGCGAAAATCGTCCTTAATTCCCCCCCCCCCAAAAAAAAAAAAGTTGAATTGCCTTACATTCCCGGAATGATAGGGTCAGGATCACTTTAAAGTTAAGTGTTGCGGAGTTTGTTCTTCGAAAAATACGAACCCTATGATTTTTGTTAGTTCTTACCGTGCTTTCAGATCATGTAATGGAAACTTTACAAACACTATGAGGGTTTTCTTAATAACAATTTCCTGTTATTTTCGCTGTTTACTTTCATAATTCATGTAGTCCGTAAAATATAAACAGAAGGATCAGCCTGTGTATTAGGTGGCTGGAACAGGAAGCCTTAAACAGTGATGGTGGCGGCGGGGGCGGCGGCGACGACGACGACGACAATGATCATGATAATGATGACAGTACTTAATTCTGGGTTCATCGTTTTTAATTCGGTAGACGATAAAGAAGCATTTTATTTGGCATAAAGTTACAGTGTAATGAAGCTGTTAAATTTAATTTCACAAGTCGTGGAATTTAATTGCGTTTTTGGTATGCCGACACAAACAGTAGCGATGTAGATATATTGCAAAACTTTTCCTGGTGCCCGTCGGGAAACAAAGAGAAATGGTTGCAGATGCAGCAAGTCTGCCGTTATGTATCAAGACTACAGACGTTTACATCGCCAGCATTTACACAGGCTGCTGTCCTATTGATTTCAATCACTGTATAGCAACATCTCTCTATATATCTTGTTTAAGGCAGGTTTTGTATTCGGAAGTTACAAAGCGAGGGGTAAAATTAACTACAGAATTCATTCTGCATAGTTCTGTGATAAGTAGGTTTGTATTTGTGTAGGCCTATCTCTCAGGATGTAATTGCTATTCTATTTCATGTGTGTGCATTTGAAAGACCTGGGTGTAAATATGGAAGGATAATATTAAAATGGTCTTCAGGAAATAGAATAGGCTGGCTTGGACTTACTGATCTTCCTAAGGAGTGGGACAATTGGCGGGTTCTTATGAACGCGGTGATGAACATTGGGGTTCAATACAATGCTGGATATTTCTTGACTTTTTAAGGAACTGTTAGTTTTTCAAGAAGGATTATGCTTCTTGGAGTTACATAGTTTCGTGTTTATGAAAAACAGTACTTTAAAGACAGATTTTGTATAATTTAAGTTCCTTGTGTGTAACATAAAATAATCGTCACAACGTCAATTTTGTAGTTTCTTAAGTCTAACATTAGTTTATACAGAACTCCTAACACATGTTTTTGTCCCTATCCATATCAGTTTCCATATCCCTGATTCCAGTTTAATAATATACTAATATAGAGAATTACTCTCAATCGCGGTACTGCATACCATGCGTTTCTGTTCGCAGTCCGTTATGGACGCTAATTGAGGTTGGAGCTCTATCGGGGTTTCACTGCACGTGCAACATTTTAGTCGGAAACTTAGAAAGGAAAACACCGTTTGAGTGATGCAGCCATACGTGCAATAATAATTTTTATTGCACGTATGGCTTGTTTTAAGATCAACTTTAATATTATTATTATTATTATTATTATTATTATATTAAAGATGATCTTAAAACAAACAGGTGTCAACTGATTGACAGTGTAGTCCAGTCGCTGGTTTTTAAATACGGTTATAAATGGGAGTATTCATGGGCAGCTGGCAACACAACGAAGGTCCTGCTTTGTAAAAATTAATGTATTTTACGAAATCTGAGTTTTCATAAAAATTCTTTATGAAATGTACGTTCCTTAGAAGCTGCAAAGTATTTATTAGTACCTGAGGGTAACTTGGCAACAGTGTCAATTCTATGGCGTCACGTCATTAAATATTTAAATAATATTTTATATAATTTATACAGTATTTAATATTCTGACTATATAACTTGCGTGGTCGTATCGTATCGTATCGTATCGTATCGTCAGTCTTATATGAATTCGAATGCCACTGTACGTAGGTAGACAGAAGGACAATTTAAGGAATGTGAAGGAGACATTCTATTTTAATCTTGTAATTTCAGATTTTAATAATCTCTGAAGTATCTCCCTAGGGAATGACGCTTCTTTAAAGAATGCGGAGAATCTTGCAAGCTTCAAGACGCATCTTTCAGGATGGTTTAGGCGCTGAAATTCAAAAAAGAAAAAATTGTGTTACAAAGAAAGTACCAACTTCCGCTGAAATGACTTTGTCACATTAGAACGCATTTCTGGCAATGATATGTCCATGGAATTACATATCTCTGCTACTCCTTGTCTTCAGGGTTTTAAGTAATTCTGGTCACTATTTGTACCACAGGCTTTAACTTTAAAGACTGTTCACGTTACCCACGTAATGCAGTTGGGCTTTTAATGTGACAGTAAACAGTCATTATGCCATGCCTGCCATTATATGGTGGTCCTGTTAATAGCAACTGTGGATGGTCGCTGTCGCTTATGAACTCTAGTTTTAGGCGAGTCCACAAAATTGCGAAAAGTGACTATTAGCTTCGCCTGGCTGTGTCTGTCTCTCTGTCCGCCCGTCTCTCCTTTCGTATGAGCAACCGTGCTCCCACGGGACGAATTTCCATGAAATTTGATGTTGGTGTTTTACGAAAATTGGTGGAAAATATTCAAGTTCCTTTAAAATCAAACGAGAATAACGGATACGTTAGATAAAGACCGCTATACGTTCATGATAATACCACCGTTGTTTCTTCTTGGAAAGATACATTTTTCGGACAAAATTTCAAGCAAATCAAAACACACATATTATGTTCAGTAATGTTTCTTTCCGAAAATCGTGCCATTTGTGAAATAATGTGGAAATAAATGGTGGAACGTGTCAGACCACAGATGACAATATAATACGGCGCATGCGCTTTGCATCCTGGATGCCAAAGGATATATAGACATACACTCAGATTATGTAACTTATTGCTATTCCGTGACAACAATGGATAAGCGAACTCGCCCCAATGTTACGTTGTTGTACATCGCCTCTTTTCTTTTGCGTCAATTAATGTCCGCTCTCATCCGAGGATGGGAGCCGGGCTGGCTCAGTCGGTGTAGTGACTAAAATACGGCTGGAAAGGCAGAGGCAAGGAAATTTTCTCTACTCCCAAGCGTCTATACCGATTCTAGGGGCACAACCGGCTTGCTATTCAGTCAAAAGCGAGGTCACTTTTCCCGGGGGTAGAGCGGCCAGGGTGTGAAGCTGACTAACCTCCATGTAATACCGACATTTTGTACAAGCCGCACTGCACCTCAGCTCTTCCATACGCCTTCATGGCGCGAACAAGGGACAAGTACTCGTTTGTACGCTTTTACATCTCGTTAGTAAGGAAGACCCAGGACGACTATGATTGCAATAGTCGGACTCACCACTTAATAAGATCTGATCCTTCGGAACATCACGTACTGTTTATCTGTCGAAACAACGAAACATGAATGCTTGCATTTCAGCGAAACTGCTGTGAGAACCTCGCACGGAAATGTTTTTCGAATTCAAGTTTTGTAAAGTCTGAATATTCATAACTTCAGTATCATTGGTGTCCAGCTGTTTTTAATGTTATCACTGGATTGTGGATTTCATCTATTAAGTATAGTAGGCGCAGGGATGGGATTGCAATAAATACTAGGATGACTGCAGGCGCAATTGTTCAAACAGTTACAATTATTTGTCCTTCTAGGATGAATCGTCTAGTTTGTTTGTTTTGGACAATTCTGATTATGGTGTAAAATACTGTTGTGATGATTATGAGTGTAATTATTAGTGCATGGTCATGGAAGAAGATTAATTGTTCTTTGACGGGCGAGGCTCTGTCTTGTAGCGTTAGTCGTATATTACACAGAGTGGCCGAGAAATCACCACACCTCTACGTTAATTATCGTGTGGCCTGGTATGCTGTGTGCAGTGTACCACGGCATACTGCGTGCGCATACAGATACAGTGTTGTCAGACATCACTTTATAGAGTTTTACAGTATACCGCAACATGTGGCGTGCACATGCAGCACAACACGGTAAGGAAGGAGTACGGTGATTTCTCGCCCACTGATAGGTGCTTTTTGGCAGCTTTTGTTTATATTGGTGTTTTCCTAACATAAATTATACTGGACATTCAGTAATGATATTGACAACAGCTCATATTTCATTTCTATATTTAAACGGGATTTAATTCCTTATTTATTTATTTATTACCTTATTTATTAACTTATCTGTTAATTTATCTATTATTTAACCATTCACTTATCCCTTGATTCTAAATCCCAAGAACCTTGCTCGTCGCTGCATCAGATACCCATTCTTGCCCATCAATTTTTTCTTCACCTGTCTAGTTACATTCAGTCCCTATATCCCATTCTCTACCTAGCAGCCACCACAGACTTATCAGCTGCACTTGCTGTAAGTGCTGGCATTCTTTCAAAAGTTTCCATGGCTTCATATATTCTTATAACATGTACCAGCCACTCAAAACTTTCGCTTTTAATATCCTTTACCAGACTGGAGTTTTGTATATTTCGCTCACTTCGTGGTTAGTTCTGTCTCCGTACCTGCTCCTCCACTTATTTCCAGTCTTCCATCAAATTTTTCTCTCCCACATATTTAACATAACTTTCTTCTCCTCAGACGTGCACCATTTTTTCACAACCGTAGAACAAAAATGGCTGTAAAAGTACGAGTTTATGATAGTACAAAATACAGAACGTTTCAGAAGAGAAGTTCATTATTTTGGGAAGTGATGGTATCGGTCATTGTAAGAAAGAAGTTTGCATGCACATACGCATAATTCTGTTTGGCTACCGAGATGGAACTGTTTGAATCTACAAATACAAAATAAATGTAAATGGTAATAAACAAAGAGAAATTACTTACTGTGAGTTTAATGTTACTTTTAATTAAATGTTTGAATGACGAATTTGTTATAGAGAAGTGACAGATTTCTTACACTTCACAATAAGTGCTCGAAAATCTCACCTTCATCCTTAGTGCACTTTGCAACTCGCGTGCGAAAATCGCTTGCTGTTCTGAGTTGATCTTCACGTTTCTGCATCCGGGCAGCCTCATACAAAGTGCGAGAGAGCAGTTCGTCTTGTCTATCCACCATTCTTTTGTAAAACTCTCGTCACACAAACCCCCAAATGAAAAGCTAAGGGAGTCAGGTCTGTAGATTCAGACAGCTCTCTCTCGATAACCATTCAGATTTAGATACATGTCTATGTGAAATGTTTTTTTTCTCACAGTGACAGTGACCTCCCAAAGTATTGAATCACCCTGTATGTATGAAATGTTCAATGCTCCGGTTTCTGTTGCAGAGTGTAATACCCTTTTAATGTAATTGGAGATGCTTCATGTTTTCACCACAACTGTGTCAAAGGTGCTCCAGCTGACGAAGTTGATATTGTGATTCGAATAAGCTAATGTACAGCGGGAATGGGATTCATTCTATAGAACTTTCTGCTTTCGAAAATTGGATGTTGTGTAACTAAATTGTACGTCGAAAACCTCGCTTGTTGTCAAGAACGCTAAGCTGAAACACTCGTTCAAGAGTTAAAAAATTTTTTTTTCTCTTTTCGCAATAAAAATATTCGGAGTTAAAAATTTCTTCTCAGAACGTATGAAACGTTACAATGAAAGAGAAGTGCTTGCTGTCATTTAAGACAATCTGTAACTACATTTTAATATGCATCAGCTTTAATGCAGTCAGTTTTGAAAATACTTTGTAAGGGTGTGAGGTTTGAATTTTTTTACCGGGTTATTGGTTAGCCTGTCTGAGGGGGGGGGGGGGTTTTTTTTTTTTTTTTTTTTTTCTCCCTTATTTTTTGTTTCTACTTTTCTTTTTTCCCTTTTACTTTCCTTCCTTTTTTTATTTCTTTGTTTTGTTGCGACAGCCGTTTTGTTTGTGTTTTTTTCTTCCTTA
>Ga0123352_10003459_pt1 | contig 22832 bp, 13 predicted proteins | sample TergutLab28metaG_FD_89700 | JGI IMG/M metagenome (GOLD analysis project Ga0123352, IMG submission 89700) | Labiotermes labralis P1 segment gut microbial communities from Petit-Saut dam, French Guiana - Lab288 P1 | ecosystem: Host-associated > Arthropoda: Insects > Digestive system > Gut ...
AAATATTAATAGAAATCCGTACCTGTTTCAAAGACCATACCAAAATTTTTTAAATTTTCCATGTTACAGATATACATGCACATTTTTTTAACACATTACATTTTGTAAGGTGTGTTAGATTAGGTTATGTTTGGTTACAAGATGTACTAATGTGTTCTGTGACATTAATTTTAATTTGCACAAAAAAGACAGCCTAAGCAAGGAAAGGGTTAATATACAAGGAAGATATATTTTTCTCTCAACCGCACCTGATATTGCTAACTTGAGCTAGGTGAGGATTGCCATCTTGTAAGAGCTCCCAAAGTCGTCCAGGAGTTGCAACTACAATTTCAGGTCCACGGCTTAGCAAGCGTTCCTGTTTCTGTGGTGCCATACCTCCAACAACTACAGCTATCTGTAAAATAAACACACAAATTTACAGAAATGTACAGCAGTGTCTTGGTGTCGTACGTTCTCAAGTACCCAATCCACTTAAATAACAAAAAACTGGGATGTAGTACTTGTTTGCAGTAACTAGAAATATGCTGCTTGAAGCACTAGTATGTTACATTATAAGCCAGTGGCAACTGGAAACAACAGTGCACCCTAACAGGTATATTGCACATCATTATCGATGGCAAAAATATGTCATACATTAAAAACAAAAGACAGTACTTTTTATTTTCACATCACAGGACATAAAATCCTGAGAAACAAACTTAATAAACAAAAAAAGGCATCCAAATTTCATGACAATACATTTTCCACACATGTACTTTGATAAATTCACATCGTTTTCATGAAGGGGCAGTGCTTATTCAGGGGTGTGGCTTTTTCTAGAAAATATGTTCTATACATGACACACACTGTGCACTGTATGTGTTACCAAATTTGAGGAAGACAGTATGTAGCATTTGTCTAATTTCCTACCACATGATGATGATGATGATGATGACGGAACAGCACTGAGAGGTTTACCTTGTGGGAGGTTACAGATATGGTTCAATGCCGTCTAACAATTCAAACAGGGTCAACGTTAAACCCACACAATTGCAGGTTTAGAGGCATTTCAGCATCCTGAACTATGTCTCAAACTGGTTAGTAAAAAATGGGAGCAGAGTCAAATTTCCTTCTACAGATAAACCACAAGAAATTAGTTTGCCTGTTCTCCACTTTTGTTTCAGTATTAACTTCAATTAGCAGAATATGAATGCAGTAAATTCTGTATTTATTTGAATGCAAGAAGAGGCTTTTTGCTGAAATTTGGCACTTAAACATATCAGGTCCTATTAAATGCATGTATGAAGCAAAAAACCAGATGGCTCTGTAGCAGACCATGCGGAGCCAAACCAAGGCCTGCACTGTCAAATCACATGAGGTCTGCGCTCTAGTGAGATATTAGGCAGCATAGGGTGGTAATTCTGCACTGACAATTCAGGAAAACCTATCAGTCCCAGCTTCAAGGGCCAAGAAATCTGAAAGAGAGAAACGTGCATGAGGGGATTAAACTGACACACCTTCTTTCTGGAACTTTATCCATCATCTAATTTCTTAAGGAGGCACAATGTTTTGGAAGCTGGCTCCGTTTCCGTTGTCAGGCAATGGTGGACCCCTCAGGAGTGAGTTATTCTCAAAAACTGGCCACCACAGAAACAGTAACTTGTTACAATATGTCCCTGAGAACAGATCTAGTCCATAGGTAGTAACGGGAAAATGGTTATTGAAAAATTAAAAATTAAGTACAAGTCTCAAAAATAAAAACTGGACCAATCCACAATTCAAAACCATAGAAACTGCCATGAACTCTGACAAGACAAGACTAGACACAATAATCTAGAATTTTAAATTTGCATTTATTGTACTGTATTTAAATTCTTAACCACTAACACCATCTGTGAAGAAAATTGTGAATCTTTATGGGTTCAAGTAAATTTATAAACTAAGAAATATAAATGTAGTATTTAGTCTGTGGATCAGAATGGCATGACAGTGCATCTCACCAGAAGTGAATGTGAAGGGTTTTAAAAGTGCTGTATATCCAATGCAAATGAATGGGACTGATGATGATATGTCGTGGAATGACAATGAATAGGATGGGAATATTTGGACTGTGAGGATGACAAAGGCACTGACTGAAGATGGAGAGAGTAACACTAATTGGTAAAGGCAGATAGCATCTGACATGCTTTGTGTAATACGTGAATGAAAATAAGAGTAAAATCATTTTTCTTAGCAGACATTTTATTTTTGGGGTTCATCTAAAGATTTGGATAAATATATTTTCCTTTGGCAGACCTGTCTTTTAGTGGGGTCATCTTAGATTAGAGTTGTCTTCCATTTCAGTCAATACAGTACCGTAATTATTTCTTAATCATACAGATCTGTAAGTGGGTTTTGCTTGTTATAATTTCACAGCAATCAGTAGAGTATGACTGCAGTATCTACAATTATGTCTTAATTATCTCAGGATCTGTATGGCTTTTTGCTGTTATAAATTCATGTTCATGGCCACCTTCACTCAGAAGTTCTGTTTTTCTCCTCTATGAGAAGCAGAAAGTATGAACATACCATTCCAACACGACAGGAAGTTTGAGCACACAGCTGCTTTTGTAACATGAACACAGTTTTGATATTTGCAAGCACCCAACAGTGGCTACAGAGTGAATAGCTGCTGGATAACCAATACTACACAGAAGCTTCAAAATGTTCTTGGAATTCACTGGTATAATTTAGAGGAACTGCCTTAGGGATGTGGTCAGAAAGAAAAAAGGCCCAAAAAATGAAGAACAAACAATTTATATACCTATATTACCAGTGGGGGGAGGGGGGTTCACCTTCACGACAATGCTCCAGCACACCAGTCAGTTTTGGGCAAGGATTTCTTGGCAATGAATATATGACAACACTGGACCATCCCCCATATGCTCCTGACCTGGCTCCAGCAGATTTTTGCCTGTTCCCTCCAGTGAAATTGGCACTGAAGAGACAGTGCTTTTGTGACACTGAAGACATCATGACGACTGCAACAGAGAAGCTGAGAAGGCTTTCCAAAAATTGCTTCCAGGAATGTTTCCAACACATTTACAGTTGCTGTCAGAAGTGTATAGTTGCAAAAGGTAACTGACTATTTTGAAGGAAACGTGGCTTAAATTATTGTACTGTTTAGTATTACTCAGAAATAAAATGATTCCCAGAACATTCTGAAGCTGCCACACACATGCATAGTATTTTCTTCAAGTGACACTAATGGTGACAAGGACTAACAGATGACACACAGGGGACTCACAGTAAACACAATTGACCTGCTGTAACTATAGTCCAGGGCTCCCAACAGGTACTGACAAAATATGCACCTCACTCAACACTTCCATGCTTTCTTGCTTGAAATAATACAACTACTAGTGCAGTGCCAGATGTGACTATAATGGAAATTTATTTATTCCAATCCATTAGTCTGCAGAAGGGACATCATCTCACGGACAATGTGAGAGATAACTCGTCAGCATTACAACAGTTGTTCCTATGGCCCGTTACAAAAAAACACAATGAAACGATATGTGTATACCAACACAATCTGAATGGTACAAATATTTTGAACATGGCCAAGAAGGGTGGGAAGAAAACCATCATTCTAGCTACCCATCCATGGCACTAATGAAAAATCAATGCAATCAACTCCTTAGTTCATTCAAAATGATGATTAAGTGTATGATAAGTGGAAGGAGATACAGCAATATCCACAAAAAAACATTTCACAACTTTGACAGAATATTTTGCCACACAGCATGTCTCCACAAATTTCGTTCCATGACTGCTCACAGCTGAGCAAGAAGATAGGTGCCTAACACTTGTACACACATTTTTTCAGCAAGCTGAATTGGAAGAGAACTTCATAAAGTAATCATTATGGATGAGGAGATGTGGGTTTACAAGTACGACATAAAAATAGAGCAGCAGTCTTCACATTGGAAGTCAAAATCATCCCAAAACAAAAACACACACACACACACACACACAACAAAGCAGACAGAACGTGAAAAATCATGTTGTTTTTCTTCAATTGTCAAGATTTAATGCATCGTGGGTTTGTTCCTGGAGGTCCAAATGTGAACCATTAATTCTACCCAAATGTTTTACATCATCAATGAGAAACAATGCAACATAAATAACCGGAAATGTTGTAGGAAAAGTCAGATTATTCACACCATTCCTATGTACTTGACTGTCTTCATCCAGAAGTTTCTTCTAAAAACAAAGCTGCAATGGTTCCACATCCACCCTACATTCCTTATCTCTCTCCAGCAGACTTTTTACTGTTCCTAAAAATGGAAGTGAGTTTAAATGGACATTGATTTGAATGGGAAGAAGAAATAAAAGAAAAAGTGCTAGATCAGCTAACCCAAATATATCCAAAATCATATATGGAATGCTGGAAAGGAATGAAATTTCATCCAAACCACTGTTTTGGGAGATAATGTTTAATTAAATTTATCTGGCATGTACTGTGTATCACTTGACCTTTCTGAACACAATCTTCTGTATTACAACCCATACCAGTTAGCAGCTTTAACATTTTTGTGTTTTCAAAAAAAAAAAAAAAAATGGTTGGGGATAAAAATCTGGAAGCTGTTTGATTCTTAACCCTCCGACGCTGGAATTAAATCCCTCCGAGCAACGCTGCCTGCTCAAATTTTTTACTGGGGATTTTAATGCTTAATCTTAGGTAAAAAAGCACACCTCATAGACTTTTCCTTCAAATTTAATGAAATAAAATTTTGCACTACGCTTATGAATTGGTTAATCAGGGAAAAAATGTTCACCTATTTTTATAATAAATTTAGGCCTGTGAATCGCATGCATTATATAAGATGTGCTGTAAATAGTTCATTACTCACATAATTCTGCTGCTGCAGAAGGTCAGTGCCACCATGGATTACTGTTTTATCATGACACACAGTATTCACAAAGAGGGTCATATATTACAAATTCACTTTTGTGTGATATTCCATGAAACAAGGCACCACGCACAGGCCCACGTCACATCTGGCACACTTGTACACTAGGCCCTTTCTTTGGCCATGAGAAAAACACAGACAGCAGAGCAGTGGGTTGATTTTGCTGGCCAGTGTTTGTTATGGCTACTTCTGCTGAGGCTTCCTGCTGTTGTTGTTTCTTCTTCTTCTTCTTCCTCAAAATAATCTTCTAACATCGCCAGCTTTCGCACCTGATTCCGAGTCGGTGTCAGCAACCAGAATTTCACTGATGGCTTCCTTCTCAAGTTTTATTTATTTTTTTCTGGCCATTTCTCAAGACTCACAATCGTCTGCCTTGTTTGGACTACTATGTATGACTCGTCACCGTTTCAGAAACATAGTACCAGTGAGTATGAATGTCTTCTACAGTGAGAGTAAAACAGATCTAAAGCTACAATGTGACTGCTGTATAAAAATTCCAGCTATTCAAGGGTGCCCAAGACCTTGGTCCTAGATTGACTGCTGTGTGTTACATGTTACTACCCTACAACCCCTACAGACTACCCAAGCACTACAAGAGGCATGTCTGTGGGCCCTCCTGTAACTGTAAACATTGAGTTTTGTGGATATCTCCGATTTTTGAGCATTATTTTTGTCTGAATTATATGAATACAGTATGCCACTGACAACCTTTCTGGTCAAGAACTAGAGTTCACTTCATAGGTCAGTGCTGATATTTCAACCCCCAGTGAAGTCCAGAGCAAGCGACAGTCATAGCAAGCAGTGTCAGAACTGTATTAGTCAGCCAGGAAAAATGCGCAGTTACTAAGTATCTACATATATATCGGTGTTTGTGGAGGGGTTAAGGAGGTGGAGGGGGTACATTCTGGCTCCTAAATGAAAGCCTGACCTTCAAGGGTCCTGAAGCATAGAAAGCCACAGCAGTTAACCAAATAGGAGTAAAAAAATCCTCCAAACTTCGACACACTGTTTGCGACGTCTTTAGCAGTCATTCGGCTATTTAAAGGGCTCACTGCACGATGTCTTTAGAAGTTGTTTGGCATTAAAGGGTTAAGGCCTATACATATGATATAACTGTGTTTTTGGTTCAAAGACAGAAAATGCAAGGTTGGTTCAAGGGGGTTTGGATTTTACAAAAGGGAACAAGAAACACGTATGAACATTCCTGAATGATCTGTATACATGCGTGTCTGAGTTTGAAGCTTTGACAAACAACAGAATAAGAATGCCTGCTTGTAGATCTCTCTAAATAAAGCATGACTATTGCAAAAATCATAAGGTTGTTAGTAAAAAAAATTAAGCCTCAAAAGTAAAAAATACAATTAGAAGTAAACCTCAGACAATCTTCAGAATGTATAGGAACATTTTAGATAACTAAGAGTTGTGTTTTTACATACAAAGAAAATTTTAAAACAACATGATTAAACTCAGACATGTTTGACCCACAGTGAAGGAATTATTGAAACCTCAACTGGGTGAATGAACAGTCCGCCGAGTATGACTAATTATTCAGTCACCAAAAATTATCTGTAACACAGCCACTGAATTACTGGTTGTATGGAACAAAGTATCATCTTGCTGGAAGAAAACAGTATTCCACCTCATCTCTTAAATTTTCAAACTATGGTGCAAGAATTTACCCATAGTACCATTCTAAATTCACTGTGTCTCAAAAACAAGGTAGGTCCAACTGATCTTTCTGCTGATAGCACACCATACCTCAACTTTTATGTCACATAATGGCATCCTGTGTGTTCGGATGGGATTATCTGCTGTCTAGTGTCTGTCATTTTAAGAATTTATGTGGATGTTTAAATAAAATCATTCTTCATATGCAAATGAAGTTAGCAATGAATCAACCTCACTACTACAAACTGCTTCACAAAACCGGTAATAAAACTGCACTCTCGTAACACAGTCTGCCTAATGGGGCCTGTGCACAAACATACATTTGTATGGTATCAAAAAAAGCTGTTTTGTGGCTGTCTATACAGATGATTTGATAACTATTTGCTAGGATAACCATCAAAGATATTCGTGGATGTGCTTCTGAGTGCCATCTCGTATCATCAATTGTTTCTTCTGAAAGAACATGTCATACTCGCTCTTGCTTCTTCCATAACAAAGAACATCTTCAAAATTTGTTCACCAGTAAATACACTTCATTTTGAAGGAAATGCAACACAGGATAACCAACTTATACAATGCCACAACATTCCTACAGAATTCCTTCCTTATACAGATTTCTAAAATAAAATCCTTTTTACTATACAGAACAGTAACAATAAAAATCCTCTGTGTTCCACCACTGTACTCCATATTCAAGAACAAACAAAAATTTACATCTATTGTATTCAGTTCAGAAACTGTGTGACCACACCTCCATATGATGTATGGCAAGTGAACATGCTGCAATAAAACTACCAGAGGTGAGTCATATAGATGTCACTGCAGATGAACAGGGCTAACAGAGAGATAGAGATTACAATGTCAGGAGACATGCTGGATAAACTTTCAGACAGTATTAAGTTCCACTTTCAAACAGTCTGCATCTTTGAGTAGAGATTCTGTCTGCCTGTATTGGTGACCTACTTACTTTAATGCCAGTATACTTTGCTGCAGATGTGAGGTGTCTGTGTACTTGCATTGCCAGCTCTCTTGTGGGAGTCAACACTAGGGCATAAAGCTTTGATTCTGGATAGCCTTTGGTGTTGTGGGGAGAGACATCACTCACAACTTGTGCACAGCCAATGTCCACCAGTTCACTATTATCACACCCTTCAGACTCAGTTCCATTTTCATATAACTCAGCATCATCTGTCATCTTGGGATCACCTGAAAAAAAGAGACAAATTTTTTACTTTACAGTTAGAATCTTCACAGAAGGTAAATGTGAAATTTTCCCTCTGTTTAATAAGTGCAAGGCCATTAAAAAACAAGGGAAAGAGAAAAAAAAACTACTCCATACATTCTTAACTTCAGCACTGGATGGAAGTGAGCAGCTTAATGCAACAGGACCTGGTATCACTGGATAGGAAGCTGGGTGGGTCCCAGAGCTGGATTTGAAATGAAGGAGAAGAAAAAAAGTCACTGTCCCTGCTGGGATTTGCTTATCAATTCCACAGCTGTCCAACATGAAGTATACTAGACAACTATATTCACTAAGCAATATTTAGAAAAGAAAATGTTTATATTCATAATTCCTTTTTTTCTTACTCCATGTCTTATTGTTAAGTGAGCAAGGAGGGAGTTGAGGACTGTTTCATTTGGCTAAGTAAGAAAGCCAAAAGGAGGTACATAGGCAAAGTGTGCTTCTATGAGTTTATTAAAGTATCACATCCTACAATATCAAAGAACATATGCACATTTGTAGCACAGAAAAGTGAAGAATCACAACAATAATTTTCGAGAACACCAAAAATTAGAGTAAAATTCACTTATCCTTGGTTTATTTAAAGGCACTTCAAATGGCTCAGAGTACTGTCACATGAATGATTAGCAAGTGTGTGGAAGGAAGCAGTCATGACCTTATTTTATACACTAATCTGGCCTTTACCTACAGGATTATTATACGAAGACAGCAAGGTCAGATTGGAAAATAACAAAAAACAAGTAATCTCCCTCCATTTTTTTGCATATTTAATTAAATATAAATAACCAAATTCAAAACTTCTTAAGTTTATCAAAACAGCTCATTGCAAGAACAATTTTTTAGATGTATGTTTAGGATTTCTGGTAAAATAGAAGCCAGAACAGTGGTGATATCCTGTTGCAGGTGAGCCACTTGTGGCCTTCAACACTTTCCTAGCCTGCAGTTCCTTGAGACTGTATATTCATCAGCCCCATACAAATTCCATCAGGAGCAGATATAAATGTACCAGTATTACTTCTTGTAGAAGCTATACAGTTCACTGTAATCCAGTATAAATATGAATCAGATATATAGTAGTTGACATGTCACACATATTCACAGTATGTTTTAAAACCCATTTGTGGCACTTCACCAAACCAGTCACATCTGAATGGATAGGTTGCGCACCAATGAGCTATAAGACGAAGTTACACGTGTGACTGAGCACAATGCCTAGGAGGCACAGAGGAGAGGGGTGGAGGGTGAGGATGTAATGTCAAAATCCATAATTCACCAATGACATACACACTTATTATTTTATACAAATTCATCCAACACTGCACATATAACAGTTCAAAAATACTAATACAGCCAAGCTAACATTCCGACATGTTTTGGTGCCACCACCACTATCATCAGGGCAGACAATTCCACAGACCAAGAACACCGTAATTTTTAGGCTGCCCATCTTGCCATGCACACGCAGTTTATTCAGTGGCCCCTTCAACACAGAGTTTATTGATGTCACACTTCCCACATATTGACTGGTGAGGTCAGCTGTACTGTCAGTTACAGAAGTTCTGATAGATGGTGCATACGGCTGCACTAACTGTTAGAGTGGACGTCTTGGGTGAAGGGACAACGTTTGCAGGCACAGGTGTTGCACCACCTAACAGAACCTACAGACATGACACTACAGATGACCTTGGCAGTACATACATAGAAGTGTGGCATAAAGAAGCTCTGTGTTGAAGGGGCTGCAAAATAAATCTGCGTGTACGGCAAGACAGACAGCCTACAAATAGTGGTGTTCTTGGCCCGTTGAATTGTCTTCCATGATGATGGTGTTGGCTGCCACAAAAACATGTCAGAATGTGGCTGGACTGTAAAAGTATTTTTGAACTCTTATATGTGCAGTGTTGGATAAATTTGTAGATAATAACTCGATAGACATGCATGGTGCAAGCAACAAAGTGAAACTCACACACTTTACTACCAAGGTTCTCCCATATACGATATAATCAAATCCAACAAATGGACAGAGACATGGTGTGCCCATGAAGTGTTTGGATAATTACTAATAGGTAGCAGTGGCTGAAAATACAGAAACTGTAAGCACTTTTAAACACATTTTAGTGTCAATGGTGACTGCCCATTTACAACACATTACATATGTACACAGGCAGTTTGAAGTGAATGTTAAATTGTCTACAACATGATTTATCAGACCACTAGGAGTCTCAGTACCTACATGTCATAGTACATACACTGCAAGACAGATGGCATGCTGGCAACAAATACATGTCATTTTTATGGTACTATGGATGACCATGTAGCAGGAATCACATATGCAATCTACACAGCAAGCATATACATTATCATTAGATACTGTAATGGTAATTTTTTCTTATTCACACCATGCATGCTCTTACAATCAATAAATCATCCAACATATGCACTCTGTGATACACCATTTATGACATATACCAACTCAACTGTTGATGGAGGCAATTTCATACTTCTACGCACATTAAGACATGTCTGACCATCTTTCATTCTATGAATTACCTCTATCTTCTTATCCTAAGTGACAGATATACGTGACATTTTAGTGATACTTTCACATTCACTTGGACTCACTGCACTTCTCTTACTAAACATGCGGCTCTTATTTTAGTAATTCAATCAACCTCATCCATGATTGGCTTAGAAGGCAGATGAGAAAAGCTCCCATCTCTGATTGGCTGTGCTGTTTCTTTACATAAATCCTGTTATTTTTTAGCTGCACATTTTTGAAATTTGTATACTTTTTTTTATATTTTTGGTCTTCTGGTTTCAAAACTATTGTTACTGTGAATCATCACAAAACACATCATTACAAACCAAGGGCTATCTGTACTCAGACAAAACAAAGAGTGGGTTGGCATAACAAGGTAACATACATGGCGATGTGGAATGGGCTCACCATGGGCAAACACACCAGAGACAAGGAAAGTAAAATCAAGAAGCAGAAGGAAGGAGAGCTGAGTACAGCTTCAACAAGCAGTATCACATACAACTCCAAAATGAAATCACCTCTACCATACCCCATTACACAGACAGTTATCATCAGGGAGGTGACCTAGATTGAGCTCAATCATAACAACATGTACATACAGACAGAACGGCCTGGTCTTGAACAGATCGTGGAAACCTCTCATTCAGAGACTTTCAGGGCCAAGATACTCAAGCTCTCCTTTCATTGGTATGTTCTACACATGGTTCTGCCCACTCCACAACACTTCTCCTAATGACATTCTATGTCATTTGCTCTAAACCACCATTTGCCTGCACTTCTTCCACATAATTTCCTCTTTTTAGACTGCCCTGAAGATGGAGGCAGCAACTTCATCTGAAGCATAATCAACTACATACCAATGAACACACTGCACATATTACATACCATACAGTAAACAAGGCTATATCTATCTACCTGTTGTCTGTTCCTTGTATTCTAAAATCCTGTGAAGAATTGGGATTCCGAATGCAAGAGTTTTCCCACTGCCAGTTTCTGCAGCTCCAAGTACATCCCTTCGGCCCAACACAGTGGATTGCAGAGTTCTGGCCTTCAGCAGTTCCACAGTAACAAAAAATAAGTTTACTTTAACTTGAAAAACAGAGCTCTAAAATAATCAGATGTATGTGCATTAATCACACACAATATGCTAAGGTCATGGGGCTGTAATAATTCTTACCATAGACCAAGATAAATTATACTTGTCTGAATTTCTCATTACCAGAGGGAATTTATGTGTTTGGATCCTTCAGTTTATTCATGGTGGTGAAACTGATTTCCATTTGGTTTTCTTTTGTGATGAGAACTGGTCGTATATACATGTCTCATTAAACAGAGCAGCAGATGCAATCTGAGACTAATATATCAGGCCCCACTACACATTTCCAAATCTGTGTAATAGAAATAAACAAAATTTTGACCAATCTTCTTGGAGGATACAATTAATTTTGACAAGTAATAATGATTAGCAATTATCCAAGGAATTACTGGTTGCAAAAAAGAAAGGCTCAGGAGACATTTTTATGCTCGGTCTTACAAAACAAATGTAGATGCTGGACAGAGTTCTGTAAGTATGATAAATGACATAAAGGAAAGAGAGAAAATATTCCAGTGATCAAGGACCATAATGGCAAGCTCATCACAAATCCAACAGAAAAGTCCAACTCCCTAAACTTTTATTATGTGTCTATTTCAGTTGTGAACTTAATAATCCACAAATTCAATCAACAGAATCAGGTAAACCCTTCACCACTGTATTAACATTATAAGGAATTGATTACCAGCAAACGGGAGAAGGAAGTCTGTCGGACCAGATGGCATTCCTGGAGAAATTTTAAAGTTAGGCGGGGAAGCCATGACTCCATACCTCACAAGATTGCTGAATATTACGATGAACAATAATGCTCTCCTAGGTGATTGGTAAAAAGCTACAGTGGTTTCCATTTACAAAGACAGAGATCGATTGTTAGTTGGAAACTACAGACCAGTCAGCTGAACCTCGGTGGTTTGCAAGCATCTGGAGCAAGTTATAGCAGGGAACCTAAGAAAAATCTGGGAAATGAGCGGGTGTTTATATGAGGGTCAGCATGGGGTTAGTCCAGGGTATTCATGTGAAAGTCAAGTAGTTGCAGTTTGTCAGGATATCGCAGATTCACTGGATGAGGGAGTCAGGACAGACGCGATAATAATAGAATTTTTAAGGGCTTTCAATTTAGTTCCACATGATAGGCTGCTTACAAAAATCAAGGCAACTGGAGTGGATTTGAGGGTAGTTGTACAGATAAAGGAATTTTTTTAGGATGTTTGCAGAGAATTAGAGTAGATGGACAACTACATGAGGAAGTCAGAGTAAAGTCAGGAGGGCCATGAGGGAGTGTATTAGGTCCTCAACTGTTCCTCGCTTACATTAATGATATTTGGAAGAACACCTAGTCTGTTCACAATGATTGTATTATACACACGAAAATAACGGATAGCAGTGACACTGATAAGTTACAAAAGGACCTAAACAGATCAGGGGAATGGGCGGTATAAAATGAAATGAAGATAAATCCAGGCAAGAGTAAAGCAGTAAGCTATACGAAAGGTAGGGTGAAGGAACGAATAAGGTATTATTTTGGAGATCTATTAATCACGGAGCTATATAGCTTTAAAGGTTTAGGAATAATTATAAGTGATCTAAACTGGGCAGATCATGTCAATTACACACTAAGAAAAGTATGGAAGACACTTCATTTCATAATGCGTATAATCCAAAAGAGAAATAATAATATGAAACGTTTAGCTTATATGGCACTAGTGAGACTGATACTTGAGTATGGAGCGGTGTGTTGGGACCCAAACAGAGAAGGCCAGGTAAGTGCTTTAAATCACGTGCAAGAAAAAGTGGCTAAATTTGCAAATAATATAAATGAGTCAGGTTAGGAAACTTTGGCACAGCATAGAATGATAGCCCGAATATGAGCCCTTTTAAAGGCAGACACCAGGGGATGGGCATGGAAAGCAACAGGGGATAGACTTCTAAAATCATGCTACCTGAGTAGGGACGATTATAATTAGAAAATTAGGACGAGGAAACAATAAACAGATGTTGGTAAATATTCCTTCCTAAATAGGACCATTAAAAGCTAGAACCAATTACCTGCAGGCTTACTAGCATCTTTCCCCTGTAAACTGGACACTTTTAGAAAGAGGGTTAAGAATGTAGTTACAAGCAAACGGAATTCAAGTGGGGATCGAGTGTAAAGAAGTGAAGTGACGTGAAGTGGAGTGAACTGATGTGATTTTTGTAAAGTGATATTGTTTTGAAGTGAAGTGCAGTGAAGTGAGCTATGGTGAAATTCTTGGGGACAAAAGAACCATGCACATTAGGGTGACATACTGTGGGTAACTGAATGTATTGTGAATTATTTCTTTTGGTGTGTGTATTGTACTATGGTTGTTTTAACATGTACTGTAATGTGTGGGTGTTTTGGTAATATGTGTACATGTATTTACTGTGTTTTGTATTGTTAGTACTGTGTTTTTATATTGTTTCATTTATGTATATTTTATTCTCGTTTGTTTTGTCTAAACTAGTGTAACTCAACAGTAGTAACAGTAGTAGTAGTGATATGTGCAGCAGATACTCCAACTGCTTTTCATGCAGCCAGCAGATTAAGGTCACACTGAGGATACTCATAGATAAGTACATGCTTATAAAATTAAGTATATGGTCCTGTCCCATCAACAGGATATAGGACAAAATGCCAACATAAAGACAGCTAATAAATCCTCTGAAAATGTGCTAGGGTCCACACATTTTGAAACAATTCTACATACCAAAATTATACGTGTGATATTAAGAACAAGATATAAATATAAGGAATGTTGCTGTGTTTCTGTTAACTTAGAAGGCAAGAAATTTCATCATCAGCAATCAAAAATACTGCTTAACCCCCAAAAAGACGTATGAAATAGAAAGAAACAGAATCTTTGAAATTGCCACACTTAAAAGTACAGAAGAATTCCTTTAATCCAGCTACTAATACTCCAGAAATTCTGAGGGTTTGACAGTTGAGGAAAATACCCCTAAGACCAAAAGTTTCACCACTGATCTCACACTAAAGACATATATAATAACAAAATAATTTGCTTCGTTGTATGTGTTTACACAATGCTTGGTGATGGCCACTGTGTGCTGAAACATGTAGCTTACCGTTAAGTGAATACTGCTATACAATGACTATAGTTGTTTCATGGTAAACTCATTTGCCAGTTTCAGAAAACTACTTCACCATACAAAATGCATCACCAGGTCTGAACTTAAACAATACTCAGGTAACTCTTCATCCATTTGTGGGTTATTATTCATGCAAGGAAACAACATGGCATATCACATTTTGTTCTTACACTAGATTCTTTAAAACATGACACTGGTTGTGCATCTGTTTCGAAGGAAACCGTGTTCCTTCTTTGTCAACTGGAGAGACCTGGCAGCATAAAAATTATGAAATTCAACCTCTGCTGTCATATATATGATTCTGGCATGTATGAGGGGGTGCTGGTAAGTCCTTAGCCCGACCTACTTCCCGATGTCATAGGATGGAATCGATAGTGTCGTTGGAAAGAGGGATCTCTTCATGTGCCAAATTGCAAGTCTTTTCTTGTTACAGAGGCTGAAAGGAAGCATGTCAGATGACGCGCACAATTTCAACAATGTGGAGATGCAAGCTGTCATCAAGTTTTTTTTTTTGCAAGGCAAGGCGCTGAAGGTAATTCACGCCATTCTGATAGAAACATTAGGGGAACATGCACCATCATATGCTACTGTCAAAAACTGGGTGGCCCAGTTTAAATGTGGTGATTTTTCCACCTGTGATGCACCTCATCCTGGATGACCCAAAATAATGACCACCCCAGAGATTATTGATCAAATTCATGAGCTAATCTTGGTAGACCGCTGGATTTCAGCTAAATCAATAGCTCAGCAACTGGGCATCTCACATGAGTGGGTTAGGTCCCTCATTCGTGAAGATTTGGACATGAAGAAGCTCTCTGCGAAGTGGATCCCGAAATGTCTGAACACAGATCAAAAACGTCAATGGTGCCAGTCGTCTGAGCAACTTTTGGAATTTTTTCAGCGGGATCCAAATGATCTCCTGTCGTGATTGGCGACCATGGACGAAACCTGGTTATATCACTGACCCAGAGACAAAGCAACAATCAGTGGAGTGGCAGCATAGCGGTTCACCCTGCCCCAAAAAATTCTGAGTGCAAAAATCCACTGGAAAAGTTCTCGCCTCGATTTTTTGGGATCAAAATGGCATCCTCCTCACTGATTATCTTCCAAAGGGCCAAATCATCAATGCGGAGTATTACTCATATCTGCTGCTGCAATTGAAGGACATTTTGAAGGAAAAATGCTGTGGGAAGGTCACCAAGGGGGTCTTGTTCTTGCATGACATTGCCCTGGCTCAGCAGGCACTTGCAACCCAGAAGAAACTGGCCTATCTGGGCTTCCAGTATCTTGATCACCCACCATATTCTCTGGATCTGGCCCCGGCAGACTACCACCTGTTCCCTGGACTGAAAAAACAATTGAAAGGTCACCTTTTTTCTTCTGACACTGAGGTCACTGCTGCCGCGGAGACCTGGTTGGACGAACAAACTTCCAAATTTTTTTGAGTGGCTTGCCAAAGTTAGAGCAACGGGCTAAGAAGTGTATTGAGCTTCGTGGGACTATGCTGAATAAATCCCAAGTTTGGTCATTGTAGCTTGTTTCCTTCCTGGTCGGGCTAAGGACTTATCAGCACCCCCTCAAATGCAAAGTGGCATTCCATGTGTCACGTGACAAAACTGCATGTGACAGCACAGGCCAGCAAGAAGGGCAAGTCAGGACAACCCTGATGAGGAGCAGCTCACAATATCATGCCAACTATTTCCATACAACTTTAACCAAACTCCCCCCACCATATACAATTTCACGAACCTCTCTTTAGCTAGAGTTGTGTTGTTCCATGCAAATGGACAAACAGGTAAAATGAACATACACTGTTTTTTGCAACTCTATGAACATGCCTCACATGGTATGAGTATGAACTTCACAGACCCACTGCCAACCTTTTCATGTTTTCAGAACAGTGCAAATAACACCTGCATCAAAATCTTCTGACAGTCTAAAACCTAAAGCCATTTCAAAGGAGAATTACAACAACAAAGTACACACTCCTTTTAGTGAGTGGAGAAATTCTTTATGTTTAAAAAGGATTCACAATTATCTTAAAACTTTCTGAATTTACACAGTTTACAGTTCAGTAAACTCAACCCTTGTGTACAGATAAAAATTTACTGAAACATTCAATTTAGAAATAATGTACAATGCAACTATCTATGTTTTATATTTCATGACCTATTCCCTTTCTGCAGTCACTCGAAATGTGGAATCATTTGGTGCATGTAAATATACATGTACGTACAATTACAGACAGCTTGCACATATGTATCGTATCATGTGTGTAGCATGTGTGCTGCATGCCCTGTGTGTGTGTGTGTGTGTGTGCACATGATGTATGAGAGAGACACAGTGATATTGTTTACTTTGCAGACATAAATTTCAGAAAAAAGCTGCTGTTTCCATCATCAGGGAAGAAGACTGCCTCTTCTGCATGTCCCAGAACACAACATTCTGAAGTTTACTTTCATACACTGCCAATTTCATAATTTGATATTGATTTACCCTTCGCATACACATGGAACTAAATGTGGAATAAATATACAAACAACTCAGAAAATGTCATATTAATGCTAACACATATGTAGTTACATTTCATTACTTATATTTCAAATTATGATTATGGTCTTCTTGGACGTGATGCTATTGAGTTTGGTAGATAGTAATCTACTCATCATAGGAACCTGATGCATCCTTCTACATGCTAGTACAACATGTTGGTACATATCTGCCAAATGACATGGCAACATCTCCTAAAAGACTCATTGCTGAGAGAACCCCAAAACTCACACAGTACTTCTGGTTTCTAAAACTCACCTGAATTTCTGTAGGCTCAACAAACCCTTGTTCAGCCAATGCCCTAAGTATGGAACTTGCAATGCCTAACCCACTCCAAGCAGACATCTTTTCATTAAAATCTGACATTTCACACTGTCTTTGAACATCACTATCAGTTGATTCTGCTTCATCTTCATCAGTTTTTAGCACTTCATCTTTATCAGTTTTAAGCACTTCTGGAGACCTCTCAATCACATTATTTTTCTGGTATTTCCTTTCATTGTTTATTTTCCTCCTTTTGGAAGATGACTGTCTCAAATCTTTTTTCCTTTTAGCACTTGTAACCTGAAAGCCTCCATCAGTGCTCTTCCTACCTATCGCCTGTGAACAAACAGTGGTGATTAACTCTAGGCACCATAGAAAATAGTCATGAAACAGCACACCTTTTTCTGAAAGTTCATACCCATGTACACAACAGCCTGTCATTTGTAAATAAACTGTACTAGATTCATCCATTACACCTCATCTGAACATCACAATCCAATTTAAAATTAACCTCTCATCTAGGCCTATGTCTTCAAAGTGGCAAAATCCTTTTCTTTAGGTTTTCTAAATAAGCTGTTTCACATACTTCTCATATCTCCCACATATATTAAATGCCCTGTTCAACTTACTTTCTTGACTTATTCAACTGAATGATACTTAAGAAGAGAAAAATTTATGGAACTTCTTGTTAACCAATTACGTAACCAGCACCCCTACGCTTCATCCCTCCAGGTTCAAATATTCGCTACAACACCCCATTCTTAAACATCAATCCATGTTCTTCACCTTGAATGAGAATTCCGTTTTCACAAGCACACTAAAAAGCACAAGAAACTTTTTCATAACTATAATTTTGATTTCTTAGTGTTGTTCCATAGTATTTTAATTCTGATACTTCTTAAAAAATTCAGTAAGTACCTTATACAGCAAACTATATCACATTCCTCAGGAATTTTTCTTTCCTTATTTTGCATATACAAGTGAAAGCATGAATGTAACACGCCCTCATATACTTATTCAGCAGCCTATGTATATTAAGTAAACACTTCAATGTCACAAAATGTCCCTAAGTTACTACACATATGGTGAATTTTCTTATATTTAGATAAGCCAATAACTCTACATAAAACAGAAACTCAGTAAAACAAAGGGGATTTCAGTAAGTTACAATACTCATTGATTAGTAGTACCTGTAAATAAAGCCCTAACTCAAAGCCACATATAAGCAGTCATGTATGAGACAGTACCTTCTGAGGGATTTGTTCCTAAACTATTCTGCTCTATCACCAATATGTGACATACATGTTTCCCTTCCTTCCTTATGAGTAATGGATTTGTAAGCTAACACAATTAAGGTAACTGGTATACTCAGACATAACTATCGAAAATAATTACAGCTTGAAGGACAAGGAAGTCAATGTCATGAGACAATGGAGAATCTGTGGCCGCTCCATTAAGAGTCATATAAATATTAAACTACCGTGGAATATCATGTTTCAACAATCGCACATACCCAGACACAGGCATATCTACACGTTATTATCACAGATGGTAGAATTATAATCACATAAGCACATAACATGCATGCCTTGAGTTCGAAGCGTTTGTTAACACTGAAAAATGCTGCGATATGATGTTGATAAGTAGGTAACGACACTGCCTCAATCTTCAGGAAAGCCAAGAGCAACTTTTGTGATAGACACAATTATATTAAACACAGAAAGAGCAGAGGAATCTAATTTTCTGGAAGTGGAAGGCTAATGGCAGCATTACGATTACTATCGAAACAAACGTTTTCCACCACTACCACAAACATGCTTTCGCCGACAGGGTGACAACAGGGATTTAACACACCGAATTACTTGTAATTTCCGACAAATGCGTAACGTTGCAACAAATCAAAACTCAAACACGATCAACCTGTCAATACGCGTTATTTAAAGTGATTCGACCATTATTTATGCACAGTGTAAGACGCAGAATTTACATTTCTCCAATAAACTGTTGCGCCTGCTCAACTTAACCTCATCTTGCAACGTGAGTATGAACGACGAATTAGAATTCGTGGACTATTTTATAACTGTACAAATTATAATGACCACGCGAAACACGACCAATCAATGACACTGTATAATTACATTGTACTTCCATTCCCTACCTTGTGAATGCTCCGGCCTCTGTCTCTTTTAACTATCTTGTAATCGGTTAGTTCCTCTATTCCAACTAATCCTTCAGATATCAAATTTTCAGTCAAATGCACGGGCACCCACTTTCCGTATTTCCTTTTCCTCACCATAACTGCAGCAACTGAACTGGAAAGTTAAAAACCGCGATAACCTGCGCCACACAATTTACGACCGCACCACAACCAATTCTCATCTCTGACCAGAAATACCACCTTCCGGTCGTGCAACTCAACCGCGTGAGGGATGGTGATTGTTATAGTGATAGTCCTGCCATCTGCAATTGGTAGCCAGTAACGTCACTGGTGGGCACGGACCAGTACAGTAACCACACGCACCTAAATAACACGCATATCGTACGACAACTGTGATATTTTCTTTTCTTTTTCTTTCTTTTTCCACATGTGAGACTCTCCGAGTGAAGGTGCAAACACGAGATGTTGATTGTGTTAAATCTGTGAATGTAAAACAAAACAGTGTTTAAACTACGAAACCTTCTATATACAAAAATTGAACCACACGAGAATTTCGGGAATAGTAATAGATTGTGTCATCGAGTTTAATACGCATAGTACTGTTGATCTGCGCTCGGGAGTACCGGTAGAAGTGCTGCTTATCAATAATCCACGTGACTCGCGTCAATGAATGACAGCACGCCTTGCCACGGATTATTATTGACTTCCTATTCTGAACTCTAATCCATGCTTGCCACGGCGTGAAGTGTTTAAAGAGTACAGATCAGTATAGTTAAGAGGTCGAAATGTCGGTGAATGAGGCGGCCTCCAAAGGAGGAGGGAATGTTCTGTCAAGAAGGTTAAATAAGATTCTAGAGACCAGGCTTGAAAATGACAAGGAAACGTTGGAAGCCTTAAAGGAACTTTCGACGTTTTTCACCGAAAATACTTTACAAGCACGAAGAAATTTACGAAGTAAAATCGAGAAGCGGAGTCTTGCCATCAATGAGGTTATACGCATATACAACCATCATTTACTGTGTTGAATTTAGTTTGCTGAAACCGGTTGCTAAATCAGTTACGAAATGGTAACCTCGTATAGCGTTCTAAGTTGACGTGGATTGTTAAATTTTATATTACCTGACAAGGACTGGTTCAACTTCAGTCACTTTATGGCTGATCGTGTATGTCATTATTTCGTGTTAGGTACAATGGCATGATACGATTTGGTTTGCATTAAGTTAAGCGAACTTGAACAGTTATACCCTGACGTGTATGTCATTATTTCGTGTTAGGTACAATGGCATGATACGATTTGGTTTGCATTAAGTTAAGCGAACTTGAACAGTTATACCCTGACGTAATTACAACATATTCAGGAAGATAACATTTGACATAAATGTTGCTTTGGAGCCAAACTGTTCTGGAAAGGCAAGTTATGGTACCAAAAAGACTTGACATAAGTACATGTTTAGCCCACTTACCTTCCACTTTATGGCATGATGATAGAAAATAACTGGTACACAGAGGCTGGGCTTTGAATTTTCATTGTAGTGACAGAAATTTTGACTTCCGGTTTTGTTTCTCTTTTCTCATTCATTGTATAGGATTTCCTCTCAGCTTTCCATGATATGAAAGAGGCACTGGATTCCATCTACAATGATGTTTCAGAAATGAACAGTTCTGTCCAGAGCATGACAAGTCGCCTTCAGGCAACAAAAATACAAACATGCCATCTTATTGACCAGACTACAAAACTTCAAGGAGAAAGGTACTACATTCACATTAACTCATTTGTATGGATATAAGGTTACAAGGGGTTCTTTGTGTAGTAGAGTCTTGCACTGAAAAGTTGTAGCTATAGAGTCAGGATTTCTGTGACTCACTAGCATGTGTGTAAATCTGTGTTGTTACCTTGGTGATATAGCAGGAGTTGACAAAATTGTCCTCAGTGGTTTAGTTTTCAATAACAGTGCCATAATACTGATGAAGGAGAATGTCCCTTTCCAGTTTGCATTTAATGCTGTCATGTTTCTTACCTTTGTGGTCTGGGGTAGCATAGCTGGTATAGCAACTTGCTATGCACTGGACATTCTGGGGATCACACCCTGGTGGGGGCGAGATTTTCCACACCTGTCCAGATCATCCATGGGGTGCACTCAGCCTTGTGTACAGTTGGTACATAAGGTAAAGTATAGTGCAGAGGTTAAAGAAATAGTAGAGCTATACCTTTACTCCCCCTCTGTGCTTTCATGGCAGATTATAGGGTGAATTTTACCTTTACCTATTACCATGTTTCATTATGTATTGCTATATGTTGTGAAATTGAATGTCTGTGATTTTTTAAATGGCGTTCAGAATGACCCAAATGAGTAATTGTCAGATGCTAGTGTATATATTTATTAATTATAAGTATTTAATTTGTTACTTGGTGTTCCATCATGTTTCCCAGCTGCAGAGCTTACATAATGTGGTGTGTACATAATTAAAGAAAACAAGGAAAACCAAGACACATTTTGCTGTTGTTATCTTAACTCTCTGCTTACATAAATTTACACTGTAGGAAGTTTTTCTTGTTAAAAAACCATTGCTTTTAGAACTTTCAGAACTGATGCTGGTTGCTGATGGTAGGTGGAATAGTAGAATGTAATGGGGCTCTTAGTTCTTTTTCATTTAATAGAGCTTTCTTGATCATCCCTTGCTATATAAACCAGCTATGTTGTACTTTTGACGTTCATTTTGTGTGATTTGCTGAATGATGGGCCACATACTATTGATAACATGCTGACCAGTGTTGTGGTAAAACCTAACACATTCACATATCAGGAGCCTTAGGTAGATTAAATGGTTTGCACACTGGCTACTTACTGTCTTGGGATTGGACCTAGCAGACTGTGTGTGAGATTTGTATTGGATTGAGTGATACTGTAGCACATTTTGCTACAAGTTCCTTTAGTTTCTTCCTGATAATATTCATTCCACTATGCTCCTGGTTTGTCACTGTCCATTGCTCATTACCAAGTCAGGAAGATAAGATTTTCTGATTTGAAGTGGCTTTTATTAGATCCATTGATGAAGTAGACAATAGGTGTAGGTATCAGTCAATAACAACAATATCTAAAAAGATGTTTAATAAAGGATGATAGTAACTGCATGTTTTGGCCTATTGCGGCCATCATCAGGTTTTCATCCGAAAGTATGGTGGTAGTGCTTTATAGGATTGGTATGGTTATGTCACGATGGTGAGATCTCAGCATCTGTGATGTTTGTTATATGCTATT
>Ga0123352_10003463_pt1 | contig 22827 bp, 20 predicted proteins | sample TergutLab28metaG_FD_89700 | JGI IMG/M metagenome (GOLD analysis project Ga0123352, IMG submission 89700) | Labiotermes labralis P1 segment gut microbial communities from Petit-Saut dam, French Guiana - Lab288 P1 | ecosystem: Host-associated > Arthropoda: Insects > Digestive system > Gut ...
CTTACCGTATTTACCACAGCAAGCGTCGGGTTGCACTTCTGCATTGCCCTGATTATGCTGTATTGAAGTATTGACTGGAAATCGAGAGATTAAACTATTTACACAGTTTATTTTACACTCCCTCCCCGCATGCACACAAAAAAACAATCTATCCGCTCGTCCTCTTTTTTCCCATGCATTACTTGAACTGCGTCCATATCATTTAACGCAATATCAATCCCGGCCCCTTCCTTCGCCTCTCGAATCATTGCACTATAAACATCTTCACCGCCATCAATATGCCCGGCGATAACACTAGATAATCATTGAAACTAAAAAATGACACATAAAGCTTGTTAGTTTTTCGCCATATCTCGGCGAATATTTACCGCCTGAACCACTTACAAGTACTGCGGCAAAGATTCACCTCATCTGGCAAAAAACTGCCTGCGCTTTCTTATGCCATTTTTCAGTTTCAATGACTATAGTTATCATCATCATAGCCTGTGTTAAACCTCCTTTGTAATAAAATTTGATTATCTCTCAACAAAAATAAATGTACTGCCACAGAGCAGGTCATACGTGTCAAATTAATCTCCCCCATAAATATCTATGTTCAAAAAAGAAAAGGGCGAGCTGTGATCGCCCGCCCTACGCAAGCGTGCTTAAAGCACGCCTGCTTGTTCCGCCCGGGTATATACACCCACGCCATTATTGCTGCAACTCAAACCTCGCATTACTTCCATCAAGCCTTAACCTTAGCACTCTGAATGCATCATTAACCTCGCCGTTTGCATTAAACAATCCGCCAAGATTGATATAACTTACCCCATCAATCAAAGTGCTTGACGTATCAAGGCCGCTGGCCGAAATCACAAACACATTCTTCCCGTTGCTACTTAGCAGGCTTAGCGCCGAGTGGAAAAGCTCATATTCAACAGTTACCGTAAATGCACTAGGTGCTCTGTCCATCATGATTATTATGTTATCGGCCTGTGAGTTTCTTGCGGCATTAAAGAATGCCCAATTGCCCGCAAGTGTATTAGAAAGCGAGCCGTTTCTCGCGCTCATTTCGATTATTGCGTGATTGCCATACTCGCGGAAGCTGTAAGTTCCTCCGAATCTAGAGCCGCTTACACCCGCTATATCCGCAGGGCCTACGAAAAATCCTGCATTTACCCCTTGGGAAAATCTAGCAAGGGCGTTTCTTTGCAATGCCTCATAATTTTCAGGACGCAAAGACTCGTCATATATAGTCGTATTGCCAACAAAGGTTAAGTCTATTTGACCTGCCGGTCTTTCAGTGCCTAATGTTGCTTCAAACGGATTTTGGAAACGACTTCCCGCAGGCGTCTGAACATTTGCATGAGCCGATGCACGGACTGCCCTCAAATCATCAAAGAACAGGGTACGCTCGCTCGTATCCTCATTCGTCAAGTTGACTATGTATAACTGCTCAAGACTAACAGGCTGAGCCGCTCCCGCAGGGATGCGTGCTACATGACTTCTCCATCCGGTAAAGTCAACATCGCTAACAACATCCACTATATGAGTCTCGCCCTCTGCATCTCTTATGAGGCCTCTTACCCAGCCGCCTCTGCCGTGACCGTGAACTGCTATTTCAAACCCATATAAATCATTTCCTAGCCTTATAGGCTCTTCAAAGTGCAGATAAGCCGCTTGAGTCGACTGGCTTACGCCAAAGCGATAGTTAAGCCTCAGTGCGTAATTGCCAGGGTTGTTAACAGAAGAATCATAAGCCATAGAGCCGCTTACAGAAGCCGCTGAACCGCTCCATCTAAGCGGAATGGCTCTATCATCAAATCCTGTAATCCACTCTGATACGGTGCCTATGGATACTGGTATGTAGGCTGTTATGCCGTCCGATACTACTCTTATAAACCCTTGGTTTGCACCACTTGCATTAGCAGTGAAAACGCCGTTTACAACAGTGCCAAGCCCTGCTGGTTGCACTTCAAAATTCGCATTTCTCAGAGGAGCAGACGAGCCGTCCGCCGCAATTCCCCTGAGGGTTATATTGGTAGTGCCGCCTGCGTTTGTCCTAATCTCACTAGGCACAGGGGTTATTTGAGCCAAGTTTAGAGTGCCTACAGTTACATAGCTCTGTATCTGACCATACGTAGCGTAAAGCCTCACTTGTCCATGCCCCTCAGGGTAGAAAGCATTGCCGACCCATCTGCCGGGAGCACTTGCAGTAAATGTCACTTGCTCAGGATTAACTTCCGTTATTCTTTGGTTTGCATCAACGCCTCTGACGCTGAGTGTTACCGAATCGCCTAAAAACACATGCTCTGCAGAAGGCTCGATCAAAAGCCCTGCTGTCTGCCCAACTTCAGCCGTATGGAAAACCCCAAGAGCGTTTACAACACTTCTTTGAGTGCCTTCAGACGGGCGATTTCTAAGCGTAGGACCATCAGAAAAATGAGTATCTGCAACTATAGCAGATGAACCGCCGCCGTCAAAATGCATTGCATGGTAAGCACCAAGATTTCTCATAATCTGGGCCATTTCGCTGTGCGTTGCACCAACGCTCGTGCCTCTGCCATCAACCACCGCCATAATTACCCTTGAGCCGTCTTGGTTTATTCCGAGAGCGGAACGTGGGTGGCGAGCGTTTGGAGCTACTACGAACCCACAATTCGTGTATTCGCCGTTTAATAATATCTTACCGGCTCCACCTATTGCCGCTTGCATTTCGTTATAGTCAAATCTAGCTTCTACTCTAAACTCAGCAGTATGCCCAACTCTTACAGACTCGTGGAAATACTGAGCATAAGTAGCCGCCGCCACTATGATAAAACCATTCTCAGGCACATCTACTGTGCTTGTACCTATGTATGTAATCACACCGTTATCTACAACATATTTCCATAAATCAGGAAATCTTGAATCAAGTCCTGCCGTGTTGTACATTGCGGATCTGTCAAAATAAACCGCAGAGAAATCTCTAAGAAACTTATTCATGGCATGAATACGCATATTGCGCTGGCCGTTATTTAGAAATATCAGTTCAGGCTGGACATATTCGATAAAAGCTTGTCCCGCTCCGTCAATAAAGAAAGTCGAATAACCCGGACGGTTAATGTCCATAGATATTATCTGACCATCTGCGACAACGTCACCAAACGGCGTTGTTGGGTTAATCCCCATATCAAAAAAGTCCGCATTTATTCCGGCCAGGGCCCCGCTTTCAAGCACCATCGTGCTGACTGTCGCTCTTGCGCCATAGTTTGCAGGGGCTATAGGTCTTAGCTCCACATGCGGATTATGTATATCAACGTATACAACACTTACATTGATAAGACCTGCGTTAGTCGCTTTTAGCCTATTTTCATGCATGATTCCTCCGGCGACTACTTCCTGCGTGGTTTGCTGGAAAAATACCGTGGCGCTAAGCCCTATCGGTTGGAACACCATAATTGCTGAAAGTGCCATAGTAAAAATATATTTACCAGACTTGATTATATGTTTTTTCATAAGTTCCTCCTTGAATTTCACTGGGGTGTGTTCGATAATTCGATTTCGGTGGATTTTCTAGCAAATTTTCTGCTAGGCGAGGGCTAATCGGAGAAATTCAGCAACGAGCACCGACGAAGCATAGCTGTAAATTTAACGAAATGACACCGGAATGGAATTATCGAACACACCTTAAAATAAGACTTTGTAAGTATATCAAACATATCTCCCTATTTCAATGTATGGAATTATTTGACAAAAAACGCTATAAACCGCATAGTAAGCCATGTACGGCTCTTTTCTTCATTTTTAGCAATATTTTCTTAACTTTTCTGTAAACAAATTTTAATAAATTTGTTTCGCTTGTGTAATTATGCGATGTTTGCTATACTAGTCCTGTTCCATAACCCCATTACAGCATATTTGTAGCAAATTTGACGATCTGCTTCGTTACCGCCTCCTAACAAATTTTATGGCATATGTGCCGTTGGCGGTTCCTAGCATCTCATTTAAATTTTCTTTCAAATTTACTGAAAGCGGGTTATTAAACAGGCCTATTGCTTGCAGTATAATAATGCTAGTAAGCGAGTGTATGAGCTGGATACAACTACTTTTAAGCGTCGTAGACTTAAAATCAGCAAGGTTAGCAACATTGCGAAGCACCGTTTTCCCCCCGGTGGCCCAAAAAAACGAAGTTTTTAGGGATCGCCTATGGCGAGGGGGAATCCATAAAAGCGAGGCTTAAAGTAAAGCAAAGCTTTAGCGGGTAGCGTGAAAATTCTGAGACTGCAAGACCTTGCGCAGCAAGGTATACCTTGCATGCAAGGTGTAGTCGAATCATTCCTATATTAATCAAATCGTGAAAGGCTTGAAAGACGAGGCCGACCTACGCAAGCGTGCTTAAAGTGCGCCTGCTTGCTCCGTACGGGCATATACCTGATGAGACTTTCATGACAAGACTTCGAGGACTCCTAATGAAGCATTCCGACAACAGAAGTGCCGCTGATGTAGCTGTAATTTCTCTTTTGGGAAGGGGGCTAACCCTTCTCGGGCGAACTATGTATATGGCTATGTTTGGTGCGGCGCATCCTCTATTAAACGCATTTAGCTTTGCGCTTAACGTGCCTCATGTTCTTTTTACTGTGGTTGGCACGGCTCTCAATTCAGTTATGATTCCGGTATACAGCTCTCTTTTAGCTGAGGAGCGCAAGGAGGAAGCGAAAAAATTCATAGACAATATAATCACGATCTCAATGGCGCTCATAGGCGTTCTTGTGCTATTAGGCATTGTGGCTGCACCTCTGATTTCTGATTTGGTGGCAGGGCCAGGCTACGAGTATTCGGCCTATTTGACATTTGCGCTGAGATTTTTAATGCCCGTAATGATTTTCTTTGGTTTTGGCGCTATATTCCAAGGCCTTCTCCAATCTAACGGGATATTTAGGCTGCCTGCCTTTATATCTGCCCCCGGCGGAATAATTATGATCCTCTATCTTATTTTTTTGGGGGATCGTTTCGGAGTAGAGGGGCTTCTCTTCGCAACGGCACTGGGGCTCTTAACGCAGCCGCTGGTAATGCTTCCTGCTATGTGGAAGTTAGGCTATCGCTATAAATTTTCCTTTGATTTGAACAACCCACATATAAGAGCGGCAGCAAAGCTTAGCCTTCCCGTGTTAATTTCCGTTTCATCTTATCAAATTAATTTTCTGTTTAACAATGGCATGGCCGTACAGTTTGGAACCGCCGCTATAATGGGCTATTCACAAATGCTTGTTCAAGTTTTTATGCTAACAATAGTGTATGCCATAGTGAGCGTTTACTTTCCAAAGCTTTCATCGCTATGGGCAAAGGCGGACACCAATGGCTATTTGGAGAGTTTGAGACATGCCATTATATATATTATGTTCATTGTACTACCTGCGGCGGGCGGATTTTTCATTCTGCGCTATGAGATTATGGACTTCTTGCTAAGCTGGCGGGAGGCCGCTTCCGGCTACACTGATATAATTATTGCGGGTAATCTATTAGGGCTCTACTCCATTGGCATCATAGCCATAAGCGTGAAAGAGGTTATGGACAGAGCTTACTACTCAAGGCAGGACTCGAAAACGCCTGCGTTGTTTGGCTTTTTAATTATGAGCATAAATATTGCCTCAACTTTGATACTTTTACCATATTTAGGACTATACAGTATGCCTGTGGCTTATTGCATATCAGCTTTTATTGGGGTTTTGGGGCTTGGCATCAGGTTAAATAGCAAAATACGCTTTATAAACTTCTCATTCGTGCTTAATTTCGGGAAAATCTTATTAGCAGTCCTAATAATGCTTTTAGCTGCGAACTTTGTAAGGGATTTGGTGCTAACACAAATAAGATTTATAAATGTGTTGATTCCTGCTCTAGCCGGTATAGCGACATACTTTGCAGCATCTTTTGTGCTTAGGATTCCAGTGGCATTGTCGTTTTTAAAAAGAGGTGCAAGCTAATAAAGCAAATCACTTTAAAACGGAGCCCGGTATCATCAGAAAAACTCCGGCTTCTGGGAGTTTTATGATGATGCTGCAATTTCGTGTGAACAACAGCCTTCGCAAATTTTGTGAACCAGAATTGCTAAAAAATTTAGCGTAAGGATGATTGTGAACCAGAATTGCTGGGGGACTATTTTAAAGGAGATTTAGTATAGACCTCCTCTAAAACCTCAGTGCAGATAAACTTCGGATATGCTTCGTCGGCGCTTCCTTGCATAACAAAAAAATATCTCGGAAATTTGCCGCAAGCAGGTTTCAGAGGAGGTCTAATGAACATTCTTTATCTAATGAACCACGCCGGAAAAGGTGGAAGTGAAAAATATGTGCATAGCATGGCCTACTACGCTAATTCGCAAAAGGATAGTATTTTCTTTGTGTATAATGAAGCAGGCCCGCTCGTTAAGCATATGGTAGGGCTATCTAGTGACATTTGTCAGCTTCAAATGAACTCTCCCCTAGACTTTAAAGCTGCCAGAAGCTTAAGCCTATATTGTGCACAAAACAATATAGACCTAGTTCACACCCAGTTCGCAAGGGAAAATTATATAGCAGTACTCTCCAAAATGCTCTACGGCAACAAAGCAAAGATAGTTCACACATGCCATATCAATACGCCAAATAACTTTCTTTGGCGCATTATGAATAAGTTTTTTATGAACAAAAACTATAGGATAATCGCCGTGTGCAACTCGGTCAAGGAATTGCTTATAAAAAACAATTATCCGGCGGAAAAAATTCAGCTTGTGCATAACGGAGTTCCTTATAGACAGGACTTTGTGCAGGAACCAAGCGATAGTACAAAGACCAGATTCATAAGCCTTATGCGAATGTCCTCGGAGAAGGGCGTGCACTTTCTACTTGAGTCAGCTAAGAAGCTTGCGGCTATGGGAGCTAACTTTTCCCTTATGATTGCAGGAGATGGACCGCTCTATAATGAGGCTTTGAACTTCGTTAATAGTAACAATCTTTCAGATATCATTTCATTGCCTGGACACAGAGACGATGTGCCTCTACTTCTGGCAAATGCCGACTGTTATATAAACGCCTCATCCAGCGAAGCTTTAAGCTTCGCAATCCTTGAAGCAATGGAATCCGGGCTTAGCATCATCGCCACTGATGTAGGCGGCAACCCGGACATAGTGAATGAACGAACATGCTGTGGCATACTAGTCCCATATGGAGACACTGAGAAGCTTGCTGATGCCATGCTCTATATGGTTCAAAATCCGAGTGAATCAAAAAGCATGGGGGAAAATGCCCGAGAAGCTATAAAAAATGTGTTTAATATAGACAATTCCATAAAAACGACTTACAATGTGTATCATGGACAAGAAGACGCCCGCCTTTGAGCGGTAATAGATTCATATATTCTGAAAACTCGTGTAAATGCAAAGCATGTGCAGAGGCAATGCATTATACACGGCCAGATGAAGGAGGGACACAAATGATAATAGACGCTAAAGGCAGACTATTCGGCAAAATTAGCCTTATTGATATATTTGCCGTGGCTGTTGTTACTATGGTATTTTTAGTTGTGTATACGACTTTTGGATTTGGTTCAAGGCCTGTTGTTACCGGGGCCCAGCAGCCCGTGATGATCACTTTTTTTATCCCGGCTCTGGAAGATTTTACTGTAGATGCTATCGAAATGGGTGCCAGGGTCGAAAATGACACGGACGGCACTTTTATGGGAAATGTAGTGAACATAGAAATTGGCGAGAGTATAAATTTCATGCCCGATCAGGACGGCAGGGAAGTAGCATCGCCCATGGAGGGTTTCTCATCCGTCACAATACAGTCGCTTGTATACGGTCAGCTTGTCGATGGGCTCCTGCTTCTTGACGGCAACCTCTACGGCAGCGGCACGACAATTATAATCTGGGCAGGAAAATCAAAAATGATGCTACAAATAAGCGATATCACACCTATGGGAGGACAAGCATAATGATAGATAAGAATTCTAAGGTTTTTGGTAAGATAAATATTATTGACTTATGTATAGTGCTGGCGGTAATTGCTGCTGGTGTAATTTTGTTTACTCAATTTAGGAGTGGATCGGGCCCTATAGCAATCGCTCAGCCTGAAACTCGTGAGTTTAGAATGAGCTTCTTTGTGGAAGAAGTCGAAGACTTCCGTTTGGACGGCATAAACATAGGCGATGGCCTTTTTGAGGGTGGAAGCAACATTTTTCTTGGTACGGTCACATATTTGGACATTGACGATGCCATTGTTTGGAATGCGGATCGCTATGGAAACACTGTGAGGAGTGACAAAGAAGGGCACTCATCGCTCGAAATTACTACTCAGCTTAGAGCAACCCCTGCCGAACACGGGGTAATGGTAGGAGGCAATCGCTACGGCATAGGACATAGCCTTACCGTCCGTGTTGGCAGAAGCGTTATTTTCATGAGAATCTCCGGCTTGGAGGAGGTCGTTTCGTAGTATGAATACAAGCAGCGTAGTAATTAAAACGATTATTCTCCTACTAAGCAAGCTTAATTACTATTTTGAGTATAGTTTTATCTATAAAATTTTTACCGCCATTAGCTCGGCAGCTTCAGGTAGCGTAATACTGAAAAACTTTGTACATGCTCCCCTCAGGGATTATTGGCAAGGTTCTTTTATCTTACGCCCGATCAGTTTTTTAGCAAGCGCTATACTTGTAGGACTTAGGCGTTTTATTCTTTTTATTGCTAAGGCTAATGAGGCAAGCTTTAATAAAAAGCTTTTTGACTCTTGTATTATGCCCCTTGCAAGTCCATCGGCGCTATTCTCTGCAGTGGCTTTTTTAATTGGCGGTGCCTTTTTTATGATGGCATGGTTTCAGGGCGGGAGCCTTGCTCTGCCTATATTTGCCGTAATCTCCGTAGTTATGATTGCCTTTGGGGTCTTTTTGCCTGAGTTTTGGGCGCTAACTATCTTGACTTGCGTACCTGCTAGACTTATAAAATGGTTCTTTGGCAATGATGACGAAAATAGTTATGTGGCCTACGGTATTATAGGTGGCCGGGAGTACAAAACTTTACTTTTTCGTATATTCTATCTTTTGATTGGCGTTGCCTTTGGGCTTACCATAATTTTTATGCCCTTAAGAATGGCAGTGCTGCTCATAGGCGGACTTTCCTTTGCGGTCTTTACATTCTTTAATTTGAAGCTTTCGTATATGCTCTTTTTCCTTGGAATGTTGATGGTGCCAAGCCCGATGTGGAATAATCTTTTGATACTTTTATCAGCTGTATTCTACGCTGGAGTTTACGCTATTAAATGGCTTCTATCAGAGTCAGGCAAACCGTCTTTTAAACATATCTCACCTGCACTTTTGCTGTTTGTTCTTTTCTGCTTTTTGAGCATCTTCACGGGCTACGGCGGTATGGATAGCGCTCGTGTGTTTATTATCTTCTTCTCATGTGTAGTACACTCCGTGCTGATCATAAATATTATGAAGAGCATGGATGACCTGCGCCTGTTTTTTAAGATAATTGCTGTATCTGTGGCTTTCACGTCACTTTTTGGGATTTATCAGCTCATGGGCGGTATTGAGATTAGGGCAGAGTTTACCGACCTTGTCAGAAGTGAAGGACTTACAAGACTTTACTCAACTTTAGGCAACTCAAATAATGATGCCGAAAGCTGGAGTATGCTCTTGCCGTTTGTCATTGCGATGGCTATAACCATCAAGTCGGATACTAAGCGGACAATACTAGCCTGTGTGATATTTTTATGTGTTATTGCTTTCATGCTCACTTATTCGCGCGGAGGGTATATTGCACTTATGATAGGGCTTTTAGTGTTCGTCCTAATGAGCGCGCCAAGGCTTGTGCCTATTGGAATTGTGGTTTTGCTTTTGGCTCTACCGTTTGTCCCTGCAAGTGTAATTGATAGGCTCTTAACAATAGGTCAAGATACATCGAGTACCTACCGCTTTATGATCTGGCAAGGTACGTTTCGTATGCTTGAGAACTTTTGGGTGCAGGGAATCGGTATGGGACCTGAGGCGTTTATCAGGATATATAGAGGCTACGCCCATCCGCTTGCTTGGAATGCTATGCATTCCCACAATATGTTCCTAAACATCATAGCTCATAGCGGAATTGGCGCACTTGTGGCTTTCGTGGCGTTTTTGTACAGATTGTTCAAACATGGCATAAGAGCACATTTAAAGTCTACGGACAGAGAATTCAAAGTTTACATGGCCGCTGGAATTTGTGCACTTACTGCCTTTGTGGTGTTTGGCATGGCGGAATATGTGTGGTTCTACCCGCGCGTAATGCTTGTGTTTTGGACGATGGCAGGGATTATCCTAGCGATGGTTAAGAGCAATAAGGCATAACTAATGTTGAAACAAGTTATGCCCATTGCCAATATCAAACAAGAAGTATCAGAGGAGTAAATCCATGAAAGTATTACATCTTATTTCAGGCGGCGACAAAGGCGGTGCGAAGACTTCAGTTTTCGCGCTTTTACTTGCTTTGAATGAAGAGATTGATGTCACCATAGCCTGCTTTACCGAAGGGGTCTTTTATAGGGAGATACAGGAGTTGTCAATAAAATCTGTGCTCTTTAGACAAAAGCATAGAAATGACCTAAGCATAATAACAAGGCTGTCCAAATATATAAAGCAAGGCAATTATGATATGATACACGCTCACGGGGCGCGGGCTAATTTTATCTCTATGCTCCTAAAGCCGTTCATCAGAGTGCCTATAATCACCACGGTGCACAGCGATTATAAGTTGGACTTTACGGAAAATTTGTATAAAAAAATATTCTATACATCCCTTAATGCAATAGCTCTGCGGACTCTCGACTATTACATCGGCGTGTCTGAAAGCTTTCGTGAGATGCTTATAGAGCGAGGCTTTGAGTCCAGCCGTGTTTTTTCGGTGTACAACACAATAGACTTTGAGCGGGAGCTTTCCTACTGCCCAAAGGATGAGTTTTTAAGTAGATTCGGCGTAGACTATGAGGGTAGCACCCTTGTAGGTATTATAGGCCGCTTTGATTATGTTAAAGGGCATGATATTTTTCTAAGAGCGGCAGCTGAAATTCTGAAGAGTCGTGACGATGTAATCTTTCTCATGGCCGGAGAGGGTTCAGAGGAATCTAATTTGCGTGCACTCAGTGATGAACTTGGCATTTCGGAGAGAATTATTTTTACGGGTTTTGTGAAAGATATTTTTAGTTTCATAAACGCAGTGGATATAAATGTTTGCGCTTCACGTTCGGAAAGTTTTCCGTACATGCTTTTAGAAGGTGCACTTATGAAAAAGCCAACCACCTCAACTGATGTGGGCGGCATATCGGATATGATAGAAGACGGCAAATGCGGCACTTTAGTCCCTGAGGGGGATTATGAAGCATTGGCAGGCGGCATAATACGCTATATCAATGATCCTACACTTGCTAGGGAGCATGGTTCGGCCCTTTATGAGCATGCAAAATCCAATTTCTCTCGAGAGAGCATGAAGCGCAAGTCAATCGAGATATACAAAAGTGTTCTCAGGAAAGAGCGAGAGACTCACAGACGCTTCGATGTGATGCTCTCAGGCTATTACGGATATGCAAACTCAGGCGATGATGCGCTTCTAGAAGCGGTAATAGGGGCACTGCGCAAAGAAGAGGATGGGCTTTCCATACTTGTCCTTAGCAAGCGCCCTGGGGAAGCGGTTAAGGACTATAATGTCTTTGCCGTTAACCGCTTGAACTTCTTTCGCATTTACAAATACATGAAAAAGACACGCCTATTTATATACGGCGGCGGCAGTTTGATCCAAGACATAACTAGTACGCAGTCACTGATTTACTACACTTTCCTAGTTCATATGGCTAAGTTTTTAGGTATGCGCGTTATGGTTTACGGTAACGGCATAGGCCCTATAACGAAGAAGCGTAATGTCCCTATGGCACGGCGTGCGCTCGATATTTGTGACTATATCTCCCTGCGTGATCCAAAATCGCTCGAGGATATAAAAGAACTTGGCGTCAATAACCCGAATGTCATTGTTAGCGTTGACCCAGTATTTTCACTTGAGGTGGAAAATGATGTGCAAAAGGACGAAATCCTTCGGGTGGAAAAAATAGATGAATTTAAGAAATACTTTGTGGTATCTCTCAGACCATGGCAATACAATGAGCCCGGATTTACTGACAAAATAGCGCATGTTATAGACTACACCTATTCAAAATACGGTGCAATCCCTTTGTTCGTACCTATGCATAAAATGGACTTCAACATAATTAATGAAACTATCAGAAAAATTACTTGTGAGCATGTCATTTTATCCAAGGTATATGGAGTGCGCCCGCTTATAAGCATAATCTCCGTGGCAGAATTTGCTATGTGTATGAGACTCCACACACTTATCTATGCTGCAAGCACAGCAATCCCTGTGATCGGTTTGGTCTATGACCCTAAGGTAGCAAGCTTCATTGAGTACATGAATGAAGACACCTATGTGGACACGTCGAGTATTGATTTGGATGCACTTAAGGGCATGATAGACTCTGTTATGGAAAACCCGCAAATATCAAAGGATAAGGTGCGCAGAGAGTGCGAGAGACTTAGAAAGCTCTCAGGCAACGATGCGAAAGAGGCTATAAGGCTTTTGTCTTAAGCCGTTTTTGCAATAATTCCGTGTGTAACCTAAAGATGATGTTGAACCGGAATTGCTATAGCAATTTTACTAACGGTAATCCGGCTTTTGCTCCATACCTTGGCCTTACCGTGCGCAAAAGCCGGACTATGATTATGAAATTGCTATATACCCTTCTAAGAAAGGATAGAAAAACATGAGCAGGCTGAACATATACTACGGCATATACGACGGCGTCAAAGCCAATATGGAGAAGTGGGAAACTATTACAGGCCCTCCAAGTATTTTTGCAGTGAAAGATGATAGAGTCCATCTTTTTGAAGGGAAGAAGTATTTGGATAAGTATGACGTTGTTACTATAGATGAGGCCCTCGAGCGTTATCCGGACGCAGAAATTTGGCTAACTTACGCCAATCGAACTTTTGCTAAAGGAATTGCTGAGATATTGCTTACCAAAGTTCCTCCCCACAAAATTCACTTTCTTGCAGTTGACTTGGAATACCGAAAAAGCTGCACCCGCTTAGGTCGATCCATTCATTACTCAATAGATCGATTACCTATGTGTACGGTGGGCAACAGAAAAAAGCCGTTTATAAAGACTAAGGGAACAATTAAAGAGACTATCGCCGATTGGCAAGATTATTCAAAAAAACTTATCTACGCTAATCAATTGGAAAGTCCGAATCGCTGTTTTGCTTGTCCTTTACTAAAGGAAGGCTTTTATTTAAAAAATATAGAGGTTCGCAATTTGAGATTTTTGCAGAATCTAAAGTTTGATGCTTGCAATTTTAAGTGCATATATTGCTCTGCGGCTAAGAATAAAAAGTTTCATTCCTTACGCGAAATTGATGGTCCAAGTACCGCCGATGTAATACGCGGTTTTTATGAGATGCCGGAATTTCGCGAGCTGGGGAAAGACTTCACCATAACTTTCGCCAATGGCGAACTCTGTGCAAATAGATTTTTTGATGAAATTATGGACATTCTTTTGAAATCTGAATGGCGTATCGAGCTGCTGAGCAATATGTCCATATATAGGGAAAAATTGGCCGAACTTATGGAGACGGGGCGAGTTACCAAGATTATAAGCTCCATCGACGCAGGAACGAGGGAAACTTTCCATAAAATAAAGAAAAACGACCGCTTTGATACAGTTTTAGAAAACTTAAAAAAATACCCTATTGAAAAAACAAAGCTCTATTTAAAATATCTTTTCCTTGAAGGTATTAATGATAACGAAGTCGATGTCGACGGATATTATCAAATTGCAAAAGATACGGGCTCTATTATAATGCTCTCTACTGACTATAATACAAATTCTAAACCATTTACCGAAAGCGAGAAAATGAGAGATCTGACACTAAGGATAATTAACAGGGCTAAAGTTGATGGCATATTGGTTGTTCCGGATGCTAATAATATCAGTGCGCAGGATGTAGCATTTATTAATAAGCATTCAGGCTGAAGGCTGTTAAAATAGGTTCAACAGGCTACGCCTGACCTACGCAAGTGTATCCACTTGCTCCGCCCGAGTGCTACCTGTAAATGGACATAAATTAAAGTTTGTAATACTGCCATTTGCCATACTGTTAAAGGGCATGGTAAATAAGCCTACTAAAAAAGCATGGCCGTCAGCTCATTTACGACACAAATAAGGCGGTCAAGCCATGAGGGAAAGTGGGTAAAAAGGACACCCAAACGGACATCTTTTTTGTACAAGTGGCGCACTTATACACCGGCAGAGCCGTGCAGTGCGCCTTGCCAGTGGCTTCGATACCTATCGGTGCGGAAATAAGGATGGTTGTCAGTTTTGTTGACATCCTGTACCATCACAATTAAGACAAACAACCTGCCCGGTCCCTTTACACCCTAAACATATCTCGTCAGGGTCAAGCATATCAACTCCATCGAAACATTCAGTACATTCTACCGTGCCCTCACCATAGCATACTTCACACGTGCAGTCGGCATGAAAATCGCCTTTTTCTTCGTCTGAACAAAACGGGCAAAATGCCTCCTCTGATTCATACAGCCACTTTTTTATTTCTTCTGGCAGTATAATAAGTTCGTTCGACTTCGACTGCTTGCCGTTATGGTGATTATATCATGGGCATAATCACAACTAGTACTGTATGATAAAATTTGAATCTGTCTTTCACAAACCCCTTAACGAAACTCCAACCATTCATAGCGCACCGTTTAAATTAACAAATACTTCAAATTCTTATACATTTGCTCTTAAAGCAAATGTACTAATGCTCGATAACTCATTGCAAGAACAATTAGAAAAGCGGTTAAATTTTGGTTGATAACTATGCTTTCATTATAAAAATTCCTTCTTTTAATTTACTATTTACTTACTATTTTGTTAAAGACAGGTTCCAAAGTGTGGTAATGATGACAAAGCGGATACTTAAGATGAAGTATCCGCTTCGTTCGTATGCCAATAATTTAATGTAACGGCAATTCTACCTTAGTCAAAATATAATAATCTGCCAATGCTCCTGTAATTTCATTGCCCTCCATATCTAATTGAATCAACATACCCTCACCTACGAAGTAATAAGGAGGCCAATCTTGAATATCCAATCTGATTATGTTTCCAGATTCATTCCATGTAAAGCTTCCGTAGTAGACACCGTGAGCTCTATCACTCCACTGAAATTGACCTATTTCTGGAACGTAATCACCTTCGAGATACTCAAAGCTAAGCATAAACATTCCATCAAACTGAAGAGTTAATTGAATTTGAATCCCCATGCTACTTGCGGCCGGAGTAATCCCTTGATAAGTACCGGCCCAGTCCAAACTATTCTCGGCAGTATGGCCTGTGATGATTAGCTCCTCACCATCGATTGGATAATGTGGCATTGATTCAACCTTGGTCAAAAAATAATAATCTGCCAATGGTCCCGTAATTTCGTTACCATCCATATCTAATTGAATCAACATGCCTTGACCAACGAAGTAATAAAGAGGCCAATCTTGAATATCCAATCTGATTATATTTCCGGATTCATTCCAGCTAAACCTTCCGCTTTGACCACCAGCTCGCTCACTCCACCTAAATTGACCTATTTCCGGAACATAATTACTTTCAAGATGTTCGTAGGTAAGTGTAAAAAATCCGTTTGTATCAGTTCCGTCCATTTCAAGTATTAATTGAACCTGAATCCCTGCTGTGTTAGCAGATGGGGTAATTCCATGATATGTACCTGCCCAGTCTATACTAATCTCTGAAGTATGCACCGTATCTATAACGATTTGTTCCTCGCTAGCGTTTTGATTGTTTGGTTCTGAAACACTGCCTTGGCCGTCGGATTGGCGTTGGCATCCTGCAAGAATACCTATTGCAAACAAGAGCGTAAGTGCAAAAATGTAATACTTCTTAAGATTCATATTGAATCCTCCTTTTGATTCATTTAGTTTTTCAAGCATCGTAATGCCGTCACATCTCAACATATTTTAGCGTAAAATATTGCAAAATGCAAACTTTTACGCTATATAATGATTATAACTTTATAGCTATTCGGCATGCAATACTTAAAAAAATTTATTTATTATGATGCAATTGGGAAGCGTGTGCTCCATATGCTTTGGCTCTTAAAAGACGTAGCAGTTTCAGTTTAGATCAGTATATATTTTTAAGTTTGTGCTGCGGCAAAACGGCACCTTGCTAAGCTGGATCACAGACGATTAGGGGTGCTAAATTTTTTTAGAGAAAAGTGAACAAAAAGCTGGAAGATGGAACAGCGCTTACCTTTTACTAAGAAGATATATAACCTTAAAAATGATATAAATACTCCTTTTTCAAGTGACCCTCTTTTAGCTAAAGGCAGGGAAACCCTTCAGGGTTTTTATATAATAAGCTTTTTGTATTGACTTTCCCATATAAATATCAGTACGCACCCGATAAAATACATGACAATATCCCATCATCAAAAGTAACACCTATAACAACTCTGGCAAGCTGAGAATGCCCTAGTCCCAGCATATATACAAGTCCTAAATATTGCATAACCTCTACAAAAGTAGCAAAAGCAAAAATATAAAGCCAGAGCCACTTAAGTTTGTTTCTAACAAAAGTTCGGATAAAGCAGTAAATGAAAATGACAATTAACACGTCGCCGAAGTGGTTCCGAATGAAGCCACCTTCTATGAAAAGGGCTATGGATACTATAGTAGCAAAAAGGATTAGGAATGTAATGAAAAAATTTAAGTTGAATGCAATTTTCAAACGAAACGCCAGCCTCTCTCATTGAAATCTACCACAATCTTTTCGTATAGGTTGCTCTGAAAGAAGTTACAAAGAACTCCGATTGTTTTGGATTTATCTTTCAACTATCATTCTACCATTCTTTCGGCAATTCGATGTTCCCTCATTTCCTATCAAAACCCCGTATGCTCTTGTTTATTAGATACTTTATTTCCCATTGTCAGATCGGTCCTTGTGGGGGTAAGTTCTATATTCGCTCGAATTTGTACATGCCAGGAACGGGTGGACATAAGGGTCGCCTCTTCAAATCACGAAAATTTTATGCACTAACATTTAGTGGATTTGGGCTATTATATTATTTTTTTCACTTATAATAAATATATATTCAGTTAATTTTGAGTGGGAGTGATACTGTGATGGAAAAACGAAAGCATATCAGCATTCGTGCCTATGAATCAACGAAAAGAAAACTTTATCATGTTTCTAAGTATGATGACCGTTCTATCAGCGGACAGATAATGATCCTAATAAACAAGTGCATACGAGATTTTGAAGAAAAACATGGAAAGATTGATCTATCAGAGGAATGTGATAACGATAATTAACGAGGTGATTAAATGAATTGTGCAAACGATTACTGCCTTTACAACAAGGGCTACGAGTGTATTTTAGACGAGATTAATATTGATTCTATGGGGCATTGCGACGATTGTATCATAGTGAGATTTAATGCAGATGTTCTTGAGGATGAGAAGGAGCGTCAATTGGCAGTTTAGAAGAAAGAGAGAAGTAGGGGCGGATTCCATATCCGCCCGTAGCAGGGTATACCGTACTTGCAAGGTGAAGTCGCCTCATACTTACAGCAACATCATAAAAATACTAATGCTTAAGCCCATAAAGTGGGCTTTAGCATTAGTATTTTTATGACTCCATAGAAACTCGTTTACAATTCACGACCCATTCCCTTATAGCATTAAAACTATGCTCACTTAAAACATGCTCCATTCTACAAGCGTCATCCTTTGCAATTTGTTCATCAACGCCTAAAGAAATTAACCAATTTGAAATTAGCATATGTCTTTCATAAATTGATTCTGCAATATGTCTTCCATTTTCGGTTAGAGTGATATAACCGTTTGAATCTATGGTAATAAAACCATCTGTGCGCAACTTTTTCATGGCAACGCTTACGCTTGGTTTTGAATAGTTAAGTTCTGTTGAAATATCGACTGAACGTACATTGCCATTTTGACTAAGGATAAGAATAGTTTCCAGATAATTTTCCGCTGATTCTTGTATTTTCATGACCTAGGCTCCTCCTTCTCGCTGTGTTCATTGAACTATAGTCAAGCTAAGTAGCGTATTTTCTTCTTAAATTTACCCCTACATACTGTCACGGCCTCTTTCACGAATACTTTTGCTGGCCTTACAAAAGGCTATAAACACCACACTAAGCATCATAACAAACCAAAATGTGATGAACCTAAAAATTATAGTCATTGTAGCTGCATCGCTTACCGCATATCCTACTGACACAAGTAAGCCGGACATTGTTCCCTCAAAACCTCCAATTCCTCCTGGGAAAATCGGCAACATGGCAACCATATATGCAGCAAAGGTTATAGCTGCAATTAAAACCGCATGAGCAGCAGGTAAAAACTGTATCGCTAAAATATACATCTTTGCCGGGTATAAAAGCCATATAAAAAGTGACAGCAAAGAAAGCATAGCTAAAGCTCTTTTGTTTTTTCGGACACTCTCTATTTGACCAAACAACGTAATTAAAAAGCTTCGCACCCGGGAAAAAGATAAGCGCTTAGGATTTTGTCCATTCTGTAGCAGCTTTATTATTCTACCAGGCATAATGAACATCCCAATAAAAATCAATATAAACATCGATAACAAGCCATAAATCATAAATTGGAGATGCCTAGCTTGTAAAAACGGCACTTGCCCGACTAGGTACCCCACTGTAAAGATCAGTATGAAAAACAAGGCACTAAGGCTAAATAACTTTTGCAAGGCCACTATAGCGGCAGAGTGTTCACCGGGCAGATTGCCAATGCGGCTGATTTGTACGGCGCGAGTAACTTCGCCGCCAAATTTTACACCGGGTGTTATACAGTCCATAATTGCACCTTGGCAATTAATGTAAAACATATCCCGAAATGACATAGGGCTGTTTGCTATCTTTGAGATCTGATGCCATTGCAGATTAACCAAAAACTGTGTAATTATCTGCAAAGTGCCTAACAGTATAATAAGCCATACAGGTACTTGCCTTATACTTTGCAACAGGCTTTCCCTGTCAATTTGCAAGAGTGCAAACAATAACAATATAATCAGAACTGCCATCGTAATTCTCATTTTGTTAACAAATATGAATTTAAGCGTCGCAGACTGAAAAGCCCGCAAGATATACTGTGCTTGCACAGTCGCTTTGCCCGCCTGAGGAGAATCGGCCATATCCTTACCGTTAGATTCGTGAAAGGCTTGAAGTAGGCGAAACCCGACCTGTGCAAGCCTGTCTGAGGCACGCCCGCTTGCTCCGTCCGGGTAATACCTGCTGAGACTTTCACGATAGGCTGGCGACTTTGCCGACAGCCTGAAAACTGCCATTGCAATTCGTTTTTTTCTCATGCAGAAGCCTCTGCTAATTCTACTTGCTTTGTATATAGTAAGGTTGAGCCTATGTTCCGGGATTTGTGGGTGATATAAGGCCCGCAAGTCAACGTATTGCAAGACATTTGGCAGTACATATCATCGAAATGTTTTGTGGGTCTTCGCATTAAGAAACGTGTCCCTGATAGGGCTTGTTTTTCTACTTGCGAGAATACTTGCTCCATAGGCGAAACCTGCAATGCTAAATGAATAACGGAATACTGCGAGTAGTCAAGATCTTCGCTGCCGCCGTATTGAAAAAGTACCTGAACATATTTATCAATGCCCAAGCGGTTTATAATATCCTGCGCTTTTGGTATACAGAGCGAGTTATTATCAATAACAGTCACTCTTGCCCCGGTTAATTGGTGAAATAATATAGCACTGAAAGGGCACATGCCGCCGCCAATGCACAGCACATGGTCTGAACTTGTAATGTTGGCCAATATGGATTCTTTTTCTATTACATCCTTATAGTACCTACGAGCAATGTTATAAAATAACCCTGCCCTTGAAGCACGATTTTCAATTTTGTAAGTTAAGCCTTTTATCCAGCCTAGCATAGTTCTTTCTCCCCCTAGTGGGTTTATATTAATTCCATTATGGCATCTTTAAGGCAAATTTTCCGCATCGCCGAGTTGGTACTCACTTGCAGATTATCTTCGTGTGATGTTCGCACCGCCTTGTGATACAAAAAATTTCCTTGGACATTTACCAAAAGCAAATTGAAGAACCCTCTATATGAATACTTGCCCCATCTGATTTATAAGCCCTCCCACAAATAGTGCCAGAAGGATAGTGGATAAAGAAATAAATATGGCAACTTTAGCTTTAAACTCTTTAGCAAGTATGGCAAACACAGAAATACAGGGTAAGTACATCAACGAAACAACCCCGCCAACAAAGACTTGCAAAGGTGTTAACTCTAGAGCAACTAAAGGAGCAACCGACATTTCACGCCGCACAATGCCTAAAATCAATGCCGTAACCGCTTCATAAGGTAATCCCAGCCAACCGCTTACCAAAGGCCTTGCGGCTTCGGCTATTATGCCCAGAAGCCCGGATTCTGCTAATACTGCTGCAAATACAATCGCAATCATCATGGGCACTTCGGCATCCTTCAAAAAGTGCTTCATGCGGGTAAGTAGCTTTCTTCCGTATGCTTTCGGGTTCGGTATCAGTAGGTTTGGAATCTCTATTAAGAGCGGGTCAACATCGCCCCTTACCATTTTACCGACAATCGCAGTAACCACCACAAACAGCAGAAGGGAAAACAGCATCATTGCAGGGAGCATCCACCACGCAAATCCTGCAAATAAGCTAATCAATGCCCCTGTTTGTGATATACAGGGGATAGCGAAACATATAGCGGCACTAATTATTATCCGCTCTTTGCGGGATGTAGCGGCCCTGGTACCTATAATTGCAGGAACAGCACAGCCATAGCCCATCATCATATGTATCAGACTTCCACCTTGCACGCCAAGCTTACGCATGATATTGTCAAACAACACGCTGACTCTAGGTAAAAATCCTGTATCTTCCAAGAATGTGAATACCACATAAAACAATAATACATAAGGGAAAACTAACGCCAAAATCCATTCAAAGCTAATCACAAATATACCGAACTCGCCTATTAGGATGTTTTGGAATATGCCATCCGGTATTATGGCCGAGAAAATATTTCTAAAAAACGGCACGATTATGTTGTTTACAAGGGGAAGCAATGCCCCTGCTCTCAAGCCTCTGCCGCCAAACACCACAACTCCAATGGCCATTACTATAACCAACAAAGATAAAGGTATGCCCGGCATAGGCTTCATCATATTATCGCCAAGCCTGTCTAAAAAACTTGGATTTGAAGTATTTCTACTACTTACGCGGCGAGTAATCTCTTTCGCGGTTTCCCATATATCACTATTTTCAATTTTACGGCTAAAGGGGCAAGCGGAACAATTTCCACAAGAAAGACCTGCACAGTCTGAGGGTAGCGCCAAAACTTCATTTAACTGCTTCGTTAGTTCATCTAGCCCTTGACGTTTCACAGCTACAGTTGTGGCGACAGGCGCACCCAGTTCTTGTTCCAGTAGCTTTGCATTAATAGTTACACCGTGCCGCTTTGCAACGTCCATGAGATTTAGGACATAAACTATTGGAATATTGTACTCCCTAATCTCCAAAGCAAGACGAAGATTGCGCTCTAAATTGGAGGCATCCAATACGCAAATAACAGCCTTGGCATCGCTCTCTATAAAGCGTGTAGCAACGGCTTCTGCTTCAGACGTTGGTATTATAGAGTATGTACCGGGCACGTCTATAAGTGTATAGTCCTTACCTCCAACAACAAAGCGCCCCTCCATAAAGTTTACAGTAGTTCCGGCGTAATTGGAGCTAATGGCATGAATCCCTGTTAATTCAGTAAAAAAGATGCTTTTGCCGACATTCGGATTGCCCATCAGTAATATTTTATTCGGCTTTCTTAGTATCTTTTCGTCTACTTGTACATTGTGGCCACTCATGATGCGACAACTCTCCTAACGGCTATTTGTGTAGCAATATCCTTTCCGATGGCAACAGCAAAAGCACCTTCTACCCGCAAAAGTACCGGGCCGCCGAAAGCATAACGGCTTTGTACTGTCACTTGTGTGCCAACACGCAAGCCGAGATTTTCCAACATGCCTATTTTTGGCACAGAATCCACTTGGAAAGACTCGCCCTTGCCAGCTTCATATAAATTAACTACAGCATAAGCCATATGAGCTCCTCTCAATCAGTAAAATAAATCATCTAATACTAATCCTAGATTAAAACCGATGGATTAAACTCTGTCCTAAAACGGCGTGACGAAGCCGTTCTAGGGTGGTCATAGCCGCGAAAAAGTATTGGATTTTAATCAGGTATTAGTATAGCGAAACTCTTAGCGAAAAACGAATGTTAGTTCGCGCTAACTGCCTTATATATTAGCACAGGCTAACTCCCCTGTCAATATAGTAATTTTCTCATTCATTGTCCGGCTTTTACGCACGGTAAGGTTTAAGTATGGAGCAAAATTCGGGCTGACATTAATAAAATTGCTATAAAATAATCGCAATAACATAATCATAGTTACATTATATTTCTCTCCCCATTCACGTTTTGACATTTTTTTCCAATTCATCCTGCTATACTTAAAAAAAGCTTGTCCGAGGTTCTATAGTCATCGAACTTGAAAAGTTTCCGGAGAAAGCGCAGAATTTTTTCTGCAAGACAAAGAGCCGACAATAGGAACCCGTCGGCAAAGCGGAAGATACCCGTTGCACGCAGTGGGCGGCGCTTGCGCCGTTTTTGCCCCGGGGTCCCCGAAAAACGAAGTTTTTTGGGGTGGGTCAAA
>Ga0123352_10003464_pt1 | contig 22827 bp, 11 predicted proteins | sample TergutLab28metaG_FD_89700 | JGI IMG/M metagenome (GOLD analysis project Ga0123352, IMG submission 89700) | Labiotermes labralis P1 segment gut microbial communities from Petit-Saut dam, French Guiana - Lab288 P1 | ecosystem: Host-associated > Arthropoda: Insects > Digestive system > Gut ...
AATTTCATCACCCTAAAATATTTTGCGCCGATCCCAGGGGCCTGCGGTCTAAGGCGTAGGTCTGCTGCCGCTCGCCTGCTGAGATTGTGGGTTCGAATCCCAGCAGGGGCAAGGATGTTTTTCTGTTGTGAGTGTTCTGTCTTGTCAGGTTGGGGTGTCTGCGACGAGCTGATCACTCGTCGTGTTGCGTCGTTGTGTGTGATCTAGAAACCTCGTGAATGAGGAGGCCCTAGCCCACTGGGGGGCTGTCGTGCCAAAAACAAACAAAATATTTTGTAACCAGCAAAAATTATTACGTTCATCACTTGGGAATTATCTTCACCTCCAGTTACGTAATTACTGATAAGAATCTGCGAATTCCACAAGCGTACTGCATCTTTACTCAATTGTCCACTTCCCAAGAGAATCTTGCACCTTTCAATTTGACCGTTAAAAGCAAATTTATCGATTAGGTCAATGACGAAACATAGTATAAACGCAATACATCTTTCGTAAAAAAAAATAAATTTAACCAAATTTAAAATTGAAAAGCAAATTCTGTAAGAATCTAATGATATTATGCACATATGTTGTGACCTTAGCAATTGGTATATATAAGGAATAAAATCTAGCCAATTTGACTTATATGTAATGTTTTCGCGAAAAATAATAACTATAAAGCCGAGTGTTTACAGTTTACATTTATTTCGGAGTCTTCGTTTCCGTCCATAAAGCCACTAAAAACAGATTCGTGTATCTGCGCTCTTAACTTCATTACAAATCTATCTAAGCGAGCCATTTGAAGCAGCTTCCAGCTTCCCACCTCCGACTGTCAGAGCCTCTTCTTCCCATACTTAATTGAGGATCGATATTACATAAAATAGCACACACAAACTCTGGGATTTAGCCGATTCAACACCAAAAATAAAGTGAAGATTGATACGCTATTCCCGCTGTGGCGTGTTCTGAAATATGAACATAAAGTGGCACTGTGCTGGTGAGAGGTGTAGGCGACTTACTGTCTTGATACTAAGAACGCCTGAGATTTGAATCAAAAGCAAAGAATAAATTTCTTAAGCTGTGTTTTGTTAACAATGTTGAGAAAAGTTACCCCTCCCCCTCCCCAAAACAATGTTTCAGTATCTTGTTTTAGTGTTTTTCTTTTCTTTGCAGAATTGTTGTTATGGGGAACTGTTTCTTTTTTCGTTAACTCCTTAAACATCATGCGGTATGACAGAAAGACCTGTTCGATTTGTCAAGCTGTTCTGATGCCCCCATCCACTGAAAGGCTTGAGTGATGTGCTTCAATTCCCGGGGCAACCCCCGCGAATTTGCAAAACCGTTCAGTACGAACCCGTGAAAAGCGATGGATGACTGTGTGTAACTGAGGTAACACTTCCAAACTGGAACACTTCTTTATGAGGAGCCAGGACGGTGAGGTCGGCATAGTGCAAGGCTACGGGAAGAAGTAGCGAGAACAAATAGATCGATTCCCGGCAAGGGTAATAGTTTATTCTCTTCTCAGAAGTATCTACAATATCCCTAGGGTCCAACCAGCTTCCTATTCAGTGCGTACCGACAGCATTTACTTCGGTGGTAACGAGATTGGTCTGTGAAGATGACCACTAAGCTCCAGTTTATGGAGATTAGGAATGAGTGAAGTAGCACCTCATCTCCGTCCACACATATTCATGGCTTGCGTACAGACAACTTTATCTCCTGAAATAAAGTGAAATGCCAACTTGATGCAACTATGTAATTTATTGAAGTTTCTTTAGCTCGACATGTTTCGGGCACATACGCCCATAATCAGGAACACTAGATTTTAAGTTGCAGCATATGGTTTTCTGCACCCAGTCTGTAGATGGGTGGTGGTCCTGAGAGCCGCTGCATAGGTCTGTTTCCGGTTTGGAAGGTGCCGTGCGACTTCAATAAATTACATTGTTGCATCAAGTTGGCATTTAACTTTATTTCATGATGAAGATGCATGGTCAAACAACCCTCAAACTTTACCTCCATCTTGCATTTATTTATGCATTACAGACGATTTAGTGCTAACGTCTACACTTAACACATTCCATTTGAGTTGCAAAATACAGAAGTAGAACTAAACAATAAGAATTGCAGCTGTAACGTTATGACAATGATACTGATTAGAATGTCATTTATGTTATCCGTAACCGCCTGTGACAGCACCGTATTTTAAACACAACTGGATGTCTCACTGTAAATATGAAAATAAATAGTTATGGATTCTTAAGGTGAACTGTGTCTATTATGAATCATTTATTTGAGAATCTGATGTTTATTGGACCGTGCGTCATTGTGATAACTGAAGAATCAAAAAACCAACTAGATGTCACTTGATATTTTATTGTACTTCTTATAGGCTCAACATGTTTCGAGCATTACTATGCCCATCATCAGGAGCTCGCGACTTTGAGCCTGCAACCCGGACACTACTCCAGCCTAACTAAACCTTACCTCCAACATACAGCAAACCAAAAACGATACGACCAATGTGGTAATCAACATCATAATAGCGAGCTCCTGATGTTGGGCATAGTAATGCTCGAAACATGTTGAGCCTATAAGAAGTATAATAAAATATCAAGTGGCATCTAGTTGGTTTTTTATTCTTCATTTATTTGAGCTCGTGGTTCGACTACCGGCAGAGGCAAAAGAGTCACATCTTTACCAATCACCCTGATCAGCACAGAAACCCACCCTATTCAATGGATGCCGAAGATTCTTACCCCGAGGGTGAAGCAGTCCTATGCCTATACGGTACGCACAGGGATAACTTCACCTTGTGATATCACAACAGTCCGTGTTACACGATGTTTGTTGATAAGTGCAACTGCAGTCCACATTGGGCCACTGGACATTGGGTACAGCGACGATTAGAACTGTCACTGGACCTTTGGACCTTTGAAAACGGCAGATTGTAAAGAAATAGCTGTGAGGATGTGAGTTGCATTCATTTGATATAGACGGAGAATACTGGTGGATACTTGAGAACACACAGCAAACTTGAGTTCCACAAATACGGCGAATTTCTTAAATATCTGGGTATTTATAAGCATTTATCCTGCCCCACGGAGTTAGTTGATTGATAAAGTAGGTAATTCTCCACAACAAAATCCAGTTCCTCCTACTGCAGGCAATTTAAGTTTAAAAAATAAAAAACCTAAACGCATACCAACGATTTACAATGTTTGCAGCACTTATATTGAAGCTGTAAGGTTCATAAATTTTGCATCATCACTAGTGCAGAACATCTTTTTCAGACTTATATTCAAATTCGATTCTCTTTAGGGTATTATATTCTGGATCCTATTAGCACTGCAAGTTACCTTTTGCCACACATAATTATTCCTCCACCTGGTGTTACACAGCTTACACTGTCGAAAGAGTCCATAAGCCAAGAATCAATCTGCCTTCATACATTCTGCGAATGTTTCATTACAAATTCTCACCCAATCGTGATTTAAGGAGACTTCCTACTTCTTTCTACAAGGTATAAACTACGCAATCGCAAGAGCGCCGTAAAATAACAAAAGTCAGCCATTCGAAGGAGAGTGCTGTCTTGCATTGTCAATTAAAATCAAAGTGTTTCCCGCGGGTTCTTTAGTAAATAAAATCATATGTGGCCGTTAATGACACTCCGCATTAGATCATTGCAATTTCCGGTTTTAGGGCGAAGATTACTTAGTGTTTTGCGTGATGTTCAGCCAGTCATCAACACTGCAAGATCACAGTATCCGGTTTGATCTTCAGTACTGGCGGGGAAAGTGACCCTTAGTGCCCCTTCCTTGCGAAGTCGAACTCAGTGAAAGTGATGGTTAGGTCTGACTGCCCGCTCAATCATCTTTAGGGCGCGGCCCCCTATATAACTCAGAGATACATTATGAAACCAGCATTCATGTATGTTTAATTCTCCACATTGCGGCCATGCAGTTCCTTCTGGTAAGTGCTGTCATTCTTAGTCCTTTATATTCGTAGGTTCTGTCGCTTTTGTCTAGAAGAAAAACTTATTTAAGATGTCTAATAACAATGTATAAATGGTAGTCCTAAGGGAAGAACACAATCTGTGGTTATTTCAAATAGAGTGCTAGACATAACATTTGTTCCCACGAGACACGAATTAAGAGTATCCGTATGAACCGCTGCAATAAATTTCGCTGTGGTAGTTGTCGAGAATTTTCTTAAACATAACACAGTAAATATGAAAGCGAGGTACGGAATACAACACTGCAATGCAGAGAGACTGGATACTCGAAGAAATAAAGCAAATGTATGTATCGCGTTTGCCAAAAGGTTGTGGGTTCGATTGCAGATGGTGTCATTCGTATTTTTTATTGAAATAATCCTTCCGACCGTACTATGGTTCTGGGATCGACACAGCCTCTTACAAAAATGAGTACCAGGAATATTTCAAGGGGCGTAAGGACGACCGGTACGCAGGGCTGACAAACTTACCTCCTTCATGTGCCGATTGTCTTGAAATCTGGGATTCTCAACCTCCTGGAACCTTCAGGGCCTGTCCGGCCCTTTACAGGGATTGCTTTACATTGGTGCAGTGGGTTTAGTACAAACGATTATTAACTCTTAGCCTGGAGAAGTCCTTGATAATGGTGACGGCAAAGATGCTTTGTCTATCAAACTACTGTTTCGTTTCAAAATGGATGCCTTCATCACCATTAACTTTCACGTTGCAGCCATATCATGAATCCGTATTCATTTACTTTCCTTACGAACGCATGTCTACCGTGTGTAAGTTTTTATATACAATTACCGTAAACTCTCCTCTTTAAACAATCACTAACACAGTGAACTGCTATAATTACCAGTTTTTTGTTCGTAATATAGATACATTCAATTCCACACTTTTCACATATCTCAGCATTGGCAGAAATTCTTTGTCAGTATATCCTCACAGCAAATTATCAAGTTTCAAAAACACATTAAGCAGCTGTTGTGTGACTATTCAATGACAAATAAGCTTAGTGTTTTCTGAATTATAGGGAAAGATACAGTTCAAAATTTTCATCTTTATTTCGTTCGTTCTGCTTTTAGTTTCGATTTTTTCTACATTTTTTCCTCAAGTAATTGCGTGTAGGTTCTGAAACTTTCCGAACGTTTTGTAACAGTAGTCCTACATGCACGTGACTTTATTGCAAATCTTTTTTCCGTGACATGGCCATAAACAAATACAGTCGCATTAACGAGACGTTTTGAATGTACATGTGGGTACCAGTGCTTCTTAGAATACGTCAGTTGCTGGCGTCGTAAATTCTAGTTTTTGGTTACATTTGTACCGACAGTTAAAACTGTTTTGCCTGTGTCACCTATCAGACATAAAGTTAAACACAAAAGCATACTTTCCCCCTTAGAATGGGGCAAAATAAGAATTTTATCCAGGTGACTGATTTTTGTGTTCATAAATACAGAACAGGCAAACATCAAACTTTCAAGTAACCTAGCAAGTAAATGAAATATAGAGAAAAACTGTCAGTGTGCAGTTTAGAAATAAATGCAAGAAAAATTCTATTAAAAAAACCGAAGAAGTAATTTTTTAAATCATTCTCAGTCAACAAAAAAGATGTTCCAATGTGCATTGTGACGTAACGATCAGTACTTCAGAGCTACATGAAGTTCGCCGTGAGAGATGGATGAAATGTTTGGCGCTTGGACCTGAATCACTAAGGTTCATGGGAAGAAACAAACTTCTAAGTGTCAAATAACAGAACATAAGCTAGTAGAGGGACAAGGACCAAAATCAGACGTTACTGTACGCAAGCGTCGTCAGATCTGTCTCCCTGTACGATATTACGATGTCCTCTACGGGGTATAATGACTTGCAGGTTCACAGTTGGTACAAAATATTAAAAGCAGGCAGTAGCTCCATCCCAGTGTGGATACAACCTTCTCTTATTTCTCTGCCGTACGTTTTCCTAGATAATAGGGCAGCGTGGTAGTGCAAAGCGGTATTTGAAATGAGTGAGGGATATCGAGAAGGCGAGAACTAGCATCATAAAACCCCGTAAGGCCCAATAAATTAAGAATTTGATGTCGATAATTTCGGATCTTCAATATTAGTTGGAAACTATCTACATTTATCTGCCATCCAAGAGTCAACATGTGTCAAACCAACACTCATTATGACCAAAAAAAACTTGATCAGTTATGAAACGGGTGGTTCCCAAATTTTTCTCTTTTTGATTGAACCGGTCTCGAGGAAACTACTTATATTCCAGGCTGAAATTGGTGTTGTGTGCGAAGGTGAATAAAACTTATGTATATTCGTCAATATTTTGGTTAGTTGCAGAGGGAAACGGGATACTTTAACGTTGTAATAATTTTTCATACTCAGTGTAATGACTGTACTTGTCATGTGTAAATTCTTGTTTTATAATAAGTTTATTATATTTCTCTACATGTTTCGAGCACTGTTGTGTTCAAAACATGTAGAGAAATGTAATAAACTTATTATAAAACAAGAAATTATACATTAAGTTGGTCAGTTGCTAAGATTATACTGAGCTGCACGATCAGCAAAACATCAAAATACTACAGATATTCCAACGAAATAATTATGTTTCCTGTTCTTTCCAGATATTTACCCTGATTCTTGCGGCAGAGGGCTTAGTGGATAATAAAGAAGGAGAAGCCGATCAGAAACAACAACAACGAGGGAAAGCAGCAGTTGGTACTGACAATATTTCCGCGAGCCCTAGGAAAAGCCTCAGCTCGGCTGAGGAACATAGCAGCTCAGAAGGACATAGCTACGGTAGATATGGCTTGAGTTCTGAAAGCAGTGGCCTTGGTTCTGAAAGCATTCACCATGGAAACGCTGGCATTAGTTCAGAAAATATTGGTTTCAGAAGCAATGGACTCAGTTCTGGAGGATTCGAAAGTAATTTGAGACCCGAAAAAGTTGTCATACTGACTGTGGAAGGTCTGGAACATGGCTCTGGACTTGGAGGAACTGGTCTTGGTTCCAGTGGATATAGTCTGGGAACCGGAAGTACTAAAGGCGCTGAATTCGTTGGCGATCTTCGTGATGAGGGCAGCGCAACAGGTCATGTTCCAGTAACCACGGTGACGCATGAATTGTCAGACCCTGTGCCACAGCCTGTACCAGTCACAGTTAACAGTCCTGTCCCTGTTCCTGTTCCTGCTCCCTACTTACTGGAAGTGTCCCGACCGGTGCAAGTATCCATTCCCCATCCACTGGGTGTCATTGTGGATAGACCTTACTCCGTCACTATCACCCGTCCCGTACCTGTACCTGTGCCTGTCTCTCAGCCCGTCCCTGCACCTTTACCTCGCCCATACTTCATTGCTATCCCTCATTCCGCACGACTGCAAATTCCCCAGCCAGTAGCTGTACCTGTCCCTCGACCAGTGACTGTTGCATTACCCCATCAAGTAGTTGTGTCCTCCGTTATTGAAACCGATATAGTAGGACTGAGACCAACCTCCAGAGGTGTTTATTCCTCTGGAACAAGCTACAGTACTTCTGCTGCTGTAGTTAGTGAAAGTGGTCGTGCTGGTTTTGCAAGGGGATTGGAATACTTCTCTGGCGGTAACTTCGCCTATAAACCAAATTATGGCTCTTCTGGCTTAGACTTGGGACAAGTGTCAACGCCTCTGAAAGGAGTTTATGTTCCGAGCTACCTGGGCGGCCTTCATGGAACATACGGAGGCCGAAATGGTATCCAGCGTTCCGGTTATGTGGAAGGACATTCTGCAGGTGACGATTTCGCGGGTAGACACTTACGAGGACCCGGGCATTAAAGTTACAACAAAAACTAAAGACCGGGCAAAAAGTAATCGTTTACAATGATACCGGCAATATACCGAATAACAGAACTTTCAATCCTTGAAAAGAGTGATTATACAATATTTACGCTTAAAATATCATAACGTTATCATTGTTATAATATTGGTGTCTTTTAGCCAATCAGAATCGTCACTGCAAAATTCTTCGTTCACTTATTTGAGCGATAATATTTATGTAATAATTGATTCTTTTGTTCCGTTTTATTATGTAGTTAGTTTCTTAAAATTCATATGTATGTTAGCGTTACGCGAATACATTTACAGTTTCATAAATGCCTAAATAAGAAAATCATTTTATATTAATAACGGTAAAGGTGAAGGTAAAGTGATCCCGTTACAGTCCCGGTGTGGCCCAGAGGGTGGGTAGAGGTATAGCTCTAATCTTCCATGACCGCGGCACTAGAAGGAGGTGAGTGGTCAGCGTCACGTCACTGCCGCACTTTACCCCCGGGAAAGACCCGGTACCCATTTTACAGGAAGCTGGGTGGGCACCAGGGCCGGTCTGGACGGGCGGAAAATCTCTTCCCTACCGGGATTCGACTCCGTACCGTCCAGCCCATAGTTAGTCGCTCATTTTACATTAAAACAAGACGCTTTGCTAATAATAATTCCATATAACAAGGTCTTCCTTTAGAATGTAACAAGTCTACAGCTAGTAAAGAAATGCCCCGTATTTTAAGGAATTTACAGGTTCGCTACGATGTTCACGGGAACCAGCCATTTATCTATGTCCTGAGTAACATGGCTCCAGTATGCAAACCCTCATCTTACTTCCTTCAAGATCAGTTTTCATATCATCCTCGCACCCAGGCCTAGGTCTTCCAAGTGGTCTCTCTTTCTTCGTTTCATCCCACAAAACCCTGCGTACATTTCTCTCCTCCCATGTCTATCGCATACCCTGTCCATCTCACTCTTCTTAATTTGATTACTCTCATATGATTTGGTGAGTAAAAAATCATTAAGCTCTTGATGAAGCCTCCATAATTCTGTTAAATTTAATAATAATAATAATAAGTGGAATGTGAAATCAAAAGTGATACCAGTGACAACAGAGACAAATGGAACCATCTCAAAATCATTCAGACTATACCTGAGCAAAATACCGGGAAAGCATGACATCAAGGAACTGGAGAAAACAGCCACATTGGGCACTGCACACATACTTCGGAAAGTGCTAATGTGAGAGTGCAAAACATGTTTAACATGGGAAATAACATTACACTTAGCGAAAATTGTAAATACAGAACAGCTGCAACGCTATATACCCTAGACACACTATTTGTTTCAAGTACATAATTATAAATACCCTGCATTAAATATTAATATTAATAATGAGTTGTGAGGGGGCGTTTCAAGCTTAAGCCACGACCATCAGACTACTAAAAATTAAACGCTAAGGTATACTGCTGTAACATTTCATGTTCTTTTGTCATTGAATTTTCCTTTTCTTAAATAGTGTTATCCTTTAAAACAATAAAAATTAATATATATTTACATTTAATCTCACCGACTTATTGTCCTTCTTACTGAAATGTGACCAAGAGTTCTAAAATATTTTTTACCACGGCTATTTTAATGTACAGTAGTACAATCCCACAACTTGCATGAATAGTCGGTCAGTAATATTCTTTTGACATTCCTTGCCCCCCCCCCGACCCCAACCATATGCCCGCTTCATCGTAGCTACAATCGTAAAATCTATGTGACCTGTATAATCTAAGAAATTCCTTTTTTGTCAACATCCCCACATGTTCTTTTCTTCTTTACTACTGTCAAGAAATTAACTGCAATTAACCTTCTCCTCCAGAGTAGACTAGATTCTATACCCACACAAAAATGCAGGCAATACTGACGACATTTTCCTTTAGCATTTGAGAAAACAGGTGGGAAGAGAATGGGGTTTCAAAGGCAAAATAACAAGCAGTTTTATAGTTTGTCTTCTGCTACAATCAGAAACTAATCCACTTTTTTACTGTTGCTCCCTGTTAGGCTTACGTATTTTCTTTAAGTGTTCTCAAACCCTTTGGACTTACATTTACAGCCTTAAATGAATCTCCGAGAACTCTAAGAAGACAATTACACTTCTTGTATTGCCCTTCCTGCAGCAATTAAACGCGTTTGACCCGGGAGATCACGACTTGTATCACACGGTGACAATGTCAAACACGCAGAACTTTCATTGAGAAAGGTGGCATTGTTGTCGGAGTGAGTGCGAGAAATTGGAGTGTTTCAACTTGAGACGAGACGAGAAAGTCCAAACCCCTCTTCATCTCCTCGCGCACGCATAGTTGCTCATAAGTATAAATAAACCATGTATCACTACATGAGCATTGCCATTCGCCACAATCAGCTCATCCCAGCACCACCATGAGGGTTCTCCTGGTGAGTAAATCCATTTCTACGCGAAGTGAAACCGGTACATGTAATATCCGTGTTAAATACTTCCCTTCCTCAATGGCCTGTAAGAAATGAGTGCTTCACTATCATTGTTGAAAATTGTGCTTTACAGTAACTAATTAGGAAGGTCCACTAAAATGGGGAGTTACTAGAATTTAATGGTATACATTAGCTTCTGACTGTGCTCAGAGTAGCATTTTTTTTGTCGAAAATATTAACCCCATACAAAAAAAAACACAGACGCTTCACTGGACGTTAAAACTTTGATCAACAATAGTGCCTTGTGTGTGTGTGTTTTAATATCTCACAATCAGAACGTAGAAAAAGTTCATAATAAAATGATATGTAATAAATCCAATGAAATTGAGGCCAATTTCCTGTAGCAGATACTGACAGAAACAAAGCAATATTATATTCAAGTATGAATTAAAAACAGGTGAAATTCGCTTGCTTCATTTTGTTCATATGTTTTGCAGTAATGTCTTCAGAACCACAAACAACAGACTAAACAAACAAGGTGTATCTTACAGTTTGCATCACGTCTCCGTCTCTTGCTCTAGGAGGAAATATACTGTATATTGAAAGTATCTGACAGCAATATACTGAGCAGGATATTGGGAACTAGGGGGGGAGGAAGGAACAGGAAGATGGAGGAAATGTTATAATGATGAGACCTGTAGAACGCATAGGTAAAACGTAACATACAATGCTGAATGGAACAGGTTGCTTGGGACACCTTGTTATATAAGGCAAGAACTTAGGAAAATATTGTAATAGATTAAACTGTCCCATGATGCATAAGTCGCCATAACCCTTTAATACGAAAATTAACCTTCGGTTTCCACAAAAGAAATAGAATTTCTTACTTACACAGAGACGACTACTTCTCAAGACGGACTCTGCTAGCAGGTACTGTACATGACGTTCCATAAGAAGTTAAAATTTACAAGCTGGCCAAGAACTTCAGAGTTTATTGTACATAACGTTTCAAAGTTGTGTTCACAAAAATCTGCCACTCCTTCCTTTCATAAACAATTTCTATTCCTTCCATTCGTCATAAACCACTTAACTAAAGCCACTTTAACATTAATCTCTTATCTCTGTTTAGGCCTCCATTATTGCAATATCGATTATGGTTTCGATCCAAAATTCTACATTTATTTTCAGTTTTCCTTAATAAACCTACTGTGCCTCTTTCATTACTCCTTCCAGATATGCCTCGTAGTAATTGCTGTTGCTGCTGAAGAAGTGAAAAATAATACGGAATTTGAGAAGAAGCTACAAAAACGAGGGAACTTCAGAGTTGGGTACGTCGGAGTTTCAACTGGCTCTGAACACGGAGAGATCCACCGTGGCTCTGGTACATTAGGGACTGGACACGGACAAATCCTTAATGTAGCCGGCTTCGGCCACGGAGAAATCGGGTTGAATTTGGCAAGCATAGGTCACGGAAACTCCGTTCTCAATTCTGGCGGGCATGGAAATGGAGGGAACCTCCTCATTGCAGCGGGAAACTCAGGAGTTGGAGGGCTTGTGCATGGATTCGGGAATCTTGGAGGCAACGCGGGGCATGGAAGTGGCAGAATCGTATCCCACTCGGAAGGAATTTCTACAGGACAACATGAAGGACTTGGAACATCGGGAGGATATGAGCTCGGATCTGCAAGCCGTGGTTATGGAGGTTTTGGTAGGAGCGTCAGTTTTGTTGGAGGTTCTGGAAGCCAAGTGGAAGTGAACACCGTAACACAGCAAGTGCAAGTTCCTGTGCCCAAGCCAATACCGATCACCGTCAACAAACCCGTCCCCGTACCTGTCCTTGCTCCATACCCTGTCACCATCCATCGCCCTGTCCCAGTAAATATACCTCAACCAATCCCTGTGACTGTTGTGAGGCCCTACCCCGTAACAGTAAATCGTCCAGTGGCTGTCCCTCTGGCTCAGCCAGTACCTGTCCCTGTACCTCAACCATACACAGTATCCGTTCCTCAGGCTGTACCTATAGGGGTACCTCAGCCTATAGCTGTTCCCGTGCCACAGACCATCACTGTTGAAGTCCCCCAACCCGTTGTCCTCTCATCAGGGAATACTGGAGGTTTTGGTATCACAGGCGACTTATTCGGCAGTCTTAGAGACCCCTGGTATGGCTCAGGAACCGGTGGTGTTGATGTAAGTCTTTCGTCAGGTTTAGGAATATATCACACCGCGATTAATGAACAAAGCTCAGCTGGGCACACTACTGGCATCACTGTGGGATCTCTTGGCACAAACACAGGGCACATTTCTGGAACTGGAACTGGAAATGGTTCCCGGATTATCTTCGGAAATTCTGTAATAGGACATTCTTCCGAAAACATCGGAAGTAATGTTGGGCATGATTCTGGGTCTGGCCCCGAAAGTTCAGTCCTTGGACATTCTTCACAAACCCCTGGAAGCAGCACAGGACATGGTTCTCGACTTTCTGCCGTAAGTGCAGTAACGAGACCTTCTTCTGGAAGTTCCGGAAATAGTGTAGGACACGGTTCTGGATTTGCTACGGGAAGTTCAATGCTCGGGCATTCTTCTGGAAGTATCGCAGGCAATATAGGACATGGTTCTGGATTTTCTGTTGGAAGTTCTGTGCTTGGGCATTCTTCTGGAAGTACAGGAGGCAATATAGGACAAGGTTCTGGATTTTCTGCAGGAAGTTCAGTGCTTGGGCATTCTTCTGGAAATATAGGAGGCAATATAGGACATGGTTCTGGGTTTTCTGCTGGAAGTTCAGTGCTTGGGCATTCTTCTGGAAATATAGGAGGCAATATAGGACATGGTTCTGGATTTTCTGCTGGACGTTCTGTGCTTGGGCATTCTTCTGGAAGTATAGGAGGCAATATAGGACATGGTTCTGGATTTTCTGCTGGAAGTTCTGCGTTTGGGCATTCTTCTGGAAGTATAGGAGGCAATATAGGACATGGTTCTGGATTTTCTGCTGGAAGTTCAGTGCTTAGACATTCTTCTGGAAGTATAGGAGGCAATATAGGACACGGTTCTGGACTTTCTGCTGGAAGTTCAGTGCTTGGGCATTCTTCTAGAAGTATAGGAGGCAATATAGGACATGGTTCTGGACTTTCTGCTGGAGGTTCTGTGTTTGGGCATTCTTCTGGAAGTATAGGAGGCAATATAGGACATGGTTCTGGACTTTCTGCTGGAAGTCCGGTGTTTGGGCATTCTTCTGGACGTATCGGAAGCAATACAGGCCATGGTTTTGGATCTTCTACTGGAAGTTCAGTGCTCGGACATTCCTCTGGAAGTATCACAGGCAGTACAGGGTATGGTTCTGGATTTTCTGCTGGAAGTTCAGGGCTCGGGCTTTCGTCAGGAGAAGCTGGAAGCAGAGCACATGCTACCGGAAGCTCTGGAGTACAACATACTTCCGGATTTGGCTCAGGTTCCGGTGGTACCAGCCTAGGACATGGATCGGGTTACGCAGCTACTTCAACATCGAACATCGTGATCGGGCACGGCAGTTCATCTCCGCGCGAATCTGCTGGTATCGCACACACCTCTATCTCCTTGCAGAATTCAGGACAAATTTCCACTGCAGGACCCAGTGCTGGACACACACATTAAACACGCAGTAAACAACTTCTCCTACCTCTACCTCTACAACAGTCAACATTCCACTCACTTTGCCCAAAGCAAAAATGTATGTGTTATGTCTGTACTAATGTAAGTTAATAAATATAGTATTTTATACAAAACATATAAATTCAAAGGAACACCCGCAAATAGTGTGCGCTTTCCAAAACCAAGTGAAACGTTGCCTACACGCTTGTATGAAATATGGTCTGAAACAAAAGCGCATCACTGAAACTGGGTCAAGGTACAATTATCTCTGTCGTTAATTAAGCAACACAATAAGAAAAGCAGTGGGAGAGTAAAGGCATAGATCTCTATATTTTTATTTTGATGTTGGAAATGGATGTGAGTGACACTTCACAATCCGGCGTCTTTACCGTTTATAGTTAAAACCTCCTAACCCACACGAAAATGAATCCGACGTGTGGCAAAGGAAATAGGCCTAATGCAGGAATTTGCCTGTAATTAATAATACTGACAATCTAGTCCTTAAAGTCAATACATAGATTAAGCTACACGGTTCACGTGTTCTCATTTTGTTGGGTCTAACTGGAGGTGAAGCTGCGTAACGGAACTACTCCAGTGGCGTAGTCGTATGATGCTGAAAATTGAGAACATGATTACTGGGTTGTATTTTGAGACATATTTTAAAAAAAAATCCGCTCCATTTCGAGACTAGAAAGGTAGCACATATTAACGCAAAATAATGGGGGAATTAGCCAGTCATATTCTAAAGGTAATTATTACAGTGTGGCTAGGTAAGTTCGGGATCTTGTTCCTAAGTAGGTCTACATTTTTGAAAACTTGGAGTAGACTAAATTAATGTTTTCAATAAAAGACGCGTTCTGGGCCTAAGTTGAAAGCTTCTACTAAAAGCTAAAATTATTTTCAGCTTGGTATGGAAAAACGTGCAAATATACTCTAAAAAGTACTGTGTTGTGAAGGAGTAACAATAGTTACAGCCGTAAACGATTAAACAGAATGGAGCAAATTGTCCCTGTAAATTCTTCTAACAGAATAATATTCATCCTGAGACGCTTTATTGCTTAGTTCTCGGTTAAACTTGTCTGATGAGGAACTAAAACTGCATGCGTAGTACAGTGCGGAACTGGATGATGATTGTCACTACGTTGCTAACTAGAGAGACTTGAAAACGCAGCATATTTCAAACACCCAGACTGTGCCCCACGCAGCTAAGAAGGACGAAAAGCATGATGAAAATTTCCTTCCTGCATGAAATTTCAAATAAACATTTCCCAACTTCCAATCAGTCTCCATACAAATTTACCAGCATGCTTGGGCTATTTATTCTCTTGTTTCCTTAATTCAAATCTTTGAAGGCACTGAAAGAATCCCAACCCCTTTTCCTAACCTACAAAAAGACCCAAAAGTCAGTTAACCAATTGGTATCATAAGATTAAAACAGTTTGTACACTTTTATGTTACTTACTGAATTTACAAAAAAAAAAAAGAAAAAGTACAGGGCAGAATCATAGTAACTGAATTCGAACAAATCGTGCAGCTGACTCATACCACAATTAACATATCTAAGCCTAAACATTCCCTTTAATACGAGAGACTTATTTTGGGTGACTGATTTTTTAGCCACTCCGTATTTCAACATACTGGCATGTGACTGGAGTAGAGATATTAGGTCACCTTTAGAGTATGAAGCCCGCGATATTTCTACACAGACATTTACTGGAGGCTTCTAGTGCATGGTGCGTCTCCCATATTAGAAAGTAACATGATAAACTGTCCATTTGTAAACCTCTATATAATTTTACACAATATCCTATAGTACTGACACTTAATGATATTTTAATTAAACTGCCCCTAATCACAAACTGTTTCTATCCCAATGGGTCAACTACTCTGCAAATCTTTTGCATTTCTTTGCAGCCATCATTTTTAGTATAGTTGTTTCTTAGGATTGGTGGCGTCATACGGACGGTTCATGGCATGCGTTATAAGTTAATCTGTGAACGTACATGCAGGACTGTTGGTGATAGGTAGGAGGGGAGAGATTTAAATGAGAAAACGTTAGTAGCGGATAACGGACGCTAGCAGTCCAGAGCGAATTCAGTCGCGTACGAGTGTGGTGTATATAGGAGCACAGAGAAGTGACTGTGTCAATCTGGTTGTTTTACTGGATATAGCGCTCCATTATTTTATATCAAGAATAAATTGGGTAAATAAAGCAAGCAAAAAAGAAATAATTAAAACGATATGTGATTCGATCAACCACACCCGTTTCCGGTAAGAGGATCACCTACCGGACTGAGCGCGTCGGGACAACAGAGTTACGAAGGGTGATCGTGTAGACCTTAGATACGTGCGTATGAGAAGACATGTTCAGCACTTTAACTCAGGATGGGTCACAACGAGGGGCTTTCGTGAAGGTAGTGGATACATAAAAAATCTTTTCACCATCTGATAAATAATTATAACCTACCAAAGGAATGCTCTGTGTCGTTGCATTTATTCACAGATTATTAATGATACGAATGCGATTCACACAATAAAGGAAAAATTCTAGCGTTTCTTTGCTGAACGATTATACGTCTGCCGCTTGTGCTTATCAATGCACGTAATGGGTCTGCAACGTAGCTTATTACTAGTCTTCTGCTGGATAGAACAGTGACTCTAATCGGTCCGGTTTTGTCATTATTGTTTTTGTGAAGTGCAGCTTGAGGGCTCTGTATTGGTCACACTTGTTCGGCCATTCTTCCGTATTTAAGTGCACTCACACACTCCGCTGCGGTAACACAATTTACCCCAACACCAAGCAGACAAACGTCTGCGAATTTAAGCCTCTTTAGCACCTGCTGCTCGTAAAAGACGAACCACAGGCCTTCACTCTGCACGCGTCCGAAAGCAAGGGTGTACTGGCCGTGAGACTCAGCCACCTCGCGACGTTTCTAAAAGTCGGCTCACTGGTAACTGTTGGCAGTGCATTTGCTCTCGAGTCAGGCGGACAAAACGACGCGGATAATTTCTGGATAGTCTTTCCACATACAATGCTTTATAGCTGTCCATTCGCATTAATAGCCAATTGACTTATCAATTATAAAACCAAAATCAGCTCACTTTGAGTCAAAGCTCTCAGTCAGGGCTCTGATGTGGTCGGCTGAGAGCGGAACTCCCAGATCCTCGTGTATCTGCCTGTTACTTAAGTACCAGGGGGCACCAGTAGCGAGGCGAAGACACTTGGATTGCAACACCTGTAGCCTCCGGACATGGGTGCGAACAGCGGACCTCCACGCGACGCTCTATCGGCTGCGTTCGGGCGCGTGCTTTGCAAGAGCCGCCTTCGTCTCCTTCCACTTTACACTGCCACGGTAGTTGGCGGTGCGGTTTCTCCCGCAGCCACAGCACTGAGGCTGTTCCCACGTGCTAGAGCATCCACCCGAGAGGTGTGAGCCCCCACACGCGACACACTGGGGTGCGTATCCGCAGTTACTCTGCGTGTGTCCGAAGCGCTGGCAGCACTTGCATTGCAGTAGGCCTTTTGGAGCCACGTACGACACCAATGACACTCGCAAGCCGCAGAGTTCGTTGAGTAACCGCACTTCTAACACCTCAGGCCCTCGCGCCACTGATACAATGAAGTGGGGGAAGGTGGTCCTTGGCGGGGTCCTGTTCGCGACGACCTGATCGCAGCTGCGTGACTTCCTGAGCACGGATATTCAGGGATTCCAGCTCCTCTGTGACGACGCTTTCAGGCATGTCCCTACCTAGATTCTCCACCAGAAGTCGTGCACAGCGGTCTTCCGGGAAGGTGAAGGTGTGGAAAATCACACCCTCCTTCCCATCAAGGTACCGCATTGCACTGACGGCGGCTCCGAACCCGTCGGCTGTTGATGGGACGACCATCAACTTCTCGCCCTTTTGTTGGGTCGTCAGACTGCCAGGGCAAGAGGCCCGCAACAAAGCCAGAAAGGAATGGGTGTCACTAACACCTGAAATAAAAATTGGAGTCTTATTAGGAAACTCTCCTGATGGTAGACAGGTGTTGGCCACTTGGGCTTTTGATGTGGTGTCATCTGGCATGTCGCTCAGAGGCCCGGACATGTCCCTAGACATGCACCTGTTGGTTGTCTCGGTTGAGACACCGGGTTCGGACGGGTCCGAATCTATGGCTGTGGGCTTGATCAGCCCACTTGTCTGAGACGGAGCGATGGTCCCGGCCAATTCAACCGCGTACGTCGCCCCTCCCCCGGATGGGCCGGGTTGCCGACTACCGACAGCAGCTTCTCCGCCCGTGACTGTTGAGGTCGCGGGCAGATGCACGGACCCAGCGCCAGGTGCTGGGCGCCTGTTGGCGGGCTTCATCAAGTCGCCCGAACTTACTAGCTCATTGGCTTTACGCTTGCTCGCGAACTGTTGGGAGGCTCTGGCCCCTCTTCCCGATGTGGTGCTTCGGCTCCCTGCGGGCACCGCTGGATTTTTCTTCCTCAGGGACATGGCCAACCTTAACTCCTTGAGGAGGGTCTGCGACAGCTGTAAAGTAGAAATAGCCGTAATAAAGGCTCACTCTTCCTGCCTCAGCATGATGCTTCGGCAGGAGCACTCGAAAGGTCTTCCTTGCAGTCGCCAACCGTACTAACCGTTTTATACAAAGCGAACATATGAAACGTAGACGAATTTCGCAAAACATTGCTCATGAACTGAAAAGCAAAGGAAATCAGGCTATATTTATTCAGGTACACAACACGAATCAATCTTGAAAATCGCGCTACTGAGTCTCCAGGTCTTGACATCAGCGGCACAAGCACCGCAGTTGTGTAAAATGTCGTTCCAAGTTCAAAAAGCTAAGTGTGTGATTTGGTATCAAGCATCAGAATTTGCGACTACAATGCTGATGAAATTTCGTATGGAGTTTTGCAGGGAATCGCCAACAAAAATGTCCACCTGTAAGTGGTATAAGTGATGGTGGTTTTATCCCTGTCGTAACAGGAACCAATGAAAGATAAGTCACTGAATCTACGGTGAATGAATTTCGGACAACTTTTGTTTACAGTCAAGAAAATAGAAAACACAAGCTGCCCAGCAAGTAAGCATATCACAATCAAAGCTGCACAAAATTCTGTGAGCTCGTTTGAAACTTAAAGAGTTAAGATTCTCAGCTGTTCCACATGACAAGAAATTCACTACAAATTTTGCTGTGACGTTTTTCCAAATAATAGGATGAACTTTTTACAGCCAAAATTATGTTTATTAACGAAACCACTTTCAATTTCTCCAGGCATGTTAGCCAACATAAAGTTAGAATGTGGGGAGGTAACAATGCGCTTGCAGTGTTGGAATGTAAAAGGAAGAGTCTCGGGTTCATTGTTTTTTTTTTTGTGTTCTACACAAACCGAAGTGTTCGGGTCTTCAATTTTTGACAGACACAATGTGTTGTGAGCGTCACTCCTAACCTTGAACTCGCCCTCACTTACCTTGACATTTGTTTTATTATTTGATGGATGTGAGCTCGATTTAATTGATTCACTGCAATATTTCATCATTCCCATGACTGCACAAGACGCATAACAATTTTCCGCTTCCTTGGAGTATTTTTAAGCATGCAAACATAAAGTCTCGCGATTATGTACTTCCCAAATCGGATGTGACGAATCATTTCCGTTCTGAATACGGCTTGTCAAGCACTTATCATCCAACAAGCGTTCAAGTAAAATAAGTGCGTAATTGCCCAGTTAGAAACAAGATACATCCATCTGTCCGGCTAAGCTTCAATATTTGAGCCGTAAGTTTCGTTTTGTTCAGAAAGATATTTAATTAGACACTTATTGACCTACTTTAAACTGCTTACATAGATCTGTAGACCGCCGACTGCACATTACAGACTGAGATTAAGGTACTCACCAATCTGTAAGTAGAAAACTGTCTAACACTTCTCACAAGCAGATAAAGCATGCAGATAGGCAAAATTCTATTTACATGGTAATGTGTCCCTAGTTCAGCCCACCTAACTTATCCTCTAACTAAAATTACCGTCTTATAACTGCACCACATACAAGACGCAATCACAGTTGCTTAAAAATGTATCATCTTCACTTCAATAATTTTTGTTGCTTCCTATGTGAATTTTATCTTTGGTTTACGAACGTAAGAACTTATTTATACACAGTAAGGCTGAGAGAGTATTATTTAGCCCAGTCGGCTTGGCACTCCAACTAAGAGGGTTTCTGAGGAAGTCTCCCGTGACTTCAGGGTCAGATTAGGGGGACCATAGTGTAGAATATACAAGCACAGTGGCCTTACCTCATTCTTTAACGTTCTCAGCAGCAACGATACGTGTAGCGTTTCTAGGCACTTACGAGGCATTCCTCATGCCATATTTGGAAGAAGACGGTCCTAATGATGTAGACTTACTTTTCCAGCAAGATGGAGGGCATCCGCACTGAATCGAAAGTGCAGATGTAAATAAATGGCACAGACACACCTAACGCTAGGCCACCTCGTTACCCTGAACTTATATCACTTGATTTCTTGTTCTGGAGGTACAGAATGCAAGCCACTGACGTCCCACCACTGACGAATAGTTTGCAGAAATTTGCTGCGAAGCATTAGGTTGCATTTTAAATCATTTGGGATATTAACCCTTTCGAGCCTATCGAGTCACTGTACGAACCACAAAGTTTTAACATTAAAAAGTTGCACGTCCATGTTTTTTTTTTTGTTTTTGTTTTGTATGGATCTTAGAATAACTATTATTTCCTCAAACAGCATTAACGGTTTGGTTTTTGTAACAAAGACGAACTGTGTTTGGTAGCTTAATTATTTTACAATTCACCACCCAGTGTTCAGAAGAAATGTGCCTTTGGGAGCATATTTCATGGGGGGTGTCTTATTTATGAGGTGGGAAATACAATGTTAATTTTTGCTATCTTTGCACGGACAGCAAAAACAAAGGCTCGCGAGGTCGTAGCCTTAACCCTTTAAAAATTCCTGCGTTCTTCCGACAAAGTGCATTTGTGTTTCCTGCGTGGTTATCAGCTCAAAGGGTGATTCGTTCTCTACACGGCATTAACTTATTGGTTTTTATAACCGAGGCGGAGTGTGTTTACTGCGCGGTACGAATTGAATTCCTAAATATTCCTCAGGTTCATCTTCGTCTATAAATGGTTAACAGTGTAACGTACGGAACGGTAAACTCCCCATGCCTAGGCATCAGGCTGTGAAGGCACGGTGACAACATTCTGCAAAACGCCACACATTCCATACTTCGGGGCACTAGGTGGAGGTGGCCAAATTTATACACTAGGAAAGAACCTCTCGGATGGAAATGATGTTGGGTGTGCCCCAAACTCGGTCCCGAACGCGATGGCGAACACAAAGATTCCCTCTGCCTTCTCCACAGTCCTTTCCACTGAAATACACAAAATAAATTTCTCATAATATCACACACAACCTTGCAGTTGATTCGGCGTCGTTAAATAGAACTCTAGGGCATTATATAGCGAGAAACCCTGCTAAAAACTACAGTCACTTCTAACGCAGTAACTATAAAGTGAACTACATCTTTATCGTACTGTACAGCGTGTCTCGGAAAGTTAATTTGGATGTTTACGGAGGTATGTTTGTAGTTCAGGTGTTGGCGACCTTGTGTTGCGGCCGCCTGTCTGTCTCTGCCGTGAGTGTAAGTACCGGCGTTGTGTGACTCACTGGGTCGTTTCACTGGTGTGGGCTGTGAAAACGTCTGCTAGTAAGTTTTTAAACGACATTTGTTTCATTTCATTAACCATTTATTAGAAAATACAACGAAACAAGCCTTCTTATGTTTTGTTGAACACAGAGCTTCGACCAATCCATTTACAGGTGTAAATGTCAATAATAATGAGCAGTTTTATTGAGGTAATTCATTTCTATACATATTAAATTTATGCTGCTGATTAATGAGTGCCAGTACAGCACGCGCCCTGACGCAGAATAGGAGGCCTACTTTTTTACCAATCTTCATACACACCTCCAAATAATATAATTTCATTACTGTTGATTTAAACTTGTAATGTGATTGTACTGTATATCTTCGCATCAGCGCAGGCAGGCGGTGCACATAACTATGCGTAAAGTGATTAGATTTCACTTACATACAGTATAGCAACATCGTAAAACTGTACGAAATATAGTTTCGTATTTGTGTAATTTTTATTCTTTGATTTCTTATATTAAGTGTAAAAGAATAAATTATACCAAAATCCCAAGGTTGTGTCAGGGCTCTATCTTGCACCTCGCGGCCAACGCCCCTGTACCCACGTGACTCATCGCTGATAACTCTCGCCTCTTACGAAGTCTACGTATCGCGCTGGTTGCCAACACAACAGTCACACTCCAATCACGTTACCCGAAATACGTGAGCTATCATTTGAATGTTCGTCCTAGTTACGCTCAATTTATGGCTTCCAGCATGCATTTAAAACACGATATCCCAGAAAGGCCGGCCTTATGTATTGTCATCAATTCTGAGGTTTCATTCCATTGACACAAACTCAAGTTACGGGCTTCCAGTCTCACTTTCCATTTTGGAACGTGTTCACGACTTTTAAGCTTCCAGGACACCTCTTTACCGACATTCTCAACTGTCAGGTAATCTCTGATCGAGGAACAGAGTTCCATTTCCAAAAGGGATCTAGCCTGGTACTCAATTGGTAATAGGCGTAAAGCGGCCGAGGTGTGAAGCTCACCACTCAGTTTCATCTAGTGTAAAGGTTAAGATTGCATGCATCTAGGGCTATACATCCACTCACTCATGTGCGTTCTTGGCATGGTGCTTACTCAGTCGCAACTACAATTTTACCTTTATCTTCGCGTACACAGCAGGCACTGTCAGTTGGCAACCTCAATTAGTAATATTGGATTCTTGATTTTAAGCTTTCGCCGTGTTCTATATGTAATATGTTTTCTTTTGGGTAATTCCCCGGCGTCTGAGTTCTAATAGCCGACGTTTCGGAACCCTCTATCAGTTCCATCTTCATAGGC
>Ga0123352_10003467_pt1 | contig 22821 bp, 24 predicted proteins | sample TergutLab28metaG_FD_89700 | JGI IMG/M metagenome (GOLD analysis project Ga0123352, IMG submission 89700) | Labiotermes labralis P1 segment gut microbial communities from Petit-Saut dam, French Guiana - Lab288 P1 | ecosystem: Host-associated > Arthropoda: Insects > Digestive system > Gut ...
TGTCGCCACGCAAGTTAATAATCCCTTTGATATAGTCCTCTGTCTGTGGCACAAGGGTAATCGGTACAACCCCAATAATTTCCTTGATGCTGGTTACTTCCACGGCACATTGCTCGTCATCAATAACAAAGGCCAAGTACAGATTTTTGACGGCATCCCCTTCTTCGGTGCGTCTACCCAATGTCAAATCGTTCTCAATCACATTGCTCATATCTCTCACTCCTTTGTTATTTATTTATCAAAAAAGCCTGCAACCTCAAGAATTAAGCTGATTTCGCCATTTCCAAGAAGGGTACAACCAGAAATTCCACGAACCTTCTTGATGAATTTAGGAATGGACTTTGCAACAACCCCTTGCTCGCCAACCAAATCGTCAACAAGTAAGCAGATGGCATCGTCACCATTCTCGATAAGCATCATAATGCCCTCGGTAATATCCTTAGGTTCGCAAGTCATCCCAAAGAACTCATGCAGACGCACCACATTAAAATGCTCTCCACGAACAGTTATCATTTCGTTGCCATTGGGGTCCATAAATAAATCATCCGAGCTTGGACGGAAGGAATCCCTGATAGCCATGATTGGCACGGTGTATTTTGCACCTGCCACATCGACAATCATACCCTTAATAATTGCCAATGACAGTGGTATCTTCATTGTGAAAACAGAACCTTCGCCAGGCACAGAGTCAACCACAACAGAACCGCCAACAAATTCCAAATTCTTGTTTACCACGTCCATGCCAACGCCACGCCCAGAATAACTCGTCACAACCTCATTGGTGGAAAAGCCTGGCAAAAAGATAAATTGGAAAATCTCCTTGTCGGTGTACTCGCTGTCTGGTCTACTTAACAAACCATTATTGCGTGCCTTTTCCAAAATCCTGTCACGGTTAAGACCTGCACCATCATCCTCAATGATAATCCAAACTTCCGAACCAGCGTTGCGAGCCTCCAAGATAACACGCCCTTTTTCGGGCTTGCCAGCAGCACGACGCTTTTCAGGGGACTCCAAACCATGGTCAAGAGAATTACGTACAATGTGCATAATTGGGTCACCAATATGCTCGATGATATTCTTGTCCACCTCGGTGTCCTCACCTATAATTTCCAACACCGCTTCTTTGTTCAAGGCTTTACACATATCCCGCACAATGCGGTTCATCTTAAAGAATGTGCCAGAAAGAGAAACAAGACGCATAGTCATTACGGCTTCTTGTACGTCGTTGATAATCTTTCTAAGCTGGCGAACCTCTCTGTTAAAATTCTCCAATGTCAAACCTTGCAAATCTGGGTTTTGTGTCACCATCGCTTCCACAATAACCAGCTCGCCCATAAGCTTTAACAACTGGTCAAGGCGGGAAACATTAACAGAAATAACGGCTTGTCCTGTAGAACGCTTTGCAGCTCCAGCATCCGCTGCAACAACCTCGCCACTTTCGGCAGGAACAACAGAGTCAGAAACAGTAGGGGCAGGGGTAACCACCTCGGGAGCTTGAGTAATAGCTTCATTATTCATATTTGCAGGCACCTCCTCAGCGACAGAATTGGCTGTTACAGAACCACCACTAGCAAGCTTGTCTTTCACAGTAAGCTCTTTTAAGTAAATGGTCTGCATCAACTGGTCATAAATTTCGTCATAATCTTTTGACGTGACTAAATCTATATGAACTCCGTCCTTTTGCACGCTTTCTGCCGCACCCTCATCAAGCAGGTCGGCTGGATGATGAATCAGGTAATCCGCAAAAGGTCTTAGGCCATTTAATACGGTATAAGCTCGCACATTTTCCATTTGCGCCCCTTCGTCAAAGCGCAGGAAAATTTCAAAGTAGTTAAGTCCTTCCAGTTGGATAGATTCGAGAGTATATTCTTCCAAAAATATGTCACGAACATAAACCGAGCGGTCCAAAAGGTCGTAAATCTGCCCATACTCGCTGTCAGTGGAGAAGGACATGGTAAAACCATCACGACGTATGATGTTAATGGCTTCCTCGCTGGTTAAGTCACTCGGTTCTGTCACAATACCTACAATATGAGGCTTAATGTTGTTGACAACGGTAAAGGCACGGACATTTTCCATTTCTGCACCTTCGTCAAAGTGCATTTTTGCACGGTAATAACGGGAAGCAAAAGGTCTTTCGGAATAAGTTCCACCAGCAACAGATGTAGGCTGGGAAGTGGTGTCAGGTATTTCATTAACTACCGTTGGAGCAATTGCATTAGAAGTGGACACTCCCCCACCCTCACCTTTAAGGCGTGACAAAAAACCGTTGATTTTGTCGGCAATAGCCTGCGGGTCTCCGTCCAAAGCAACGCCCTGCTCGATTTTACCAAGCTCTTCTTTAATAAAGTCCATGCACTCCAAGCAATAATCTGTCAACTCAGAATAATTGACATTTGTTGGGTTTTCTTCACGCAGGTAAAAGAAGAGGTCCTCGGCTGCGTGGGTGGCGGTTGCAATGCTGTCAAAAAGCATCATAGCCGCAGAACCCTTAATGGTGTGCATAATGCGGAAAACCTCATTAATTATGTCCATCGAAAAGCCAGATTCGCTATCAATTATGATTTGTTCCAGCTGGTCCACCAACTGGTTCATCTCAAAGGAAAACATCTCCAGCATTGACTCTCTGTCAAAGTCAGCCATATAAAAACCTCCGCTTTAGTATTATTCTTGTTGCTTTGTAGCTATATATTATTTGCAGTAAAACTTTATCTATCAACTTGATATACAGCAGGTTGAACATATCTATAGGACAAACCCGCATTGGAAATGGACTCCGAATGACCCAAAAATAGATAACCATCTTTTTCTAAAATCCTGCTAAATCTTTCGCAAATGGCGGTTCTGGTATCCATGTCAAAATAAATCATTACATTTCTACAAAATATCACATGAAATTTCTTCTTAAAAGGCATCTTCTTTTCCATTAAATTAAATTTACGAAAGGTTATATTTTCTTTAACTTCATCCCTAGCTATCATGTTAGAACCGTCATACGCCTTAAAATACTTCTTCAGCCATTCCTTAGGTACTGTAGACAAACTCTCATTAGAGTATATACCATGACTTGCTTGGGCTAACACTTTTTCAGAAATATCTGTTGCCAAAATTTCCGTATTCCAACCAGGCTTGTTTTCAAAATAATCCATGGCAAGCATTTGTAGCGTATAAGGTTCTTCACCAGAAGAAGATGCAGCACACCACAAACGCAAATCCTTTTCATGGGCAAAATTTCGCTCTATCCACGGGAATACCCTTTCGGTCAGCAGTCCAAAATGTTCTGCTTCTCGCATAAAAAACGTGTGGTTGGTGGTTAGACGGTTGGTAAGTGCCACGGCTGCCTCTCCAGACTTGTCAGATTTCACAAAATCAATCAGCTGGGTAAAATTGTCAAAACCTTTTTCACGTAACAAAGGACGTAAACGAGAAAAAACCAGCGTACGCTTTTCATCCCCCAAAGAGATGCCAAAGTGTAGCTTCATATGGTTTCTAATCTCCAGAAACTCGCTATCTTTTAAGTCTATGAGTAGCACCTCCCAAAAGAAATTTAACCACCTAGACAAACCTGCTCCAATCTATAATACTACAATAAACACATCCTGTCAAGTTTTATATGAATTTTATCTGTCCACTTTTATAGGTACTGGCACAGCCTACCCGTCCACCTGCATAGAATAGATTTCACAGATAATAGATTTTATACACCAAAGACACCGCACCTCCGTCCACCGCAAACGTACATAGCACCCGCCGCTGGTTGCAAGTCCCGTGGTAATATCATGTGTTATGTGGGAGAAGGTGCAAAATGAGCAATTCCAAATCCAAACCCGCAATTACCCCAGACACCCAAGAAATAAAAAAAACTGGGCAGCTTCCCGCCCAAAATCTGGGCAACTCTTTCCCTGCCCCCCTAAGCCCAGACCAAGAAGCCCACTTCATAAACCTTTACACAGACGGAAACCCAAACGAAAAAAAACTCGCCAAAAACACCTTAATTGAACACAACTTGCGCCTAGTTGCCCACATCGTCAAGAAATTTCACCATCCCGATACCGAAGACCTCATCTCCATCGGCTCCATTGGGTTAATTAAAGGCATAAACTCATTCAAACCAGAGAAAGGCACTCGTCTCGCCACTTATGCTTCACGTTGTATAGAAAATGCTATGGTGTTCTGGGTGACACACATCACTCCTTTCTTGTCCCTTCGTAAAATTTACGTCTGTTTCCGTGCCTTTCAAGAAGATGTGTACGACGTCGCACTTTACGATTACGCACTCTAGTATTCGTTTAAGTAATTGTTGCTTGCCTGCGTGGTCAACAAGGTCTATTAATCTTGGGAAGTCCATTATGGTCTGCTTTGCCTTTTCAATATCGGCTATTTGGTCATCTTGGTTTCGTTCAGCTTCTAATATTGTATCAAGTCGGGCTTGTTTATTGCCTTGCTCTGTGGTTAATGCTTCAATGTCAGCGTAGATGGATGGCTTTACAGCTTCTGGTGCAGTACGCAGGTTTGATATCTGACTTTGAATGTCTTGCTCTATTTGGGTAAGACGTTTTTTTAATGCAAGTTCTTCGTTGGCGGTTTCTCGTGATTTTAGCTGGAGGGTGTTTTTTGTATTAAGTAATTCCTCGTAGAAGGTGCTTTTACCTGTACTCATATTACATATTTGCTCTATGACGAAGGTGTCAAGCTCATAGCCCTTCACGTTAGGGGAACCTTCACAGCCTAACTTATTTCCGCGCTTCTTTCCGCAGTAGTAATGAAATCTCAAAGAGCCATCAGGATTGTATCGCCCACTATTAGAACGCACTTGCATCTTGCTTCCACAAGATATGCAACGCACCACTCCAGATAATAATGCCTTCGAAACCTCCTTTGGCCTCGCTGAGTTATCTGTAGCAATTTGTGCAATGATTCTTTGGGCTTTAATCCACTCCGTTCCAGTAATCAAGCCTTTATGCTTGCCGACAGAAATTATCCATTCTTTTATATCTCGGCGTAGCGACCTATTAAGATAGTCGGGGTTAAGAGCTGTCGAATTCGGGTCAAGGTCTTTGTATTGTTCAGTTTTGTTGTAAGCCATGATACCGTTTACGCTGTTAAAGTCTGAATCTTCTGCCCATACCGACACGTCAAAAGACGTGAAGTATCCTTGCATATCCTTATCTGCAATGGCATATACAGGATTTAGCAAAATATTTTTCACGGCAATGTTTGTAAAATCGTTGTTTTTGTTCGTCTTAAATCCTTCTTTGTTAATTTGGTTTGCTGTGCCTGTTAAAGAACTTGTCTGTGCGAATACCTCGAAAATACGTCTAACGGCTCGTTGTTCTTCAGGTAATGGTTCAAGATGGTTGACAGTTGTTTTCTTTCCGCCCATTTCTAGTTTTTCTTTCTTAGAATAGAAGCCAAGTGGACACTTACCTCCTAGCCAACGACCTTCTTTGGCAAGCTCATACATATTATCAGTGATGCGCTCCGCAATAATGTCTCGCTCAAACTCGGCAATGGCACTAAGCATGGATATCATTATCTTGCCTGTTCTGGTACTTGTATCAAGTTCCCTATCACTGTACGAAATAAAAGTAATATTTCTCTGCTCCATCTGTTCGATGAGTTTATGCAGGTCAACAGCCCTACGGGATATGCGGTCAATCTTATAGCATATTACTGCTTTAATTCTATTGTCTTCAATGTCTTTTAACATCCTTTTGTAGAGAGGTCTATCGGCATAGAAGCCGCTTTTTCCTTCATCTTCGTATACAAGGATATTTGCGTTGTCAAGATTAGAGCTGGATTGGGTACTGGCAACTTCATATATTATGATGTTGTCTCTATCTAATTCAAAATGTGAACAGGCAAGTGAAATACATTTCTCTTTCTGGATTTCAATGCTTTTGCCCGTTTCAGTAACTTTGGACTTTCTTGCGTATATGGCTATCTGCCTGTTATCAATAGTGTTCTTAGTTCTCGCTCGCGCCACTTGCTCACCCGCCTCTTTGTTTGTGCATCTAATTTCTGATAATAATTAAGCGAATATCTTTAGCCTTTACTTCTGTTGAATCCAAGTCATCGAACATTTCAAATGGAACGCCGCAGTTATTAAAGCTATCCACAAGGAAATCAACCCTATGTGCAATCTTCTGGAAAATAGCATACCATCCCTCACGATCATCCCATTCGTAGTAGGAATATTCCCTTTGCTCCTCTTTATCCATCTTGGTGTAATCGGCAGGAGTTAGGCTTACCTCTATATTATCAACCTCTCCCGTTTGAAACATAGCAATGCTAGAGTGGTGTACATAGCCACGGCGAGATGGTGACGATTTGATTCTATCTTTGATTGCTGTTTGAAAATCAACAGATTCGAATGAGAGATTCTTCGTATCCTCGCCCACTCTCAATACAGATTTTATGCCATCTGATAATTTATCGAATGAAATGGAATAAGCATGGCTTGTTAATTCCTGTATTGCCTCCCACAGCCAGGATTTCCCCCATATAATTGGTACTATAGATACTTTTCCGTCCAGACGCTGAACGCGGCTATCAATGTTAATCCATTTTCCATTGAATAGAACCTCTGTGTATATGTCGTAATTAACAGCCATGATGAAATCCCCCCTATGTTTTTATGCGTTCGTATCCATAAGCCAATCCTCAACCTTTACTGCCGGAATGCCTTCATAATTTCCTTTGAACGAACCTTCTTTATAAAGCACAAACTTTGGATAGTTGTCTTTAACATCCAGTAGCGATCCAAATTCTCGCTCAATAGTCGATTCTTCATTAAGTATATAACAAACTTGTATATACAGCTTGTTCCCGTCTTTCTCTCCTAAAAAGTCTATCTCTCTTTCGCCGACACGACCGACACAGACTTTATAACCCCTGCGAAGGAGTTCTAGCCCAACTATATTTTCAAGAATTATCTCGGTATTCTGTAAATTCGAACCCACAACAGCCTCGCGCAAACCGTGATCTGCAACATAATATTTTTCGTTAACCTTGAGCATCTTCTTGCCATTGATGTCCTGGCTTTTCAAACGATATAATAAATATGCGTCTTCGCAAGCCTTTAGATAGTTAAGGATAGTCTCAGGAGCAACCGTCCGTTTCTCTGCTTTGAAAAACTTTGATATACTTGTTGCAGAAAAGCTCTTTCCTATGTTAGCTAGTGCATATGAGACTATGCGCTCCAATAAATCAACGTCACGGATATTATTGCGCTTGACTACATCTTTCAGCACAACCGAATTAAATACATCTTGCAGATAGTTCTTGCTTACTGTTGGCTCAAAGCCTATGCTTGACAAAAAAGGCATCCCACCGTACTGAATATATTCATCGAATGTATAACTTTCACTTGCGTCCTTAAATTCTGCTAACGAAAATGGATATACCACAAACGACACATAGCGTCCTGCTATATAGGTAGCCAGTTCTCCCGAAAGCAATTTTGAGTTTGAGCCTGTGATGTAAATATCAGCTTTATACTTCACGCGCAGTGAATTGATGGCTTTTTCCCATCCTTCTACTTCTTGGATTTCATCGAAGAAGAGATAGAACCGTTCTTTGCTGTCGCCAATTTGCTCACATATATAATCATGAAATGCGTTGTACTCACATAGATGTTGATTGCCTAAATCCTCGAAGTTTAGAAAAATTGTGTTCGGATCATTTATCTCATCTCTAATTTGCTGTAGCAGTACACTTTTTCCACCACGTCGAATGCCTGTCAATACCTTAATTATGTCTTTACCGATGAACGGACGGATTTTTGATAAGTAATTTTCACGGATAATCATAGCTATCAACTCCTCTTCAAATTATTGTACCACACAGCACGGTTGATAATCAATATATTTTTTTGTTTGCGAAAGATACATCTGATAAATCTCCTATTAATGATTGTATTCACAGATTTATTCATTTATACATTAACAAGCCGAAGCAAATTGGCTCTGCCACAATCAAGTGGCAGAGCCAATTTTTTCTTGCATTTTGCACCATATCGGATTATCAAGATGCGCTCCCTTATGAATATGACCAAAGATTTATAAACACTAAAAACGCAAGGGAGGCATCAAATTGCAATGGGTTAATAAAGAGAGTGCGATGTGCTACGTCGATGAGCGCATAACGATAAAGCGTGCCGATGACAACTTTATTTTATTCACAGGGATTATTAGGGACTTGAAATTTTATTTTAATTTTTCCACAGACAATATCAAAGAGAATAATCGCGTACATTGCAATATCCCCGTGGTTACGGAGTGCAAATATTATCCGTTTCATATTCTCGGGGCATCGGTTGATGAATGCAAGGGGCAGTATGATCGTGTGTACGAGGATAAGTCCAAGGGGTTGCAGAGCGAAGAGTATTCTCAGTATACTTTTATCTTTGAAAATTCAAATGGCGAGGTTTTATTTGCTGCTAGATTGTTAAAACATACGCCTCGTGATTGGTTTGAAACATATGGAGGCGTGCGGCGACAACGGCCACCTTATGATTTGCTTCATCACGAAAAAATCCAAGGTATCGGATACGCAGAAAACATATATCTGCATCCAATAAAACAGTTGATAGCTGCTTGCATGAGGAATGTTGCTACCGATATCAAATTAACCTGCGATTTTGGAGAATGGTATTATGCACTTGAGGAACATATCACATTAGGAAAGTTAACTTATCCCGATGGTAGAACCGTGATGATTGAAGATACTGGCGACGATGTTTATTGGCGTGGCAAGAAAATTTTTCGGCCCAGTGTTGTTGTGAAAGATTATGTAGAACTCGGCGGAGAAAAAATATGGTATGTCGCTTCATATTCCTCGTCCAGCAGCGATGGCAAAGCTGATGCAACAATTATTTTTCAAAGCAAATATGCGGAAGATTCGCTATTGCGGTTTGAAGGTAGTTTTGTCCGCCGATCAGCAGCAAGGATCGAAAAAGTGCCAGGCAAGATTCGTGGATATGTTGCGTACTATCAGGTTGTAGGCACCATTTTCATGATTGACAGGAATGGAAGCAAAATATCTGAAAACATCAACCTTTATAGCGATGAAACCACGATAGAGGAGATAGCAATATCAGGCTCAAAGCATGAAATCTTCGCATTTCTAAATGAACTTCGCAGATTATCAGAAAATCAAAGCGTTTCTATGCCTACGAAGTCAATCGGGTTGGATGATTTGGTTGGAATGGCAAAAGTGAAACAGGTTTTTGAAGAATTCAAGATATTTGGTGAATACAAACGGGCATTAGCTCTGAGCTGTGACAAATTGGATGATAAAAAAGATGAATTGCTTGCTCTATATAATCAAAAAGCTCACCCAGGTATAACAGGTAACGCAAGCAACGATACAGTCTCGTTGCACATGGCATTCCTCGGTAGCCCAGGAACCGGCAAGTCAACAGTAGCTGAGCGGATAGCATCTATGCTCAAAGATTTTGGACTCGTTATAACAAATGAGATTCCAATTATTGTGGTGAAGTCTGATTTGGTCGGTCGATACATCGGTCACACAGAAGAAATCGTCCGCAATAAAATCGAGGAGGCTATGGGTGGCATCCTATTCGTTGACGAAGCCTATACTTTGTTTGAATCGGACAGCAACAACGACTTTGGACGGATTGCTCTCAACGAAATTATGTATGCGATGGAGCAGCACCGAGATAAATTGGTGGTTATTCTGGCAGGCTATACAGATGAAATGCTGCATATGTTAAAAAATGCTAACCCCGGACTAACTTCTCGGATTCCTTGGTATTTTTATTTTGAGGATTACTCTGTCGAGGAAATGTGGGAAATCCTTGCTCAGAAAGTCGAAAAAAATGGGTATAGGTTTGATTCAACTAATATCGAAGCCATTAAAGCAAAAGTCAAAGATTCTTTCACTATCCTTAAAAAAGAAATGGATGGCATCAAAGAAGATGGCAGAACAAAACACTTCTTCGGCAATGGCAGAGGTGTTAGGACATTCTTCCAGTATATGCAAATTGGGCTTGCTGTTCGGTTAAGCAACGATAATGATAGCTGTGCCAACCTACACACGTTCAAAGTAGATGAAATCGACTTTGCTTATAACACATTCAAAAAGGGAGCAGAAAAACTCACCGAGGAAAAGACAAATAAAGCCAGAATAGGCTTTCATAATTCATAAACACGAGAGGAGCAAAAATATGCCAGCAAATGTTGAAACAATGTTTTATGCAGGGAGGGTTGCACCGTGGCACGGTCTCGGTATCTCCGTTGAGGAGGCTGTAAATTCAGAAGAAGCTCTAAAAATATCAGGGCTTGATTGGAGGGTAATCCAGCGGTCACTGATGACCAGCACCTACGACCCTGTTCCTGGTTACAAGGCAAATATCAGAGAGAGGGATAACCGCATTCTTGGTGTTATGACGGAAAGGTACAAAATTGTACAAAATGAAGCTGCTTTCAAATTTACTGATGCCTTGCTTGGAGAGGGTGTTAAATACGAGACCGCAGGCAGCTTAAATGAAGGCCGTAAAGTCTGGATGCTTGCTAAATTGCCAAATCGTTATTCATTAGGCGGGAGGATATTGAACCATATCTGGTATTCTCAAATGCTCACGATGGTAACGGTTCCATAAGAGTGGCCATGACCCCCATCCGTGTCGTATGTCAAAATACATTGAACTTAGCGTTAAACAGCTCAAAGCGTATCTGGGCCACAGCCCATGTTGGCGATTTATCGCAAAAGATGGATGAAGCTCATAACACTCTACAGCTTGCAGAAAGGTACATGGACAATCTTTGCGAGGAATTCGAACGATTGTCGCAGGCACAGATATCTGATGCAAGAGTGATGGAATATATCGAAATGTTATTGCCAATGGACGAAGAACCAACGGACATCCATAAAAGAAATGTCGAGCGCATTAGGGATGATTTGAAGATACGTTACTTTGATGCTCCAGATTTACACCACGTAGGCAAAAATGCTTATCGTTTTGTATGTGCCGTAAGTGACTTTGCTACGCACGCAAAACCTTTGCGTGAAACAGTGAATTATCGTGAGAATATGTTTGCTAAGACCATTGACGGGAATCCGCTGATTGACAAAGCATATGATCTCATCAGAGAAGCCGCATAATGCAGGCTTTTTATATTACATCAAAGAAAGGAAGATGCCGTATTGGCTATTGTCTTAACATCCACGGAAGGTTTGCCATATGCAGACTGGCTAGATTTCCGCCGACAAGGCATAGGTGGCTCGGACGCGTCTGTGGTCTGTGGAATAAACCGCTATAAATCCCCCATTGAGCTATTCATGGAAAAAACGGGGCAGATGCCGCATCAAGAAGCCGGGGAAGCGGCATATTGGGGAACGCAGCTTGAATCGCTAGTACGAAATGAGTTTACCAAACGTACTGGCATTGAAGTAGCACAGGTCAATCAAATCTTGCAAAGCGAAACCCACCCCTTTATGCTGGCGAATTTAGACGGAGAATGTCAGCACCCAATTTACGGCACTTGTGTATTTGAAGCTAAAACCGCAAGTGCCTATTTAATTGGCGATTGGGAAGATAGTATCCCTGATCCTTATATGTTGCAGCTCCAGCATTATCTCGCTGTTACAGGATATAAAGGTGCGTACATCGCTGTGTTAATTGGCGGAAATACGTTCAAGTGGAAGTTCATTGAGCGTGACGAAGAGATTATCTCCATGTTAATCCAACTGGAAACGGAGTTCTGGGATATGATTCAATCCAATACCCCACCGCCGTTGGATGGCTCGGAATCATCGGCTAAGTTCATCAGCGAACAATTCCCCAGAAGTACCTCAAATAGGATTGAGCTACCAATGGAGGCCATTGCGCTTATCCAACAGCATGATGCTGCTTGCAAGCAAATTGAACATCTTGCTGTGCAGAAGCAAGAAGCAGAAAATCTCTTAAAACAGATGCTAGGTAAACATGAGGGAGGCCGTATCGGTGATCGCTATGTCACATGGAAAACATATTTTCAAGAACAGCTTGATTCCAAGGCCGTTAAAGCTGAACACCCTACACTATATAGGAAGTTTGCAAACAAAAAATCACATCGCCGTTTTTCAATAAGTGAAGCCAGTTAAACAGGGAGGAAGGAATGGATACCACAAGACTTAAAGACCGTTTGAACGAAAAACTACAAAATCAGCAGCCCATTACCACAGGAGAAAGGATTGATGAGATGACAAGCACTACCGAAGTAGCAACGTTAAACGAATCAAGCTATGTAGCACTAACATCTGATGCTCTCAGTATCATCAGTGAGAATCTGAAGCATCAGCAGTTATCGCCTGCAATGTTTGATATCGTAAAATCACCATCTGGCGGCACAACAGCATTTACGGTGCCGGGATTGACCGGCGATGAAATTCAAAAAGAGCTGACGGGGATTGTATTAGAATATTCCACGCCCAGAGCCTACTGGGATACGCCCGACCCAAAAGAAGGAACGCCACCGATATGTTATAGTCGAGACAGCGTTGTTTCATTTGATGGAAAGCCTTGTAGCCAGTGTCAGTTTAATGACTTCGGTTCAAAGAATGGCGGCGAAACCAATGCCAAAGCCTGTAAGGAGTCCGTTTGGATATTCCTTTTAAGACAGGATAATATTTTGCCGCTCATCGTTCGTGTGCCAGTATCAAGCAAGCTGCTATTCTTAAAATACACTACCCGTTTGGTCAGCAATCTGACTCCACTATGCGGTGTGGTCACACGCATCACACTGGAGAAGGCAACAAACAAAACAGGGCAGCCATATTCGCAATATCAGTTTGAAGCCATAAGCTCCCTTACTCCAGAAGAAACAGCTACGGCTAGGGCGTTTGGGCAGAAGTTTATGGAGATACTCAAATCCGCCGAAGTCGAGCCAGGCATGGCAGAAGCTGTATAAAAACTCAACAAAGTACCCTCAGTTTACTATGCTGGGGGTGCTTTTATATGAGAGACGACGAAAGGGGGTTGAAAAAATGAAGAAGCTGCATTTTATTGGCGTTGATGGTTGGGATAGACCGGTCTATAAAGATGAATCAGGCTGCCTATGGAAAGATGTGAACCTTGGCAATGGAACGCCTTATTTACACAGCGTCGTTGATGATGATTTTGATGGTGAGCCTGATGCACCAATTCGAGGTGAGTACGAAATTATCAGCAATAAAGGCGAGTAATGCACCAACATCAGTTTGTAATATTTTGAGGCTGCGAGGTTTGACAAACCGTGTAGCCTTTTAATATAGAGCGATGGAATACGCTCAAAACAAAATTTATCTCATAGAGGAGGAAACAAAAATGGCAAATGTAACAATTGCAGGAAGCAGTTACGTCATTGCATCGGACGTGGCAATAGCAGATTTAGAGGCGGTTAAAAAATATCGCCCATCCGCATTGGCCTTGGTTGATGAAGAGACCAAGGAAGCGTATTTCAAAGTAGGGATTGGCTCAAACAGTCTCAGCGACCATGGCATCAGCTTCGGTGGCATATCCAATGACGAGGACAAAGTGGCGACAGCAACACTTTGCATCCACGCAGATGTAGAGGATGCGAAAGAGTATGTACTCGACAAGGCTGGCGTAGCAATTGCTAATCTCAATAGAGTTGAGAAGGGCATTGCTGCGGTGCTGGAAGAAATTAATGACGAGCGCAAGGCTCTTGCCGAACGGATTACCGTAAGCGTGTAATTTTGAGCAATCGAGGGGGCTGCACCTGCGGCCTCCTCAAACATTTTAATCAACCAGGCTGGTCGTAAATGCTTTGCATTTACTGCTCGCCCAAGCAACCAGGGAGGAAAAATTCTATGATAAAAGTAACTATGGGTAACAATGTTAAACGCAAGACTGAAATTTTGGATGAAACCACAACGCTTCGTGAGGCATTGGAGAGTGCGGAGATAGATTATACCACGGGCATTATGAACCTTGATGGGTCAACCCTAAACCCAGGTGACTTAGATAAAACTTTCGCCGATTTCGGCATAACCGAAAAATGCTATTTGCTTAATGTCGTTAAAGCAGATAATGCGGCATGAATATCTTTGGCGGGGCAGTAAGCACAACACTTACTGCCCCATTATATTTTTGGAAAGGGGGATAGGGTCATGTTTAGCAAGGCTATCTTAGGGTCAGCTTTGGCATCGGAAGCTGCTGATAGATTGTTTTCCAACATAACAGCTATAAACACTCCAGACCAATCATTTTTGACAACGTTGCGGGCATTGCTCCGCAAACGGCTTCCACAGAATGAAGTTGTACAACTCACTTGCAATGCAATACATCGTTCTATTGATGATATTTCTTACGCAACCACTTCGGACTGCATGAATTGGTTTATACCTGATGCGGCTCGTTATCCAGCTCCATCGGAACACGGCATCCATATTGTATATACAGCACAAGTCAATGCAGGCACGAAGATGTTTGAGGTTGTTAGAGCAAACATGGGTACAGGCAAGCGGTATATGAGTAATTATACTCGCCGTGAAGATTTGCGTGTGTTCTATGCTCGCAAACTAAACGCTCTTTTCTATACAGACGAAGACGAGAAGAATATCCTTATCTTTACTGACAAGTTGGAGTTGAAACACTTCCATGCTTTGCAAATGCTGATACCAAAATATCTGCCACGTCTGTTTTCCGATAACTCTTTAACCGAAACTGAAACTGCACTATTAAAAAGCACCGGAAATAAATCTGCCGTTGAATACGAAACGCTAATCGGTGAGTTTGCCAAGGATTTAGATATTCGTTCAGAAATAATCCGCATTAAACTGGCTGGATTTGAAACAACGTATGAGCGAGCTAGGTTGGATGAAATCAGAAATGAGATTGGCAGATACCAGCAGGACTATGACAGCTATTTAGCGTCTTTGCGAGATATTTCTCAGAAGATACAAAATTGCCAGTACACCCTTGCTGGGTTAGAGGGCGCAATCAGCACACAATCTTGCGACTCAGAGTTGGTCGAATACTTTATGTGCAACAAAAATCTATCCATAATAAGGGTAAGCGGAACTACACTCGAATTTATCGCACATGGTTATGCAGATATCTATGATGAAGATGCTTTTGACCAGTATGCAGGCAATCACAATGGATATATGTATGCGAGTTTAAGTTCTACCGTAACAAAGCCACAGATGGAGAAGTTGTACCGTGCCATATTTAGCGAAGGTAGATACAAGTTACGTATTTGTGCGGCATATACAGCAGATATGCGTACTGGGCTTAGGGCATTTCAGAATTATGCGTTCCCGGCGGAGAGTAGTACCTATTTCCCTAACCCACACATCCAGCAATTCGGTTGCATTGGCACTTATGCTGGGCGGTTTCAGGAATATATGAACCGAAAAGATTATGTCGGGGCTATAGATCAGGCAGTCGTATCGGCGAGGAATCTAAACTTCTATGATTCATCGGTAATGTCTGGATTTGCAAAGGATTTTTCACGCACATCCACAAGATGCTTAGAAAAACCTGACGGAAAATTATTAACGCCGCAAGAAGCAGTATCGGAATTGGAAGGAGGCGCGGTATTATGCCAAGACCCATCATCCTAACGGATGAAATTAAGCAAACGGTGCGAGACGAGTTTTCCGCAATGCTCGACGGTATTAAATTATCAGATGGCAAACTCAGCTACAATAAAATTTACGAATACAAAGACTGCTCTGCCATTGTATGGCTAACGCAGGAGGCACACAAAAAGATGCTTACCTTAGTAATGGATTTCACAGATGAGGTTGGCTGGCATGGCACTGTTTCTCGACTGGGCGATAATGAATTCATCATTGAGGATATTTTTGTTTATCCACAAGAGGTCACTAGCAACACAGTTAATACAGACCAATTTCTTTATAGCGAGTGGCTTTACGGATTGGACGATGAAACCTTCGATAAGATTCGTATGCAGGGTCATTCGCATGTAAACATGGGTGTCTCGCCATCGGGCGTAGACAACAAACATCGGGCACAAATCCTTGACCAACTTGAGCCTGATATGTTCTACATCTTTATGGTTTGGAACAAATCACTTGCTGTTCATACGCTGATTTATGATATGCAACGTAATATCTTGTACGAAGACAATGATGTTGATGTGCAATTGCTTGGCGATGATGATATGGCAGAATTTCTTTTGGATGCCAAAACCAAGGTGCAGAAATTTGCAAGTAAACGGAAAAATAACGGAACAAAGAGCGGTCACGCAGGCAGACAGCTTGGATTGGCTGATGATTTTGAAGATGATGATTGTTTTCCGCTATGCGGCATGTGCATTTCGTATGAATTGGAGGGCGAATATGGAAACCTTAAATCTTGCAAAGAGTTATGATTTCTTTAAGCCAGAGGAAGTCAACGAACGCATCCATATAATCGGCTGTGGGTCGGTAGGTTCTACGGTAGCAGAACTGTTGGCACGGTTTGGGTTGAAAAAGATAACCCTGTATGATTTTGATAAAGTCGAGCCTAAGAATCTGGCTAACCAATTATTTCGGCAGGAGCATATTGGGATGGATAAGACTGGTGCTTTAGCCCATATGCTTTACGAGATAAATCCAGAGGTTAAAACTAATATTAAGGTTGCTTCTCATGGGTATGTGGCTCAAAAGCTATCGGGTTATGTATTTCTCTGCGTTGACAACATCGAACTGCGTCGGAAAATAGCAGAAGATAACAAAGATAATCCTTATATCAAGGCTATGTTTGATTTCCGTACCCGTCTAACCGATGCACAGCACTATGCGGCGGATTGGGGTGACATGAAGATGGTTGAGGATTTTATTAACTCAATGAATTTTACCCACGAGGAAGCTGTAGAAGAAACACCGATGTCGGCGTGTAATGTGACTTTATCTGTTGCGCCTACAATCAGAATGGTCAGTTCGCTGGGTGTTTCTAATTTCGTCAACTTTGCGAAAGGCGTAGGCCTGAAGAAGTTTATCCAAATTGATGCGTTTGGATTCGTATTGGACGCGTTTTAATACTGAGGAGACGTGATTTATAGTGTGTATATCAGACCTTAGCAAACTAATGGTAGAGTATGGTTTGGTCATACGTGGTATCCCTCATTTCTCTATGCACAAAGTAGAGGTGCGGCATAAAGAAAAGTATCTCAGCAAGCCCGAAAAATACGTCGAGGTGGAGGTATATTTCGACGAGGTATGCCAGCGGGAGATGTTGCGGGTGAAGGAGAAACTGTCGAAAGGCGGTAAGTTTATTATCACCCAATGCAAAAACCAATTAGCTGGTATACCAAGTTGGGGCTGGGGTAAACCTGTAGTATTCTACGATTCTATTGAAGATGCTGTTGCATCTATGGTAGGCAAACAAAAGGAAACCTCGAAAAAGTAACATTTATTCAAATAGATGCGTTCAAATTTATGCTGGACGTATTTTGAGCTTGTAATGTATATCGTCGTAAGGCGAGCTTCGAGATTTAATCCGAAGTATTAAATTGTCAGGGTGTGGGCAGGCACGCGGGACTCCCGTCGAAGGTCCTAAAGGCGTCATCTCATCTGAGATGGGTCGCTCGCTGTTCATTGTGTGTCGGGCGAACCCCAGAAAGTGCCAGAACTTCAATGGATGTGCAGCAGAGATTATTTATAATTATATAAATTCCACTGCGATTTGCTACCGAGGAGCTGGAGCATCAGTGGTTCGGGATGCCGCAGTTGCAGCTTAACCCTATGAGGATTACAAGCAAATTTTTGAGAGGAAGGGGATTTATGCCGTATATCACTGTCAAGCAGCCAGTAAAATATTATCAAATGTCATTCGAGGACATTATGGCTGGCATTGATGATTTAAGTAAATACGTTATGCCGAATATAACAAACACCCGCACCTATTTTGTAGAGCGACCTAATGACAGGCTGCTGGGAAATACGGATATTGCAGGTATGATAGGGTTGCTTAGTGCATTCAACCATTCAAAAGAGGCTCTGTTCCAAGCGGACAGGGCTTCTTTATATCATTCGTTTCATATACCCAAATCAAGCGGAGGTCTGCGGCGAATTGATGCGCCGTTGCCCGAGTTGATGAATGCATTACGGGAGCTGAAGATGCTTTTTGAAACGCATATGTTTGCACTTTACCATACCACGGCGTTTGCATACGTCCGAGGACGCAGCACCATTGATGCGATCAAGCGGCACCAACGAAATGAAAGCAAATGGTTCTTAAAGTTGGATTTCGCAGACTTCTTCGGTAGCACTACGCCAACATTTGTGTTGGAGATGATGTCAAAGCTCTTCCCGTTTAGCGAGATTGTTAAATATACGGCTGGAAAAGATGCACTTACAAAAGCACTGAGCCTATGCTTTCTAAACAATGGCTTACCGCAAGGTACACCTATCTCGCCATTCTTAACCAACCTAATGATGATAGCTATAGACCATAAAATCAGCAATGACCTACGGAGCTTTGATAAACGGCGTTTTATATATACTCGTTATGCGGATGACCTGCTAATATCCTGTAAGGTTGACTTCGATAAGGATAAGGTGCAGCGGTTTATCATCGACACGCTGGCAAAATTCAATGCGCCGTTCAGTATCAAGCCAGAAAAGACACGGTATGGTTCATCTGCCGGTCGTAACTGGAATCTTGGGTTGATGCTGAATAATGAAAACCAAATCACCATCGGTCATAAACGAAAGAAAGAGTTCAAGGCTATGCTGGATAACTATATGCGTGACAGAAAGGCAGGCAACGGTTGGATTCTTAATGACATTCAGGTTCTTAGCGGGCTCATTAGCTACTACCGCATGGTAGAGAAGGATTATATTGACTATCTACTCAAACAATGTAGCGAGAAGCATGGGGCGGATGTAAAGCAATGTATCAAGGCGGATTTAGCCGCATAAATAATATCTTTTGTAATGGATATTTCGAGCAATCGAAAACTTCATGCGTTACGCTGAAGGTTCAAAATGTTAGGGTGTGAGAGGTGCGGGCTGGAGACCATGGTCAGTGATCAGTCGTCTTCTGGGCAGGTAAGATTTTGGTGCAGATGTCGGAAGTGCCGATGAATACAGGTGTTTTCGATTTCGGTCAGCGATATGAGCCACGAGCTTGAGCGTCATCGCCTGGATACCGTAGCCAAATACCGGTTCCTGCTGCCCTACTGCTACCTTGTAGATTACAAAGGAACAAGCGTTTACAATGGATAACTTTGTCTAATGACACAGTGCTTCGTGGTATCACCCGAAGTTTCAAAATGTTAAGGTGTGGGGTGGCGAGCCTCCATCGGCTCAGGTGCTCTGGAGGTGCTGCGGGCACTTGAGATGGGTATAGAAGTCGGTTTGATGCGGCGGTGAGTTTCTGTAAAGTCTTGATATTCCAAGACTTTCGGAAAGTGCAGCCCCTGCTAATACCATATGGTTGCCTGCCGCTGCGGCGGAGTCTCATCCCAAACATACGACCTCTTTAATATGCAGATTGTAAATGCAAAAATAATTATCAATATCCATAATGCGTAACCCTATCTGTTTTGATAAGGTGCTTTGCGGTTTAACCCGAAGCTATGAGTTTGTTAGCGACTTTCGCAAATCCAACGGATTTGCTCATGTTCCAAATCATCACGCCAACTACAGGAACTGACCCGCCGAATTCCTCCGGCTTGCAGCCAGAAGGAATTCGAGCAGGACAGTCCTTTTGTTGGCGTGTTTCTTTGAAGATTATGGATAAAAATAAAAAGGAGAAATGGACATATGAGCAAAATTAATAAATCAAAATTAAATGACTGGATGCTGGTTAGCCATGATAATATTCCGCCATACAAGGCATCTGATGAATATTTTATACCATATTTTGTACTTCCAACGGCTGTGGCTGTGCATTTGGTTGGGCGAGCGGCGAATGATTCGAGGTCAAGTAAAACAGGAGAATTTGCCGATGGACACAGATTGATAACTGGCAATTTATTGGCATTAGAAAGCAGAATCGCCGTAACAGGGCGCACATTGTACGAATTAGGAGATATCCACCCCCCTTATCGAGCATGGTTAGAGCAACAAAACTGGGATGGGTCGTTGAGTGTTCGATATAATATGCAGCTTGGTGATATAGTATCCGAAGGTGTGCAGACATTTATTGAATCTCTGGATAATAATACAAGTTAATGTGAACAGTCGAAATCTTAATGGTTTCGGCTGTTTATTGCTTTGAGATAAACATAAAAATGGGAGATGATTAGATATGACCAGAGAAGGATTATTACCGCAGGAATTGTTAGCAAAAATCCCACCGCTATATGCTAATGAAGGAGCATCAGAAAGAGAAATAATCATAAGGCTAAAATATTTTCTCGCATCATTCACATGGCTTGTGGCTGAGTGCGAAAAACGAGATGATGACGTATTATTTTACGGATATGTCATTAATCACAGTATGCCAGATTGTTCTGAATGGGGATACTTCACGTTGAATCAATTAATGGAAGTTATATTGCCTAGTGGTATCGGTGTGGAGCGAGATTTGGATTTTGAGGAATGTACATTCGGTGAATATGCGGAGGGGGGAATGTAACCTATGCCTAATTGGTGCAATAACTCTATTGCTTTCTATCAAGAAGATGGCGGAACCGCTATAGTCGAAGCGTTTTACACAGATATTCAGAAATACCAAGACTTCAAAGACCCAGAAACCAACGATTCCTCCAATTGGGTAGGTCATTGGCTTCAGTCCAACAGGATTAACACCGATAATTTGTACACTCGCGGTTTTTTCACTTACTGCGAGTTCCATGATAGTCATGTACGTATTGATATGGAGACAGCTTGGGGTCCGCTAACGGAAGTCTGGGATTTAATGGCTGAGAAATATGAACTTGCTTATGTTTATATTGCTGAGGAATCTGGATGCGAGGTCTATGTCAATACCGATGTAGAGGGGCGGTTTTTCACAGACAGATACCTGCTTAATTATTTCGATGTTGATGAACTGGAACTTGACGCAAGAATTATAGCCGAGTATTGTGAAAGATTGCAGGAGATTAGTGGAGAAACGTTGTATTTTAATTCATGGGAAGACGTTATAGATATATTTAAGCCATTTGATTTTAAGTTTGACGATGTTAATGCCCTTAATAAACGGCTGGAGATGTTTGGTCTTACGGTTTATGAATTTAGCAGCGAATAGAATTGAGTAGGATGGTGATAAACAGTGGGGATATTCGCAATTTCAGATTTGCACTTGGGATTTGGCTGTGACAAGCCAATGGATAAATTCGGTGAGAACTGGCACAACCATGCAGATAAAATTCAAAATGAATGGATACGTACTATTACCGAAAGAGACACAGTATTAATACCTGGTGATATTTCATGGGCAATCAACATGCGAGAAGCCACAGCAGACCTCCAATTTATTAATAACCTGCCCGGGAAAAAGATTGTTGTCGAAGGAAACCATGACCAATACTGGTGGAAAAGCACAAAGAAGCTGAATGAAACATACGACAGCACTTTATTTTTACGAAACACCCATGTAATGTGTGAGGATTTTGCAATATGCGGCACTCGTGGTTGGAATTGCCCGGGGTATTCGGATTTTACTGCCCATGATGAAAAGATATATGAAAGAGAAGTGAATCGACTGAAGATATCGCTTGACTCCGCTGTAAAGGCGGGTGCAAGCCAAATAATCGTTATGATTCATTTTCCGCCCACCATCAATGAAATGGAATCGGGCTTCACAGAACTGATTCATAGCTATCCCGTGAAAATGGTTACATACGGACATTTGCATGGGCAAGAGTTTGACGCAAGCATAAGGGGCATTGTTAACGGAGTTGAATATATACTGGTATCCGCTGATTATTTGAATTTTTCTCCGATTCAGATTGCCTAACAATATGTATTTACTGAAACGGATATATTTACAATCATCTAAACAGTTCAAAAATGAGGGAAGAGGGCTGCTATGACTTATGTAATGAGCGACATACACGGTTGCTACGAGCAATATCTTTCCATGCTTGATAAAATTAATTTCAGCGATAATGATACGCTTTATGTACTGGGAGATGTTGTTGATTATGGCGATAAGCCTATCGAAGTGTTAAGAGATATGAGTATGCGCACTAACATCATACCGATTGTTGGCAATCACGAATATTTTGCCTTAATAACACTCAAAGAACTTTTAGATGAGGTTACGGAGGAAAACGTAAATAATTTAATCCATATTGCAGATAATGTAGCAAGTTGGCAGGATGTTGGCGGCACTCCTACCCTTCGTGGGTTTGGAGCATTGGACAAGGAAGAGCGGATAGATATTTTTGAGTACCTTCTGGAATTTTCTCTGTACGAAGAAGTTATGGTAAGTGGTCAAAAATATATTTTAACCCACGCAGGATTGCCACCAAATGCGACCTTGCAGAATTTAAGCAGTTTTGATTTGTATGATTATGTCACTGCAACCACGGACTATACCAAGACATACTTCGAGGATGTAATTTTGGTAACAGGTCATATGCCTACTTTTAACATCGGTGAAAGGTGGCGCAGAAAGGTATTTAAGGGAAATAACCATCTAGCCATTGATACGGGCGGAGTATTTGGCGAGGTATTTGTCTGCGTTTGTTTGGAAACGGGCGAAGAATTTTACGTAACGTAGCAAGCGTGCGTCAAACAAATAATCACATTGACATTGTGCGTACAATGTGATATTGTATTGGTAACAAATACCTTCAAGTCATTTCAACGTAAGCAATACCAAAAGATATGAAAAGGAATGATAATTATGCCAGCGAGTACAGGGGCAAACGCCAATATCAATATCCGTGTAGACAGTGATGTAAAGAA
>Ga0123352_10003471_pt1 | contig 22810 bp, 10 predicted proteins | sample TergutLab28metaG_FD_89700 | JGI IMG/M metagenome (GOLD analysis project Ga0123352, IMG submission 89700) | Labiotermes labralis P1 segment gut microbial communities from Petit-Saut dam, French Guiana - Lab288 P1 | ecosystem: Host-associated > Arthropoda: Insects > Digestive system > Gut ...
ACCCGTTGCGCTGACCACGTGACACCCCTCCATCCGCAAAAGTTGGCACTAACTTCGCCGACCGGCGGCGGCCGCTCTGTCGGTATAGTTCGCGTGCGGACTAAGGCCACGGAGTTTAGTTTTTAGTTTAGTTTAGAGTCAGAAATGAAGGCCTAGACCAGGGCTATCGAATCTTTTGTTGATTATGGGACACATTTCGTCGTGTAGAATACTGGTAGATTTCCACAGAAAAGAAAACAACGAAAACCCCATTAGCGACACCTTACGGCAGGGACTGTCAACGTTCCGCCAGCGTGTCCTACCAAATGCGGCCTCTTACACCTTCGTGGAATAGCCTTACGTGTGCTACGTTTGACTACGGTTCTCTTTGAGGGCTGTACTCAAAATACGCATTTTGAATAAGTAAAAATGATGGAAACGCATGATCGAAAAATCTTGTCAAAGTATGTAATGGTGCAGAGCCAAGTTGTCCCTGCCCACATTATGAAGGCTTAGGGGAAGTGGAGGCCCAGATCCACTAATTTTCAACCTCGGGAGTGGACGGAGATTAGCGGTCGGCTTCACAACTCGGTCACTTCTTATACTCGGGGCGTCCCGATACCCACTAAATATGAGCCTGGATGGATCCTAGAGCCAGTTTGAAAACTTCGAGAAGATATGGATCTTTTGGTCCAGCTTGAATTCGAGAACGGCTATCCAGTGCTCATTGCAGTTCCTACACCGACAACGCTATCCGGGCTCGACGGTACCAAAAAAGGGATTATATTAACATATTCATGTAGTTAGTCAGAAATACCACTTGCAGGTACAGTATTCCTCCTTGAGGTTTCAACTGTGAGAAATATCGATGTGTTATCTATTTCACGAAAATTATCGCACTCTTCATTTCGCATCGTTCTTAGTAATTATTATATTCTGGCTAATCAGATTGTAAGCAAATAATAGCCGCAATCTAGAATATGGACGTGGCAAACTCAGGCGTAATAACTGAAGAATAAAAAACCAACTAGATGCCACTTATTATTTTATTGTACTTCTTATAGGCTCAACATGTTTCGGGCATTACTATGCCCATCATCAGGAGCTCACGACTATGATGTTGATTACCGCATTGATCGTTTCGGTCTTGGTTTGCTGCATGTTGGAGGTTAGGTGCGGACACTACTCCAGCACGGTCCATTAAACATCAGATTCAGGCATAATAATTTTTCCACTTGCTCAAAGTCAAGTTTTAACAGAATGGCTGGCTAATTGGCCCCTTCTACACATTTTTTTTTTGCAAATTCCAAAGTTATGTATTTTGCCACGATCCCCCACTTATGTGGCGACGATTTCGAAACGTATCTAGCCTTATTCTAACAAATTGTGTGCATTAATACTTAAAAGCATACTGGTTACTTTACGTGACATCAGGTTTAATGTTAACAAATTCTATACTCAGACTACGGTGCTTCTTAGTGTTTTGTATGGTTCTCAGAACAAACAGCGATTATTTACCTACATATAATTAATATATTAGTTTTTATAATCGAGGAGGAGGGTGTTTACTGCTCGGTACGAGCCCAGGATTTAATTATGATTCTGGTTTGCTTTAGCCTTTAAATGGTTAAAAGCAGTAATGTGATTCATAACAAATTGTCAGAAGGAACAAATATTTAATCTGTATCCTCGCTTATAACTAGGGTAACATAGATATGTTAAAATAGATTCTTGAGAAGCCGTATCAGACCTGACATACTCCGAACTCGCTGGCGTTGATGTGGATGTATCCGGCACTACTTTTCATTCACCGAATGCTGTTAGTAGGACAACTACTTTTGCACTGCGCTCAATGCTTAGAGTGATAACTCTTCCGTTATTTCATCCCAGCCTTCTACAAAGGATAGAAATGCATTTCTGAAGGATTTAGTGTCTTTAAACTCCTATCAGTATACATTATGGAACGGTTCTTTAAGAAGCCTGTTGCTTTGAGTATAAAGAAAACAGCTATGTCATTTTAAGATGACGGTCTTCAGTGTTCTGATGCCAAGTGTCAGGTAGAATGGAACAACATTTTGGAAAAAACATGCTGTCCCAGTATTCAGAGTAAAAAAATTCCCGTACAAACACACGATCAAATATATCTTTCTAAAATATATGGGACCATACGTCGGCATACGACCTAAAATTGCCATTATGGTACCTAATGTATTCTGAAGTAAATTTTTCAGTGAACACGCATGTAAGAATTTAGAAATTGTGTTTATCATTTTATTTATCTTATGCTGAATCGTCATCAACATAATGAGATACAACTGTGTTATCTTTAATCGTATAGGCGTACTGAAAAAGCAAAATGGTGCCACAGACACAAGACTTATTTGGATGGATTACGGTATGGTAACTGTACAATAATTTTGCGGCACGCTTTTAATGATTCTCTAGTTTGATGCATTCCAAGGACGGACGTAAATTAACCTTTACTTAAATCATAGGAATAATTCAGATGAAAGGATATACGTCTTTTAGGTATTGTTAGAGCATTAACCTTGTCTTTAATGTTCATAGAATTCCATATTAAACAAATGCTGAATGTAACGGATGAATGGGGAAGAAGAGCCACAATAAGAACTGTACATCTAGTTACCAAACGTTTCTGCTAATGCAATCAAACCCTTATAAACCACCATGCTCAATTAGCCTCCACAAATCTGCGTGGAAAGACATGTCCTACTAAACATTGTTTTTGTTTACCGGTACGTACCGCCAAAATATTCAGTAAAAAAGCGTGGTGGTTTGTCGGAGTTTGAATGGCATCAAATATGAGGGTGCGTTATGGCAGTGTAACTGTTGGCTGAAGTAGGAATATGTGTAATACGCAGAGCGTTTCTAGAACTGGGAAGGCTAATGTTTGGGTTACTGTTGTGTTCGTTGTTTCGTATTCTGGTACTTTTTTGTAGGAACTATCAGTGACAGAGGGGAAGGCCAAGTTAGAATGTTTGATTAATATCTTGCCCGTCCTTCCGTGGAATTACGCCGTATCACATGAAGCACACCGATGTGGAGCTTACTACCGACACATCACATATATCGAATATGCCTCGGGCGGGAGACAGTATAATTAATTAATAAGTGGTACACAGCTTTACAGGGCCATGAATGTGAGAGTTGCAGATTATCGCCTCTAGATGGAAGTTTTACAAGTTTTTGGTAGATATACTTGAAGAATCTAATGGTCATTCGTTAAAAATCACAACACGTTTGTAGTAACTCGTCGTCTGTCATTAAACGCGACAAGTCTTAGTATGCCAGCAGCTTCGTATGTGGGATGCCTTCTTTTTTGTTTTGTTTTAATTTCCGAATAGGTAGTCTCTTCGCTAAACAACATGCACTGTGTTACAACTTCGCTTGCTTTCATAACCGCTACCGGTCACCATACATTTTTTAAGTCAGACAGCTAGTTACAATTATTTTTTTGCATGATTCTTTTGAGTTCTTTGAAGGAAGTATACAAAATTAACCCATCACTTGGTGGTTTGAGTAAAACTTCAAAATCTCAGGGGCTATGCTGTTGTTTTATTCATTAGTTTTAAACAGTAATGGGGGACCGCGGTGGCACAGTGGTTAAGGTGATGTGCTACAAATTGGAAGATCGCTGATTCGATTCCAGATGGCGTAATTGCAATTTTTCATTGACATAATCCTTCCGATCGCACTATGGCCCTGGGGTTGACTCAGCCTCTAACAGAAACGAGTACCAGGAGCATTTCCTTGGGGTAAAGGCGGCCGGTGCGTAGGGTTGACAACCTTAACACCACTCTGTGCTGTTGTCACGTAATCTGGGAACCTTAACTTCCTGGAACCCTCTGGGCACCTCGGGCCTGCAACGGGGCTGCTTTACCTTTTTTTAAACAGCAATGGGACTGACGTAAATAGAAAACATGTAGACGATAGACGAATGCGTATTCTGCCAAAAACAAAATAAAGACACTTGTGCTATGTTAGGTTTAAAGCATTTAATTCTGCTCGGCGAACCTGAAGGGAATAGAATATTTGCAAGACCAAATATTAGACTTGTCGGTCCTAGTGGCAGCACGGTCTAAGGCGTGGGTCTGCGGGCACTCTTTTGCTGGAATTGCGGGTTCGAATCCCGTAAGGGGCATGAATATCGGGCTGATCACTTGCCCAGGGGATTCCTGCCGAGTGTGGTTTGTCGAATGAGAGTGATCACGAAGCCCAATAAGGGGAGACCATGACCCGGAATCGGGTCGAAGCGCCACAGGAAAAAGTAAAGTATTAGTTTGGAAGATAATATTGCAATTGATCTTGAAGGAAGAGAGTTTGAAGATGTGGACCTTGCAGTGTTACAGTATTGATGTGATTCAGGAAATGCATCAGTGGCCGGTACTGTGAGCACAGTATCGTAACTTGTCAAGAAGAACAGTTCCACGAAAGCAGTTATCTTAGTCATCCACACACTGCACTACACTCATGTGACAAATACCGCTTGCATCATATTTATCTGATGACGACCGTATCCTTCGATTTACTTTTTTAAAGTTTTTAATTTACCATTAAACGACAAAACAAAACTTAATTTAACCTCCTGATGCTAAGCAAAACGTGAGTACTGAGCATGCGAATTTACGGAGAGGCTGTCGTCTGTCGGGCTGCTTGAGGCTGGGCCAGGGTGTGGGCTAACTCAACACGTATTCTTGCGTAGTAATTTACAAAGTGTGTCTGCTGCTGTAAGGTATAGTTTTGTTGTGAAGTCAGCAGAAGATTAGGCATGCGAATAATCCAGTGTTGAGACAGATTGCCGGTAGAGGCTGAGGACAGGCAATGATGGCAGCAGACACCAAGCTTCGCATTCTTAAGAAAAGACTGATTCTTTTCATGGAATCTTTTTTATGGTTCTGACATTGCCCAGATATTTTAACTCGGTACGATACACAACCGCCGGTTATCGAGCAGATTAACTAGTTTGTAGCGATTCTGACAAGTGCTAGCGAAATACCTGTTTCAAGTTCCTGAACGGACAATATTTCTACTGAGGCTAAATATTTTCGTGGTTATCCTCAGGCTTCCACGCGATGTTGGATAGAATATTGCAGAAGAATTAGAAGAAGGTGTTAAAGAGCGACAAGAAGATAAAACAAGAAGAACAAGGTGTAAGACATGCCAAAAGAAAGTAGATGATTTTGTAATTGAATTCCATACGTGCAATGTAACCGCCACCCACAAAACTGACATTTCTGATGATTTTGGTTTGTTGCGGATAATTATAGGCTACTTTTAATTATAGCCTACTTCTAATTATAGCCTGCTTTTAATTCATCACACACGAAATAACTTTTCACTGAAACCATGCGCGAAAATATTTCACCTTCAGCTAATTATTGACTCACAGTTTTTCAGTTACTATCCGGTATTCATCCTTTGCACTATATGTCACAATTAAACGAAGGATATACTCTGGGATATGATGTAATAGAATGAGGTAGAAATTTAGCAACATTAGGCATGCACTTTCTTCCTCCTTCTTCTACCCAGGAGATAAAGGTGGTGCGATCTTCAGAAATATCATAATTTTGTAGAAGACTATATGACGTCACATCTCAGGAGACAGGAAGTCTATTCTGTTTAGTCAACGTCGTTTGTAACTCGTAGGTAAAGTCACAACTAAGCAGTTGGCGCTCCTGCTCATAACCGGGGAAGTTTTAAACTGAAATTTTGGATGGGTTGGAGGGTGGGTTGGGGAAGAAGTGTTTTATTCGATGACGCTCTTAATTTATGAGATTATGTGGCAGGAGCATGTGAATGAAATATGAGATGGATAATGGGGGGGGAGGAGGGGATAATGACAGGAGGAAACCCAATGCTGTAAGAAACGCCGTTCCCAATATCACTTTGTCCACCACAAATCCCATATGGACTGGTAGGGTTTGCATCCGAGCCACCGAGATAAGACCCCAGCGAATAACCGCCTGAGTCGCCGCACGGTCCTCCTGGTCGTGAGAGTGGTTATTGCTACTGACAGATTTCACGTTTTGCCTCATTCTCCGCAGCAGGGTGCTGGTACCAACTCCATATTTATAATCAATCTCAGTTTTTCAAATGAGACAAGTAAATTGCAGCTCACGTGGCTCTGTTGTACACTCGTAAAGCGAAGGAAACGCGGCCACCATTCACGTACATATTTAATGAATAATTTGAAGGGACAAGCAAATCGCATGCGTAAAGAAATTCATAAGAATAATGTTTAGGATATCAAGATGTGTGAGGTGAAATATGTTGAGCTGACTTACAGCGATGGTGTTTTGTAAACACATAATGAAACTTGGGGTCTTTTAAAAGCACAGTTTATTGATCAGCGGAATACCTCTTTGATACCCGACGGAAAACCTTCACCGTGCCGTTAGGTGTTAGGCCGCTGGTTAGCCGAGTTTTAGGAGCGTTCGCACAAATCGCTAAAAGCGCCTGTTAGCTTCTTCATTAGCTGTCTGTCCGCATGCAACAGTCCGGCACCCAGTGAATGGACTTTCATTAAACTTGATAGTGGAGACTTTTATTAAAATCTGTCTAATTTGATTAAAATCGACCAAAAAATCGGCCAATTTAGTGAAGACCTAAATAGGTTTTATTTTTCCGACCACATCAAATCGCCATAAAATCACTGTTGAGAGCGATTTATATGACTCAACAATGCAAGAGGAACGAATTACTTTTTTTTCCCACGGCAACTCTTTCAGTACTGATTACGTTGCTGACTGTTTAGGTCAACGATAGGCCTAATAAGAGAACGTATTATTGCGATTACATGGTAGCGCGTTCAAAATTGAAATGTGACACACATAGGCCAAAAATACTAAGGGAACGCACTGTTGACACAAAAGTAACCTTATAACATGAACAGTCTGCAGTAGACGTAATATGGCCGTGTTGGCACGTTCGTCAAGGCGAAAGCAGCCCGCACTTACTTCACACGTACATTGCGTGTCTTGCACATTTTCAGTTTTTTGGGTAGCTATATAATGTAAGTGCTTAGGGAGGTAAATAGGGAGTGGTTTTGTAGCTGGAGAGTTGTATAGTTGCTTTGTGGTTTAGGTTACTAGGTAGGTAGCTCGTATCTCCGAAGGTAGTTTTTGTTAAACAGTTTATTTGTTACATATATTAGTTTGTTGGGTTGGTGGACTAAGAAGTCATTGTGAGAGGTTATTACTCCCCGCAACAACAAAGTTTCCCAGTTGCTGTGCCTGTAAAACTGTTAATAACATTATTAATAACATCACTGACGGTTTGCAAACACCGCAGGGAGAGAAAAATTTCGCCACTGAACCAACTAAGTACAAAAAAAAAAACTTTTATTCGCAAGAAAGTGGGTTTTAAAATGACACAGCACTTTCTTGTCATTTTCTGCCATTAGCTACCCAGTCAGCAAGGTAACCCACTGATGAGTTTAGTCTTCTTCAAGACTTTCAAGTGCATTACACTTTAGAGCACACTACTGTTTATGTGGTTCCTTTTCTTATCTTTTGAAATCGTATGGAAGAGAAGCAGGAAAGAGTTTTCTTGAATACAACCTCACTAATCCCTTGATTCGGACAGGATCCTGGGATAATTCCATCCATGACCCTGTTTCACAACTTTATTTCTGTAAGATTCATCTTGATGATAACCAGTATTCTTAATATTCCAAGCAGCCGCTTTCTAAGAGTCTCTGTCAAAATTACATATATAATCCTTTACATCCGCCAGTCGAGCCACATGCTCAGCCAATTTGAACCTCAAATTTGAACACCATACCGAAATAATAAAAGCAGCGATCATGATTAATTCGTGTCTCTCAAAGTAGTGTGGACGAAGTTCGGGATTTTAAATGACGGCGATGACATCAGATTCTCTTTTTACGTGAACAACAAACTTGGAAGTCTAATGGTGGATTGGCTCTGTTTTTAACATCATAACTGGAGGTCTGATGAACTTCGCACCCTGACGTTTATTTAACTGAAAGATCGGTGGACCAAAAAGGCATAAGTTTGGCAAGAGAAAAATTCCTATCCTTTTGGGAGTCGAAATCTCCTCCTCCGGCCCTCCAACGGATACGATAGTGAGCTATTTCCGTCTGTTTCCCTGTTGTTGTCTTCAGCGTGCGGGATGGATGACCGAGGAATCGAGGTTCGATACCAGCGGGAATAAGACTTTTTTATATTTTCTAAAGCGTCGAGACCAGCTCTGAGTCTGATGCAAACGTCCTACCTAATAGGTGCGGGGATCTCTCTCCATGGGTTAAAAGCGGCAGGGGCCTGGAGCTTACCACTCACCTTCATCTCATGTCGAGAATAAGATAGAATGGAGCTAATGTTTTCTCCTCTTGTATGCCTTCATGGCAGGAACGATTAAACCACTGAAGCTAGATGCCTGAGACGTGGTTTGGGGTTAGATCGTGCCCACAAATGCACATTGTGTGTGTGTGTGTGTGTAAGACGCTTTGGAAGGCAAAATGGCGACAGTGCAGAACTTCGAGGTTATGTCCAACGAATTTTACACATACAGAATGTGCATTTCAGTAAAATGTTTTTCGTAGAAAAAATAAACTGAAATTGAAATAAATGATACCACAAAATCACTAACAGACTTGCAGAAGTAGAAATCTATGCAATGAGAAAGTTGTTTATATTGTCTTGCATTAAAAATGTTGAGTCTTACAGCTACGTTCAGAGGCATAATTTCTAGAATACTGGCGGGAGGGAGGGGCGGTTTGGAACTATTCATTAAAATGTTCTTCAAATAACAACTATTTTCATTACATTCCCCGAGAAATATTCCTACAGAAAGATACACAGGGGACTGGCCTGTTCTATATTTACTACATATGTTGTTCTCATTCTGCAATCCAAACGATTTTATTAGATGTCTGGAGAGGGTATGTAGTCAAACACAACTATGTCAATTAAGATGTTTTAATGACTATAACTAGAAAAACTACATGCTTCGGCACTTATTGGCCATCGTCAGGTTCTCTTGAAGAAAACCTGACGATGACCAATAAGTGCCGAAGCATGTAGTTTTTCTAGTTATAGTCATTAAAACATCTTAATTGACATAAGTGTGTTTGACTACATACCCTCTCCAGTTTTCACACACACAATGAGGATGACACAATTCAAAGTTCATTAGATGTCATTTGAATTAATATGCATTTCACTATAAAATTTGTTTTAATCACTGTGAACTAAAAACATTATTAAAATTATGTCCCTTTTGTCTTATATGTTTTATCATATTAAAAACAGTTTCCTTTATTCCCTGGGGTAAGACGTCACACGTTATGTGTACATTTTCATTATCTCATTTTAAGCCCACTGTAGTTCTCCAATTTTAAGTAAAATGATGTACTGTATTTCCATTAGCAAAATAAACTGTGTATATACTTCTTGGCTTTCTGGGTACTTCGATGTCCATATGAACACATGCGTGTATTATGAATATTCTATCCTTTACTGGGACGACATGAAATAGGGAAATAAATAAATGGACCTGTTCACTGCTTCCTTTTTACAGAACTGATGTTACCTATTGGGCCTAATACAGGCACACAGAATACTGACACTTCTAGCAAATTCTGTGAAATCTCTCAAAGTCCACCATACTCAACTCACACCAAACCACTCTTCCACAGCTCAACAACCACACACACAAATATCTTAAAAAATTATTTTTCTCCTGTTCCAGATGAACCACAGAGTTGTGATGAACCATATTCCCTCTAATGTAAATGCTGCAGTGGAATAATAGTATGGGTTTTAAACATATTTTGGAATGGTATATAGTTCTGTTGAAATGCTACATTATTGGTACAATGTGACATTGAAATAAGATTAGCTTGGTAGTGTCTTTCAATAAAGTGATTGTGACCATATCTTGAAGAAATGTGCTAGTGAAGTGCTGGAATTACTACTGAAAGAAGGGTGTCTTACAGAATTCTGACCATGTTATGTGTATCTATATTAATGCTTCCAGAGGAACCCCAAATTACAATACCATGTGCAAGGATGTTCACGGAGGCATGAGACATCTAAAAATTCGTGGATGTTCATGATGCAGAAAACCAAGCCCTAGAATGAACAGACTCATGTTCACTGTAAGGTAACTGTTACTGAACACATATTGAGGGTTCTTGCTTTATGTATCTTGCTTCAGTTAACAAGATGAATGCAGTCTTGGTTTGCATGTTATTTCTTCTGATAAGATTGTAGTATGAGTTGAAGGATGCTGTTATAATGCTAATGAAATTTCAGTGCTCTGATTGGCTGTTTGCTGTTTGGTTGCAGAGGATAGACTGTCTTGCAAACATGCTGATGAACTGTGCAGGTAAGAAAGACAATGAAAATTATTACAACCACAACTTAAAAAAGAACCGTTTTCAGTCCATAGCCAGATAAAGCCAGTCTCTCACCTGATAGCCACTTTTTCTAAGATTCATTGTTCTTCCACCTACATTTATGTCTCTCAAGTTCATTCTTCCCTTCAGGTCTTGAGACATACATTTTGTGTGCATTTGTTATCTGTCCCTAGTATGACAGATGCTGTGAAAGAGGTCCACGAAACTTTTAAATGGTTTTCATTTTTGTTTAACTGGCCAATCACTATCCTTTAGCTTCTATGGACACTACTTTCTCTTCCAATAAGTGGGATATATTTTATGCACACAATCTTCAGTAGAGTTATTATTTGTAATGGTTTAGAACTTATTGATGGAAACAAAACGTATGTGAAACACTTGAGACTGGAATATGATGGCACTTGCAATTTTGGGAAGTTAACATATCTTTACAAAAAATCTGTGTGATGTACACATATTCACCATCTTTAAAAACTAAATGGGTCTCTTTACAAAGTAGGAAACAACATCCTCTAACACAGCTACGTAGTTTAAGCAAGAGAATTTGAAATACAATGACACATTATTGCCCCTGTGTATAATGTTAACTGAATCTCCTCCTCACTGCATTTCTACTTGATTTTGAAAATGAAGCTGAATGATGTACAATATCTACAAGTGATATAATATTGTGCGTACCTCAACAGACAGATTACTGGCATAAGATTCAGGGATAAAAAGGAGTACTACATGGCGTACCAGCATATTTTTACCCAATTCAGAATTGGCGCACCCACGGGAGGGGGGAGGGGGGAAGCTGCCCCCCCCCCTTCTCAAAGTGAAATTAAAAAAAAACACAGATTTCATAGACCTGATTACAGCAAAGGTTTCGCATGATTTATGCTACAACCTAAATCATCTACTGAAAATGGATGATGACCAGTACATTGGAATATTGAAAAATACATAAAAACTTAAAAATATGTAATTTTTTTCTTTTTGAGTTAGTTATAATTTTCACCATAACCTGCCTAGATGTCAGGTTGGAGATTTTGACATGATTTTCAGAACAGAATTCTTAAATCAAGCATAAATTATATATAGCCTCAGGGTCAGACCCTCCCAAGAAAAAATTGGCGTGTGCCTATGCAGTTGATCACCCCTGCCATGCTAAGTTAAATAATGTAGTGTGGGAAAAGTAATTCATAAAAAAGAACAATTTTTTAGCTTATATATGCATTTTTTTTTCACAATTATGCATTTGACAACATTTGGATAGCAAGTCAGGATATAAACTGTCAGTAACAACAATTATCATTATAAAAATGTTTTCTTCCTTCATAATATAAAAAGGTGAAAACACATTCAACATTTAAGATGACAAACACTGTTGCAGTACACACCATTCACAGACTGTAATACACGATAAATGATGAACACATTTTGCAAAACCTACTAGTGAAATCTGTGTACTCCATTTACATTTAATTTTGAAATGGAACATTCAACACATCCACACATTCTTCATGCATTATATGCACCCCTGTACAGCAAAATACCATCAAGATAGTAAATTAAAATTTCTACTCATGTTATAAAAAAATGGCCTATAAACGATCGTTTAAGACAAAAATAATTTCTGCCACATTTCATATATTTAAGTTATAAATTTACTTAATGGAATTTAATAAAAATCAATATTGAGGGTCCACACTCAAAGTTGTCAGGCAGATTTAATTTTGGTCCATATGGACCAAATATAATACAAATCAAACTCAAATATTTTTCTCAACAATGGCTCACTGTATGAATCAAATTGTAGACTACACAAGTTAGAGATCTTATTAGTGTAAGACTTTATTTGGCATGTTTTTTTTAAATACTTTGAATTTATTTAGTAGAATAAGAGGTCAAATGGTCACTGTAATATTTGATTTGTTGATTACTCTGTTAATAACAGAATTTGTGATTATAAGTATGGTGTTAATTAACTCTTTCAACACTAGACCTATATTTGCATTGAGTGTTTTAATCATAGAGAGATATACATTTCTTCACTTCTGACTACTGCTGTATATGATATTTTGCTGACAAGTGGTGACATTTCAGCATGTTATGCACTACCTTTGCCTCCACCTCAGAATGAAGAAAACTGTGCCATAAATAAGAAAGAAAATGATTATGTTAAAATTCACACACATTCCACCATAATTGAACGTGTATTATGTACAGCTCAGGCATGCATATATACAAGAGAAAACTGGCACAACACACACACACCCACCTGACAAGTTTATGTACAAGAAACAGTATCTTGTAGTTACATTTTGGACATAGTGTATCAAAATTGCTTCTGTGAACACCTGTATTTATGGACATTTGGATTCATTACAGACATGACTTAAGATCTAATCTAGACTTCACTTTATTACCTTGAATCTTAGTTTGTGTAAATGATTTTATACTTGATGATGTGAAAACATGGCACTTTCTCTGTATCATCATACAGGTAATGAATGTTATTGTGGTGATCCCACTTGGCAGTAAAACTGTTAATTTGTGACTTTGGTTGGTCTGCTTGTACAGTTTTATTTTATTTTCTCTCTGTGTAATGTCAAAACTCCCACTCTGCTCATAATTCTGTACTCATTTCATGAGCAATTTCCTGTACACCATTATTTGCACTGGACTGTTGTGATGTGTTTGTAGCAGGCTCAGTCACATTACTGCTAGGGGCTGCCTTATGCATTGGTGAACTAACTTGTGCTGGATCTTGTGATTCATCATCTTCTCGAATTGTGGCTGTGTCATTGGTCCAACAAGAGCCAATCACCGTGCTTGTCTGCAACAAACATATCAGACCAGGTATCAGTATTGAAGTTTACTAAAAAATTAAGAAAATTCACTGATATTACAAACTCATTACCATAATTTTTAAGTACACAAAGGATTTAAATAAGTGATTAAAATAAAATTACTATTTTAAAATCATGCTACCCAGGAATTATGATTACATGAAAATAAAATAAAATGCACAATGACTATGCTGCATGCTATGTCATTATAAACCACTAATCTCACAATAACAACAGTTTAACAAATCAACCTCCCATTTTTGGTTATCTTTTTTCATGGTTTGAAATAGGCACTATTAGTTGAAGGCAAAATGAACAAATATATGTTTTCTAATCTTTTCCAGTAAAATGTTCGAACCATTAAATACTTCCCATGCTATGCATGAGATATATAGCACTTGAAGACTGATCCTTCTCTTCTGTACATCTTTGTTATGTAATAATATTAGTGAAAAGAAACTGTCAGCAGTACTGAAGCTAATCATTTGCAACCTGCACAGTGAATTTGTACATGCCTAGGAAATCATTAAATAAAACTGTGTACTATCTTTTCCTGAAAACCCAAACACGAAAAAGGTTAATATGTCACCATTCAGATCCCTTCTGAAGTTGCATTAACTATCAGAGAAACAATGGCATACATAATTATTACATATTTAAACCTTTAAAACAACTATTATGCAAACAGTAATGTTTCAGCCATGGTAATGAATTTACATCTGCATCAACTGGAATGCAATAAGTTTTAAAATAATCAGTAAAGGCTATGGGTACACCTGTGCTACTGGTTAACCACTGAGTATTTTTGCATCTCAAACATCAGCAGGAGGTAACAACAGATGTGCAGGCAAGGACTCATTACAGCTGCTACATTAGGTGTGCAGTTCAGGTACAAAGTGATATGTTCCTGAATGCCAGGCAACAAGGGATAGATGCTCAACAGAGGAAGATGAATGCAAGCAGCAGGCAAGCAAGCAGGTGAGCAGGCAGTGGGGGTCAGATACTCACTGGTACGTGCTTTGTATGAGAGGTGAGAGGATTAGCTCTAAGCTGGCTGAGCGCGACCTCCGCAGCTCCGTGGTCATCGTGAGTCCTGCGTCGCCCCCTCCCCGGAGGTCCCCCCAGCCTCCTCGTCTCGGTCGTGCGTCCGTTACTCCTGTCGTCTGCTGCATCATCACCACACAACCAACAAGCTTAGCTCTGAAGCTCAAACACAGGCCCTCAGCCATTCTGCTAAGGAATCCCACATTCTAACGATCCTTTGCTAGAAGCTTCTTTCCATTTTTGGAACAGGATATGGAATTTCTTTAACTGTTCTGCAGACATAAAACTCTCATTCCAAAGCATAAAGCCTGGATTAATAATCCACGTTAAGTTCTGTAGACTTCTCCCTTCCCTACAGTCCAAATACTCTACACCTGAAAACTATACAATAGGCCGTCACATTTAAATTGGTATGTTCCTTTCTGAATATGTTATAATGTGTATTTGTGTCTAGTAGAATACATTATTGTTCTCCTGTACCTGCATCAGAGATACTGTATATCAGGTGAAAGAGTTTGAAGTAATGTCATACCAGTCCCAGTCTGTTGAAGTCTGTACAGTCTGTTAGCATGTAATTGTAGATGGGGTTAATCACTATTTCTACTTGTGAAAGCAATGCAAGGAAAAAGGATGCATAATGCACTAAGAGTATCTACTGTAAAGCTATAATGCAATAATTAAGATTAAAATACAGAGAAGTTCCAAGGCACAAAATAAAAAAGTTTAAAATTCCATCAAGCAAAGTCACAAGAACAAAGAATGTGGAAAATATAAAAGTAATATTACATTGAAACTGTGGCAATACCTCATGTACTGTAAAACTGAAGCAGCCGTGCTTGAATTGAACAATAACACTTCTATGAACAACTTCTGCATGAAGTATTTCACAGCCATATCACAAATGCAATACTCACATTAAATTTATTGGAGTCCCTGAGAATGCCAGAAGTGTTGGGTTGGTGACCCCTGAAGTAAAGTGGGCCTCTTCTAGTACTTCCATCCCCACTGCGGGTGCTTCTTACACTCCCACTCCAATTATTGTTAATGTTACTAGCATCAGTAGGAGTTGTAGTATTAGGCAGAGTGCGGTAGGTACCCATGGGTGGAGCCCCAGGAGACATCCAAGCTAATCCGCCACCATCACTGGAAGCCCCAGTCACCAACCTGTCACTCCCTTTCCCTCTTGCCCTTTGGTCATTCCAAATTCTATGTACAGTATCTGGATCAGGAGTCATATGTGTTGAAGATACCCGCATTGAGCTGAAGGGGTATAGCCGACTCTGGACTGGGGCCCCAATGCGGGAATTAATGGCACTTGTACTCACTAAAGTAGGCAGTGGAGGTTGTGAAGAAGACAGATTTGTGGTCTGTGCATATCTTGGGCCTTCACTCAACCTGCAACATATGCACATCACATGCCTACATTACTTCAGGACAGGTTCTGAGTACTGAAAAGCAGCAATGATTATCAGCAACATCAGCCAAATGAGAAAGTACAGGATAGTGCTAAGTACAGTTAGATATTCTTATAAAATATTCAACACTGTTTGTAATTATATTATAAACTGAATCTAATACAGCATATAAATACAACAATCCTCATTAACAGTAATTTTCAACCTCAGTTTGATAAGAACATACAGTTGTATATGATATTTAATATGGATAATTACAATTACAGTAAATTTACAATTAAGAGTAGTAACTAAGTCCTGGAATCCTCAAGTATAAGTAAACTGATTTTGTTGGTGAAATTATGGACCCATGAAACTTCTTCAGTCATGTGAATACTGGTTGCCTTCTGCAAAAGACTGAGATGAGGAAGGTGTATAGTAAAATTGGATGGGTTTAGCAAGTGAGAAACAATAACACTGTTTTACCTGTATTTACAGTAAGAGAACTGTAAATGCTGCGACATCCATCACTAGGTGATCTGGAAAGCTCTATTGATGAGAAACTGACTAACAGGTCAATAAATTTTCACTGTTCTACCAATTGGCAGCACCCTGCACTGATTCTGAGATTTCAGTGACCAATTATTAGTGTGTTGTTTTTTAATTTTACGTATACACCACAATACACAAATGATGATGAAAACTAATACAAAATGCGGCACGAAAACATGTGATGCAATATGAAATGACAAATTAAATGGTTAGAGTGTCCCTCATGTTGCTAGACACTACAATACATACTATGTATACCATTTAAATATCTTGAAAACTTAGATATCTGGCAAAACTTCGGTCCCAGAAGTGTCAGAGATTTCAGATTTTACAATATGAAGTTTCAGAGCATCTGGCTGTTAAGTTGCATTTGTACTTCCTAATTTTAATTATATTGTATTGTATTTATGGCTATGAAAATTATTTCTGTTGTCACTTACTTTGCCTTAGAAACTGAAACTGCAACTCTCTGGAAATGTTGAAACTTTAGTATGCTCCTGCAACTACATACTGAGTAATCTGCATGGAATACTTCAGGGTTGGAGATGTTCAGTTTGAGCGCCTGTCTTTCAACGGAATTTGACCTTCACTAAAACTTACCAGGTAAACACAAGATCTGTGTATCTGAGCCTCATACACAACTAATGTACCTACAGCTCTCTGTGCACACACCATGAAGGCATATGGGGGAATATAGTTATAGTTCTACTTAAACTTAACCTTTAACACTAGATGGAGGGAAGTGATCAAATTCAAACTGCAGTAACTTTACCATTTTGGAAACAGCCACTAGAACTGACTGAATAGGTGGCTGGGTGGGACACAGATCCAGTCTGGATGTTTTGGAGAAAAGAAAAATCTCTTGCCTCTGCTTGGAATTGAACCCAAGATCATCCACCCCATACTACACTAACTAGACAATCCCACCTCAAAGCTATAATGAAACATTTCTTTACAAAAATTGTTCTTTACACACACACACACACACAAAATATGTACATGGTATACAATACAGATCTCATTATGATCTACACATTTTATTTCCAAAACCTTTCCAATATGGAGAATTTCTAAAAAAAATATAAGAAGTGTAATAATGTGTGATCCCAGTGAGCACTTTGCCACTATGTTAATATACAATGTTCAGTCTGAACAACAACAAAGACTAACCTCTCACTATTGTATGGGCTATATTCATGTGACTCAGCACTGAGACCAGAGTCTGAATGCTCATGGCTACTGAGATGTGTGCTCTTCAGATTGTTGATATTCAGCCTGTGCTGCTGTAACTGCTGCTGTGTCAACTGGCGAAGGTGACCATTGAGTAGTGTTCCTGGATTATCATACAATGCGGAACCTAGCGCACGTATTGCAGGCAAAGGTGGACGTGTTCCTCCATGAGAATAAAAACTTGCATACTCCAGACTTGTCCTGAAATATAACAGAGAATCTTGCAATGAAATTTCTAAAGCTCACATGTACAAGAAAATATCTATAAAACTTAAAACACAAAGATGCATTTTATGGAAGGAAGTCTTTTAATAATACAGCATTTCTGTATAAGGAAAGGGAAAAGTATTACTTGAAACGAGGTTTTTACAGGTGTGTAGCCAAGTCATCTCCCATCCTTGAATAGGATTTTGTAAATACACATGTTGGAGAAATGAATTTTATCTTCTTGTATGTATGGAAATGAACAGAGTATGGTACAGCTCTTTCAGCTCTCAACCAATAGTCATATGGCAATGCTATGCCATTAGGAATAATGGACATGAAATACATACAGTGCTTATTGACATACTCATCTCAAGCAAGATGTCCATAAATTAATACAGCAGTAATGGTATACCTACGACATACTGTATGTGTAACAGTTCCAATATTGACATTACATGCCGTATGTTACTGATTAGGATGTATTCACTTTTTGTCTTACATGCAAATTCCTCAGGCAATAATTATAACTCTTTCTTCCTCTGTTATTAATGTTGTGTTAGCTGTAAACATTTTGCATTAAATAATTGCTTGTAAAATTTTAGATGCAGTAGGCTTACAACAGTGTGTGTAACTGGCAAGATTAAGACTTCATGTCATTTTACAGTTAACATATCTTCTTCAGAGATGATTTCATGAAATGAGAACTTTTGGAGTATTAATTATTACTAAAGTAATTTGCAGACTCTTAGCTCTAGAAACTGTTGGTTGCACATTTTATTTTAACACCTATGTGTGAAAAACATATAATACGCAGGATTGCAAGCCATCATCCTGCCCCAAACAAGTATATCTAATTGTACACAGCAGTTGTGTTGATAGAAATGGCTGTGAAATTTGAAACTATATAAGCCAAGATGTTTTTCCATATAAACAGACATGAATTTTGTTCCTACACATACTATTTTTATTAGACATGTGTGATGGTTACCTTTTTTGTAATTTTAGGCTGACATAACATGAAAATGTAACTTAAACACACTAACATGGTACATCCTGAGCAAGGTAAATGGTTATCTGTCCTGTTAGTGTGCTCTTACCTATGAAATCATTATATTCCCATTATATATATGTCTCACAGGATCATTCTCATCTTCAGGCTCAAGCCTTCCAAAACAAAATATTAGAATGTAATTATTTACATTATGGTTGAACGTGGGTTAGAGTCAAATTAATGAATGCAACATATTTCAACAACAGTTTTAAAAATATGTTGATGCAAATCCCACTAAATGTCTGATACGTGGAATACATCACTTGTTACTATATGTATTGTTCTGTCACTAAGCAGTAGCTGTGGTAACAGTGTGTAGGCAGTATCGATTGTTGGAACATTACCAGTTAGGCTTAAATGATTTTCTGAGCCATTTTAAAGATAGAGTTGCTGTGTGTAAATGACATTATTTAAGCCCTTTGTTGTCATTGCCCAAATGTCCATCAGTCAATATGTTATTCAGTTGACTCTCATATCACTCGTTTTGGCTCTTTGAAATCTCATGTTTGTGTTAGAGATAAAACAATTATTTTTTGTCTTTACTAATAATTCGAATTAAAAAACATAGGAAGGTGTGTTGATGTTAAATTTACGTAAGTCAGGGAGTACTTCTTTGTGGGGAGCCACAACATTAATGGGGGATGTCATCAATAGTGGAATACATGTATGTATGAAAACAAAGTGGAAATGCATAAATAAAGCAATGCTTTTACATCACAACAGTCAGCAGAGGATATGTATACCACATTAACAATGTCATTTGCCATCACACTATAAATAAGAAGCAATCAGGCATTCAACAGTGATTACACCACAGTTCTCATGCTTAGTCAACAGAGTCACAGATGCTAATGTACATTCCCAGGTGAAATCCAATGACAATGGAAACAGATATTTGAAATTAATTTATTAACCTGAAAATATTAAAGAAATGTAAGTATATTTATATAAGAAATAACATAATTTGAGAACAGATATGGACAGGCACAACATGAATTCTGTGTTGGTGTTAGGTCAACCTCAAATGGAGGGTGTGTGAAGAAATAATACTTTCCTACTCATACATCAGTCAAATGAGAAAATGTGTCTGGAAGGTTATCTTCAGAGTTATTTATACTGAAAGACTGAATAGATTTGTATGGGAATTTCCACTGCTGAAAAAATATTATGTTGTTAAAGAATATTTGGAGGTATTCAGTTACAATGATATTTGGGTGACCAGAGTTTTACAGCAGAAAAGTTCCAAGTAGAAGCATTTCACGAAAGGCTGATGAAGCTAAGAAGTATGGTTTGAAACAGCACATTTACTTTTCCTGTTACCACTCTGTAGCACAAATAGGTGTGTTGTTTCACACTGTAATATTATTTTCTTTTTGGAAAACATAAGTGGGTGTTCAGAATGACAAATTTGCATCACTGGACTTGACTTATCATTTGCCACACTTTAAATTTTTCCTCCAAATTATTCACTTTCAGAACTGAGGTAATTAATATCCTGCTCTTAATTCAAAGAAGCACCATGACCCTTCACAAAAATAAGGTTATTTAAAAAAAAAGATACTCGATCACCCTGAATGCAAGTGGGTATGCAAAGTGTGCAGACTTGATGTGTAAATGCAATAAAACCTTTATTTTTATAAAAGCATGTTGTTATTAATGAGCAATATTAAATTTATATTTACAGATTTTTAAACTGTCAAATTTAACCTGAATTGAAAGAAACATAATTATTCATGTGACTGTAAATGAAATTTTTATTTTCAGGCTGAAAATACACATTACATTAAGCAAAATGACAGTGCAAAATATTCTTGTTCAGGTAAGGGATCTTCCGTGTTTCAGAAAGACAGACAACTTGGATTTAAATAGATTCATAGTGTTCTTGTGTGTGGTGCTTATTTTTCTTGGCCTCACAGACGTTTATTATGCATGATGGTATTACTTGCGGAACACATCTATTTCTGATTGTAACAAGTTTACATATCCAGCATCTTTAAGTTGGTACTCACTTTGTTGCAGTTCACATTATGTTAATTTCTACGTGCCCTTTCATATTTTTTAAAGTGCGAGTTATTTAAAGATGCTGTCTATTGCTGAGATTATACAGCATCAATGATAGATGAAGAAATGAGTGCAGGGCATTGGAAGATTGACAAAGGCAGGAGGAAACCAAAATACTCAGAGAAAAACCTACCCCAGTGCCATTTTGTCCAGTGCAAATCCCACATGGACTGGAAGGGGATTAAACCAGGGCCTCTGTAGTGAGAAGCCAGTAACGAATAGCCTGAGTCATGGCATCCTTCCACATTCATTTTTCCTCTCTTAAAGTCATACCCATAGTGACCCAGTTACTTTAATTCTATTATTTAAGCAATGTGTATGATTGACTCCAGTATATTAGACCCACACGTGCACAAACCCTGTGTGCCAGGTCACCTAGGCAACTAATTTGTTACAGTGGCACCTAAATTTGAGTCCTTATTGTGGTACTTACTTCATGCTGACCTACTGGCATCTAGAATTTTGAGGTGACTCCTAGACTTTTGGATACTTTGTGGACCCCCATATTACATAGTTATTAAATTTGTTTTTTTAAATCAGGACATGCCGTTGTGTTTGGATTCTAAAAGTGAAAAAAATGTTTAAAGTTACCGTCAAAACACAACTACAGTGCATAAATATTAGTATTTTATTGTGGCAACATGTTGTGGTCTTATTAGACCATCTTTCAGGCCATCATTCAGAGGTATGAGGTAGAATCAGTGCATATCATGTACTATGAGACCCCATATTATTTGCAAGGTGTACTTAAAAATAGTTTAAAACCATAAGAAATTGTATATATTAAAAGTAGCTAAAAAGTACGTGATGGGATTAAATTTGTATTGGTCAGGATGGAAATATGTAGTGTATAAATTATTAGCCTATAGGTATCTTAACAATTGGCACCAGTTGGGAAGGTACTGTGAATCACATTTGTAGGTGGCTGAATCTCGTGGTCACATTAGCACTCGAGCTCAAGGTTGCAGTATATCATGCATGTAATTTAGATTCAAGTATTCATGTTTGTATACGCATACATAGATGTACTGAATTATGGTTGTGGATCAATTACACACACATCTGGCATATTAGTATCTGGTTGTAATTTACAACTACTTTTAATTTACATTTAATATCTTGTGGTTTTACACTATTTTAAACATACACCTTGTAAGTAATATGGGATCCCATAGCACATGATAGGCACTAATTGTACCTCATATCGCTGAATGTTGGCTTGAAGATGGTCTAATAAGATTGAAACATGTTGCCACAATAAAATATTAATATTTATGCTATGTTGTTGCGTTTTGACAGTAAATTTAAACATCTGTTTCACTTTTATTAAATTTGGGTTTGGATTATTTCCTTCATTTATACTGTCAGTGGCTCAAGTTTATATATGTGGCACTGTAGCATGAGCAGTGAAAAATGAATTGGGACAAAGTGCCATGGACTAATTTGAAATACTATCCTGATATCTGACTGCAGGTTTTGCAGAAAACCAGCAAATAATCGGCCAAAATAATGGTCTAGGGGCCAAGATTAGAACTCAGAATGTCTCCAAATATGAAACAGGAACTGACGCTAAGAATTTATGTAGGTGTATTTAGCATTATGAGATTGAAAATATTTAGGCAAAAATGTTAACTGAAATTTCCACACAACACTTTGTAATCTTAAGTAATGTACGACACATACAATTACTGTACAGATTTAAATCCTAATCCATATATTAGGACTCAGAGATGTCAAATCACTTGTTTAATAAAGGCTTCGATTATTTTACACAGATATGAAAACTGATAGAATATGACTACTATTCACATAAAAATGAAGAGTGGACTTTCATTTCACAGTAAATACAATGTATGTTAAACATTCTCCCTTTGAACTCCAGTTTTAAGAACACAAGTCAGTTTTCAGTATCTTGAACAGGAAATGCTGTTTTTGGCTGTGAGGGTGGGGATGGGGGGGGGGGTTGAAAGCCAATTTTATTTACATAAACCAATGATAATGGCTAATTTAAAAACTTTTTCTTAATTAATGCCCCCAAAAAAAAAAATTTCCA